>Ga0070700_100000012_pt1 | contig 171410 bp, 147 predicted proteins | sample KBSK5101metaG_FD_65456 | JGI IMG/M metagenome (GOLD analysis project Ga0070700, IMG submission 65456) | Corn, switchgrass and miscanthus rhizosphere microbial communities from Kellogg Biological Station, Michigan, USA - KBS K5-10-1 metaG | ecosystem: Host-associated > Plants > Roots >...
GCACGGAGGCGGCCGACATCGGCTACTGGCTGGCCACCGCCGAGTGGGGCAACGGTTACGCCACCGAGGCCGCCCGCACCCTGGCCAGGTTCGGCCTGGGCAACGGGCTGGCCCGGGTCGAGATCCGCTGCGAGGTGCCCAACGCCGCCTCGGCCGCGGTGGCGCTGCGGGCCGGCTTCCGCTTCGAGTCGGTGCGCCGGGCCGTGCTGCCCGGTCGGGACGGCCCGCTGGACGGCGCGGTGTTCGTCCGGACCGCCGCCGATCCGGACGCTCCCGTCGAACCGGCCTGGCCGGCGCTGACCGAGCTCAGCGACGGGGTCGTGACGGTGCGCCCGGTCGGCCCCGCGGACTGGCCGGTGCTGCTGGCCGAGGCCAACAACGACGCCGCGCGGCAGTGGGGTTTCGACGGCGAGCCGATGACCGAGGCCACCGCCCGGCAGCGGGCCGACTGGGCCGGCCTGGGCCGGCTGACCGGGGGGACCAACGCGCTGCTGATCTGCGACGCCGCCACCGGAGCCGGAGCCGGCATCCTCGGGCTGCACCGCTTCGGCCCGCCGGGTGTCGTGATGGTCGGCTACGGGGTGCTGCCGGAGTTTCGCGGTCGCCGCTTCACCACCCGGGCGTTACGGCTGCTGGCGGGCTGGGTTTTCACCGAGACGCCGACCGCCCGGCTCGAGCTGGGCTGCAAGGCCGACAACGTCGCCTCCGCGCGGGCCGCGCTGGCTGCCGGCTACGTCGCCGAGGGCCGCCGGGCTGGCCGGCTGCCCAATCCGGACGGCAGCTACTCCGACGAGCTGATCTTCGGGTTGACCCGGCCGGCCGAAGCCCCGCCCACCGGCTGAACGCCCGCCCGGCTGGCCGATACCCACCGGCCGCGCCGGGGTCAGTGCAGGTAGAGCCGGTGCTTGGCGATGTACTGCACCACGCCGTCCGGCACCAGGTACCAGACCGGCCGGCCGGCATGCACCCGCTGGCGCACCGCCGAGGACGAGATCGCCATCGCCGGGACGTCCAGCAGCGTGACGATGTCGGGCGGCAGGTGGTCGCCGGACAGGTGGTAGCCGGGCCGGGTCACCCCGACCAGGTGGCAGCTGCGGAACAGCTCGTCGGCGTCCTTCCACGACAGGATGGCCTGCAGCGCGTCCGCCCCGGTGATGAAGAACAGCTCGGCCCCCGGCCGGATGGCCGCGATGTCGCGGACCGTGTCGACGGTGTAAGTGGGTCCGGGCCGGTCCAGGTCCACCCGGCTCACCCAGAACCGGGGGTTGGACGCGGTCGCCACCACCGTCATCAGGTACCGGTGCTCGGCCGGGCTGACCTCGCGCTCGGCCTTCTGCCACGGCTGGCCGGTCGGGACGAAGACCACCTCGTCCAGGTCGAACAGGTCCGCGACCTCGCTGGCGGCCACCAGGTGCCCGTGGTGGATCGGGTCGAAGGTGCCGCCCATGATGCCGACCCGGCGCGGGCGGTCCTCGGACCCCTGAACCGCCGGCCGGGTGCCGGCGTCGGACTGAGCGGTCATGGGCGGCATCCTAGGCGGCGGACCGCAAACCGCCCGCCGGGCGCCCCGGGACGCTCAGCGTTGCGCGACGGTGGTGGACGCGATCGGGGCCGGCAGGGTGGACTGCCCGGTCAGCCAGCGGTCCACGGCCGCCGCGGCCGAGCGTCCCTCGGCGATCGCCCACACGATCAGGCTCTGGCCGCGCCCCATGTCACCGGCCACGAACACCCCCTCGGCGCTGGTGGCGAAGCCGGCGTCGCGGGCCACCGTGCCCCGCCCGGTCAGCTGCACGCCGAGCCCGTCCAGCAGCGCGCCGCGTTCCGGGCCGACGAAGCCCAGCGCCAGCAGCACCAGGTCGCACTCCAGCTCGAAGTCGCTGCCCGGCACCGGCGCGAACCGGCCGTCCACCAGCTCCACCGAGTGCGCCCGCAGGGCACGCACCCTGCCGTCGGGTGTTGCGAGGAAGCGCTCGGTGTTCACCGCGAACACCCGCTCGCCGCCCTCCTCGTGCGCCGAGCCGGTCCGCAGCAGCACCGGCCAGGTCGGCCACGGGTTGGCCTCCGAGCGGACCTGCGGCGGCCGGGCCAGGATCTCGAACTGGTGCACCGACGTCGCACCCTGCCGGTGCGCGGTGCCCAGGCAGTCGGCACCGGTGTCCCCGCCGCCGATGATGACCACCCGCTTGCCGGCCGCCGAGATCGGCGAGTCGGCCAGGTCGCCCTGCTGCACCCGGTTGGCCGGCGGCAGGTACTCCATCGCCTGGTAGATGCCGGCCAGCTCCCGGCCGGGGATCGCCAGGTCCCGCCAGGCGGTGGCGCCGCCGGCCAGCAGCACCGCGTCGTAGTTCGTGCGCAGCTCGTCGGCGGAGACGTCCACGCCGGCCTCGACACCGGTCCGGAACACGGTGCCCTCGGCGCGCATCTGTTCCAGCCGCCGGTCGATCACCCGCTTCTCCATCTTGAACTCGGGGATGCCGTAGCGCAGCAGGCCGCCGATCCGGTCGGCACGCTCCAGCACCTCGACCTGGTGGCCGGCCCGGGTCAGCTGCTGTGCGGCGGCCAGCCCCGCCGGGCCCGAGCCGATCACCGCGACCCGCTTGCCGGTCGGCCGGTCGGCCGGCAGCGGCGGCACCCAGCCGGAGTCCCAGGCCCGCTCGGCGATCTCCTTCTCGACCTGCTCGATGGTCACCGGCTCCTGGCTGATCCCCAGCACGCAGGACGCCTCGCAGGGCGCCGGGCACAGCCGGCCGGTGAACTCGGGAAAGTTGTTGGTGGCGTGCAGCCGGTCCGCGGCGTCCTGCCAGCGGTCGGAGTAGACCAGGTCGTTCCATTCCGGGATCAGGTTGCCCAGCGGGCAGCCGGAGTGGCAGAACGGGATGCCGCAGTCCATGCACCGGCCGGCCTGGGTACGGGTGACGGCCTCGTCGGCCGGCTCGTACACCTCGCGCCAGTCGGAGATGCGGACGGCGACCGGACGGCGACGGGGAAGCTCGCGGCCGTGCTTGAGAAATCCGGTGGTGTCACCCATGGCTGCCCTCTCGGAAGGGGTTGGCATGCATGGGACGGCACCGGCCCAGCCACAGACTACGGGACCGCCCGGCCCGGGCCCAGCCGGTGACCGGCAGAAACGTCCGGAGCCGGGACCGACCGCGGGTGGCGGCCGGTCCCGGCTCCGGAGCTGAGCGGGGCTTACGTCAGGACTGTCAGGCGGTGGCCGGGAACACCCCGTAGGTCGCCAGCCAGTCCTGCACGACCTCGATGTCCACCCGCTGGTAGCCACCGAGGTAGCGGCAGTTGCTGGTGTAGCTGTAGCTGGTCACCGTCACGACGTAGCCGTTGAGGAAGGTCGGGCCGCCGGAGTCGCCGAAGCAGGTGCCGCCGGTGCCCCGGTTGTCGTTGATGTTGCCGTTGAGCTGCAGGATCTGGTCGGTCAGCTTCTGCCCGGGCTGGACGGCGTAGCGCCGGATCAGCGGGTAGCTCTCCGGAGTGGGCTTCTGCGGGCCGGAGTCCGGCTTGCGCACCTCGGTGCCGTAGCCCACCGAGGTGAACAGGGTGTGGTTGAGCACCGGCTGGGCATAGGCGTCCAGGTAGTCCTGCGGTGCGATGGTGGCCGGCGCGATGGTGGTCACCGGGTGGTCGAGCACCACGACACCCACGTCGTTCCAGTTGTCCAGGTCGGTGAAGTTGGAGTAGTCCGGGTGCGCGTGCGCGGTGCCGGACAGGAAGCCGGCCGCCTCGATCTCGGCCTGGGTGTAGCCGGCCGCCGGGTTGGCGGCGACCGGGTAGCCGGTCGGCGGCTGGTTGGCCACCACCGAGCGGAAGTCGACCAGGGTCTTGCCCACGGTGTCTGCCGTGCAGTGCGCGGCGGTGAGCAGGACGGTGGGCGTGACCAGCGTCGCCGTGCAGCGGAACCGGCCGTCGGGTGAGTAGAACAGGATCAGGCCGACGTTGGGATGCTTGTTGCCGTCCGGCTCGCCGCCGGTGACGGCCTGCGCGCTGCCCATCGAACCGATGGTCAGGCCGAGCACTACGAACAGGACGCCGGCCAGGCGCCTGAGTCGAGATGTCATGAAATGCCTTCCCCCTAGGTGTGGTGCGCGCTCCGCACCGAATTGATGTGCGGAGCATGTGACGCACGTGATATGCCATTCGAACATCACGCCCCACCGCTGTCCAGCGAGAACGGCTCAGCCGCGCACCTGCCCGTCGCCGAAACCCACCCATTTGGTGGTGGTGAGTTCGGCCAGCCCCATCGGGCCGCGGGCGTGCAGCTTCTGGGTGGAGATGCCGATCTCGGCACCGAAGCCGAACTCGGCGCCGTCGGTGAACCTGGTGGAGGCGTTGACCAGCACCGCCGCCGAGTCCACCCGGGCCACGAAATGCCGGGCGGTGCCCAGGTCGCCGGTGACGATCGCCTCGGTATGGCCCGACGACCAGCGCCGGATGTGCTCGATCGCCTCGTCCACGTCGGCCACCACCCGGGCCGCCAGGTCCAGGTCGAGGTACTCGGTCTGCCAGTCGGTGTCGGTGGCGGCCAGCACCGCGGGGTCGGCCGCCGCGAACTCGGCGTCGCCGTGCACCCGCACGCCGCGCCGGTGCAGCGCCGCCACGATCCGGGGGACGAACTCGGCCGCCACCGCGCGGTGCACCAGCAGCGTCTCGGCGGCGTTGCACACGCTCGGCCGGGACACCTTGGCATTCAGCACGATCCGCTCGGCCATCTCCAGGTCGGCCGCGGCGTCGACATAGATGTGCACGTTGCCGGTGCCGGTCTCGATCACCGGCACCTCGGCGTTGTCCACCACGTACCGGATCAGGCCGGCACCGCCACGCGGGATGACCACGTCCACCAGCCCGCGGGCCCGCAGCAGGTACCCGACGCTGGAGCGGTCGGTGCCGGGCACCAGCTGGATGGCGTGCGCCGGCAGCCCGGCCTTCGCCGCCGCCTCGGCCAGCACCGCCACCAGCGCCCGGTTGGACCGGATCGCGCTCGCCGAGCCGCGCAGCAGGGCGGCGTTGCCGGACTTGAGGGTGAGGCCGGCCGCGTCGACCGTCACATTGGGACGGGCCTCGTACACCATCGCCACCACCCCGAACGGCACCCGCAGCTGGCGCAGCTCCAGTCCGTTGGGCCGGGTGTAGCCGCGCACCACCTCGCCTACCGGGTCTGGCAGCGCGGCGATCTCGCGCAGCCCGGCTGCCATCGCAGCCAGCCGGTCGGGGTCCAGCGCCAGCCGGTCCACCAGCTGCTCGGCGGTGCCCTCCGCACGGGCCGCCGCCACGTCCTCGGCGTTGGCCGCCAGCAGTTCCTCGGTCGCGCCGTGCAGGCCGTCGGCCATCGCGGACAGCGCCCGGTCCTTGTCGGCCCGGGTCAGCAGGGCCAGCTCGTAGCTCGCCTCGCGGGCCCGCCGCGCCGCCTCGCGGACCGCCGCCTCGCCCGGGTCTGAACTGGGTTCGGTCATGGGTTCAGGGTAGGGCTGCCCGCTATCGAGGACGGTCCGCTACAGGATGATCAGGTCGTCGCGGTGCACCACCTCGCGGCGCAGGTCGGCGGGCAGGTCCGGGCTGGACCTGCCGAGCAGGCCGGGCAGGTCCTCGCTGTCGAAGGCCACCAGTCCGCGGGCCAGCACCGCGCCGTCCGGGCCGGCCAGCTCCACCGGGTCGCCCGCGGCGAAGTCGCCCGTAACCGCGGTGACCCCCGCCGCCAGCAGCGAGGCCCGGTTGCCCACGACAGCGGCGACCGCGCCCGCGTCCAGCTGCAAGCGGCCACGCGGGGTGGTCGCGTGCCGCAGCCACAGCAGTCGGGTGGCGGTCCGTTGCCCCGGTGGAGTGAAGTACGTGCCGCCCTGCCCGGCCAGCGCGCCGGCCACCGCCCCGGCGTGCGCCAGCAGCACCGGGATGCCCGCCCCGCCGGCGATCAGTGCCGCGTCGATCTTGGTGGACATGCCGCCGGTGCCCACCCCGGAGTTGGCGCCGGCGACCCGCACGGCGGCGAGCTGCGCGGGGTCGGCCACCTCGGGCACCAGCCTCGCCCCCGGCGTGCGCGGGTCGGCGGTGTAAAGGCCCTCGATATCGGACAGCAGCACCAGCGCGTCGGCCCGCACCAGGTGGGCGACCAGCGCGGCCAACCGGTCGTTGTCGCCGAACCGGATCTCGGAGGTGGCCACCGTGTCGTTCTCGTTGACGATCGGGATCACGCCGAGCGCCAGCAGCCGTTCCAGGGTGCGGACGGCGTTGCGGTACGAGCCGCGCCGGTGCAGGTCCTCGGCGGTCAGCAGCACCTGCCCGACGGTCAGGCCGTAGCGGGCGAACGAGGCGGCGTACCGCTCGGCGAGCAGCAGTTGTCCGACGCTGGCGGCGGCCTGCTGGGTGGCCAGATCCCGGGGCCGGGAACGCAGCCCGAGCGGCGCCAAACCGGCCGCGATCGCGCCGGAGGACACCAGCACCACCTGCCGGCCGGCGGCCCGCCGGGTGGCCAGCGCGTCGACCAGGGCGTCCAGCCGACCGGCCTGCAACCGGCCGCGGGAGGTGAGGGAGGACGAGCCGACCTTGACCACGGTGCGGGCCGCACCGGCGATCAGCTCCCGGCCGGTCATCAGGGTTGCTCGGGGGCCGCGCGTTCCAGGAGCAGCTCCTCGTCGCTGACGTGCATCCGGCGCGCCTTCTTCGAGGCCAGCCGGGCATCGGCGTTCGGCCGGCTGGTGGTGTCCAGCCGCTCGTCGGTGCCCCGGCGGGTGGGCAGGTACGCCTCGTCGGCCATGCCGCCGGTGGGCTGGAAGTCGAAGACGTAGTCGCCGATGGTCACGGTGGCGCCGGGCTGCGCGCCGAGCCGGGCCAGCTCCTCCTCCACGCCGAGCCGGGCCAGCCGGTCGGCCAGGTAGCCGACCGCCTCGTCGTTGTCGAACTGGGTCTGGCGGACCCAGCGTTCCGGCTTGGCGCCGTGCACCACGAAGCCGCCGGGCTCGTCCGGGTCCTCCTCGACGGTGAAGCCGGATTCGTCGACCGCCCTGGGGGTCAGCACGATCGGGGCCGGCGGCAGCGCCTGCTGGGCGGCGCGGTACTGCCCGACCAGCTCGGCCAGGGCGAAGGTCAGCTCGCGCAGCCCGGTGTGCGCGACCGCGGACACCTCGAACACCCGGTAGCCCCGCCCGGTCAGCTCGTCGGTGACGAACTCGGCCAGCTCGCGAGCCTCGGGTACGTCGACCTTGTTCAGCGCCACCAGCCGCGGCCGCTCCAGCAGGTCACCCAGGTCGGACTGGTACTGGGCCAGCTCCGACTCGATGGCCTCCAGGTCGCTGACCGGATCGCGGCCCGGTTCCAGTGTCGCGCAGTCCAGCACGTGCAGCAGCACCGCGCAGCGCTCGACGTGCCGCAGGAAGTCCAGCCCCAGCCCCTTGCCCTGGGCGGCGCCGGGGATCAGGCCGGGCACGTCGGCGACGGTGAAGGTGGTCTCCCCCGCGCTGACCACCCCCAGGTTCGGCACCAGGGTGGTGAACGGGTAGTCGGCGATCTTGGGACGGGCCGCCGAGAGCGCCGCGATCAGCGAGGACTTGCCGGCCGACGGAAAGCCGACCAGGCCGACCTCGGCCACCGACTTCAGCTCCAGCACCACGTCGGACGCCTCACCGGGCTCGCCGAGCAGCGCGAAGCCGGGCGCCTTGCGGCGCGGCGAGGCCAGCGCGGCGTTGCCCAGCCCCGCCCGGCCGCCGTGCGCCACCACATACCGCCGGCCGGCGCCAGTCAGGTCGGCCAGCACGGTGCCGTCGGCGGCGTGCACCACGGTGCCGTTGGGCACCGCCAGCTCCAGGTCCGCGCCGTCCGCGCCGCTGCGGTGCTTGCCGGCACCGGGCCGGCCGTTGCCGGCCCGCTGGTGCGGGTGGTGGTGGAAGTCCAGCAGGGTGTGCACCTGCGGGTCCACCACCAGCACCACGTCGCCACCGCGGCCGCCGTTGCCGCCGTCCGGGCCGCCGAGCGGCTTGAACTTCTCGCGATGCACCGAGGCGCAGCCGTGGCCGCCGTTTCCGGCGGTGACGTGCAGCACCACCCGGTCGACGAAACTCACCACGCGGGTGCTCCTTCAGGTGTCGGTACTCGGTGCGGTAACGCCTGCTCTAACGCCAAGAGCGGGCCCGGGAAATCCCGGTGCCCGCTCTGGGTGTGCTTCAGGCAGAGCTCGGTGAAACCGATCAGGCCTCGACCGGCACGATGCTCACGGTCTTGCGACCGCGACGGCTGCCGAACAGGACGTTGCCCGCGGCCAGCGCGAACAGCGTGTCGTCGTCACCGCGGCCCACCAGGTCACCCGGGTGGAACTTGGTGCCGCGCTGCCGCACGATGATCTCGCCGGACTTGACCAGCTGGCCGCCGAAGCGCTTGACGCCCAGTCGCTGTGCGTGCGAGTCCCGGCCGTTGCGGGAGCTGGATGCACCCTTCTTGTGTGCCATAGCTCTACTTCTTTCCGCTCTCGATGCCGGTGACCTTGACCTGCGACAGCTTCTGGCGGTGGCCGATGCGCTTGTGGTAGCCGGTCTTGTTCTTGAACTTGTGGATCTTGATCTTCGGGCCCTTGACCGCGCCGAGCACCTCGCCGGTGACCGAGACGGCGGCCAGCGCGGCGGCGTCGGTGGTGACGTCCTCGCCGTCGACCAGCAGGATCGCCGGCAGTGCGACGCTCGCGCCGATCTCGGCGTCGAGCTTCTCGACCGTCACGACGTCACCCACGGCGACCCGGTATTGCTTGCCGCCGGTCTTGACGATGGCGTACATCGCGAACTCACTCCTGTCGAACAGCATCGAAGATCTTCGGAACTTCTCGGGGTACATCCTTGCTGGTGCGCGCGGAACGTTCCGCGACGGCGGGCCGTCCTGCATGGGCGGGCCGGAACACCAGAACAGCCCACCTGTGCTGCGATGGGCCGTAGTACAGATTACGCCTACCGCGGTCCTCCAAGCAAAAGCGGGGGTCGGGGTAGTGGGTAGCCTGCCCCGGTGCGACCACGAGAGGCGGACGACCTACGGCACGTCGCCGCCTCGCTCGCCCGCGTCGCCGCCTCGGTGCCTCTTTCGCAACCCGATGCAGCCGTGACGGTCGCCGCCGAACGGCGTCTGCGGGGTTTGCACGTCGTCGACCTGCTCACCGCTTCGAACAGCTGGACGGACTTCTCCGAGCCGGTACGCCGGCGTTGGTTGTGGTCACGACGGTGGCATCAGCTTCAACCGGTCGACGAGGCCGCTGGCCACGTCGAGTGGTTCCTGAGACGGCGACCGGATCTCGGCTGACGGTCGCACGTCGGGCGCCGGCCGGACGCCACGCCGACCGGCTCCCGCCAGTGTTACCCCTCGCCGGCGCTGACCGGCACCGGCGGACCGGCCGGCCGGCTGGCCGCCCGACGGCGCCGGGGACGAGCCGGTGCCGCGGTAGCCTCGGGTGCCGTCGAAGCGGCGGGCTCGACGGGGCTGGACCGGGCGGGCTCGGCAGGGCTGGACTGGACGGCCGCCGGCACGGGCTCGGCAGGGCTCGACGGCGCAGCGCTCGCCGGCTCGGCGGGACCAGCCTCCGCGGCAACTCGCGAGCCGGCGCGGCGGCGGGGTGTCCTGGTCCTGGCGGTGCTTCGTCCGGTGCTGCCGGCCTCGGCAGCGGCCGGTTCCGCACCGGCCGGCTGCACGCTGCCGGGCTCCGCAGCACTCGGCTCCGCAGCACTCGGCTCCGCAGCACTCGGCTCCGCAGTGCTGGCCTCGGTGCCGTTCAGAGCCGGCTCGGCCGGCTGGTCGCCAGGCCGGTCGTGGTGACCGGTGGCCGCGGCGATGGCGGCCACCGCACTGGCCGCTGCCCGCCGCTTCTCGGCCTCGGCAGCCAACTCGGCCGGATCGGGCTGGGCGGGCGCCTGCTGCTCAGCCTTGGCCTTGCGGCTGCGGCGGCTGCGGGTCGGCCGTTCCTCCTCGGCCCCGGCCGTCGACGATCCGCCGCCGGCTCCGTTGGACTTCTTGTCCACGCCGTCCAGGTGCACGATCAGGCCGCGGCCGTTGCACACCGAGCAGGGCTCGGAGAAGGCCTCCAGCAGGCCCTCGCCGACCCGTTTGCGGGTCATCTGCACCAGGCCCAGCGAGGTGACCTCGGCGACCTGGTGCTTGGTGCGGTCCCGGCCCAGGCACTCGGTCAGCCGGCGCAGCACCAGGTCGCGGTTGCTCTCCAGCACCATGTCGATGAAGTCGATCACCACGATGCCGCCGATGTCGCGCAACCGCAGCTGCCGGACGATCTCCTCCGCCGCCTCCAGGTTGTTGCGGGTGACGGTCTGCTCGAGGTTGCCGCCGGAACCGGTGTACTTGCCGGTGTTGACGTCCACCACGGTCATCGCCTCGGTGCGGTCGATCACCAGCGAGCCGCCGGAGGGCAGCCACACCTTGCGGTCCATCGCCTTGGCCAGCTGCTCGTCCACCCGCAGGTCGCGGAACAGGTCGGTCTCGGCGGTGTGCCGGGAGATCCGGTCGGCCAGGTCCGGGGCGATGTCGCGCACGTAGTCCGACAGGGTGCGGTGCATCTCGGCGCCGGACACCACCAGTTTGCCGAAGTCGTCGTTGAAGATGTCGCGCACCACCCGGATCGCCAGGTCCGGCTCGCCGTGCAGCAGTTGCGGGCCGTCGGAGCTCTTGGCCCGGTCCGCCTTGGCGCTGATCGACTCCCACTCCGACTTCAGCCGCTCGACGTCGCTGATCAGGTCCTGCTCGGAGGCACCCTCGGCGGCGGTGCGCACGATCACGCCGGCCTCGTCGGGGACCACCTTCTTCAGGATCGCCTTCAGCCGGCTGCGCTCGACGTCGGGGAGCTTGCGGCTGATGCCGGTCATGCCACCACCCGGCACGTACACCACGAACCGGCCGGGCAGCGAGATCTGGCTGGTGAGCCGGGCGCCCTTGTGGCCGATCGGGTCCTTGGTCACCTGCACCAGCACCAGGTCGCCGGCGCTGAGGGCGTTCTCGATCGAGCGGGACTTGCCGGCCAGGCCGGCGGAGTCCCAGTTGACCTCGCCGGCGTACAGCACGCCGTTGCGGCCGCGGCCGATGTCGACGAAGGCGGCCTCCATCGACGGCAGCACGTTCTGCACCCGCCCCAGGTAGACGTTGCCGACCGCGCTGGCCGCGCTGGCCCGGGTCACGTAGTGCTCGACCAGGATGCCGTCCTCGAGCACCGCGATCTGGGTGCGGTCACCGGTCTGGCGAACCGCCATCAGCCGGTCCACCGCCTCGCGGCGGGCCAGGAACTCGGCCTCGGTGAGGATAGGGGCGCGGCGGCGTCCGGTGTCGCGGTTGTCCCGGCGGCGCTGGCGCTTGGCCTCCAGCCGGGTCGAGCCCTTGACGCCTCGCACGCCGTCGTCGTCGGCGGCACTCCCCCGCCCGGACGCCCGGGACTCCCGGACGTGCACGACGGTGTTGGGCGGGTCGTCCTCGGAAGGCGCCAGGTCGGAGCCGTCGGCACCACTGGAGCGGCGACGACGCCGGCGGCGGCGGGCGCTGGCCGACAGGGCCGCCTCGGCGACCTCGTCGGCGTGGTCCTCCTCGGGCTCGTCGTCCTCCTCGTCGGAGTCCTCGGCGGGATCGCGGGACTCACCGGTCTCGGCGGTCGCGGACCGGTTCCCGCGGCCACGCCGGCCGCGCCGGCGCCGGCGCCGGGTGCCCTCGCCGGCCTCGGGCTCGTCGGCACCGTCCGGCTCGGACTCGTCGTCGGCGTGGTCGGCATCGGTGGCGGAGGTGTCGAGATCGTCGATGTCCTCCGGCGCGAGGTCGGTCTCGAGGTCGGCCGGCTCGAGGTCGGTGAAATCGGGTATCTCGTCGGCCGGGCGGGGCTCGGGCTGGACGACCGGCGAGCCGGCGGCCTTCTTGGCGACCCGGCGCCGGCGCGGCGCCGGCTCGGCGGCCGGCGGCTGGAACAGCACCACCGGAGCGCTCAGCGCCGGGGCCGCCGGCAGCGCCTCGGGGGCCGGGACCTCGGCGGTCGACTCGGTGACCGGCTCGGCCGGCGGTTGCTCGGCAGCGGCCTTCGCGGCGGCGGCCTTGCTGACCCGCTTGCGAGGGGCCTTCTTGGCCGGCGCCGGTTCCGGATCGGCCGGCGGTTGCTCGCCAGGCCCGGCGACCTCACCGGCCGGAGGCACCGGCTCGGCCCCAGGCTGGGCAGTCTCGCCGGCGGCCTTGGCCGGCGCCTTCTTGGCGGGCGCCTTGCGGGCCCGGGTGGCCTTCTTCACGGGTGCGGCCGGCTGGTCGGCCGTCGCTGCGCTGGCGGTGGGCAGCACCTCGGCGATGGCGTCCAGCAGCGCCGTGCCGGCGTCCGGCTGGCCGGCCGGGGTCGGGGTGTCGGGCACCTCGGCGACAGCCGGCACCGCCTTCTTGGCGGCGGTCTTGCGGGGCGCCCGCTTGGCCGGGGCCTTGCGCGCGGCCTTCGTGGCCGGCGCGCCGGAGGCGGCGTCCGGCGATGCTTCAGTGTTGCCGGACGGCTGGGGCCCGGTGGGTTCGGCGGTGCTGCCGCCGGTCGGCTCGGTGTCGTCGAGCATGGCTCGGTACTCCTGTCTCACCACCGGGGCCGAGCGAGCCGGCTCTCGCCGGACCCGGCCGCACAGTGGCGGTATGGCGTTCCACCCGCAAGCGGATCGCAAAGTCTCATCTCACCCGTCCACGGGAGCGGACCGGCGGCTCGTGCCACCCCTGCCCGCTGCCGCGGGCAGAACGTGCGGTTCCACAGGCGGGGCCTGCGGCCTTTCAGTACTCGGGAGCTGCCCGGCTGACCGGCACCTCGGTGCTGCGCAACGGATCTGTCACCCGTCCCGCGTCGTCGACCGGTCCCTGCGCCAGCCGGGTAGCCCGAGGGGGCTGCGACGGGGCGAAACCGGCGACGGTCCGCAGAGCGGTGAGCACATCGTCGGGCCGAACCGCCGGGGTGACCTGGCGGACGACCACGTCCAGTATCGCACGGGTGTCATTACCGGCTGCGACCGGCACTCCTCCCGACTGCTGTTCGGTCGAGGCTCCGACGGATCCTTCGGCCGGCATCGGGCGCACCTGAGCCGACACGATCGGCGCGCGGGCGTCCAGGGTGCGCCGGCCGTCCTTGGTCAGCCGCTCCACCGGCACCGACTCGGCCGCCACCAGCCGGTCCACCGCCGCGGCGAGTTCGGCCGGGTCCGCCGCCAGTTCCAGCCGCCACAGCGAGGCGTGCATCTGCTCGGCGAGCGTGCCGGGACGGCAGTCCTGGGCGTCGACGGCCCGCACGATGTCCAGACCGTCCGGCAGCACCGAATCCAGCGCGGCGCGGACCGCCTCCGGCTCGCAGCGGCGGGCCAGCCCGATCTCCAGGTACTCCGCCTCCGAGCCGACCCCGGTCGGCGCCGCGCCCAGATAGCTGATCTTCGGGTGCGGGTGGAATCCCGCGGAGTAGGCCATCGGCACCTCGGCCCGGCGCAACGAACGCTCGAAGGCGCGGGCGAAGTCGCGGTGCGAGCAGAACCGCAGCCGGCCCCGCTTGGCGTACTGCAGCCGGAGCTTCTGTACCGGGGCCACGAACTCCGGGCCGTCCGGTTTCCGGTTACCCATCGCTCAGTCCTGCTCGACGGCGGTTCCGGCCGGCACGGTCGCCAGCAGCGACGGCTTGGCCACCAGCGGCAGCAGCGACCGGCCGGTCGGCCCGACCTGGATATCGGTGCCCATGGTCGGGCACACCCCGCAGTCGAAGCACGGCGTCCACCGGCAGTCGTCCTGCTCGTAGCCGGTCAGCGCGTCCTGCCAGTCGTCCCAGAGCCACTGCTTGTCCAGGCCGGAGTCCAGGTGGTCCCAGGGCAGCAGCTCGTCGGCGTCCCGCTCCCGGGTGGTGAAGAAGTCGATCGACACCCCGAGCGGGGCCAGCGCCCGCTCGGCGGCGGCGATCCAGCGGTCGTAGGAGAAGTGCTCGCTCCACCCGTCGAACCGGGCGCCGTCGCGCCAGGCCTGCTCGATCACCGCCCCGACCCGGCGGTCGCCACGCGAGAGCAGTCCCTCGATCAGCGACGGCTTACCGTCGTGGTAGCGCATGCCGATGTTGCGGCCCAGCGAGCGGTCGGAGTTGATCGCCGCGCGCAGCGCGCGCAGCCGGGAGTCCACCACGTCGGGCGCGGCCTGCGCCGCCCACTGGAACGGGGTGTGCGGCTTGGGCACGAAACCGCCGATCGAGACGGTGCACCGGATGTCCTTGGAACCGGTGGCCTGCCGGCCGGCCCGGATCACGTCGTGGGCCATGGTCGCGATCTCGAGCACGTCGTCGTCGGTCTCGGTGGGCAGCCCGCACATGAAATAGAGCTTCACCTGCCGCCAGCCCTGGGAGTAGGCGGCGCTGACGGTGGAGATCAGGTCGTCGTGGCTGACCATCTTGTTGATCACCCGGCGCAGCCGCTCCGAGCCACCCTCGGGGGCGAAGGTCAGGCCGGACCGCCGGCCGTTGCGGGAGAACTCGTTGGCCAGGTCGATGTTGAAGGCGTCCACCCGGGTCGAGGGCAGCGACAGCGACACCCGGGAGTCGGCGTACCGGTCGGCCAGTTGCTTGGCCAGCGGGCCGATCTCGGAGTGGTCGGCACTGGACAGCGACAGCAGGCCGACCTCTTCGAAGCCGGTGGCGGCCAGCCCCGCCTCGACCATCCGGCCGATCCCCTCCACCGAGCGCTCGCGCACCGGCCGGGTGATCATGCCGGCCTGGCAGAACCGGCAACCGCGGGTGCAGCCGCGGAAGATCTCCACCGACATCCGCTCGTGCACCGATTCGGCCAGCGGCACCAGCGGCGTCTTGGGATAGGGCCACTCGTCGAGGTCCATCACGGTGTGCTTGCGCACCCGCTCGGGCACCCGGTCCCGGTTCGGGGTCACCGAGGCCAGCCGGCCGTCGGGCAGGTAGGCCACGTCGTAGCGGCGCGGGACGTACACCTCGCCGGTCTCGGCCAGCCGGGTCAGCAGCTCGTCCCGGCCGCCCGGCGAGCCCTCGGCCTTGAAGGCGGCGATCAGGTCGGTGACCAGGCCAACGGCCTGCTCGCCGTCACCCAGCACCGCGGCGTCGACGAAGTCCGCGATCGGCTCCGGGTTGAAGGCGGCATGCCCGCCGGCCAGCACGATCGGGTGGCTGTCGTCCCGGTCGGCGGCGTGCAGCGGGATGCCGGCCAGGTCGAGCGCGGTCAGCAGGTTGGTGTAGCCGAGCTCGGTGGACAGCGACACGCCCAGCACGTCGAAGGCGCCCACCGGCCGGTGGCCGTCCACGGTGAACTGCGGCAACCCGTGCTCGCGCAGCAGCTTCTCCAGGTCCGGCCAGACCGCGTAACTGCGCTCGGCGAGGGCGTCCGGTCGCTCGTTGAGCACCTCGTAGAGGATCTGCACGCCCTGGTTGGGCAGCCCTACCTCGTAGGCGTCGGGGTACATCAGCACCCACCGGACGGCCACCGAGTCCCAATCCTTGGTGCGCGCGTTCAGCTCGCCGCCGACGTACTGGATCGGCTTGCCGACCTGGGTCAGCAGCGGCTCGAGCAGGGGGAAGAGGCTCTCGGGACTGGAACTCACGAAATTCCATGCTACGGGCCCGCCGGCCGGCCGGAACCCGACATACTGGTGGACATGCCACCGGCTCCTGCGTTCCGACCGCGTCTGCGGCTGCCCGGGTGGCTGCTGTCGCTGGTCGCGGTGGTGGCGATCGTGCCCGCCGGATCGGTGGCGGCCACCCCCGCGCGGCCTGCGGTGGGCAGCCGGCCGGCTACTCCTGCCCGGCCGGTGGCCGGCGGTGCGCTGGCGACGGCCGGCACCGTGCGCACGGTGGATCGCCCGGTGCTGGTCCGGCCGGGGCGTGCGGCACCGACCCGGCTGCCGGGGGCCAAGCCGCCCACCGGGGCGAGCATCGCCGGCTGCCCGCTGTTCCCGGCGGATAACCCGTGGCGCACGGTGATCTCGGCCAGCCCGCTCAACCCGCGCTCGGCGGCCTGGGTGGCCAGCATCGGCACCGGCCGGTTCCTGCACCCGGACTTCGGCTCGGACCCGTCCTACGGCATTCCGTACAGCGTGGTGCCGGCCAGCCAGGCCAAGGTGCCGATCACCTTCACCGCCTACGGCGACGAGAGCGACCCGGGCCCGTACCCGATCCCGTCCGGAGCCCGGATCGAGGCCGGCGGGGACGCGCACGTGCTGGTCGCCTCCGCCGACTGCCACCTCTACGAGCTCTACGGGGCGGCCCGCAGCGGGTCCGGCTGGACCGCCCAGTCCGGCGCGGTCTTCGACCTGCGCTCGAACGCGCTGCGACCGGCCGGCTGGACCTCGGCGGATGCCGCCGGGTTGCCGATCCTGCCCGGGCTGGTGCGCCGGGACGAGGTGCTGGCCGGGCACATCGACCACGCGCTGCGCTTCACCGTGGCCACCACCTCGCGCGGCTACATCAACCCGGCCACCCACCAGGCCGGCTCCACCACCGACCCGAACGTGCCGCCGATGGGCGCCCGGTTCCGGTTGAAGGCGTCCTTCGACCTGAGCCACTACACCGGCGCGTCCCGGGTGATCCTGCAAGCCCTGAAGACCTACGGCATGTTCGTGGCCGACAACGGCTCGAACTGGTACCTGACGGGTGCCACCGACACCGGCTGGGACGACGCCGACCTCGGCCAGCTCAAGGGTGTGCCGGGATCGGCCTTCGAGGCGGTCGACACCGGCCCGGTGCACTCCTAGTCGCGGGCTTGCGGGGCTACCGGCTTCAACGGCGGCGGGCCCGGTAGGCGGCCACGTTCGCCCGGTTGCCGCAGGTGGCGCCGCAGAACCGCTTGGAACGGTTCTTCGACAGGTCGACGTAGACGTCCTGGCAGTCCTCGCCTCCGCAGATCCGCAGCCGGCCGAGTTCGTCGAGGCGGATCACGTCGGCCATCGCCATCGCGGCCTCGACCGCCATCCGGTCGGCCAGCGGCGCGTCCGGCGCGGTGGCATGCACGTGGTAGTCCCACTCGTCGTGCTTGACCAGCTGCGGCAGTGCGCGCCGGTCGGCCAGCACCTGGTTGACCACCTCGACCACCACGTCCTTGTCGCCCGACCAGAACCGGGTCAGGGTCGGACGCAGCTCCCGCACCGCGGCAAGCTCGGCCGGGTCGCCGGACCGCGGCCCGGTCCACTGCCAGGTGGCCACCAGCTCGTCGAGTTCGGCGAGGGTGGTGAGCTCGTCCCGCTCGTCCCGGTCGGTGTTCACCAGGCCCGCCGCCGCCGCCAGCGCACGCTCGGTGTCATGAGCGAAGACCATCTTGACTCCTTACGGCGATCCGGCTAGCGTCGGAAGTAATGAGCATAGTTCAAATAGCTCATGACACACCAGCCTCTCTTGATCGGACATCGTCATGCAGGTCGCACTCCGGCAGCAGGCCGGCCTCGGCACCGCGGTGCTGTCAGCCGCCGCGTTCGGTACCTCCGGCGCCTTCGCCACCGCTCTGATCGATTCCGGCTGGTCACCTGCCGCCGCGGTGACCGCCCGGCTGCTGGTCGCCGCGGCGGTCCTGACCGTGCCGGCGCTGCTGATGTTGCGCGGCCGGTACCGCCTGCTTGTTCGCGAGGGCCGCAGCGTCACCAGCTACGGCATCCTGGCGATCGGGGCGGCGCAGCTGTGCTACTTCAACACGGTGGCCCGGCTGTCGGTGGGCGTCGCGCTGCTGTTGGAGTACCTCGGCATCCTGCTGGTGGTCGGCTGGCTCTGGCTGCGGCACGGGCACCGGCCGCGCCGGCTCACGGTGGCCGGCGCCGCCACCGCGCTGATCGGCCTGGCGCTGGTGCTGGACGTGACCGGCAACCACCACCTCGACCCGGTCGGCGTGCTGTGGGGGCTCGGCGCGGCGGTCGGGCTCGCGGTGTACTTCGTGGTCTCGGCGCAGGGCGACAACGCGCTGCCGCCGATCGCGATGGCGTGGGGCGGCATGGTGATCGCCAGCATCTTCCTGGGCGTCGTCGGACTGCTCGGCATCGTGCCGATCTCGGCTGGCACTCAGCCCGTGCAGTTCCTGCACTACCGGACCAGCTGGCTGGTGCCGGTGCTCGGCATCTCGCTGGTGGCCGGCGTCTTCGCCTACTCCTCCGGCATCACCGCCGCCCGCGCGCTGGGTGCCAAGCTCGCCTCGTTCCTGGGCCTGGCCGAAGTGCTGTTCGCGGTGCTGTTCGCCTGGTTGCTGCTGGGACAACTGCCCCGGCCGGTGCAGCTGGTCGGCGGTGCGTTCCTGGTCGCCGGGGTGGCCCTGGTGCAGTGGGACGAGCTGCGTACCGCCGAGGCGGACCGGGCACCGCAGGACTCGGCGGCCGACGCACAGCCCGCTCCGGCCCCGCGGCTGGTCACCGCCGGGGCGCGCCGCGACTGACCGGCGCGGCCCGGCCGGCGACGCTCAGCCGACCTTGGCCAGCCCGAGCGGGGCGAAGGTCCGGCCCGGGAACAAGGTGCTCAGCTGCCCCACCCCGAGCCGCTTCTGGGCGAGTTCCCCCAGCACGTCGTAGGCGTTGTTGAGCGCCGGCACGTCGCCGGAGTCGAGGGTCGCGGCCGAGAGCTGATCCCACTTGCCGTACACCGAGGCGCCGGCCAGCCCGCCACCGAGCAGCCACATCAGGCTGCCGTGGCCGTGGTCGGTGCCGCCGCTGGCGTTCATCTGCACCCGCCGGCCGAACTCGGTCATCACCGCCACGGTGACCCGGCTGCGCCGGGCCGGCCCCAGGTCGGTGAGAAAGGCGGCCAGCGCCTTGGCGGCCGAGGTGAGGTTGCGGTCGAGCTGGTTGGCCTCGTCGGTGTGGGTGTCCCAGCCGCCGACGTCGATGGTGGCCACCTGCATGCCCACCTCGGCGCGCAGCAGGGTGGCGAGATCGGCCAGCGCGGTGGAGAAGTTGCCGCCGGGGTACACCGCCCCGTTCTGGGCGCCGGCCTTGGCCCGGGCGGTGGCGGCGGTCGCCAGCGCCGACAGGGTGATCGGCACGTCCTCGCCGAGCGGGCCGGGCAGCCCCCGGTACAGGGTGCGCAGCGCGGCCTCGCTCTGCGGGGCGACCCCGTCCCAGCCGGGGAAGCTGAAGTTCTTCAGCGAGCTCATCACCAGCTTGCTCTGGTTGCCGGTCAGCGCCGCCGGCAGCGCGGAGCCCTGGGTAACCGCGCGGAACGTGGTACCCGGGCCGAGCTGCTGCAGCGCCCGGTCCAGCCAGCCGGTGGTGGCGGTGTCCGAGCCGCGCTCCAGGCACTGCTGGGCCTGGAAGTGGCTGCGGGTCACCCCCTCCACCGAGACCGCCGGGACGAAGGCCAGCTCGCCGGTGCCCCAGAACGGCAGCAGCGGGCTGAGTGCCGAGTTCAGCGCCCAGCCGGGTGCGCCGGCCAGCGGCAGCCGGTTGGTGCTGGCCGGCACCAGGTTGGCCCGCACCGTGGTGAGGTAGTCCAGCCCGGTGTCGGACGTGGCCGGCACCAGGATCCGCAGGCCGTCGGCGGCGCCCCGCAGGAAGATGCAGATCAGGGTGTTGCCGTTACTGAGCCCGGACGCGGCGTACGCGGCCCGGGTGGTGACCAGCTGGCTGCCCAGTGCCGCCACCCCGACCATGCCGGCGCCGGCCAGGAAGCTGCGCCGGGTCCAGCCGCCCTGCCAGCTGGCGTCCTGGGCGGCCAGGTCGGCGCTGACCTGCTCGGCCTGGCGGGTCAGCCGCTCGGCGGTGCTGAGCTCGGGAGTGGTCATCAGGGTTCTCCGGTGGTCACGGGGGCTCACCGCAACGCGTGTTGCGGGGCGTCGAGGATGAGCGGGATCAGGTGCGAGAGGTACCAGCGCAGCCGGGAGTCCGCGATCGGCGTGTCGGCGGGCTCGCCCAGGAAGGTCTGCAGCGCGGCCTGGTGGGCGGCCGGGAACCGGCTGCCGGTCAGCCGGCCGCACAACTGCACGATGGCCTCGCCGCTGGTGCGCGGTTTGACCGCGCCGTAGAGAGAATTCGGGTCCAGGTCGGCGAACCCGTCGTACCAGTTCTGCGCCAGGCCCCGGTGGTAGCCCCACAGGTTGAGCAGCGAGCCGGACGAGCGCCAGGCGCCGGCCACCGCGGGATAGCCGTTGGGCGCCGACCAGTCCAGCGGCACCTGGCCGACCGCCGAGCTCATCCAGTGCAGGCTCTGCAGCGACTTGGAAAGGTCTCCCGGGCCGACGCCGAGCGCCCGGACGGTCGCGATCAGGTTCTCGGCCGGCCGGCGCACCTTCGCACCGCGGCTGGCCCAGAACTCCGTCGAACGCAGGATCGCCGCCAGCATCGGCACGATCTGGCTGCCGGTGCGCAGGTAGATCCGGGCGAGCTCGGCGACCAGGGTGGGCGACGGGTTGTCCGAGACGAAGTGCACGCACATCTTGTAGGCCAGCCGCTGCGCGGTGGCCGGGTGGTAGGCCAGGTAACGCAGGTACGCCTCGCCGGCCGCCTCGCCACCCTCGGCGGTGTCGTTGGGGTGGCTGAAACCCAGCACCTTGATCGGGCCGAGAAAGTGCCGCTCCGGCTTGTAGGTGTAGTTGAAGTCGGCGTCGAGAGACCGCCCGGTGAGGATCCGTGCTGAGTTCTGCACGTCGGCCTCGGTGTAACCGGCGCCGATGCCGACCGTGTGCAGCTCCAGCAGTTCGCGCCCGTAGTTCTCGTTGATCGCCTTCTTCGACGACGACGCCAGGCTCAGGTACTGCAGCATCGCCGGGTTGCGGGCCGAGGCGAGCAGCATGCTGGCATAGGAGCCGAGTGCGTACTTGCGGATCACGTCCCGGTCCATGGTGTGCCGGGTGGTCCAGACCCCGTCGGAGTGGTTGGCGACGTTGAGGTGGTTGGCGAAGAAGTCCACCACCGCCTCGTACACCTGGCCGTGGCTCCAGGCCTGCAGGCCCAGGGTGACACGGGTCAGCTGGTCCATCGCCTCCCAGCCGTACTCGTTGCCGTTGGCCTTGAGCCAGGCCCGCACCGCGGCCGGGTTGTTCTTCAGCAACGGGCCCTGCGCGGCGACCCCGGCATGGCCGGCGTAGCCCGCGCCGGCGCCCCGACCGAAGGCCACCTGGTTGGCCCACCAGCCGTCCAGGCCGTAGTGCGCGAGGTCCGCCCGGGTCTTGGCCTCGATGCCGAAGCCGAAGCGCGACATCAGCAGCGACGCCGGGTCCCACACCATCGGCGCACGGGTGGTGTGCGGGGTGTTGCGCAACGCCGCCGCGATGCTGGGCCAGAATGTGGTCGCCACCGAGCTTCTCACTCTCCGTAACTGCAGATCTCACGGAGAGTGAATCATGTGAAACTCAAGTTAGGTGGAGAATTCGAAAACTCCCAGAATTGTCCCGCTAGGTGGTGGTTCGGCGGTGGATGGCCTGCAGCAGGCCGAGCGCCAGCCCCTGGGCGAACATCGACGAGCCGCCGTAGGAGACGAACGGCAACGGCAGCCCGGTCACCGGGGTCAGGCCCAGGTTCATGCCGATGTTCTGAAACGCCTGGAACCCGATCCAGCAGACGATGCCGGCCGCCACCAGCCGGGAGGTGCCGGTCGCCGCGGCGGCGATCCGCAGGCCCCGCCAGAGCAGCAGCGCGAACAGCCCGATCACCAGCGCGGAGCCGGCGAAGCCGAGCTCCTCCCCGGCCACCGAGTAGACGAAGTCGGTCTGCTGCTCGGGGACGAACGCCCCGCGGGTCTGCGCCCCGTGGAACAGCCCCTGCCCGAACAACCCGCCGTGCGCGATCGCGATCCGCGCCTGGGTGATGTTGTAGGCCACCCCCTGCGGATCCCGGCCCGGGTCGGTGAAGGCGGCGAACCGGGCCAGCTGGTACTCGGCCAGCACGCCCACCTTGATGGCCAACGTGGCCGCCAGCACCCCCAGCACCAGCAGGCCGACCAGCCAGCGGGCCCGCACCCCGGCGGCGACCAGCACCCCGAAGCCGGCCGCGGTGAGCACCAGCGCCGAGCCGAGGTCCGGCTGCAGCATGATCAGGCCCAGTGGCACCGCCAGCAGGCCCAGCCCGAGCGCGAGCTCCCGGACGCCCGGCGGCGTGCCGGCCGGCCGGCGCACGCCGTGCTGGCCGAACAGCACCGCCAGCGCCGCGATCACGCCGAGCTTGGCGAACTCCGCAGGCTGGATCTCGAACCCACCGCCGATCACGATCCAGGCGTGCGCGCCGTTGATGGTCGAGCCGATCGCGAACACCGCGAGCAGGCCGAGAATGCTGGCGGCGTAGAGCAGCGGGCCGATCAACCGCAGCAGCCGGGAGTCCACCCGGGCCGCGCAGAACAGCAGCACCGCACCGAGCGCGGTGTTGAGCAGGTGCTTGGCGAGGTAGGTCTGCGGATTGGCGCCGGCCAGCTGCAGCCGGGTGCGGGTGGCCGACCAGACCAGCAGCGCCCCGAGCAGGCACAGCAACAGCGCGGCAGCCAGCAGCACCCAGTCGTAGGAGCGCAGCCGGCGCGGATCGGCCATCGCCCGCAACGGCCAGCGGGCCGGCACCACCAGCCCGGTCACCGGCGCACCGTCCTGCTGGCGGTCGGTGAGGTCGAACTGCTGCCGGACGGGCTGCTCGCCGAGGGCAGCGCGTCCGGGCCGGTCGAGCGGCCCGGAGTACCGGACGGACGGGCGGCTGAGCTGGACGGGGTACCGGACGGGCGGGCGGCTGAGCTCGGCGGGAAGCCGGCCGCGCTGCTGGACGAGCCGGCCGACGGGCTGACGGTGGGCAGCCCCGGGGTGGCGTGTGCCACCGCCACCCGCGACGCGACCTTGGGCAGCTTGCCGGCCGGCACCCCGCCGGGCACCACCGGGCTGCCGTACGCGCCGAGCAGTCCCTCGTAGACCTGGCGGACCATCGGCGCCGCCGCCGAGGCGCCGGTACCGGCCTGCTCGACCATGCCGACCACCACGTACCGGGCCTTGCTCACCGGCTGGCCCGGCTGCACCGGACCCCAGGACGCCAGCCACGAGGTGTCGGACTTGCCGTACACCTCGGCGGTTCCGGTCTTGCCACCGATCAGCGTCTTGATCGGTGAGCCGTCGAAGGCCAGCGCGCCGGAGACCGAGTGGCTGTCCTCGAAGTGCAGCGAGTCGCCGAAGAACTCCAGGGTCTTCTTGTCGACCGGTAGCTTGCGGACCACCTTCGGGGTCACGGTGCGCACCGTCCTGCCGGCGGCGTCCAGCACCCCCCAGCCCAGCGTCGGCGCGAACAGCGTGCCGCCGTTGACCATCGCCGAGTAGGCCGCGGCCAGCTGCAGCGGCGAGACGGTGACCTCGCCCTGGCCGATCGCGGTGTCGGCGTTGTTGCCGGCGAAGAACCGCCAGCCGTCGGTGCAGTTCTCCGAGGCCAGCTGGGTCAGGTAGGCCCGGTCGGTGCGGTTCGCCACGTCCGGGTAGCCCTTGGCCGCCGCCGCGCAGTAGTCGGCCTTGTTGGCCTTCCAGCTGGCCAGCCGGCCGGCCCGGCTGCCGATCGAGCCGCTGGCCTGCTCGTCGGCGGGCAGGTCCACGCCCGGCGCGTGCGCCACCCCGAAGGCCCGGGCCATCGCCTGCAGCTGCTCCAGCGGCTTCTTGCCGTCGTCCACCCGGGCCTGGTCGGCCTGCCACTCGGCGACCGCCGGGGCGTAGAAGTAGGTGTCGCAGGAGCGCTGCAGGGCGAACCGCAGGTCGATGTCGCCGAAGGACTCCGACTCGTAGTTGGTCTTGGTCCGGCCGTCGACGCTCAGCGAGCCGGGGCACGGGTAGAGGCCGTCGGGGGTGATCGCGCCGGTGCCGATGTCGTCGGCGGTGCTGATCAGCTTGAAAGTCGAACCCGGCGCGTAGGCCCCGGCGATCGCCCGGCCGACCAGCGGGTCGCCGGCGCCGGCCGCGGTCAGCTTGGCGTAGTCGGCGACCGAGATGCCGCCGACGAACACACTCGGGTCATAGGTCGGGTAGCTGGCCGCGGCGATCACCCGGCCGGTGTGCGGGTCCATCACCACCAGGGCTCCGGACGGTGCCGCCCGGCCCTTGGCCCTCGAGGCCGCGATCTGGCCCGCCAGCGCCCGTTCGGCCAGCGCCTGGACGTCGGCGTCCAGGCTGGTCACCAGGCTGTCGCCGGGTTGCGGGGCGATGGTGGCGTCCTGGCCGACCGCCTCGCCGCGCGGGTCCAGCTGCACCCGCTGCTCGCCGTCCACGCCGCGCAGCACCGCGTCGTAGGACTCCTCCAGCCCGCTGCGCCCGATGGTGTCGGCGTCGGCCAGGTTCTTGTTCGCCTTCTGGTCGGCCGCGCTCACCGCACCGGTGTAGCCGAGCAGATGCGCGGCCAGGCTGCCGCCGGGATAGTCCAGCACGGTCTGGCTGCTGACGCTGACGCCGGGAAACAGCTCGGCGTGCTCGGAGACCGCCAGCACCACGGCGGCGTCGATACCGGTGGCCACCGGCACCGGCTGGTAGGGCTGGCCGGTCCAGCACGGCGCCGGCACCGAGACCCCACACGGGGTGATCTCGCGGCGCAGGTCGGCCGCAGCGGTGCCCAGCACCGGGGCCAACCGCGCCAGCACCGCGGCCCCGTGGTCGTCCTGCCGGTCCAGCGCCGAGCGATCCACGCTCAGCACGTGGGTGCTCCGGTTGCCCACCAGCACCCGGCCGCGGGAGTCCAGGATCTCCCCGCGCGGCGCCGGTACCACGATGCTGCCGAGGTGGGTCAGGCCTGCGGACTGCTGCGGCTTGTGCTCGTCGAGCAGCTGGACGAACGACAGCCGGGCCAGCAGGGTGAGCAGCAGCGAGGCGATCAGCAGCCGCAGCACCGACAGCCGGGTGCGGTGCGCTCCGTGGCGTGGATCAGCCGAGCGCATCGGCACTGCCGATCAGGCGGTCGGCACTGCCGATCAGGCGGTCGGTACTGCCGATCAGCCGGGCCGTCGGGCGCGGTGGCCGGATGCCCTGGGCGCGCAGCAGCGCGCGCACCGGCGGCACCAGTGCCAGGGCCAGCAGCGCGTCGGTCAGGCCGACCGGGATCAGGTAGGTCAGGGCCAGCATCGCGGTGGCCGCGTGCGAGCCGAGGATGGCCAGCAGCAACCCGAGCACGCCGGACGTCGCCGCGCCCAGCAGCGCGGCCAGCGCCGCCACCCCGCGGGTGCCGTAGCCGCGTTGCAGCGGCAGCCCACCGAGCATGCCGGCCACCAGCCCGGCGGCCAGCCAGCACAGCGCCTGGGCGCCGGCCGGGTGATCCGAGCCCAGGTCGGCCAGCAGCCCGGTGGCGAAACCGAGCGCCATGCCGATTCCGGGGCCGGCGTAGATGCCGACCACGATCACCAGCAGCGCCGGCAGCGACACCGGCACCGGAAAGGTGAGCGGGCCGAGCAGGCTGGCCTGCAGCAGCAGCGCGGTCAGGATGCCGGCCACCGCCGAGGCGACCCGGGTGACGGTCACCGGTCGCTGCCCGGTTCCAGCGCCGGCCGCGCGGTGCCCCGGGGCTCGCTGAGGATGATGCCGACCAGGTCCAGGCCAGCCTGCCGGCTGACCGGGCGCAGCCGCACCGACACCGTGCCGTCGGCTGCGGTGTGCACCGAGGTCACCACGCCCACCGCGAGGCCGGCGGCGTAGGTGGTCTTGCCGGCCGGCCCGGTCACCAGCCGATCACCGACCCGGACGTCCGCCCCGTCGGCCAGCGAGCCGGCGGTCAGCGGCCCGCTGCCGCCGCCGGCTGCCAGCAGCAGCGTCCCGGACCGGGCGTCGCGCACCCCCACCCCGGACGTCGGGTCCGCGGCAAGCAGCACCACCGAGGTGGTGGCATGCACGGCCACCACCCGTCCGACCAGGCCCAGCCCGTCGGTCACCGTCTGCCCGGCGAGCACGTGCTCCCGGCTGCCGACGTCGAGGGTGACGCTCCACTGGAACCCCGCACCCGGCCCGGTGGCGATCACCCGGGCCGGCATCAGCCGCCAGTCGGCGGTGTCGGCCTGCAATTGCAGGGCTCGCAGCTGCCGGGCGGTGGCGGCGTCGGCGGCAGCGGCCTGCAACTTGCGCTGCAGGTCGGCGTTGCGCTGGGAGAGCCGGGCGATCTCGCGCCGGTTGCCGGCAACGTCGGGCACCCCCTGCACGAACCGCCGCACCGGGCCGAGCACCGCGTCGGTGCCCCGGTACAGCGAGCCGAGCGCACCGGTGGTGCCGCCCCGGGCACCGGCCAGCGAACCGCCGGCGAAGTCCAGGCTCAGGAACAGCAGTGCCAGCACCGCGAGCACCGTGGCAGCCAGCTGCTGGCGTCGGGTGAGCCTGCGCATCTCCGGTGTGCCCTACCTCTACCCGCTCAGCCGTTCGGTCCGTGTTCTCGGTACTCGTGCGCTCTCGCCGCTCACCGGCAGCCGCTCAACGGCGGTGGCCGTCGACGACGACCCGGTGTAGCGACTCGAACTGCTCGACCACGGTCGCGGTGCCCAGCACCACCGAGTCCAGCGGTCGGTCGGCCACCAGCACCGGAATGCCGATGTCGTGCTGCAACCGGGCGTCCAGGCCGCGCAGCAGCGCGCCGCCGCCGGTCAGCACGATGCCCCGGGTCACCAGGTCGCCCGCCAGCTCCGGCGGGCAGCGGTCCAAGGTGGCCCGGACGGCGGCCACGATCCGGTTGATCGGGGCACCCATGGCGTGCCGCAACTCCTCGGCCGACACCGCGACGTTGCGGGGCAGCCCGGTCGCGACGTCCCGGCCGCGGATCTCGGCGCGCACCGGGCCGGCGATCGGAAAGGCCGAGCCGATCGAGATCTTGAGCTCCTCGGCGGTCCGCTCGCCGATCAGCATCGAGAACTCGGACCGGATGTGGTCGACGATGGCCCGGTCCAGTGCGTCGCCGGCGACCCGCAGGCTGGTACTGGCCACGATGCCGGCCAGCGCGATGACGGCGACCTCGGTGGTGCCGCCGCCGATGTCGACCACCATCGACCCGGACGCCTGGCTGACCGGCAGCCCGGCGCCGATCGCGGCGGCCATCGGCTCGGAGATGATGTGCACCCGGCGGGCGCCGGCGGCGTAGGCCGACTCGCTGACCGCGCGCTGCTCGACCGAGGTGATGCCGCTGGGCACGCAGACCACCACCCGGGGGCCGGCGAAGGCGCGCCGTCCGATCACCTTGCGCACGAAGTAGCGCAGCATCTCGGCGGTGATGTCGTAGTCGGCGATCACGCCGTCCTGCAGCGGCCGGACGGCCCGGATGTGGCCGGGCGTCCGGCCGATCATCCGCTTGGCCTCGGTACCGACCGCGACCACCGCCTTGGTGGTGGTGTCCACCGCGACCACCGACGGCTCGTTCAGCATGATGCCACGACCCCGTGCGTAGACAAGGGTGTTCGCGGTTCCGAGGTCGACTGCGAGGTCACCGCCGAGCAGGTCGCCGCCCAGCAGCGACATCGGGGTGAATGCCATGTCATGCCTCGTTTGCGATGCGCCGCCGGCTGGTACCGGTGTTACTGATGTGAACCAACGCCCTGATCGTAGGGGTGATCAAGCCGTCTACAGGCACGACTCGCCCGAGCGCATAACGGAAAGTAGCCAATCCTCAGCGCCGGCAGGATTCGGCGCCGCCGGATCGACCCGGCGGCCCGCGCGCGGTGGCCGCCGGCTCGCGGCCGGCGATCCGGGCGGTGGAGAACAGTCCGAGAAACTAAGCGGTTTCGCCGGCCGTCAGGTCTGCGAACCAGAGCGCGATCTCGCGGCTGGCCGACTCGGCCGAGTCCGAACCGTGCACCAGGTTCTGCTGCACCGGCAGTCCCCAGTCCCGGCCCAGGTCACCGCGGATGGTGCCGGGCAGCGCCGAGGTCGGGTCGGTGGCGCCGGCCAGCGACCGGAATCCCTCGATCACCCGGTGCCCTTCGGCCACCACTGCCACCACCGGCCCGGAGGACATGAAGTCCACCAGGGGCTGGTAGAACGGCTTGCCGACGTGCTCGGCGTAGTGCCGGGCCAGCAGGTCGGTGTCGGCGAGGCGTTGCCGCAGCGCCACGATCCGGTAGCCCTTGGCCTCCACCCGGGCCAGGATCGTGCCGGTCAGGCCGCGCGCCACGCCGTCCGGCTTGATCAGGATGAGGGTGCGCTCGGGCGCTAGGTCGGTCACGCCGCCAGCCTATCGGGGACGCCGGCAGGCACCGACGGGGGAACTGCCTAGGAGATCAGCATCCGCCAGCCGGACGGGGTGGCCAGCACCTGGTGGCGGGTGCGCAGCACGTACCACCACAACAGCAGGAACAGCACGATCACCACTACCAGCACCGGAATCAACACCACGGTGGCCAGCACCAGCAGTTGCAACGCCGACCCCAGGCCGATGCCCCAGGGCCGGCGCAGCACGAAGCCGGCGGCGACCAGCAGAACCGCCAGGCCGATCAGCAGCACGGTGCTGGTGGTGGAAAGGCCTTGCGCGGTCTGGGCGATCGCGCGCGGCACCAGCAGCACCACGAAGGCCTCCAGGCAGAGCAGGGCGGCCAGCGCTCCCCGGGTCGCCCGGTCGGCCCGGCGCCGCCGGTCGTCCTCGGCCTCGGGGCTGCCCGCGTCGAACGGCGGCCGGCTGTCCTGCGGGTCCGGCCGGTCGGCGGGTCCGGTCACCCGGCACCCTGACCGTCGTCGGGCGGGCCGAGCAGCGTGCGGGCCTCCCCCGCGGTCACCACCGATCCGGTGACCAGCACTCCGGCACCGACCAGCAGCCCGTCGGCACCCTCCTCGGCCAGCCGCACCGCGGTCTCGATCGCGTCGTCCAGCCGCGGCTCGACCGTCACCCGGTCGGCGCCGAAGATCTCCACGGCGACTGCCGCCAGCTCGTCGGCGGGGATTGCCCGGGACGAGGAGTTCTGCGAGATCACCACCTCGTCCAGCGACGGCTCCAGGATCTCCAGGGCGGACCGGACGTCCTTGCCGGCCAACATCGCCACCACACCGATCAGCTGGCGGAAGTCGAAGCTCTCACCCAGTGCCTTGACGGTGGCCCGCATGCCGGCCGGGTTGTGGCTGGCGTCGACCAGCACGGTGGGCGCCGAGCGGACCGCCTCCAGCCGGCCCGGCGAGCGGACCGCGGCGAAGGCGGCCCGGACGATGTCGGCATCCAGCGGGCCGGCGCTGGCACCCGCGCCGAAGAAGGCCTCCACCGCGGCCAGGGCGCAGGCGGCGTTCTGCGCCTGGTACTCGCCGTGCAGCGGCAGGAACACCTCGTCGTAGACGCCGCCCAACCCCTGGATGGTGAGCAGCTGGCCGCCGACCGCGAGGCTGCGCTCCAGCACCCCGAACTCCAGGCCCTCGCGGGCCACCACCGCCTGCACCTCGGCGGCCCGGCGCAGCAGTTCGGCGGCGGCGTCCACGGGCTGGGCGGCCATGATCGCCGTCGCGCCGGCGGTGATGATGCCGGCTTTCTCGGCCGCGATCTCGGCGGTGGTCTCACCCAGCAGCTCGGTGTGGTCGAGGTCGATCGGGGTGATCACCGCAACCGCGGCGTCCAGCACGTTGGTGGCGTCCCACGCCCCGCCCAGGCCCACCTCGACCACCGCGACGTCCACCGGGGCGTCGGCGAAGATCGCGAAGGCCAGGCCGGTGATCGCCTCGAAGTAGGTCATCGGCATGTCGGAGGTGCTGTCGACGAGTTCCAGCACCGGCTCGAGCTCGGTGTAGCTGTCGGCGAACACCCCGTCGGCGACCGGCCGGCCGTCCAGCACGATCCGCTCGGTGATCTGCGACAGGTGCGGGCTGGTGTAGCGGCCGGTGCGCAGGCCGAAGCCACGCAGCAGCTCGTCGACCATCCGGGCCGTGGAGGTCTTGCCGTTGGTGCCGGTCAGGTGGATCGCCCGGTAGCTGCGCTGCGGCTGGCCCAGCGCGTCCATCAGCTTGTCGATCCGGTGCCGGGACGGCCCGATCTTGGACTCACCCCACCGGGCCAGCAACCGGGCCTCGGCCTGCTGGCGGCGCACCCGGTCCTGCTGGGCGGCGCTTCCGGTACCGGTGGGCCCGGTCTCGGCTGGCCCGGTCATGACCGGGTGTCCGCGGGCAGCCGGGTCAGCGCCTCCTCGATGCGCCGCAGGTCGGCGGCGGCGGCGGCGTTGCGGGCCCGCACCGAGTCGACCACGTCCGGCTTGGCGTTGGCCAGGAAGGCGTCGTTGGCCAGCTTCTTGCCGGTCTGCTCCAGCTCCTTGGTCGCCGCGGCCTTGTCCCGCTCCAGCCGGCCCCGTTCGGCGGCCAGGTCGACCGCGGTGGACAGGTCCAGCTCGACGGTGGCTCCGGCGGTCAGTTCCAGCGTCGCGGTCGGGGTGAACCGCTCGCCCGGCTCGGTCAGGCGCAGCAGCCGGCGCAGCTGCGGTTCGTGCTCACCCAACCCGGTGCAGCGCGCCGGAATGCGCTGGCTGGGCTTGATGCCCTGGCCGGACAGGAACTGCCGGATCAGCACCACCCGGGCCTGCAACTGGGCGATGTCGTCCTCGGCGGCCTTGTCCAGCCGGGACTCACTCGACTGCGGCCAGGACGCGATCACCACCGACTCGGCCCCGGTGAGCGCGGTCCACAGCGACTCGGTGACGAACGGCACCAGCGGGTGCAGCAGCCGCAGCAGGGTGTCCAGCACCTCGCCGAGCACCCGGCGGCTGGCCGGCGCCGTGGCCTCGTCGGCCAGCGATCCCTTGGCCAGCTCGAGATACCAGTCGCACACCTCGTCCCAGGCGAAGTGGTAGAGCAGGTCGGCGATCTTGGCGAACTCGTAGTCGGCGTAGTAGCCGTCCACCTCGGCGACCACCCGGTTGAGCCGGGAGATGATCCAGGCGTCGGCGCCGGTCAGCCGGGCCGGCAGCTCGCCCTCGGTGGTCGCTCCGTTGAGCATCGCGAACCGGGCGGCGTTCCACAGCTTGGTGCAGAAGTTGCGCGCCCCGGCGATGTTGTCTTGAGAGATCGGCACGTCCGTTCCCGGATTTGCCCCCCGGGCAAAGGTGAACCGGACCGCGTCGGTGCCGTAGGCGTCCATCCAGGCCAGCGGATCCACCGAATTGCCTTTGGACTTCGACATCTTCTTGCCGTGCTGGTCGCGCACCATGCCGTGCAGGGCGATGGTTCTGAATGGAACAGCACGGCTCTGATCAGGCTCCGGACCGTCATCGGCCATCGCGTACAGGCCGAACATCATCATCCGGACCACCCAGAAGAACAGGATGTCGTAGCCGGTGACCAGCACCGTGGTCGGATAGAACTTCTCGAGGTCGGCGGTGCGTTCCGGCCAGCCGAGCGTGGAGAACGGCCACAGCCCCGAGGAGAACCAGGTGTCCAGCACGTCCGGGTCCTGCTGCCAGCCGGCCGGCGGTTGCTCGTCCGGGCCGAGGCAGGCCATCTCGCCGTCGGGTGAGTACCAGACCGGGATCCGGTGGCCCCACCACAGCTGCCGGCTGATACACCAGTCGTGCAGGTTGTCGGTCCAACCGAAGTAGCGCCCGGCCAGTTCCGGCGGGCTGATCCGCACCCGGCCGTCGCGCACCGCGTCGCCGGCGGCCTGGGCCAGCGGGCCCACCTTGACGAACCATTGCAGTGACAGCCGCGGCTCGATCGGCTCGCCGGAACGCTCGGAATGGCCCACCGAGTGCAGGTACGGCCGCTTCTCGGCGACGATCCGGCCCTGCTCGCGCAGCCGCTCCCGCACCGCGACCCGGGCGGAGAAGCGGTCCAGCCCGTCGAACTCGGTGCCGGTGCCGCTGACCCGGCCCTCCTCGTCGAGCACCGAGACCATCGGCAGGTCGTGCCGGCGGCCGATCTCGAAGTCGTTCGGATCGTGCGCCGGGGTCACCTTCACCGCACCGGTACCGAACTCGGGGTCGACGTGGGAGTCGGCCACGATCGGGATCCTCCGGCCGGTCAGCGGCAACTCGACCTCGGTGCCGATCAGGTCGCGGTAGCGCTCGTCGTCCGGGTGCACCGCCACCGCGGTGTCGCCCAGCATGGTCTCGACCCGGGTGGTGGCCACCACGATCGACGGGCCGGAGCCGTCGGTGGCGCCGTAGACCATCGACACCAGCTCGCCCTCGACGTCGCGGTGGTCCACCTCGGCGTCCGACAGCACCGAGCGCAGCGCCGGCGACCAGTTCACCAGCCGTTCGGCGCGGTAGATCAGGCCGTCGTCGTAGAGCCGCTTGAACATGGTCTGGACGGCCCGGCACAGGCCGGGGTCCATGGTGAAGCGCTCCCGGGACCAGTCCACGCTGTCGCCGAGCCGGCGCATCTGGCCGAGGATGGCGCCGCCGTGCTGTTCCTTCCACTGCCACACCCGCTCGACGAAGGCGTCCCGGCCCAGTTCCCGGCGACTGGTTCCCTCGGCGGCCAGGGCGCGCTCGACCAGTGCGTGCACGGCGATGCTGGCGTGGTCCATGCCGGGCAGCCAGAGCGTCTCGAAGCCCTGCATCCGGGCCCGGCGGGTGAGGGCATCCATCAAGGTGTGCTCGAAGGCGTGCCCGACGTGCAGGCTGCCGGTGACGTTCGGCGGCGGGATCACGATGGTGAACGGCGGCTTGTCCGAACCGGAGTCGGCGGTGAAGTAGCCGCGCTGCACCCACCGCTCGTACAGCGGCCCCTCCACCGAGGCCGGGACGTACTGGCTCGGCAGTTCGGTGCTGGCGGGCTGGGCGGTCTGCGGGGCCTGCTCCCCGGGCGGCGCGGTGTCGGTCACCCTTGAAATCCTACGGAGGCCGGAAAAGCAGGTTAGCCGGGCCGCCCGCCGTCCTGGGCCGCCTCAGTCGCGGCGACCATCGGTTGACCCGGCGGCAGCCTGCCGGGCTCGGCAGCGGAGCCGCCATCGACGGGCACCGGCACCACACTGAAAGCCACCCGGACCCGCCGGGAGCCGGGCGGTGCCTCGTCCGACAGGGTCCGCGGCACCCGGCCGACCAGCTCGGAGATGCTCTCACCGAGCTGCTTGGCCTCGTCCTGGGTAAGCCAGAACAGGCCGCTGCTGATGACGGTGGAGTCGTACCAGGCCGCTGCCTCGTCCCGGTTGGAGATCCAGTCCAGAATGTCGGCGCGCTGCCGGTCGAGCTCGCGGGCCACCATCATCGCCTCCCCCGCGGCGGAGGCCCGCGGCTCGGCGGAGTCCACGATCAAGCCCTTGCCGGCCGCCTCCCAGGGTCGCTCCCGGCCGTCGGTGCTGGCTTCCGAGCGCCGGATGATTCCCCACTTCTCCAGTGCCCGCAGGTGGTAGCTCATCGCGCTGGCGCTCAGGCCGGCGATCTCGCCGCACTCGGTGGCGGTCAGCCGGCGGCCGGCGAACAGCTCGTCGAGCACCGCCAGCCGGGCCGGATGGGCCAGCGCCTTGATGGCCCGGGGGTCCCGGAGCACCACCATGTCGGTGTGCCGGTCGGCCGGAGCCTTCGAAGGGGCGGGCTGGGAGGCTGGCATCTCCACAGGATAGGGCTGCCGGGCGGTGCGCTGGTTACACACGGTCATTGACATGCGAATCGTGAAGCATTAGCTTCATAATATGTCTTTGCTATCTGCCGGCTCGCTGTGGCGGGTCCGTGACCTGCGCATCGTGGTGCTGGCCCGCGCCGTCTCGCTGCTCGGCGACGAACTCGCCCTGGTGGCGCTGCTGCTGCGGACCCAGGGGCGGCACTCGGGGGCCTGGCCGGTGGTGGCGCTCCTGCTGGCCGGCGGCCTGCCGCTGGTGCTGTTCGCTCCGCTGGTCGGCCGGCTGGTCGACCGGGTGGACAGCCGCACGCTGCTGCTGACGTCCGGCTGCGCGCAACTGGCCTGTTGCCTGTGGCTGGCCTGGCTGCCCAGCCAGCCGGTCGTCCTGGCACTGGTGGCCGCCCTCGGCACCGGGCAGGCGGTCAACTCCGCCAGCTGGCAGGCTCTGGTACCCGGCATCGTCGGCGTCGACCGGCTGCCGGCGGCACTCGGGCTCTCCCAGGCCGTGACCACGGTGGCCGGCATCGCCGCCCCGGCCCTCGGCGGCCTGCTCACCGGCCTGTACGGCGCGCGATTGCCGCTGTTGCTCGACGCCGCCAGCTTCACCGCGGTGGCGCTGGCCGCGCTCGCCATCCGGACCCGCCGGGGCGGCGCGAGTGCCCGGCTGGAGGACCCACGCGGCGGCTGGGCGATCGTCCGCAGCGATGCGGTACTGCTGCCGCTGGTGGCGATGGTCAGCGTGTTCGTCCTGCTCTGCGGGATGATCAACGTCGTCGAGGTGTTCCTGATCCGCGAGACCCTGCACGCCAGCGCCACCTGGTACGGCGTGCTGGGTAGCGGCTGGGGCGGCGGCCTGCTGGCCGGGGCGCTGCTCGGTGGTCGGATGGCTGGCGGTTCCGGTGACCAGCGCCGGTTGCTGTGGCTCACGCTGGTCAGCGCAGGCGGCCTGTCGCTCGTCCTGGCCGGCATGGGACTGGCACCGGCGGTGGCCTGGGTACTGCCCGTGGTACTGGCCGGTGGCCTGTGCAACGGGCTGCTCAATGTGGCCACCGGTTCGCTGATCGGCATGCGCAGCGCCGAGGCGGTCAGGGGTCGGGTGGCGGCGATCACCGGCGGCATCGCGTCAGCGGGGCAGGTGGGTGCGATGCTGCTGGGCGGGCTACTGGCCAGCGCTCTCGCGCCCCGGCAGATCTTCGTCCTCGCCGGCATTCTCGGCGCGCTGGTGCCGCTCGCGCTCGGCCACCGGCTGCTGCTCTCAGCGCCGGCCCGGCCGGCCGCCTCGCCGGATCCCGGGCCGCCACTCGTCGCGGTGGCCGAACCGGTGGTCTAACCCGAGCCTGCAGAACGCGAGCAGGCCCCGGACGCGCTCGGCGCGTCCGGGGCCTGCTCGGCTTGGATACAGCCTTCGGTTACCCGCTCAGCCTTCGGTTACCCGTTCAACCTTCGGGTTACCCGCTCAGCCTTCGGTTACCCGTTCAACCTTCGGGTTACCCGCCCAGCCTTCGGTTACCGCGCAGCCTTCGTTACTCGTGCAGGTAGGAGATCGAGAAGCTGCCACCGCTCACCGCGGAGGTGTGGTCCTCGTAGCCGGAGCTGTTGCTGGCGTCCATCAAGACCGGGTTCCAGTTGCTCAGGGTGGAGCCGTTGATCGCCGAGTTGCTGAAGCTCACCGTGCCGAACTTGGGGTAGGCGGCGGTCGGCGACTCGATGATCACCTCGGCGCTGGCGTTGCGGGCCGAGCTCAGCGACGCCGTGGTGGTCTTGGTCCAGCCCTTGGTGCTGTCGGTGAGGGTCAGCGTGTAGGTGGAGCTGCTGCGGCTCACCTTGGCGACGATCTTGTCACCGGCCGACACCGGGTAGCTCGAAAGGCTGTAGTAGACCGGGGCCTTCGGGTACATCTCGTACCAGGCCTGGTAGACCGCACGGCCGGACGAGCAGTCGGTGGCGACGCCGGTCTGCTCGACGGTGGAGCTGCCGTAGCCGTCGATGCCCACCCAGGGCGCCATCAGGTCGTTGGTGCTGTTGCAGGTCACCGACGGCTCGGTCCAGGTGGAGGTCACCGAGGTGAAGCCGCTGCCGGTGGCGGCCGCGCCGGACCAGTTGTAGCCGTTGATGTTGTAGCCGGGGTGGCCGGTCACCACCTTGGCCTTGGCGGGACTACCGGCGTGGCCGAACTGCGCGGCGGCCAGGCCCGGGGTGGCTGCGCCGTTGCCGAACGAGTGGGCGGAGGCGGTGGCGCTTGCGGCCGGCAGCAGGGCCAGCGAGGCGCAGGCCAGGGCGGTGCCGATCGCGGGGGCGATCAATCGGGGGAATCGCACGGGGTGTCCTTTCGACAGGGGGCTCGCGCGCCCGCGCCGGACGTCTCCGGGCAGGCTTGCCACCGGAGAGTGGCAGCGAGAGGGACGCGTCGAAGTCTAGAACGGGGTGAAACGCCGCTCTATCCCTGAAACGTAGATTCCCCTATGAATTCCACCAAAACCCAAACCTTAGTCACATGAAGATGTTGGCCGTGTGCGCCCGCGGCTAGACCGTGGCGAAAGCCAACCCGACCAGCTCGCCGAACAGCTCCTCCGGCTCGCAGGGATGGCCGTGCGAGGAGAACCAGGTGCACACGTTGCGGCAGTCGCGCTGTAGGTACTCCATCCCGTTGGGGTTGGACACCACATCGACCACCTGTGGCAGGTCGATGAGCACCACCCGGCCGGCATCGACGAGCAGGTTGTAGGCCGACAGGTCACCGTGCGCCTGCCCGTTGGCCGCCAGCGCTCGCATCGCGTCGGCGATCTGGGAGAAGTAGCCGGCCAGCTCCTGCGCCGATCCCCGGACCTGCGCCAACCGGGGTGCGGGCTGCCGGCCCTGCCCGATGAACTCCATCAGGATCTCGGTGCCGTCGACCTGCACCGGGTAGGGCACCGGGACCCCCAGCGACCAGAGCTGGCACAGCGCGCTGAACTCGGCCAGCGCCCACTGGCCGGCCAGCACCTGCAGGCCGTACCGGGTGCGCCCCTGCATGGCGCGCTGGTCACGGCTGCGCCGGACCGTCCGGCCCTCGAGATAGCCCGAGTCGCGGTGGAAGGTGCGGTGCTCGCGGTCGCGGTAGCGCTTGGCGGCCAGCAATGCGGACTGGTCGGGGCTGCCGGGCACGGCACGCTCGATCAGGTGGACGTCGGCCTCCTTGCCGGTCTTGAGCACCCCGAGTTCGGTGTCGATGGCGGCCTGGGAGGTGACCACCCAGGACGGCCGGGGATGCGGGCCACGGGCGCCCTTGACCACCGAGGACCAGGTGGACCAGCGCTGCCCCTCCCCCGGGTCGGACAGGAACTGGTAGTCGAAGGCCCCCAGCGGCGCAGCGTCGGGCGTCGGCGGGGCGAGATCCGGCGCGGCAGCCGGCAGGGTGGGGTTGGGCAGAGCGGTAGTGCCGGAAAGCGGGTCATGCGACAAGAAAGGCTCCTCGGATGACGAGGCAGCCGGTCAGCGACTCAGCAGGTCAAGCGACTCAGCGGGTCAGCGACTCAGCGGGATGCCTCGGAGACGATCGGGGACGTGGTGAGTCCCAGGACAGTGATGGACACGTCGACGCCTCCTTCATCCGAGGTCAGGCGGAGCTGACGTCCGCCGGGGTAGCACTGACTATGACGCACCCGGGCAGAGCCGGGCAACCGAATTATCGCCGGCGCACGATGCGCGGCTGGCCACCGTCTTACCGGCGGATCGTCAGGCGGACTTCTCCTGCGGCGGCGCGGGCAGTTCGGCACGCGGCACCAGGGTCGGGTAGACGTGCTCGAGCACCGTCTCGGCGGTGATCACGACCTTGGCGACATCCTCACGGGACGGCACCTCGTACATCACCGACAGCAGGACCTCTTCCATGATGGCGCGCAGGCCCCGGGCGCCGGTCCCGCGCTTGACCGCCTGGTCCGCGATCGCCTCCAGGGCGTCCTCGGTGAACTCGAGTTCGACGCCGTCCAGCTCGAACAGCCGGGCGTACTGCTTGACCAGGGCGTTCTTCGGCTCGGTGAGGATCTCGATCAGGGCGGCCCGGTCCAGTGGCCGGACCGTGGTGATCACCGGCAGCCGGCCGATGAACTCCGGGATCAAACCGAACTTCATCAGATCCTCGGGCATCACCTCGGCGAAGCCGTCCCGGGTGTCGATGTCGAACTTGGTCTTGAGCTCGGCACCGAAGCCGAGGCCCTTCTTGCCGACCCGGCCCTCGATGATCTTGTCCAGGCCGGCGAACGCACCGCCGACGATGAACAGCACGTTGGTGGTGTCGATCTGGATGAACTCCTGGTGCGGGTGCTTGCGACCGCCCTGCGGCGGCACCGCGGCAGAGGTGCCCTCCAGGATCTTCAGCAGCGCCTGCTGCACGCCCTCGCCGGAGACATCCCGGGTGATCGACGGGTTCTCCGACTTGCGGGCGATCTTGTCGACCTCATCGATGTAGATGATGCCGGTTTCGGCCCGCTTGACGTCGTAGTCGGCGGCCTGGATGAGCTTGAGGAGGATGTTCTCCACATCCTCACCGACGTAGCCGGCCTCGGTCAGCGCGGTCGCGTCGGCGATGGCGAACGGGACGTTCAGCATCCGGGCCAGCGTCTGGGCCAGCAGGGTCTTGCCCGAACCGGTCGGACCGAGCAGCAGGATGTTGGACTTGGCGAGCTCGACATTGGCGTCCGCCCGCTTGCCGGCGCCGTCACCACCCGCCTGCACCCGCTTGTAGTGGTTGTAGACGGCGACCGCCAGGGTGCGCTTGGCCTGGTCCTGGCCCACCACGTAGGAGTTGAGGAAGTCGCAGATCTCGCTCGGCTTGGGCAGCTCGTCGAAGCTGAACTCGGCGTTGTCCGACAGCTCCTCTTCGATGATCTCGTTGCACAGGTCGATGCACTCGTCGCAGATGTAGACGCCGGGGCCGGCGATCAGCTTTTTGACCTGCTTCTGGCTCTTTCCGCAGAAAGAGCACTTGAGCAGGTCGCCACCGTCACCTACACGCGCCACCCGATGTACTCCTTACCTGCACGTCGTGCCTGAGTGCTGCCCGATGGACTGCTATCTGGATCTGGTCAACAGCTGGTCCGCACGGAGCAGCGCCGGTTCAAACGCTACCCCGTGCGGGCCGAGAAGTCGCTCCTTTAGCTGCGTGTCCCCGCCGAGCCACCCTGGCCCTTGCCGGTCGGCCCGGCAGCTCTGCCGGCTCGCCGGCCAAGGCGGTCACGGTAGCGCCGACGGCACGCCTTTACCACATCGGCAGCCGGCGGCCCGGCAACAGCTCAGCCGGTCGGGTTGAGCTTGCGGGTGGTGATCACCGCATCGACGATGCCGTAATCCTTGGCCTGCGGCGCGGTCAGGATCCGGTCCCGCTCGATGTCGAGCTTGACCTGCTCGATGGTCTGGCCGGTGTGGTTGGCCAGGATCTCTTCCAGCAGGCCGCGCATCCGCAGGATCTCGTTCGCCTGGATCTCGAGGTCGGTCACCTGGCCCTGACCCTCGCCGGACGGCTGGTGGATCAGGATGCGGGAGTGCTCCAGGGCGAATCGCTTGCCCTTGGTACCGGCCGCCAGCAACACCGCGGCGGCCGAGGCGGCCTGGCCCATGCAGTAGGTCTGGATCTCGGGGCGGACGTAGCTCATCGTGTCGTAGATGGCGGTCAGCGCGGTGAAGGAACCGCCGGGCGAGTTGATGTAGATCAGGATGTCGCGGTCGGGGTCGGTTGACTCCAGGCAGATCAGCTGGGCGATCACGTCGTTGGCAACCACGTCGTCGATCGGCGCGCCGAGGAAGATGATGCGCTCCTCGAACAGCTTGTTGTACGGGTTGGACTCCTTCATGCCGTAGTTGGTGCGTTCGACGAAGGACGGCAGCACGTACCGGCTGGAGGGCGTCCGGGCCGAGCCGGCGGCTGCGTTCCAGCCGGCGCTGCCCGGGGTGTAGAGCTCGCTCATGTTCTCGGTCTCCTTCTAAGCCGGCGCGGGGGCGGAGCCGTTGCTCATCTGAGCGACCCGGCTGACCACGTGGTCGACGAATCCGTACTCCAGCGCCTGCTGGGCGGTGAACCAGCGGTCGCGCTCGGAGTCGGCCTGGATCTGCTCGACTGTCTGGCCGGTGTGCTCGGCGATCAGCCGGGCCATCTCGGCCTTGGTGAGCTTGAACTGCTCGGCCTGGATCGCGATGTCCGAGGCCGTACCGCCGATGCCGGCCGAGGGCTGGTGCATCATGATCCGCGCGTGCGGCAGCGCGTAGCGCTTGCCGGGCTGACCCGCCGAGAGCAGGAACTGCCCCATCGAGGCCGCCATGCCCAGGGCGTAGGTCGCCACGTCGCACTCGACGAACTGCATGGTGTCGAAGATCGCCATGCCGGCCGTCACCGAGCCGCCTGGGGAGTTGATGTAGAGGTTGATGTCGCGGGTGGAGTCCTCGGCCGACAGCAGCAGCAGCTGCGCGCACAGCCGGTTGGCGATGTCGTCGTCGACCACCTGGCCGAGGAAGATGATGCGGTCGCGCAGCAGCCGGTCATAGATCGAGTCGTTGAGGTTCATGCCCGCGCCGGGGCTGCGCGCCTCGAGGATCCGGATCGGCTCCGAACGAGCGCCGGCGCCGGCACGGTCGGACCCGGCATGCTGACCGCGCTGGGCGTCAAAGGGGCTCACTGGCGTTCCTTCCGTCAAGAGTGGATCTGACTCGACCCTAGTGGCCCGCTCCGACAGTCTGGGCTGTCGAGCGGCGCCGTTCGCTCAGGGCGTCAAACCCGGCTCTGCTCGCCGGCGCCCTCATCGGAGCCCTCTTCACCGGCAACCGGAACCGCCTCGACGTCGGTGTTCTGGTCGCCGTCGGTGGCGGCCGCCTGCTCGACGGCGTCCTCCAGCTCTTCGAGGTCTGCCTGGCCCTGCGGGGTGGACAGCGCCGACAGGTCCACCGGGTTTCCGGAGGCGTCGGTCACGCTGGCCGACTCCAGCACCGTGGCCAGCGCCTTGTTGCGCCGGACGTCGGCCACCAGGGCGGCGATGTTGCCGGCCTGCACGATCTGGTCGGCGAACTCCTGCGGCGCCATGTCGTAGCGCTGGGCCTGCCGGACGATGTACTCGGTCAGCTCGGCGTCGGAGACCGACACCGCCTCGGCGTCGGCGATGGAGTCCAGGATGAACTGGGTCTTGACCGCCTTCTCGGCCGTCTCGCGCAGCTCCGCGGTGAACTCCTCACGGGTCTTGCCCTGCGCCTGCAGGTACTGGTCGAAGGCCGCGTCGTCGTGACCGAGCTGGTGCACCACGTCGTGCTCGCGCCACTCGACCTCGGCCTGCACCGCCGACTCCGGCAGCGGCACCTCGGTCTGGGCGACCAGCAGCTCCAGCACCTTGTCCCGGGCTTCGGCGCCCTGCCCGAGCACCTTCACCCGGTCCAGCCGGGTCCGCAGGTCGGCCCGCAGCTCGTCGACGGTGTCGAACTCCGAGGCCAGCTGGGCGAAGTCGTCGTCGGCCTCGGGCAGCTCACGCTCCTTGACCGAGTTCACCACGACGGTGATCTCGGCGTCCGAGCCGGCGTGCTCGCCGAAGGCCAGGGTGGAGGAGAAGGTGGCCGAGTCCCCGGCCGACTTGCCCAGGATCGCGTCGTCGAGGCCCTCGACCAGGTTGCCGGAGCCCACCTCGTAGGACAACCCCTGGGCCGAGCCGCCCTCCACCTCGGCGCCGTCCACCGAGGCGGCCAGGTCCAGGGAGACGAAGTCGCCGGTGCGCACCTCGCGTTCGACGCCCTTGAGGGTGCCGAACCGGGCCCGCAGCTGTTCGAACTGCTCGGCCACCTCGTCGTCGGAGACCACCGCGTCGTCCACGGTGACCGCCAGCCGGTCGTAGCCGGAGACCGAGATCTCGGGACGGACGTCCACCTCGGCGGTGAATGCCAGCCGCTCGTTGTCCTCCAGGGTGGTGACCTCGATCTCGGGCTGCCCGAGCGCCTTGACGCCGGTCTCGCGCACCGCGTCGGAGTAGGCCTTCGGCAGTGCCTTGTTGATGGCCTCCTCCAGCACGGCGGCGCGGCCGACCCGCTGGTCGATGATCCGGGCCGGCACCTTGCCAGGGCGGAAGCCGGGCACCCGGACCTGGGAGCCGATGGCCTTGTAGGCCTCGTCCAGGCTGGACTTCAGCTCGTCAAACGGCACCTCCACCGCGAGCTTCACACGGGTCGGGCTCAGGTTTTCGACGCTGCTCTTCACGGTGTGCTCTTTCGCTCCTCGGTGGCTGACTCAGCGGTGCCGGGCGGTCTACCCGGTGCTGCTCGACGTGACGTGCGCTGTGCGCGCACACGCCAGTCGGGGTGACAGGATTTGAACCTGCGGCCCCTCGCTCCCAAAGCGAGTGCGCTACCAAGCTGCGCCACACCCCGGCACCTGATCCGGGCCGTGTCAGATCGCGGTCCCGGCCCGGGCAGACGTACCGAACGGCCAGTGTACGGGTGTCGGCTCGGCCGCTGTGGACGCGCTAGGCTGTCCGGGCACTCTCGCGAGTTACCCGGTCGGGCGGCTGGCCGGACCTGCCGGAGCCCGGTGGCGATTCGCGAGCGCTGCGGGCGTAGCTCAATGGCAGAGTCTCAGTCTTCCAAACTGATTGTGCGGGTTCGATTCCCGTCGCCCGCTCACACCTGCGGTCCCGTCGTCATTCGGGGACCGCGGTCTCGCGGTAGGCGACCGGGTGATCCTGCCCCGCCTCCAGGAAATGCTCGTTGAGGGCCTGGGCGATCAGGTTGTGCTGGTGGTCGTCGGGTACCAGCAGGCCGAGCACGTAGGCCTCGAGTTCCAACGCCCCGATGGTGCCGCTGACCGCCACGTAGCGCAGCCACAGTTCGGGATAGGTCAGGCCGGACAGCTGCAGGCCGTCCAGCAGGCTCATGCCGGCTCCGGCAGCGGTCACGGCAGCGCCCCGTCCGTGCCCCGGACCACCTCGCGGGCGAGGTCGAAGATGCTGCGACCCTCTGCGTGGGAGCGCCGCATCAGCATGGTCAGGGCGTCGGCACGGCTCAGCGACCGCGAATTCGCCAGTGCGGTCTCGGCCGCGGTGATCAGCCGGGCCTGGTCCTCGGCCGCAGCCAGGCCGGGCACCGGCGTGCCGGTCTCCGCGGGCAACTGGCGGGACAGCACCGCCGAGACGCACCGGGCCAGCAGGCCGGCGACCGCCCGCGGGCGGTCTGCGTCGAAGGCCTGCGGCGAGGAGGCGTACAGGTTGATCGCCGACGGCTGGACCGTGCCGCTGAGCGGCAGCGAGATCGAGCACCGCACACCGCGCCCGACGGCTGCCTCGGTGAACCCGGGGAACCGGTCGCCGTCGGTGGCGGCGTCGAAGTCCTGGCACAGGTGCTCGCGGGCCGCCGCCATGCAGGGGCCGTCGCCGGACCGGTACTGCGCCTCGTCCAGGTCCAGCGCCAGCCGGTCGGAATACACCGGGGTGTGGTAGCCGTCCCGGTCGAGGCTGGTGATGCTGCACCCGACCGCGTCGGGAGTCACGTCATGACCGAGTGCCACAGCCTGGCGCAGCAGCGCCTCGACATCGGAGACCGCGGCCGGTGCCGACGCGCCGCGCAGCAGTTCTGCCCATTGGGGGCCTGTTCTCGCTACCAAGCGAACCTCGCAACAACTCCAGGACGGGTCTGGCATCAGCCCGGTCGACAGCCGGCCGGAACGGCCGGTGAGCCGCCACTTTTCGGGGCTCCGCCGAGCCCTACGTCAGCCCGAGGGTCGTACCCCTGCCCGGGCCGGTAAGGGCGGTAGCTCGAGAATACCGGTCTCGCTGACGTCGCGCGCCACCTCCACCAGCTTGCGGTGCGAGTGCTGGCTGGCCATCCGCAGCAGGTCGAAGGCCTCCTGCTGGGTGATCTTGTAGCTGTGCATCAGCACGCCCATCGCCACCCCGATACCCCGGTTGCTCTGCAGTGCGCGCTCCAGGTGCTGCACCTGCTCGTGCAGCCGCGCGCTCGACATCGCCAGCGAGGCATGGGTGGCGAGCAGTTCGGCTACCGTCGCGTCCGAGGAGTCGAAGGCATCGGCAGCCGTGGCATACAGGTTCAGCGCCGCAACCAGGTCGTCGTCCTCCAGGAACAGCCGCACCGACAGCATGCTGCTGATGCCGTACTCGGCGTGGGCCCGGCGCCCGAACTCCGGCCAGCGCTCGTCGGTCCCCAGCGAGCCGCTGCGGTAGATCTCCTCCTTGATGGCTGCGTCCACGCACGGCCCGCTGAGCAGCTCGTACTGGATCCGGTCGACCCGCGGTGGGATCTCGCTGGTGCTCCCGACGGTTTCGAAACTGCCGTTGCGGCCCCGGCTGATCGCCGCGTCCTCGGCGCCGGGAATCAGCGCGACGGCTCGCTGGCAGACCAGTCGCAGGGTGTGGTCCAGGCCGTGGTCGGACAGCAGTTCCCGGCCCAGCTCGGTGAACAGCGCGGCCAGCTCACCGAGGTGGTCAGGGGTCCACGAGTGTTGCTCGAGGGCCATGGCCGGCTCGCTTTCTGTGGTGCGGTCTGGCGCAGGAGTGCGTCGGAAGCTGCCGGGCAAGTGTGCACCTTGCCCGTGTGCTGGCAAAGCCACGAACCTGGGCGACGGGGCAAGCGCGACAGACCGCCTACCGCCGGCCGGACGGGCTCAGCTGTCGGTTGCAGAGATCGGGCGGACGGTACCGGTGACCCAGACCGAGGCCTGGTCGGGCAGCAGCTCGACGATCAGCTCGCTGGGCCGGCCGATCTGCTCGCCCTGCAGGATGCGCAACCGCGCCGGCGGCCGGACCACGCCGAGTGCGGCGAGATAGCCGCCGTAGGCCGCAGCCGCCCCGCCGGTGGCCGGGTCCTCGACCACCCCGCCCGCCGGGAACGGATTGCGCGCCAGGTACTCCTCGGCACCGACCTGGTACAGCACGCTCACCGTGGTCCAGTGCTGCTCGGCGCACAGCGCCTGCAGTGCCTCGAACTGGTAGCTCATCGACTCCAGGTCGGCCCGTCGGGCCAGGTTGAGCACCAGGTGCCAGATTCCGGCGTAGCAGAGCATCGGCGGCAGGCCGGCCTCCAGTACGTCCGGCGTCCAGCCGAAGCAGTCCAGCGCCCGCTGCAGCAGGTCGGCCGGCAGGTGCCGTTGCCGCGGCGGCACGCTGGCCAGCCGGGTCCACCACAGACCGGACGGGTCCTGTCCGGTCTGCAGCGCTACCGGACCGGCGGCGGTCCCCAGCAGCAGTTCGCCCTCGCCGAGGACGCTGCCCAGGGCCGCGCCGAGCGCGACGGTGGCATGACCGCAGAACGGCACCTCGGCCAGCGGTGAGAAGTACCGGACCCGGTAGGAACGGCGGTCCGGTCGCGGTGGCCCGTCGGTCAGGAAGGCCGTCTCGGAATAGCCGACCTGTGCGGCCAGGGCCAGCATCTGCGATTCGTCCAGGCCCGCCCCGTCCAGCACCACGCCAGCCGGATTGCCACCGGCACCGTCGCGGGCGAACGCGGCCAATCGCAGTACCGCAGGCTGTTCGGTGCTCGACTGCGGGTCCGTCATCGCCACTCCGTTCCTTTCTCGCGGGCCGTCCCGGCCCTGCTCCGGATTCGGCCGGGCTGGTAGCTGCGCCTGCACCCTAGCGCCGGTCCGACCCGCGTGCGCCAGGCTCGACACCAGGGAGGATTGACGCACTGTCGGCACCCCCTGCGACAATCGGGCCGGCCGGCGCGAACTGCCCGTAGCGCCGGCCCTTTCGCGGCCGGACGGCTTCGCGCCGACCGGTTGTCGCGGGCCGGCAGAGGCGTCGGTAGCACGGGAAGTGAGTGGAATGTGTTCGAATACCGTATGAGCTCGCGCCGCGGCGACCCCGGCCTGGCCGCCCGTCCGCAGCGGGGCGGTGCGGCTGCCCAGGCGTTGGCGCCGGTCCGCCGGCCGCGGATCATCGGCGAACTCCTGGTGGTGGTGCTGCTGTTGCGCGCCTACGACATGGTGCGCAGCCATGCCGAGGTGCGCGAGGTGGCGGCACTGCAGCACGGCCGGCAACTGCTCGACGTCGAGCGCTGGCTGCACATCAACATCGAGCTGTCGGCCAACCTGTGGACCACCCAGCAGACGGTGCTCTCGCTGCTGGCCAGCTACTGGTACCAGTTCGCGCACCTGACGGTGACGATCGGCATGCTGGTGTGGTGCTGGTGGCGGCGGGCTCCCAGTTACCGGCGGGCCCGCAACGCGCTGGTGCTGACCAACGTGTTCGGGCTGACCATCTTCTTGCTCTACCCGGCCGCACCGCCCCGGTTCCTGCCAGGCTTCGGCTTCGTCGACTCGGTGGCCGACGCCGGCTTCGGCGCCAGCCACGGCGGCCCGGTGACCGCCGACCAGTTCGGCGCGTTCCCCTCCCTGCACCTGGCCTGGGCGGTCTGGACTGCGGTGGTCGGCTACCGGCTGGTTCGCTCGCCGCTGCTGCGCCGGCTGTGGTTGTGCTACCCGGTGCTCACCGCGGTGGCCGTGGTGGTGACCGGCAATCACTACCTGCTCGACATCCTGGCCGGCGGGTTGATCGCCTTGGGAACCCTGGCCATCGCCCACTTCCTGCCGCCGCGCGGCACGTCCTGGCAGCGGCCGGGCGCCACCGACGCCGTCGATGCCGGCCGGTCCAACCCGACCCGACCCAAGGGGTTGTTCGGTTCCCAACCCGGCGAACTGGTCGGTTCAGGACCCGACCGGTAGCAACCGTCCCGGCTCGCGACGTCCGGCCTGCAGGCGTCCGGCCGAAGGATCGGCGGCCGGCGGGCGTTCAGCCGCGGGGCTCGCGACCGGCTCCCTTGCGGCGAGCAGTTCCGCCGGCTCCCGCTGGATCACCACCAGCGTCCGGTCGTCGGCGAGGGTGCTCGGCACCTGCTCGATCAGCAACCCGGCGAGCCCCGCTGCTGGCGGCCGGCCGCCCGCCAGCGCCTCCACGCTGCCCATCAGCCGCCGGGTGCCCGCCTCGAGTCCGGCGGCACGGTCCTCGACCACCCCGTCGGTGTAGAGGAACAGCGCCTCCCCCGGCTGTAGCACCGCGCGGTCGAGCACCCCGGTGACGGAAGGCAGCGCACCGAGCACCGTTCCGGCCGCCACCGAGGTGCGCCACCGGGACGGCGCGCCCGGCCGGTAGTGCAGGGCCGGCGGGTGGCCGGCCACCCGAACCAGATACTCACCGGAGTCCAGGTCCAGCTGGAGGTAGACCGCCGAGGCCAACCCGACGGATCCCTGCTGGCGGGCCAGGTAGTCGTTGACGGCGGCCAGAAACTCTTCGGCGGGCACCGTCCCGAGCAGGCCGCCGACCGCGCCGGACAGCAGCAGAGCCCGCGGTCCGGCGGTGATCCCGCAGCCGGCAACGTCGATCACGGCCAGGTGCAGCACCTGACGATCGCCGTTACGGACCAGCCGGTTGGCGACGAAGTCGCCCGACAGCACCGCTCCGTGCGCCGGCCGATGCTGGATGTCGACGGTCCAGCCCGGCACCGACGGCACCTCCGCCTGCACCACGGTGCGATCCCGGATCAGGCCCAGTACCGTCTCCGCGCTGACCCGGCGCAACCCGAGGCGATCGCGACGGTGGGCGCGCAGCACGCCGGCCGACCCGACCAGCACGGTTCCGGCGGCCAGCACCAGAGCGGGCACGGAGGGTTGGCTCCAGTGCTCGGTGCGGAACTCGACGAGCGACACCAGGCCGAGGCACAGCGCCGCGGTGGATTCCAGCGCGAGCATCCAGCGCAGGCTCAGCAGCGGCAGGGACAGCGCCGCGACCACGACGGCCACCGCCACCATGTCGAGCTCGGCGTTGCCGGCCCACAACGACCAGCCCGCACCCAGTGCCAGCACGGTCGCGGTGACAGCTGCGACCGTCCGCTCGGAGAGCCGCCGGGCCCGGCCGCCGCAGCGGTGGGCGAGGTTCTCCCAGCCGCGCAGGGTGGTTTCGCTGCGCCGGTTGTCGGGGATCGCCACGGTCATGGTGGCCCCACCGTAACCGAGCTGGGATGGCACTGGTAGCGAAGCGGTATCGATCCGTTACGCACCGTGCCCGGTTTCGCCGCCGATGACCGTTCGGGCAGGATGAGCGCATGACTTCGGTGCCGGACCGCCCGCAGCGTCGCCGGCGCCGGGCCCGCCGGCCGGACGCGGACGGCCCCGCCGAAGCCGGTTCACCTGGTCCGGCGACAGGCCGGCCGGACGCCGCCGCGGCCGTCCCGGCCGAGCCGCGGCCTAGCCGACCCGGTACCGCGCGGCGCCGGCCGGACGCTTCCGACCACGGCAAGGACGACCACCCGCACGGCCGAGGCGACCGCCAGCACGGCCGGGACGATCGGCACGGCAACTCCGGCGGTTCCGGTCGGGACTCCGAACGCGGCTGGCGCGAACTGGCGGGCAGTTCGCCGTCCCAGGTGGGTACCGGCGGTGCGTTGCGGGCCCGGGATGTAGCCCGGCCGACCGCGGACGACCTCGCCGCCGCCGAGCAGTCGGTGGTGCTGGTGCGCCGCGGCTGGCAGCCACCGGAGGGCTGAGGGCGCCGGCACGGCTCAGGCCACCGGAGGCTGAGCGCCGGCACGGCTCAGGCCGGCGGTGCCTCCTCCGGCAGCGCGCCGGTCTGCTCGAAGGCGGCGAGCATGCCGATCCGCCGGACGTGCCGGGGGTCACCGGAGAACTCGGTGTTCACGAACGCATCCGCGATCGACAGGGCCGCGTCCTGGCTGTGCATCCGGGCGCCGAGGCCGAGCACGTTCGCGTCGTTGTGCTGCCGGGCCAGGATCGCCGTCGGCAGGTCGTAGCCGAGCGCGGCGCGGATGCCGGCGACCTTGTTCGCAGCGATCTGCTCCCCGTTGCCCGAACCACCCAGCACGATGCCGAGGCTGCCCGGATCGGCGACCACCCGCTGGGCGGTGCCGATGCAGAACGGCGGGTAGTCGTCCTCGGGCTCGTAGCTGTGCGGGCCGCAGTCGATGACGTCGTGGCCGGCGTCGGCGAGGTGCGTGACCAGCACCCCCTTGAGCTCGAAGCCCGCGTGGTCGCTGCCGAGGTAGATCCGCATGGGCGCCATCGTGCCAGCTGATCCGGTCCCGAGCCGGTCGGGGTGCCGAGCAGGGCCAGATCGGAGTGCCGGCCCGCAGCGCTCAGCCGAGGCGAACCGGCAGGGCTCAGCCGGTACCGGGCGCGAAGCCGAACGCGCCGTCCGGCGTCCGGCTCAGCCGGTGCTCGGCCACCGCGGCCGCTACCGGGATCTCGCCGTAGACGTGCGGAAAGTCCTCGTCCGAGCCGTAGAGATCCTCCTCGACCACCGGGTGGGGCAGCCGGGCCGGATCGACCTCGACCACCAGCAGGTCGGTCCGGTCGGCGAACCGGGCGTTGGCGGTGCGGGCGACCTGGTCGAGGTAGGAGAAGTGCACGAAGCCCTCCTGCTCCAGCGAGGGCGGTCGGTAGCTCCCCTGCGCGCAGGCCGCCCGCCAGTCCGGTTCGGCCACGATGTGGAAGATCGCCGTCATCGTCGCCCGGCCCCGATGCCGCTGGTCACCGGCACGCTCAGTCGAACCGCGGGGACTCGGTACGGGTCCGCTTCAGCTCGAAGAAGTACGGGTAGCCGGCCAGCAGCCGGGTGCCGTCCCAGACCCGCAGCGCGTCCTCGCCGCGCGGGATGCGGGTCAGCACCGGACCGAAGAAGGCCACCCCGTCGACGTGGATCACCGGGGTGCCCACCTCGAAGCCGACCGCGTCCATGCCGGCGTGGTGCGACTTGACCAGGGCGTCGTCGTAGTCCTTCGAGTCCGCGGCATCGGCCAGCGATTCCGGCAGGCCGGCCTCGGCGAGCGCCTCGACGATGGCCGACCGGTCCAGCTCGCGGCCCTGGTCGTGCCGCCGGGTGCCCAGCGCGGTGTAGAGCGCGCGCAGGCTCTCGGTCCCGCTGTGCTGCTCGGCGGCGATCGCCACCCGGACCGGGCCCCAGGCCTGGTCCAGCATGGTGCGGTAGTTCTCCGGCAGGTCCCGGCCCTCGTTGAGCACCGACAGCGACATCACGTGGAAGTTCAGGTCGAGGTCGCGGTGCTTCTCGACCTCCAGGATCCAGCGGGAGGTCACCCATGCGAACGGGCACGCGGGATCGAACCAGAAATCCACCTTCGCCCGGCTCTCGGTTACGTCCGTCGCCATCAGCACAGCCCCTAATCTGCTCGCGAATGTATGAAAGAATGCCTTCATTCAGCGTTTCTCGCCTATCGGCGACAACCACCATGTGAGGAGTGGCATTCCGTGTCCAGTGTGCGCCCCGCGACAGCCGGCCCGTCCGCCGGTGGTCCCGAGTCCGACCGCATCGATGCCAACACGGTCCGAATGCCCAACCTCACCCGGGAGGACGCCCGGCAGCGCGCCGCCACGGTTCGGGTGGACAGCTACGACGTGACGCTCGACCTCACCGACGCCGACGGCGGCCCGAGCGAGCGGACCTTCCGCTCCCGCACCACGCTCACCTTCGCCGCCACCCAGCCGGGCGCGTCCACCTTTCTGGACGTGATCGCCGAACGCTTCCACGAGGTCAGCCTGAACGGCCAGCCGGTGGACGTCAGCGGCTACCAGCCGGCGGACGGCATCGTGCTGCCGGAACTGGCCGAACAGAACGTGGTGGTGGTCGACGCCGACCTGCTCTACACCACCAACGGCCAGGGCCTGCACCGCTTCGTCGACCCGCTGGACGGCGAGGTCTACCTGTACAGCCAGTTCGAGACCACCGACTCCAAGCGGATGTTCGCCTGCTTCGACCAGCCCGACCTCAAGGCCACCTTCACGCTGCACGTCACCGCGCCGGCGCACTGGCAGGTGGTGTCCAACGGCGCCGCCATCGAGGTCGAGGAGCACCAGAAGACCAAGACCGTGCATTTCGCGACCACCCCGCGGATGAGCACCTACATCACCGCGCTGGTCGCCGGCCCCTACTTCAGCGTCGAGGACCAGCACGACGGCATCGACCTCGGGCTGTACTGCCGTGCGTCGCTGGCCGAACACCTCGACTCCGACGAGCTGTTCACCGTCACCAAGCAGGGTTTCGACTGGTACCACCAGAACTTCGGGCATCGCTACCCGTTCGGCAAGTACGACCAGTGCTTCGTGCCGGAGTTCAACGCCGGCGCGATGGAGAACGCCGGCTGCGTGACCAACACCGAGGACTACATCTTCACCAGCCGGGTGACCGACGTGCGCCGCGAGCGCCGGGCCACCACCGTGCTGCACGAGATGGCCCACATGTGGTTCGGCAACCTGGTCACCATGCGGTGGTTCGAGGACCTCTGGCTGAACGAGTCCTTCGCCGAGTGGGCCGGCAACACCGCCCAGTCGCAGGCCACCGCGTGGCCCGGCATCTGGACCACCTTCGCCAACACCGAGAAGGCCTGGGCCTACCGGCAGGACCAGTACCCCTCGACCCACCCGGTCGCCTGCGAGATCCCCGACGCCGAGGCGGTCGAGGTCAACTTCGACGGCATCACCTACGCCAAGGGCGCCAGCGTGCTCAAGCAGCTGGTGGCCTACGTCGGGCTGCCGCAGTTCCTGGCGGGGCTTCGGCAGTACTTCGCCGACCACGCCTTCGGCAACACCACGCTCGCCGACCTGCTCGACGCGCTGAACGCCACCTCCGGCCGGGAACTGTCCGGCTGGGCCAAGCTCTGGGTGGAGACCAGCGGCATGAGCACCCTGTCGGCGGACTACGACGTCGACGCCGAGGGCCGGTTCAGCTCGTTCGCGGTACTGCAGGACGCACCGCGCGACACCTCCCCCGACAACACGCTGCGCCCGCACCGGCTGGCCATCGGCCTGTACCGCTACAGCAGTGCCGACAACAACGCGCCGGCGAAGTTGGTTCGTACCGACCGGGTCGAGGTGGACGTCGACGGTGACCGGACCGAGATCGCCGAGCTGGTCGGGCGGTCGCGTCCGGACCTGGTGCTGCTCAACGACGACGACCTGACCTACTGCAAGCTGCGGCTGGACCCGCACAGCATGCACACCCTGCGCACCGGCGGGCTGGCCGCGCTGGAGGACTCGCTGGCCCGCACGCTGTGCTGGTCGGCGGCCTGGGAGATGGTGCGCGACGGCGTGCTCGCCACCCGGCACTACTTCGACCTGGTCAGCTCCGCGGCCGGTACCGAGTCGGTGATCAGCGTGGTCCAGACGGTCGCCAAGAACCTGCTGCAGGCGCTGGAGATGTACGCCGACCAGAACTGGGCGGTCGCCGCCCGGGCCCGGTTCGGCGAGCTGGCGCTGGCGAACGCCCGGGCCGCGGCGGCCGGCTCGGACCACCAGCTGGCCTGGGTGCACGCGCTGCTCAACTCCGGCGAGCAGCCCGACGTGGTGGCCGCCCTGCTGTCCGGCGACGAGCAGCTGGACGGGCTAGTGGTCGACACCGACCTGCGCTGGCTGATGCTGCGCTCCCTGGTGGGCGCCGGCCGGGCCGGTGAGGTTGAAATCGCCGAGGCGGCCGCTGCGGATCCGTCCGCATCCGGTGCCCGGCATGCCGCCACCGCCCGGGCCCGGATCCCCTCCGCCGAGGCGAAGGCGGCCGCCTGGCAGCTGATGATCCACGACTCGGAGCTGTCTACGGCGGTACGCCGGGCGGTGATGGCCGGCTTCCGCGACCCGTGGCGGACCGACCTGCTGGCGCCGTACGTGGACGCCTACTTCGCCGAGGCAGCGGGCCTGTGGGACCGGCTCACCACCGAGACCGCCCGGTACATGATCGTCGGGCTGGTGCCGACCTGGTCGGGCGCGATCGACGAGCAGACGGTGCGGTCGGCCGAGGACTTCCTGGCCGACACCAGCCACCCGGCAGCGCTGCGCCGGTTGATCGACGAGGGCCGGTCCGACCTGGTCCGGGCGCTGCGGGCCCGGGCCACCGACACCCAGAGTGGGAACTGACCGCCAAGCAAGCCTAGGCGGCGCTCACTGGTTCCAACAGATCGACCGAGAGCGTCAGGGTCTTCAGCTCCGGAAGGTCGTCATCGCTGGGGAACTCCAGAACCAGTCGAGCGAGCTTTTCGCCCGGGAAGAAGCTGAGAATCGTGCCCGCAACCGTCGCTCTCGGACCCCACGGGACGACGACCCGGTCGCCCGGCTTGAACCTCGTCATGATCATGGACTCCACGGATCGGCGGCCGAAAAAACGGTGCTGAGATGGTCCCACACCACCTCGTCCAGCGCATGGGCGTAACGATCCAAGCAGGCGTGAGCCAGGTCCAGGTACGGCATCGTCGCACTGACGCTTCGCCGGGAGAGATCGAGCGCCTTGTCACGATCATCGTGGGCAAGCGCGTTGCGAAGCTCGATGAGTTCGCTCAGCAGCCTCGCATCAGAAGCATGGCGTGCATTCTTCGCCGAAAGCCGCGAGCTCAGCGGGGTAAGACCGAGGCGCGCCATATCCTTGCCCACTGCAGCCAGATGCGGGTTGCCACGATCTATCCACCTGCCCCCAGAAATCGCCGAGGTCAGATGGGCGTGGTATTCGGCAGAGCTACCTGAACGGCGCACCAGATTGACCACGGCCAAGTCCAGCAGGTCGCGGACGAAGCCTTGGAACTCGGTCACGATCCGGAGGATCAAAGCTTCGTTGATCTCCTGGAATCCGGATCTGGATGACGGGCCGGTTAGGTGCGGCGCGCGGCCCAGTACGGCATGGGCACGCCGAAGCTCGGCGACATTCGCGTGCCGGACGGTGGTCCGTGTGACCAACGCCGGCGATCTGCGGTAACCCGACACCGGGGCAGCACATCACGCCCGGACGTACCGGCGGGAGCCGTCAGCCCAGGTTGTGGACGAGGCAATCCCGGGGCAGAACGAGCTTTCGATTCCGGGTCCGGCGGTCAGGAACCCCAGGTCGGACGGAGCGGGAAGGACGCCTCGCCCGACTCGGTGACCTTCACCGCCAGCACCTGGTGCAGTTGGACGCCGTTGGTCTCGAAACCCAGCCGGGACCCGGCCATGTAGAGCCCCCACACCCGCGCGGTCGGCTCGCCGACGTCGGCCACGCAGGTGTCCCAGTTGCGCACCAGGTTCGCGCACCAGTGCTTCAGGGTCAGCGCGTAGTGCTCGCGCAGGTTCTCCTCGTGCCGCACCTCCAGGCCGGCGTCCTGCGCCTCGCTGATGATCCGCCCGGAACCGGCCAGCTCGCCGTCAGGGAAGACGTAGCGGTCGATGAAGTGGCCCGGCATCGGGCTCTGCTTGTTGTCGGCGCGGGTGATGCAGTGGTTGAGCAGCCGCCCACCGTCGCGCAGCTTGCCCCTGAGGAAGCCGAAGTAGGAGGGATAGTTGTGCAACCCCACGTGCTCCATCAGCCCGATCGAGCTGACCGCGTCGTAGCCGGTGCCCGGCGCGTCCCGGTAGTCCGAGTGCAGGATGCGCACCTGACCGGCGAGGCCCTCGCGTTCCATCCGCGCCGCACCCCACTCGGCCTGCGCGGCCGACAGCGTCACGCCCACCACCTGCACCCCGTAGTGGGTGGCCGCGTGCCGGGCCATGCCACCCCAGCCGCAGCCGACGTCGAGCAGCCGCATGCCCGGTTCCAGGCCCAGCTTGCGGGCCACCAGGTCGAACTTCTCCTCTTGCGCCTCCTCCAGGCTCGCGTCCGCCTTGGGGAACACCGCACAGGTGTAGGCCATCGAGGGCCCCAACACCTTCTCGTAGAACTCGTTCGACACGTCGTAGTGCTTGCCGATCGCCGCGGCATCCCGGTTGCGGGAGTGCCGCAGCCCCTCCATCGCCCGGCGCCAGCGGGGCAGCGCCTCCTGCGCCGGCGGCTCGGGCGGCAGCAGGTTGCGCCAGCCCATCTCGCGCAGCAGGATGCCGGCCTCCTTGGGCGTCGGACGGCGGAACCGCCAGCCGCCGAGGGCCTTCAACGCCTCGTACGGATCGCCCGGGTGCGCGCCGTGCAGCACCAGGTCACCCTGCACGTAGGCCCTGGCCAGTCCCAGGTCGCCCGGCGCGGTGGCCAGGTAGCGCAGCCCGCGCTCGTTGACCAGCTCCAGGGTGAACGCCGCGTCCGCCGGGCCGAACGCGCTGCCGTCGTAGGCCTGCAGGCGCATCGGCGCGCCCTCGACGGTCAACATGGACACCAGGTCGGCGATCTTCATCTGCGCCCCACCGCTTTCTCGTACAGCCCGGTCAGCCGGTGGCCGGGGTCGTATCGGTCCTTCAACTCGGCATAGGTCTGGCCGCCGTACATCGCGGCGAAGGTCTCCCGGTCGTAGTAGGCGTCGGAGTACAGCGACTTGTGCCCGGCATGCTCGGCGACCGCCGCCTCCACCAGCCGGTTGACGTCGCCGTCGGTGCGGCCGGCCGCGATCGGCACGGTGCCCCAGAAGCCGACGTTGACATAGAGCTGGCCGGGCGCCATCGGATAGAGCGGCCACGGCTGGGCCGCCCCGGGCGCGCTCGAGTCGGGATCCGATCCGCGAACCGGCTCGTGCAGGGTCAACGGGCACAGCCAGATCGGCGACATCCCGACGTGCTCGGCGAACCAACGCAGGAAGTCGGCGGTGCGCTCGACCGGGATCTCGACGTCCTGCACCACCCGCTCGGTCGCCGGCCGGCGACGAATCCGGTCGAGCTTGGCGGCGACGCCGAACCGGTGGTCCAGCGAGATCAGCCGGTGGTAGAAGTCACTGCGCCGGTACCGGGCCGGCCACAGCCGGCGGATCACCGGGTTCTGCACCCCGAAGGCGCCCGAGCACCAGAACCAGTCGGTGTCCCAGCGCCACAGGTAGTCCGCCACGGTGAGGCAGTCGCGGGCACGGGCCGGAATGGAGCGGTAGTAGATCTGCTGGCCGGTGTAGTCACTGGCCCCGGCCACCCCGGCATCGGCGGGATCGTCGACCCAGCGGCCCAGGCACAGGTAGGCCTGGTCGAGGCTGAACACCACCCCGTCGAGGAAGTCGACCGGCTCGCCGTCCCAGCTGCGTTCGGCGCCGATGGTCTCGATGGCCGCCGCCAGGGCGTCCAGGTCGGAGAACCGGACGTTGCGCAGCCCCACGAACGGTCGCACCGGGTCCAGTTCGACGAGCAGCCGGACGGCGTAGCCGAGGCTGCCGTAGGAGTTGGGAAAGCCGAAGAACAGGTCGGGATGCTGGCTGCGGCTGACCGTGCGCAGCTGCCCGTCGCCGGTCAGCACGTCCATCTCCAGCACCGCCTCGTGCGGCAGGCCGTTGCGGAAGGAGGAGGACTCGATGCCGAGCCCGGTCACCGCGCCGCCCAGCGTGATGGTCTTCAGCTGTGGCACCACGGTGGGCATCAGCCCGTGCGGCAGGCACTCGGCCACCAACCGCTCGTAGGTGCACATGCCCTGCACCTCGGCGGTGCGGGCGATCGGATCGATGCCGATCACGCCGTCCAGGCCGCTGACGTCCAGGCCGGCCTGGGGCTGGTCGGTGCGCGGCCGGAACAGGTTGGAGGTGCGCTTGGCCAACCGCACCTGGGTGCCGGCCGGAATGGCGGCGTAGGAGGCGGTGAGTGCGGCGACGGCCTTCGCGTGCGCGCGGGCGCGCTCGGACAGGGTGGCGGTCATCGCCTCAGGCGGAGCCGGCGGCGTCGGCGAGCTGGCGCAGCCCGGTGACGATCCCACCGGTCAGGTCACCGTTGGCGAACGAGCCGCGCATCGCCAGCGCCGCCAGGGCCGCAGCCCGGTTCGGGATGCGGCGGGCCGAGTCACCGCCGGTGACGATCTCGAGCTGGCGCTGGCCTGGTGAGACTGCCACCAGCACCGGAGCCGGGTGCCGGCCGGCCAGCTTGGCGAACATCGTCTCCGCGGTGTTGCGGCTGGAGGCGCCCAGGTCGCCGACGTAGACACTGAACAGCAGGCCGGTCTCGCGGGAGGCCAAGGTCAACGCCTCGTCGATCCGGGACAGCTGCGCCGGCTTGAACGGCCGGTCGGGGCCGGTGGCCGACGCCCGCCTGGTGGTCAGGTCTGCGGCGCGCGCGTCGGCGTCGTAGCGCTCGATCGACCGGGAGCCGGGCTCCTCGGCAGCGGCGTGCGCGCCTCCCGCCGACCGTGCTGGCTGTGCTGCCTGGGGCGACTGGACATCGATCGGGCCGTGCAGATCACCACTCACCGCTGGCACCCCCGCTCGCCGTCACCGGTTCGACGACCGAGCCGGCCAGGGCGCGACCGTCCAGGCTGCTCGGCGGCAGGCTCGACACCGGACCGGCATGCTCGGGATGCGGCAGGTACCAGACCGGTTCGAACTGCCACGGACTGCCGGAACGGTAGCGAGGGGTACGGACGGCCGCCCGGCCGTACACCAGCGCGGCGACCACCAGGATCGCCGCGGCCGGGATGCCGAGGAAGATCAGTGTCGTCTCGACGATGCTCATGCGCCTTCTTCCGCTGTGCTTGGGGCACACGTTATCGAAGCACTCACCCCTGCCAGAGCGCCGGGTGCCGGTCCGCCCACGGCGCGGCGGCCTCCAACTGCGCCGACAGCGCCAGCAGGGCGGCCTCCCCCGCCGGCCGGCCGACCAGCATCACCCCGACCGGCAACCCGTCGGCGCTCCAGTGCAGCGGCAGGCTGGCTGCCGGCTGGCCGCTGGCGTTGTAGACCGCGGTGTACGGGGTGAACCGCTTCTGCCGCTCGAAGTCCTCGGCCGGGTCGACCGGATCGTCGGCGGTTCCGCAGAACCAGCCGATCGGCCGCGGGGTCATCGCCAGCGTCGGTGTAAGCACCGCGTCGTAGCCGGCGGTCGCCACCATCGCCTGCCGGCTGATGACGTTGAGCATGCCCACCGCGGCGGCGTACTCCGGCCCCGACACCCGGGCCCCGCGCTCGCGCAGGTGCCGGGTCAGCGGTCGCAGCCGGTCCGGCTGGCCGGCGGGCACCGGGGCGCTGGCCGCCGACACCGCCCACACCGTCTCGAAGGCGCCGATCACCGCCGCGGGCAGCGGCATCGCGATGTCGACCACCTCGTGGCCCAGGCTCTCCAGCAGCACGCTGGCGAACTCCCAGGCCGTCCGGCACTCCTGGTCGACCTCGGCACCGGGGATCGGCGGTTGCAGGTAGCGCCCGATCCGCAACCCCGACGGCGGCCGGTCGCACCAGTCGGAGAAGGTCTCGCCAGCCGGCAGCGGCGGTGCCCAGTACGGGTCACCGGGCTGCGGTCCGGCGGTGGCGTCGAGGAAGGCGGCCGCGTCCCGGACCGTGCGGGCCAGCGGGCCGAGCACCGACAGCCCGGACGAGTCGGCGTCCAGCGGCCCGCGCGAGACCCGGCCGCGGGAGGGCTTGATGCCGTACAACCCGGTCACGCTGGCGGGGATCCGGATCGAGCCGCCGCCGTCGGAGCCCTGTGCGATCGGGACGAAGCCGGCCGCGACCGCCGCCGCGGCGCCGCCGGACGAGCCGCCGGCCAGCCGGCTGGTGTCCCACGGCGTGCGGGCCGGCGGCCCCAGGTCGGTCTCGGTGTAGCAGGGCAGCCCGAACTCCGGAGTTGCGGTCTTGCCGAGTGAGATGGTGCCGGCCTGGCGCAGCAGAGTCACCACGTGGTCGTCGAGCTGCGGCACGAAGTCGGCGTACATCGCCGAGCCGAAGCTGGTGGGCACTCCCGCGGTGAGGTTCAGATCCTTGATCGCCGTGGGCACCCCGTGCAGCGGCGGCAGCTCGGCTCCGGAGAGCACCTGAGCCTCGGCCTGCCGGGCCTGCGCACGGGCGGCGGCGTCGGTGACCGTGACGAACGCCCCGACCTGGGAATCCAGCCGGGCGATCCGGTCCAGGTAGTGCGCCACGAGTTCGGACGGGCTGACCTCACGCCGGCGGACCGCGGCGGCCGCCTGCAGGGCGGTCAGGTCGTGCAGTTGGGCCATTCCTGTCACGCTAGCCGCACCGGTGCGGCCCGGCCGACCGCCTACCGGCTCAGCTGGCCACCCGGTCGCCGTCGTCCCAGGCATCGCACTGGCCCGGATTGCCGGAATTCGGATGACGCGGGTGACTCGGGTAACTCCACGCGTCCAGGTAGGGCTGCCAGGCCGGCTCCCGGACGTGCCCGACCGCGAGGGCCACGTAACCCGCCGGCTCCTTCGGGGTGAACGGCAGGCTCCAGCCCAGTTCGGCCAGCAGTCGGTCGGCCTTGCGGTGGTTGCAGGTCGCACAGGCGGCCACCACGTTCACCCACTCGTGCTTGCCGCCCCGGCTGCGCGGCACCACGTGGTCGATGGTGTCGGCCCGGTGCTGGCAGTAGGCGCAGCGCAGGCCGTCCCGATGCATCACCGCGCGGCGGGTGAGCGGCACCCGGCTGCGGTAGGGCACCCGGACGAACCGGCTGAGCCGCACCACGGTGGGCGCCTGCATGCTCAGCCTGGCCGAGTGCAGCACCGCGCCGGCGGACTCCACCACGACCGCCTTGTCGGCCAGCACCAGCACGATCGCGCGGCGCAGCGGCACCACGCACAGCGGCTCGTAGGTGGCGTTGAGTACCAGGGCGCCGCTCATCCGGCGCCCCTCACCGGTGCCCGTCTCGCGCGGCGCAACCGCGTGTCACACCCGAACCGGTGCGACACGCAAAGCACGCGCGGTCCGGTCACCGGCAGCTCCTTGAGAGTGTCACAGTCCAGTGAACCCGACCGAAGCGCTTCGCGCACCCGTTTAAGAGATCGACCGGCCGATCGAAAGGTGCGCGGGCCACCGACGCGACCCGGCCGGCGGCAAACCGGCCCCGGAGAACAGAACGCCGCCGAGGTCGAGCCCCGGCGGCGTCCGTACCGCGCGACCTACTCGGTCGGCGGCTGCAGTACCTCGCGTACCTCCATGGCACCGGTCCGCGCGTCCGGCCATCGCGACGCGATCTCGACCGCTCGCTCCAGGCTTGCCACGTCGACCATCACGTAGCCGGCCAGGTGCTCCTTGACCTCGACGAACGGGCCGTCGGTGGTGGCCACCGCACCGTCGACCATCCGCACCGTCCGGGTCTGGGAGGGATCTGCCAGGGCGCTGCCACCGACCATCTCGCCGTTGGCGGTGAGCTCCTCCATGATCTCGTCGACCTCGGCCATCACCCTCTCCTGCTCGTCCTGGGGAAGGCGTTGGAAGGCGTTGGGCTCGTTGTAGATGAGCAGCATGTACTTCAACCTGGTCTCCTTCGCAGAGTGCTGTCCGAATACCAGCCAGACGGGCAGATCGTACTGCTGCGGGCATCGACGAGATCCAGTGGGTCGTTCCGGTCGCCGGTGCCGTCCGGGGCCTTCGGCGGACACCGCGGCGGCGATGAGACACCGCGGCGGCGGTGACCGATCCGGTCACCGCCGCCGCGGGAGGAGTCAGCTGGACTCAGCCGCCTGCGCCGGCTGGTAGTGCAGGATCTGCACCTGCGAGTCCACCGTCCGGGTGTCGACGAGCCGCAGCTTGAGCCGGTCTTGCTTGCCGAACAGCGGCTTGCCGCCACCGAGCACGACCGGGTGCACCGCGATGTGGTACTCGTCGATCAGTCCCAGCGCGGTCAGCGACGCCGGCATGCCCGAACCACCGGTGATGAGGATGTCCTTGCCGGGCTTCTCCTTGAGGGCCTTGACCTGCTCGGCCACGTTGTCGCTGATCACCTGGGTGTTCCAGTCGGCCCGCTCCAGAGTCCGCGAGATGACCACCTTCGGGGTCTCCAGCCAGAGCTTGGCGAACTCCCGGTCGTGCTCGTCGGCATCCGGCTCCGAGGGCACCTCCGGCCAGAAGCCGGACATCATCTCCCACACTCCCCGGCCATACAGGAAGGTGTCCATCCGATCGTGCAGGCGGTCGCTGTACTCGGCCATCTCCGGAGTGAGCGGGGCCCAGTCGAACTCCCCGTTCGGCCCGTTCACGAAGCCGTCTGCCGATGCCACCACCCACTGGATGATCTTCCGCATTGGCGTCATTCCTCCCTTAGCTGTAGCTGGATCTGTTCGGGACCGGCACCGCCAGCATTGCTCGCGCGGGGTGGTCCCTCAGTAAGGTCGGAACTGCTCGATCGTTTTCGACATCGCCGCGCCCTGCCATCGGGCCGGGGGCACCGGTCACCAGGTGGGGCCGGATCGGCGGGCCGCTCAGCCTCCGCCCGGGCCGCTCAGCCTCTCCCCTGGTCGCCCACCCGCAGCGGCTCACCGGCCCGGCTACCGGCCGGCACCGGCTCGCCACTCGCGGCCGGCACGGGCTCGCCACTCGCGGCCGGCACCGGCTCGCCACTCGGGGCCGGCACCGGCTCGCCGTCCGCCGCCGGAGCGGCATCGCCGGCCTCGGCAGGCTGGTCGGGTCCGTCGTCCCCGCCACCGGATTCGGTCGGTGGGATGTGGCGCAGGGTGAGGAAGGCCAGCACGGCAAGGCACGCCGCCACCGCGGCAGCCATCAGCGACACCCCGTGGAAGGCGACCGTGAAGGCCACCTTGGCGGCCTCGATGAGGGACTTCCCGACCCCCAGCTCGGCGACCGCGTACGTGCCCGGCACCCCGCCACCGTCCGAACTCAGCACCTGCTTGCCGCCGAAGGACGGCCCCAGGGTCGTCGTGGTCATCACGTGGACGATCGTGTCGTTGGTGGCGGTGTTCTCGAAGACGGACCGGATACCCGACGGAAGCACGTCGGAGACCGCCTTGGCCAGGGTGATGCCGTCGTCGGCCACCCGCGCGGACTTGCGGTCCACCACCACCGGCATGACCAGCTGGCTGCGGAAGATGGCGTTGCCGATGCTGCCGAGCGTGGCGATGCCCAGCGCGGTGCCGAGCTCACCGCCGGTCTCGGAGATCGAGGCCGCCGCGCCGACCCTGTCGGGTGGCACCGACCCGAGCAGCAGGGCCGTACCGACCGAGACGAACGCCCCGGCCCCGAGGGTGACGACGTCGAGCCCGACGACCAGCGCGGTCAGCTGCCCGGTCTCCTGCACCCGGCTGACCAGCAGGAATCCGACGGTCATGACGAGGAAACCCACGGAGGCCACCGTTGCCGGACGTACCCTGCGGGCCACGACCGGGCCCACCAGCGAGCCGGTGATCATGGCCAGCGCCGTGGTCACCGTCAGCATGCCGGTCGCCAGGGCCGACCAGCCCCTGACGATCTGAAGGAACTGGGTGAAGAACAGCCCCATCGCAGCCAGCGCCGCGCCGGCGAACAGGCTCAGGATCAGTACGGAACTGAAGGCGCGATGGCGGAACATCTCCAGGTCCAACAGGGGCGAGCGCGCCGTCCGCTGCTTGCGGAGGAAGACCGTGCCGACCGCGATCCCGATCACCATGCCGAGCACCGGCGCCGGTTGCAGGCCGAGCTGGCCGATCTCGTTGATCCCGTAGATCAGCGGCAGGATGGCGAGCAGGTAGAGGCCCACGGCCGCCAGGTCCAGTGGCGCCCCGGTGGGGTCTCGGTATTCGGGCAACAGCTTCGGCGCGGCCACCACGACCAGGATCATCACCGGCACGTTGAGCAGGAAGACCGAACCCCACCAGAAGTGGTCCAGCAGCAGGCCGCCGGCCACCGGCCCGAGCACCGCACCGCCCATGAAGCAGCTGACGAACACCGCGATCGCCGTGCCCCGCTGTCTCGGGTTGGGGAACATGGCGGGCAGCAGCGCCATGGCCGACGGCACGATGGTGGCGCCCGCCAGCCCGAGCAACGCCCGGGCCGCGATGAGTTCGGTGGCGGTGGTCGAGTAGGCCGCCAGCACCGACAGCTCCCCGAAGAACACGGCGCCGAGCATCAACAGTCGCCGGCGGCCGATCAGGTCACCGAGCCGGCCCATCGTGACCAGGAACCCGGCGAGCATGAAGCCGTACACGTCGGTGATCCACAGCAGATCAGAACTGCCGGCCCCGAGGTTCTGACTTATGTCTGGAAGTGCCACGAACAGCACGCTGGCATCGACCGACAGCAGCAGCCCGGACAGCGCCAGCACCGCCAGCCCGGTCCACTCGCGCCGACCGGCCATCTGATCGGGTGCACTGACTTGGAGATCCACAGCAATCCTTCCCAACAACAGCAGCCATCGCCTTGGCCGACGCGTCGGGCAGGCTCCGCCGAGAGGGCGGCAGCGGCTGGTTGCGCGCTCCCGCCGGCTCCTCCCGAGGAGCTACCCGAACGCACCGCCGTTCCGGATCGCCTGTACGGACCGGCTGACGAGCAGCGGGGACGGAACTCCGCACACACGACAGCCGGCTTGCGGCGAGGGCGCACGGCCGGAGCCGGCCCCCCGCTCGGGCCTATCGTTGCTGGCGGTCAGGAGTGCCGGCATCTTCGACAATGCGGACGCCGCGCTTCTGGCGACCGGCAAGGGCGAAGGTGCCCGCTGCCGGTGGCCGGAGCATGGTTGCCACAGGCAGGCCGGAACCGGACCCGGGCAGCGGCGAGCGGGTCTCCCAGCACCTCGCACGAAGGCCGGGCCAGGAGAATGGAGCTCTCACCGTGGCCGAACCACAGACCACACCAGGATCCGCCACCGGATACCCGCTGAGCTACCGGCAGCGCGACCCCACCGGGCTGGCCCGCTCACCCCACAACGTGATACCGATCGTGCTGCGCGTCAAGGGTGAACTGTCGGTGGACGCGCTGCAGGGCGCCCTCGACGAGGTGGTGGAGCGGCAGGAGGCGCTGCGCACCCGGATGCACTACAGCGAGACCGACGGCAGCGTCGGCTACCAGGAGATCCTGCCGCCGCTGCCGGTTCCGCTCGCCGTGCACGATGTCGAGGCGCCGTCCGCGGCGGAGCGCGACGCCTTCGCCATCGACCTGCTGGTCAGGTTGAACGAGGAGCCGATGCCCTTCACCGTCGAGCCGTCGCTGCGCGCCGTCCTCTACCGCTTCGACGACCGCGATGCGGCGCTCACCCTGCACCTGCACCACCTCTACGGCGACGGCTGGTCGGCCGATGTGCTGCGCCGGGAGCTGGCGGCCTGCTACCAGGCCAGGTTGACCGGCGTGCCGCACGGCCTGCCGGTCCCGGTGCCCTACCGCGAGTTCGCAACCTGGGAGCAGGAATTCCTGCGGAGCGAGAAGGCGGCGGCAGCGCGGCGCTACTGGCAGGACAAGCTGGCCGGGGCCCGGTTGTTCACCATGCCGGCTGACCGGCCGCACGGGCCCGACACCCGGCACCCGCGGACCGCGATGGGTTCGTTCTCGCTCGACCCGGATACCTTCGCCCGGGTCTCGACGAGTGCCGCCCAGCATCGGTGCAGCGTCTGGCACGTCTTTCTGGCTGCCTACCTGGCGCTCGCGAACCGGCTCACCGGCACCACCGACGTCACCCTGTTCACCACCAACAGCGGCCGGTTCTCCCCCGACTTCTTCAATACCATCGGATTCTTCGTCAATCCCGTTCCGCTGCGCCTGCAGTTCACCGACTGCGAGAGCTTCCGCGACCTGCTGCTGCTCGTCCGCACCACCACTCGGGACGCCCGCCGCAACCAACTGCCGTTCGTGGCGATCGCCGAGATTGCGCCCGAGCTGATGGGCGGCGCCGCGGACCCGCAGTCCGCCGACCCGCTGTCGGCCGACCCGCAGGCCCTGATGCCGGTCTTCAACTACATCAACTCACCCGTGGCGCAGGACGACACCAGCTTCGCCACCAGCGTCGAGACCGTGGTCACCCCGCTGGAACTGGCCAACTCGCTGGTGCGCGGCGGGCTGATCTGGACCTTCGTGGTGGTTGCCTCCGGTGAGTTCCGGTGCGGCATCGAGTACGAGCCGGATGCGCTGGACGCCAGCACGGTCGAGGGCTGGGGAACCGGGTTCCTCGAGCTGATCCTGGCGATCACCGACGAGCCGGACCGGGCGTGGCGGAGCTGACAGCAGACGCCGAACGGCCCTCCGGTGCGCCGGCGGCGGTCCGGTCGCGGGTTCGGGTCGACAACTTCTCGATCTCCCTCGACGGCTACGCCGCCGGCCCCCGGCAGAGTCACGCCGACCCGCTGGGGGCGGGTGGCCAGCAGTTGCACGAGTGGTTGTTCGCCGCGCGCGATCGCCGGACGCAGCCCGGCTGGAGTGCGGTCACAGCCGGCCCGGACGACCGGTTCGCCCAGGCCGGCGAGGAGGGCCTCGGCGCCACCATCATGGGGCGCAACATGTTCGGGCCGGTCCGCGGCCGGTGGCCGGCCGAGCCGTGGAACGGCTGGTGGGGCGAGAATCCGCCGTTCCACCATCCGGTGTTCGTCCTCACCCACTTCGCCCGGCCGCCGGTGCAACTGGCCGGCGGGACCACCTACCACTTCGTCCCGGACGGCATCCAGGCCGCCCTGCGCCGCGCCCGGGAGGCTGCCGGTGAGCGCGACATCCGGATCGGCGGCGGTGTCCAGACCGTCCGGCAGTACCTGGATGCGGGCCTGATCGACGAACTGCACCTGGTGCTGGTGCCGGTGCTGCTGGGCGGCGGTGAGCGGCTGTTCGCCGCTCCGGAACCGGGAAGCGGGCCGCCGGGATATGAGTGCGTGGAGCTGGTCGGCTCCGACTCGGTGGTGCACCTGCGGCTGCGCCGCACTGCCGGCAGCCCGCCGGCCTGAATCCCCCTCGCGGCCCGGGGTGCGCCAAGCCCGGTCAGGCGCTCAGTGGTGGTACTCGCCGCAGTTGACGTCCAGGCACTGCCCGGTGATGGCACGAGCCAGGTCGGAGGCCAGGAACAGCACCGCGTTGGCAACCTCCGCGGCCTCCGGCAGCCGGCGCAGATCCAGGTTCGCCGCCGTTTCGGAATAGATCTCTTCGGCGGTCACGCCGCGTTCGCCGGCGAGGTAGTCGTAGTAGGCCTGCAACGGTGGCGCCCAGATGCTGCCGGGCACCACGGCGTTGACCCGCACGCCGCGCGGCCCCAGTTCGGTGGCGAAGGTCTGGGCGAGCGCGATCAGGGCGCTCTTGGTCAGCTTGTACGCACCGAAACCCGGCCGGGACTGGCGGGCCGAGATCGAACTGACCATGACCACCGAGCCCTGGGCCGCGGCCAGGTGCTCGGCCATCAGCCGGGTCAGTCGCAGCGCGCCGAAGACGTCGGTGTCGAGTTCGGCGTGCACGGCGGCCGGGTCCAGCTCGGTCAGCGGCACCAGTGGCGGGACCGCGAAGGCGTTGTTCACGAGCACGTCGACCCGGCCGAAGGCCTGCACCGTGGACCGCACCAGGTTCTCAGCCGCCTCCGGATCGGTGATGTCCGTCGGCACTGTGACCGCTCTGCCGCCGGCCCGCTCGACCTCCCCGGCGACCTCGGCCAGCACGGCGTCGTTGCGGGCGGCGAGCACCACCTCGGCACCGGCACGCGCCGCGCCCACCGCGACCGCCCGTCCGAGGCCTGGGCCGACTCCGGAAACCACCACGACTTTGCCCTGCAGCATCGGAACTCCTCGCCTCGCCCGAGCCGCATTCCGCAGGCGACCCGGCACTGCGACCGATCGTGGCACCGCTGGCCGGACCAGCACGTCTTTTCCAGTGCCGACAGGCAGAAACCGCGTTCGGACGGACAGCTGGCACGTTCAAGGATGCAGCCGGTACCGGCCGGTGTGAGTCTCGGCTGGATCGCCTGGAGAGGACGTCATGACTTCGGTAGAGCCATCTCAACCATCGACATCCGCCGTCACCGTCACCCCTGCCGACTCCCGGTACCCGGAGCTGGTGGCCGGCTACAACCGTCGGTTCACCGGCCGGCCGGACTACGTCCGGCTGGTGGCCAGCACCGAGCAGGTGGTGGCGGCGGTCGACGAGGCCGTGTCGGCCGGTCGGCGGATCGCGGTGCGCAGCGGCGGGCACTGCTTCGAGGACTTCGCCACCTCGCCGGACATCGAGGTGCTGCTGGACCTCTCGCCGATGTGCGGGGTGCGCTACGACCCCGACATGCGCGCGATCGAGGTGCAGGCCGGCGCCACGCTCGGCCAGGTATACCCCGCCCTGTACGACGCCTGGCGGGTGACCATCCCCGGCGGTACCTGCTTCGAGGTCGGCATGGGCGGCCACGTGACCGGTGGCGGATACGGCCACCTGTCCCGCCGGGACGGGCTGGTGGTCGACCACCTGTACGCGGTGGAGGTGGTGGTGGTCGATCCGGCCGGCCGGGCCGACGTGCTGGTGGCCACCCGCGAGCCCGATGATCCCTACCGCGACCTGTGGTGGGCGATGACGGGCGGCGGCGGCGGCAACTTCGGCGTGGTGACCCGGTTCTGGCTGCGCAGTCCGGACGTGACCGGCGACGACCCGTCCGAGCTGTTGCCCCGGGCGCCGGAACGGATGCGGCGACGCGACGTGGTGTGGTCATGGGACTCGATGAGCGAGGCTGCCCTCGCCCGGTTGATCGGGAACTACTGCCGATGGCTGGAACACAACAGCGCGGCGGGGACGGCTGCGGCACAGGTGTGGAGCAACCTCATCGCCATGCATCGCTCGTCCGGCATGGTGGTACTGACCTCGGTGGTCGACGACGCGGTGCCACAGGCGCAGCAACTGCTCGACGACCAACTGCGGGCGATCGGCGAGGGCACCGGCCTGACACCCGTCTCCGACGAACAGGCGGTGGTGGACTGGATGACCTCGTGGATGCCGTCCTACAGCTGGCCGAGCGATCCGCAGTGGCGGGCCAAGCACAAGGCGGCCTACCTGCGACGGTGTTTCACCGACAGCCAACTGGCGACCATCGCCGCCTACCTCGGCGACCCGGGCTACACCAACCCGCAGGCCTGCGTGGTGCTCACCGCGTTCGGCGGCCAGGTCAACACGGTGGCCCCGGATGCCACCGCCAGCGCGCAGCGGGACAGCGTCGTCAAGGCCTCCTTCAGCACCGGCCACTGGCAGCAGCCCGATGAGGACGACCTGCACATCGACTGGGTTCGCCGGTTCTACCGCGATGTCTACGCCGACACCGGTGGCGTGCCGGTGCCCGGCGTGGTCAGCGACGGCTCCTACATCGGCTACCCGGACGGGGATCTGGCCGACCCGGCCTGGAACACCTCCGGAGTCGCGTGGCACACCCTGTACTACAAAGGCAATTACCCTCGACTGCAGCGGGTGAAGCGGCGTTACGACCCGCGTGAGGTGTTCCGTCACCGGCTGTCGGTGCAACTGCCCGACTGACAACCAACCCGGGTTCGCCCTGAATCCGGACAAACACATTCTCTTCGCGCGATATCGCACGATGAGAGATGAGAGGCCCTGCGGGTAATGGGAAAGTTCATTTCAGAAAACTGATTGACGAAACACCGATCGATGCGCTGAGACCAAGGAACCGCCATGACCGATCTCATCCAACCCGCCCCGCCGGCCGCTCCGGCGCGGCCGACGGCAAACCCTGCCGATCAACCCGGACCGTTCTGGCGTCAGCCGTACTTCTGGATGGTGGTGCTCACCAGCCTCGTCATCTTCAACGCCCTCTACGCGCTTCCTCGATACCTGACCTTCAACCAGGACAACACTCGCGTCGGCCTCGATCCCCACCACAGCGGCCTGCACTACCTGTTCGTCATCGCGCACGTGGTCACCGGCAACGTGGCCATGCTGACCCTGGTGCTGCAGATGTGGCCGTGGCTGCGCCGCCACCACCCGGAGATCCACCGGATCAGCGGCCGGGTCTACTGCCTCGGCGGCGCGCTGCCCTCGGCCCTGATCGGCATGACCGCACTGCTCGTACTGCGGCAGGGCCAGCTCGGCAGCACCGGCCTGTTCGTCATGGCCTCGCTGTGGATCATCACCACCGTGATGGGCTGGATCCGGGCCCGGCAGTACCGCTGGGTGGCACACCAGCGCTGGATGGTCTACAGCTTCGCGCTGGCGCTGGCCACCAGCTGGGGTCGCTTCGTCGTGCTGTTCCTCACCGCGTTCCCGTTCGCGCAACACCACCTCAACAGGTACGTGTTGGTGGAGGTCACCAACTGGCTGTGCTTCGTGGTGAACCTGCTCGTCGCGCACTGGTGGCTGGAGAGCCGCGCCAAGCGGTCGAGCAGGGGCGGCACCGAGGTCGTCTCCTACCCCTCGCCGCTGTAACCCGGTGGCCGGACGGCGGCGCGTGCACCGCGCACCCGTCCGGACGCCCGCCCCCATAGACCCTCACCTCTGGCTGACGACGTCGGCTATTCCGCTGCGCACTCGGGGGAGATGCAGCCCGCATATAACTGCTGGATTCGTAACTAGGTCACCGGGCGCCGATATCCAACGGTGCCACGGGACATCGACTACCACAGCTGATCCGTGCCGGCCGTTCTGGTAAACACCCCCTTCGAAGTCGGGTAGCCACCTCGATCGGTCCGTGCGCGCAGTCGAGGAGAACCCCCATGAGAGCAGCGACCGTCCCTGATTTTGCCGGCAAGTGGGAACTTGCCGAGGTACCGATGGTGAAGGCCGGACCCGGCGACGTGGTGATCCGGGTACGCGCGAGCGGCCTGTGCCACAACGACGTCTGGTGCGGCGACGGGGTGTACGGCAGGCTGCCGGTCGACCCGCCGATCTTCGGCCACGAGGCGGCCGGTGAGGTGGTCGAGGTCGGCCCCGGGGTCACCACCCGTAAGATCGGCGACCGGGTCGGCACGACCTGGGTGCAGGCCCTGTGCAGGCGGTGCGACTACTGCCGCACCAACCCGCCGCTGTCCGGCACCGGCGCCGCGGCGTGCCGCGCGCCGTCGCTGTCCGGCCTGACCGTGCAGGGCTCGCATGCGGAGTATTTCGTTGCCACGGCGGCAAGTACCGTGCTGCTGCCGGACGGGCTCAGCTTCGAACTGGCAGCACCGGTGCTGTGTGCCGGCTACACCGCCTGGAGCGCGCTGCGGGCCGCCTGGCCGCAGCCGGGTGAGCGGGTGGCGGTGGTCGGCATCGGCGGCCTGGGCCACCTGGCGGTGCAGTTTGCCAGCGCTTGCGGACACGAGACGATCGCGGTGACCCACACGCCGGACAAGCACGCCGTGATCAGGAGCATGGGCGCCGACCAGGTGGTGGGCAGCGGCGAGGAGTTGGACGAGATCGGCGGCGCGGACGTGATCCTGCTGACCGCGAGCTCCGTGGAGGCAGGTGCCCAGGCCATGAAAGGCCTGCGCAACGAGGGCCGCATGGTGATCGCCAGCATCGACCCGATGAACCCGTTCACCCTCGGGGCCTATAGCCAGCTGTCGGTACGCAGGCAGCAGATCATCGGCGCCAGCCATGACGGCCTGCACTACCTGGCCGAGGCATTGGATCTGGTGGCCGCCGGCCGGGTGACCCCGATGATCGAGCGGTATCCGGCCGAGCGGGTCAACGAGGCGGTCGAGCGGCTGCGCGATGGCGACGTCCGGTTCAGGGCGGTGATCAGCTACTGAGCCGGGGGGCGGGCGAGCTGCTCCCCGACCGGCCGGGATCGCCGGCGTCCGCACCCGCGGCCGCCGGCGCCGGGCGGCGCCACGCAGGTCGGGTGCGTCAGGCGAGAAAGGTCGGGCCGATGTACGCCGACCGCGGCCTCACCGCAGTCGGGAGGCGCCGGCGACGATGTCGCCGCGGAACAGGCCGTCCGGATCGACCCGTAGCCGCACCCGGTCGACCGCGTCGACGACATCCGGCTCCAGGTGTGCCTGGGGCTGGCTGCCACTCTCCACCAGGGTCGGCGCGGTACGACCGGTGTCCCACGGTCCGAGCGCGGCCCGCACCACCGCACAGTGCCGCTCGATGTCGGCGGCACCGTCCAGGCCGTCCGGCACGGCGACCCCCAGGTAGGCGTAGGCCGCGCCCAGTCGGGAGAACGCCCCGCCGGCATCGGTCGGTTCGGCGAACGCAGCTCCGAGATGGCGCAGCTCGGCGGTCACCAGCTCAGACCCCGAGCCGGGACCGGTCACCTCCAGGAAGGCGGCCGCACCGCGATCGCCCAGGTCGTCGAGGAGCAGGTGCTCACCGGTCAGCGGCGAGGGCTGGTCCGGAGCCAGCTGGGCTCGTGCCGCAACTGCCGGCGAGCACACCTGCCAGGTGTCCATCAGCGGATCGCCGATCCTCCGCAGCGGTTCCAGCAGGCGCTGCGCCTGCTCCCAGGCCGCCTGCGGATCCGGGTCGCTTCCCAGGACGGTGCCGCCGATGGCGATCACGGTGCCGCGCTTGAGGAAATCCGGCACCACCGGCGCGTCCGGCAGGTTGAGCAGCTGCAGCGAGGTGGTGGCCTCCGGTGGCGCGTCGGCGGTCCAGGCGAGCCATCGGTCCAGCACCTCCGCGGCCCGGCTGCCGGGCCAGAAGGTCGCGCCGGTGATGACCTGCTCGGCCGGGAACATCGCGAGCTCGATGGCGGTCACCACACCGAACCCGCCGCCGCCGCCGCGCACCGCCCAGAACAGCTCCGGGTCATCGTCCTGATCGACGCGGCGCAGTTCGCCGTCGGCGGTCACCAGCTCGACCGCCCGCACGCTGTTGACCGCCAGGCCGACCTTGCGGCCGTAGATGCTGATCCCACCGCGCAGCGAGTAGCCCACCACCCCGACGTCGCCCGATGTGCCGTGTGGCACGGCCAATCCGTGCTTCGCGGCAGCGTCGACGATCTCGGCCCACCGGGTTCCGGCCGGTGCGCGCACCAGCCGGCGTTGCGGGTCGAGGACGACCTCGCCGTCGAGTTGCGTCCTGATCAACAGGGCGTTCTCCATCGCACCCGCGGCACCGGCACCGTGGCCGGTGGTGTGCACCCGCACCGGCATCCGCTCGGCGCGGGCGTAGCGCACCGCAGCCCGGACGTCTTCGACGGTGCGCGCGGTCATGGCCGCGGCCGGTCGGGCCGGCGCGTGCAGGTTGAACACCTGCGTCGCGGCGGCATAGTCCGGCTCTCCGGGCACCGCGATGCCCGCGTCGCGTTCGACGGTCACTAGAGAATCTCCCGACGGGATCGAGTGGAACCGTTTCACTGTCACACCCGGCGGGGCGCCGCGGGACTTCCGCAGTGCGCTGCGTCCCGGGCGCCGCACCGGCAGGGACGGACGCGGCGGCCGGGCCGACCGCCGCATCCGTGGCCCGCGGCGTCAGGCCGGGCGTTCGGCGGTGACGAGGAAGAAGGTTCCGGGGGTGGCTTCGTGGCGGATGACCAGGCCGGCACGGTCCAGCCAGGTCCGGACGTCGGCCAGCTCGAACAGCGGGAAACCGTCCGGCCGCGCCGGGAAGTGGTGGGACCGCTGGAAGTGCCGGTAGATCGGGTCCGGAGCCCAGACGAACGTCATCATGGTCAGCAGGCCGCCCGGGCGCAGGCACCGGCCGATCTCCCGCAGCGCCTGCTCGGCATCCGGCAGTGCCTGCAGCGCGTTCCAGCAGTTGATGCCGTCGAGGCTGGCGTCGGCGAAGGGCAGTTCGACGGCGCTGGCGCGCACGGCCGCCACCTCGGGAAGCCGGGTGCGCAGATCCAGCAGTACCGCCTCGCTGAGATCCAGCGCCAGCACGTGCCGCGCACCCACCGCCTCAGCCAGCACCCCGGTCCAGCGACCCGCACCGGCGCCCACGTCGACCAGGGTGCCGGACGGGCTGCCGGAATGGGTGGCCAGGTAGCCGTCCTCGTCGTCGGGGGTCACGGCGGCGTTCCAGTTCATGCCCATCACGCGCAGGAAGGACGGTCGCATCCCGTTCTCGTAGTGGAAGCCGATCCCGGTGATCGCCGCCGCTTTCTGCAGCACATCCTTCTGGACGTCCTCGGGAGTCTCGCTGAGGCTGGTACCCGGCCGGGTGCGCTGCGACAGGTCCAGGATGCCCCGCGCGAAGCGGTACTCCGCACCGCACTCGCGGCAGCCGAACCGGTCGGTGGCCGCCTTGAGCCGACCACCGCAGCGCGGGCAGCGCAGCGCGTCCAGGTGTAGATCGAAGGCGGCCGTCGCAAGCTCCTGCGCGGAACTGGCGGTGACCACCTCGGGTGAGACGTTCTTCGCGGTGTCGGTGGGCATTCCGTGCTGGACCGCCCAGTAGGCCTTGGCGCCCATATAGGCATACACCGAACGGGTATCCCACTGCCAGGTCCGGGTGACCTGCTCCCGGCTGAGCTCGGCGATCCACTCCCGGTCGAACTCGCGCTCCTGCTCGGTGACGGCCCACTCCCACGGCGACGGCCAGGCCCGGCCGATGTCCGGATCGTCGTAGTCGAGTTCCTGCAGGCACCGGTCCAGCCGGGTCTGATCGTCCGGTTCCAGCTCGATGTTGCGCACCGCGTCCAGGATCCGCTCGCGGTCGGCGGGGAAGTGCCCGAGCAGGTACAGCGCCGCGAACGTCAGCGGCTCGGCACCGGTCAGGTCGCGCGCCAACCGGAGGTACTGCTCCATGCCGTCGCGTACCGCGGTGTAGATCTCACCGTCGGTAGCAGGGTATTCCGCTTCGACCAGCAGGCCCAGCAACACCAGCAGGTAGCCCTGCTGCGCTGCCGGCACCTGCTCCAGCGTCGTCCGCAGCTCCGCGACGGCGGCCACGGCGTCATCGGTGAGCGTGCCGCCGTGCCACACCGCTTCGGTGAGCCGCTGGAACTCCGCCACCCGCCGGTCGGGTGGCGCGCTGGTGAACGCGGCGAGCAGGGCACGGACGCCCGAGTGCAGGTTGGGGTCGGTCATGGATAGTCCTTTCCCGGGACGGCACCGTCCTGGCGGGGGTGAGATCTCGGGCTCGCTGACGAGGGGTCGCCACATAAGTGGGCTGGGCCGCCTCCGGGGGTGTGGCGAGCTCCGCCATCCATGGTCGAGCGCGGCGTCGGCGGATGCATCTTCCTCGCTGCGCAAGCCGGTCCTATAGCACAGATGTGTGGTATTTCGTACCAAGCGGACAGGATGTGGCAGGTTCGAAGAGCTGCTCGCAGCGCCCCTGGTACTAGCCTGCTGGTAGCGGCAATATGCAACGGAAGTGGGCACGGTGGACATCTCCCAGCGCAGCCGGGCGCCGCAGGCTTGAGCCGGCGTCAGCTGCCCGGCATACCGGGCCATCCCAGCTTCCGGCCACCGCGTGACGGGTGCCGCGGAGCTGCCCTGCCTGCCCGGCCGGACGAACCGGTGCCGGCATCTCCGCAGCGATGCCCGGTCGGCCGGCGGCCGACCTCGAGCGCCGTGCCCAGCGGCCGGATCACCAGGCGGCGCCGGTGGAATCGGGTAGCGCACACCTGCGCGCCGGGCCGCCGGTTGCTATCTTGCTCACTCCAGACGACCCGGTGCCCCGAGGAGCACCGACCCCCTCCCCCCGGTAACAGCAAGAACTGACCAGAAGGTTTGGAGAACCACCAAGCATGAGGCGCAATCACACAGCGACCAAGGTCGGCGCGGCGCTGCTGGCCGTACCGCTCGCACTGGCCGTGTCGGCCTGGAGCGGTGCCAGCGCGAGCACCACCGCCAGCACACCGGCGAAGCCGACCGGCGCCGCAGCGGTCAAGACCAACTTCAAGGCGTTCGGTGCCAGCCGCGCCTGGACGGCGCCCAACGCCGACCCCCAGAACACCCGCTCGATCGCCAGCAGCATCACCAAGGACAACGTCGCCTCGTTGAAGCCTGCCTGGACGGTCGACCTGAAGGGCCAGGGCTACTTCGGCAGCATGGTCTGCAACCCGGTCTTCAGCCCGGACGGCAAGCACGTGTACCTGCAGGATCTGTCCAGCAACGTCTTCGCGGTGAACGTCGCGAGCGGCCAGGTCGAGTGGGAGTACGACGTCCCCCCTGCCGACTCGAACGGGCTGGGCCCGAACGGCGTCACCTACTACCAGGGCAAGGTCTACGGCGAGACCAACCTCGACGCCTTCGCCCTCGACGCCACCACCGGCGCGAAGGTCTGGGAGACCAAGAACCTGGCGGAGGCCGAAGGCCAAGGCTTCAACATCCAGCCGCAGGTCACCGACGGGAAGGTCTACCTCTCCACCTCCGGTCAGCTGCACGGCGGGAAGGCGTTCGCACTGGACGCCGACACCGGCAAGATCATCTGGAAGTTCGAGGAGACCAAGGACCCCAACGAGCGCGAACTCGGCGGCATCCCCGGCACCGGCGGGGCCTGGAACGCTCCCGGGATCGGACCCAAGGGCGACGTGCTGTTCGGCATCGCCAACCCGTACCGCACCATCGCCGACGCGATCGAGCGCCCGACCAAGCTGCTCTACAACGACAGCGTCGTCTCCCTCGATGCCAAGAGCGGCAAGCTCAACTGGTACTTCCAGGCCGTCCCGAACGACTTCCACGACTGGGACATGCACATCTCGCCGATCTACGTGCGCCAGACCGGCGTCCGTCCGATGGTCCTCGGCAGCGGCAAGATGGGCTACGTCTACGCGGTGAACCCGCAGACCGGCCAGCTGATCTGGAAGACCAAGGTCGGCGTCCACAACGGTCACGACGACGAGGGCCAGCTGGCGCTGGAAGGCAAGCTGGCCTACCCGGCGCTCCCCCACACCTACTTCCCGGGATCGTTCGGCGGCGTGCAGACCAACATGGCGGTCGCCGACGGCCTGGTCTACGTGCCGATCGTCAACGGCGCGTCGACCTACACCGCCTACGACCAGCCCTTCCCCGAGTTCCCCGAGAACATGACCGGCGAGTTGCTGGCCATCGACCTCAAGACCGGCAAGATCGTCTGGGACAACAAGCTGGCCGGGCCGGCCTTCGGCGCCGCGACCGTCTCCAACGGAGTCGTCTACACCACCGAGCTGGCGGGTTACGTGCACGCCTACGAGGCCAGGACCGGCAAGGAGCTCTGGCAGGCGAAGCTGCCGGCCGGCTCCAACGCCCCGATCGCGATCACCGGGAACTACCTGATCGTGCCGGCCGGCTTCCCGCAGGAAGAGGGCCAGGTCGCCCAGCTGGTCGCCTACAAGCTCGGCCACACCGGCACCGTGACCCACTCGGCGCTGGTCGCCCCCGGGCACAAGTAGTACCCGGCAGGGCCCAGCGCCCTGCCGAGTAGCCGCCTCCGACGCGCGGGGGCCCCGATCCGGGGCCCCCGCGCGTCGCGTTCTGCGGCCCGGCGTCCACCTGCGGGGGCGGTTCAGGCGGGATCCCGGGACGGCTCGCAGATCTGCACCTGGGCACATGTCGAAATTGACTGCGCGGCTCCGACCTACCTACGGATGTAGGTAGTACCTCGTGGAACCCAGGCCGTGCACGGCCCCTGTAAGGAGGACAGACTCGCATGCAGACCGCAGCTTCGACCGAGCCGAGCCAACGCGCCGGCAGCCGGGAGTGGATCGGCCTGGCCGTACTGGCCGTCGTCACCCTGCTCGGCGCCTTCGACATCGGCGTGCTCTTCCTGGCACTGCCGCACCTGAGCGCCGACCTGGCGGCCACCAGCACCGAGCAGATCTGGATCACCAACATCTACCTGTTCATGTTCGCCGGGTTCGTCCTCACCATGGGGACGCTCGCGGACCGGATCGGCCACCGCCGGCTGCTGCTGATCGGCGCGGCGGTCTTCGGCGCCGCCTCGCTGCTCACGGCGTACGCGCAGAACCCGGAGATGCTGATCGCCGCCCGTGCGCTGCTGGGCGTCGCGGCGGCGGCCGTGTCACCGGCGAGCCTCGGCCTCATCGGCAACATGTTCCACGACGAGCAGCAGCGCGGCGTCGCCATCGGCGTCGAGGGCGGCTGCATGTTCTTCGGCACCGCCGTCGGCCCGGTGATCGGCGGGCTCATGCTGGACCACTGGTGGTGGGGGTCGGTCTTCCTGCTCGCGGTGCCGGTGATGGTGGTGGTGCTGATCGCGGGGCCGATCCTGCTGCCCAAGCACGACAACCCCGACGCGGTCGGCAAGATCGACCTGACCAGCGTGGTGCTCTCGCTGCTGGCCCTGCTGCCGATCATCTACGGCATCACCACGCTGTCCGCCAGCGAGGGCAACGCGGCCCTGGCGGTGGCCGCCATCGTGCTCGGGGTGGTCTGTGGCTACCTCTTCGTCCGGCGCCAGCTGGGCCTGCCCAACCCGCTGATGGACCTCAGCCTGCTCGCCCAGCGCAAGATCCGGGTGATCCTGCCCGCGATGCTCATCGGCTCCGGCGTGCTGGCCGGTACCAGCATGCTGACCGCCCAGTACATCCAGAGCGTCGCCGGCCGCTCCCCCGGCCAGGCAGGGCTGTGGATGGCGCTCACCAGCCTGGGCATCGCGATCGGCAGCATGGCCGCGCCGGCACTGGTTCGCGCCGTGAAGCCGCCCACCGTGATCGTCCTGGGGGTGGCCGTCGCAGCGCTGGCGATGCTGGCACTCACCCGGGCAGAGACCAGCGGCTGGCTGGTCAAGGTGGTGCTGCTAGTCACCGCGGTGTCCTTCGGCATCGGGCCGCTGTTCTCCCTCGGCAACGGGATCCTGATCGGCTCCGCCCCCAAGGAGCGGGCCGGCGGCGCCGCGTCGATGTCCGAGGTCAGCAACCTGTTCGGTTCGTCCCTCGGCCTGGCGATCCTGGGCAGCATCGCGGCAGCCATCTACCGCGGCAAGATGTCCGACGCCGACCTCAGCTCCTACCCCTCGGAGCTGGCCGACCGGGCCCGCGAGACGGTCGGCGGTGGCACCATCGACAGCCAGCCCGGCCTGGTCGACCTGGCGCGGCACGCGTTCACCAGCGGGTTCAACACGGTTGCCGTCATCGCCGCCGCGGTGCTGCTGGCCCTGATCGTGCTGCTGGTCGCCACCCTGCGCGGCGACGACGCGGACGCCACCGGCGAGGCCGACGACGCTTCCGACGGCGGGCTGTCCATGGCTGCCGTCGGCGGTACGGACGGCGGTCCCGGTCCGGTGGACGGGTCGGGAGTGCAGCCGGCACCCACCCGCTAGGCGGACTGCCCGGCTCGGCGGCTAGCTGTCGAGCCGGGCAGTGCGGCGGGCCAGGTATCGCTGTTCGGGCTCGCTGCTGGTCAGCCGCTCGGCCGCCGCGTAGCTGGCCCGGGCCGCGGTGAGATCCCCGGCCATCTCCAGCAGGTGGCCGCGTACCGCGTGGAAACGATGGTGATCGCGCATCCGCTTGTCGCCGTCGAGCGGCGCCAGCATCGCCAACCCCTCCTCGGGACCGCGCACCATGGCCACCGTGACGGCCCGGCTGAGCGTGATCATCGGGTTGGAGGCGGTCTTCTCCAGCAGCTCGTAGAGGGCCAGGATCTGGCGCCAGTCGGTGTCCTGCAGCCGGGGCGCCTCGGCATGGACGGCGGCGATCGCCGCCTGCAACTGGTACTGCCCGATCGGGCCACCCGAGCCCAGCGCGCGGGTGATGAGCGCCACACCCTCGCCGATCACCTGCTGACTCCAGCGGCTGCGGTCCTGCTCGGCCAGCGGGATGAGGGTTCCGTCCGGGGCGGTGCGCGACGGGCTGCGGGCGTCGGTGAGCAGCATCAGGGCCAGCAGCCCGCTGACCTCGCCGTCGTCGGGCAGCAGCCGGTGCACCGTCCGGGTCAGCCGCATCGCCTCCCGGGTCAACTCGCCGCGCACCAGGTCCGGCCCGGAGGTGCTCGCATAGCCCTCGTTGAAGATCAGGTAGAGCACGTGCAGCACCACCTGCAACCGGCTGGTGTACATCTCGCCGGACACCGGGTACTGGATGCCGGCCGATCGGATCCGCTGCTTGGCCCGGCTGATCCGCTGGGCGACGGTCGCCTCCGGGGTCAGCAGGGCCCGGGCGATCTCGGCGGTGGTCAGGCCGCCGAAGGCGCGCAGCGTGAGTGCCATCTGCGAGGCCGGCGACAGGTCCGGGTGGCAGCACAGGAACAGCAGCATCAGCGAGTCGTCCCGGTCCGGCGGTCCCTCGTCCGGGGCCGGCGCCACCCGCTCGCCGGGCGCGTCGAGTGCCACCGCGGTGGCCTCGCGGCGGCGGCGGGCCTGGTCGCTGTGCCACTGGTCGGCGAGCCGGCGGCTCGCCACCGTGATCAGCCAGGCCCGCGGGTTGTCGGGAATCCCCTGCTCGGGCCACTGGACGGTGGCCGCCAGCAGGGCCTCCTGGACCGCGTCCTCGCAGGCCTCGAACTGCCGGTAGCGGGCGAGCAGGGTCGAGAGCACCTGCGGCGCCGCTTCGCGCACCGCCTCGACTATCCGCGAGTCCGCCTCGACCTGCGTGCGCACGACCCTCCCGGCATGGTCTCGGCCGCCTGGAACTGCCCGATGCTAACCGAATCGCAAGCCTACCGGCCGGACGGCCCGGGCGCCGCCCGCCGTCAGCCGGGGGGCGGGACGATGTTGTGGTTGCTCCGGAACAGATTGTCCGGGTCCAGCCGCGCCTTCACCGCCGACAGCCGCCGGTAGGTGTCCGGCGGGTAGACCGCGGCGACGTCGGCGGCGGAGGCAGTCGACAGGAAGCCGGTGTAGCCGAACGGCGAGGTGAGCGGGCCGAGCTCGGACCATAGCGACTCGAACTCCGCCTCCGGGCCCGGCTCGTTGCTCAGCAGCACCGTCGTCACGAGCGTCTCACCACCGCGGCAGGCGAAGGCGGTGGCCGCGGGGTCCACCTCGGCCATCGCCCCACCCAGGCTGCGCAGCTCGACGTACAGGGTCTCCATCCGGTCCGTCTCGGCGACCAGGCGGTCGATCAGCTCGTCGCTCAGTTGGTCGGCGAACCGGTTGCGCACCACCGGTACCAGCCCGGGCGGCAGCGGTCCGGCCTCGCCCAGCATCTGCTCATACGACCGGGCCGAGACCTCCGAGGTGAGCGCCGGGCCCAGCGCCAGCAGCGGTGCCAGCGCCTGCTCGGCGGCCGTCCGGTCCTCCCCGGCGTAGCAGGCGGCGACGTAGAGCGGCATCCGCTCGCCCCCGAACGAGGGGTAGAGGTAGGCGAACGAGGTCACCTCGTCCGGCGCGCTGCGCAGGTAGTCCCGCCACCCCTTCAGGACGGTCGCGGCCTCGTCGCGCGGGAAGGACAGCTCGGCGTAGTGCACCCCCGGCACCCGGTCGGCGATCAGCTCGAAGGACGTCACCACACCGAAGTTGCCGCCACCGCCGCGCAGCGCCCAGAACAGCTCCGGATCGCTGTCGGCACTGGCGCGCACCGTCTCGCCGTCGGCGGTCACCAGTTCGGCTGCCACCAGGCGGTCCACGGCGAGGCCGTACCGGCGGACCAGCCAGCCGATGCCGCCGCCGAGCAGCAGCCCACCGACCCCCACCGTGGCGGTGTCCCCGGAGGAGATCGCCAGGCCGTGCGGGCCGAGCACCCGAGCGGCCTCGCCCCAGGTCGCCCCGCTCTCCAGCCGGACCAGCCCGCGCTCGGGGTCCAGCACCCGGACCTCGGCCATCGGACGCAGGTCGATGACCATCCCGCCGTCGTTCGTGCTCAGCCCGGCATTGCTGTGGCCACTGCTGCGGACCGCGATCGGCAGGTCCAGCTCCCGGGCGCACCGCAGCGCCTCCCGCACGTCGTCGGTGCTGGCGCAGCGGACCACGACGGCCGGCTCGCCCCGGTGGACCACGCCGTCCTTGACGTCGGAATAGGCCGGCTCGCCGGGCAGCACGACCGCACCGGAGATGCGTTCGGCGAGTCGGGTCAGCTGGGTGGTCGGCATGTCTGCTCCAGAACACTTTCGGTGACGGTGGCTCCCTGACGATCGGCAGTCGGGCAGCGCCGCGCGGCTCCCCGTGACAGCGCGACGTCCTCGAGCCGGGAGCCGGTGATGGCTCCACAGTCGGCGCTGCGGCCCACGGGTGCCTCTTCGGCTGTGCCACACCGTCCGGCGGGAGGTCCCAGCGCTCGTCCGGTGCGCATCCAGAAAGGTGCCCGCGCCCGCCGGCCCGGACGATCCTGGGACCCGGGTTCTGCCGTCGGCTGAACGGCGTTCCCGGGCGAGGCGACGGCGGAGGAGAGCGGATGGGGACAGCGACGGACCGTGTGGTGCTCGACGTCTGGGTACCGAGCTACCCGGCGACGCCATCGTTCCTGGCCGAGGTGCGCGAGATTGCCAGGGCCTTCGAACGACAGCACCCCGACTACCGCGTGGAACTGGTGGAGTGTCCCTACCTGTCGCTACCGGCCAAGGTCGACCGGGCCGCCCGGCACGGTCACCGGCCCGCCATCGTGCAGTACTACTTCACCTCCACCCAGCTGGCGCGCGACATGCGCACCGACACCGGCGAGCCGCTGTTCGTGCCCGTGCAGCGGGCGATCGGCGGCCGCACCGAGATCCTGGGACACCCGGTGGTGATCGAGGACCTGCTGCCGGCCGCCCGCGCGTACTACACGGTCGGCGACGAACTGCTCGCCATCCCGCCGTTCGTCTCGACCACCCTGCTCTACACCAACACCTCGATGCTGTCCGCGTGCGGCGTGTCCGAGGTACCCCGTACCTGGGCGCAGCTGACCCAGGCGTGCCGCGCGCTGGCCGGCCGGACCGGCGCCGTCGAACCGGGCGTCAGTTGGCCGAACGGCGGCTGGATCTTCCAGCAGGCGGTGGCACAGCAAGGTGCCGTGCTGGCCGCACCGGACAACGGCCGCACCGACCGGGCCAAGCAGCTGCAGCTGGACTCGCCGGCGATGCTCGACTTCGTCCGATGGTGGCGCCGGCTCTACCGGGACGGGCACTACTACTACTCGGGAGTGCGCGCGGTCGACGCCGGCGCCGGTGAGGCCTGGGTGCGCAACTACCAGGCCTTCGCCGAGCAGCGGGTCGCCTTCGTGCTGTCCACCTCGGTGGAGGCCGAGCGGATGGTCGAGGCCGGCCGGCAGGGCGGCTTCGAGGTCACGGCGAGCTCGATGCCGTACAACGGCGAGGTGCCGTTCGCCGGCAACGTGCTCGGCGGCGACGCGCTGTGGCTCGGCAACGGCCTGGACGAGGCCACCCGGGACGGCGCGCTGGCGTTCATGCAGTACCTGCTGGCGCCGCAACACGCAGCCACCCGGCACCAGACCACCCGGTTCTCACCGGTCACCCGGTCGAGCATCGACCTGCTCGAACGTCAGGGCTGGTTCGCGGCGAACCCGCACCAGCGGGCGGCGCTGGAGCAGCTCGACGCCTCCGACGCCTCCTACGCGGCCTCCGGTGCGCTGCTGGGTGACTTCGCCGGGCTGCACGACGTGCTCACCCAGGCGATGGACGACGTGCTGATCTGTGGCGCGGATCCGGACCGGCGCTTCGCCGAGGCGTCCCTGGAGGCACAGCGCCAGCTGGAGGAGTACAACGCCGACTGCCAGGGTGACGGGCCGGAACCCGCCGGTCCGCGCCGGTTCGCCGTGAACTGAGGTTTTCGGGAGCGCCCCGGCCCGGGCGGACGCGCGGGCCGGGTGAGGAACAATGGCCGGGTGAGACAGTCAGGCGCGGGAGCCGCGCGGTGGTGAGCCCGGACTTCTACGCCAGGGCCGGAGGCGAGCAGACCTTCCGGCTGCTGGTGGACCGGTTCTACGCCGGGGTGGCGATGGACCCGTTGCTGCGCCCGCTGTATCCGGAGGAGGATCTCGGGCCGGCGGCCGACCGGCTGGCGCTGTTCCTGATCCAGTACTGGGGCGGCCCGACCACCTACTCCGAGACCCGCGGCCATCCCCGGCTGCGGATGCGGCACGCCCCGTTCGTGATCGGCGCTGCCGAGCGGGACGCGTGGCTGCGGCACATGCGCGACGCGCTGGACTCCCTGGACCTGCCCGAGGACGTGGCGGCCGAACTCTGGCGGTATCTGGCAATGGCCGCGGAGTCGATGCGCAACTCGCCGGCCTGACCGGTGCGTCGCTTGACTCGGTTCCCGGCCTCGCGACAGAATTGCCTGGAAAGGCTTACAGGATGCGGCTCGTCAGCGACCCTGCTCTCCGCTCCCCCGTCCGCGCCACAGCCGGCTACCGCGGCTGCCCGGCGGTGACCGTGTGACTACCCCTTCGGAGGACCGCGTGCCAGACACTCCTGCCCACATCGCTCCCGGCCCCGACCGTCCGCTGCGTCGGCACGCTCCGTCCGTGCAGACCGGTAACGGCGGTGCCCCGGCCGGCGAGGTGGTGAACCCCGCCGACCAGGAGTACGCCGCCCCGGCCGGCGCGCCGTACCTGAGCGGAGCCGACTGGTGGCGCAGCGCCGTGGTGTACCAGATCTATCCGAAGAGCTACGCCGACGGCAACGGCGACGGCATCGGTGACCTGATCGGCATCCGCGAGCGGCTGGACCACCTGAGCGCACTCGGCGTGGACGGCATCTGGCTCAGCCCGTTCTACCGCTCGCCGATGGCCGACGGCGGCTACGACGTGTCCGACCCGACCGACGTGGACCCGATGTTCGGCACCCTGGCCGACTTCGACGCACTGACCGCAGCCGCACACGAGCGCAACATCAAGGTCACCGTCGACATCGTTCCCAACCACTTCTCCGACCAGCACCCGTGGTTCCTCCAGGCGCTGGCCGCCGGCCCCGGCTCGCCGGAGCGGGCCCGCTTCATCTTCCGCGACGGCACGGGCCCGGACGGCGCCGAGCCGCCGAACAACTGGCCGGCCATGTTCGGCGGCTCGGCCTGGCAACGGGTGCCGGACGGGCAGTGGTACCTGCACATCTTCGCGCCCGAGCAGCCGGACCTGAACTGGGACAACCCCGAGGTGAGCGCCGAGTTCGAGCGGATCCTGCGGTTCTGGCTGGACCGCGGGGTGGACGGCTTCCGGGTGGATGTCGCGCACTCGATGGCCAAGCCCGCCGGACTGCCGGACATGGACCTCACCGACTACACCGGCCCGCACACCCAGCTCGATGAGGACCTGCGCTTCGACCAGGACGGGGTGCACGACTGCCTGCGGCTGTTCCGCCGGGTGCTGGACTCCTACCCGCACCGGATGGCGGTCGGCGAGGCCTGGGTGCCCGACGACGAGCGGCTGGCCCGCTACGTCCGGCCGGACGAGCTGCACCTGACCTTCAACTTCCGGCTCATCGAGGCGCCCTGGTCGGCCGAGGACCTCGCCGAGGCCATCGACGGCTCGCTCAAGGCGATGGCCGGCGTCGGCGCACCGTGCACCTGGGTGCTGTCCAACCACGACGTGGTGCGCCACACCACCCGCTACGGCGGCGGCTCGCTCGGCCAGGCCCGCGGCCGGGCGGCCACGCTGCTGTCGCTGTCGCTGCCGGGTGCCACCTACATCTACAACGGCGACGAGCTGGGGCTGGAGAACGTCGACCTGCCCGACGAGGTGCTGCAGGACCCGACCTGGGAGCGCAGCGGCCACACCGAGCGCGGCCGGGACGGCGAGCGGGTGCCGCTGCCCTGGGAGGGCGACGAGCCGCCGTTCGGCTTCAGCACCTCGGCCGAGACCTGGCTGCCGATGCCGGCCGAGTGGCGGTCCTTCACCGTCGAGGCCCAGCTCGCCGACCCGGACTCGACTCTGTGGTTGTACCGGCGGGCGCTGCGGCTGCGGCAGGAGCTCACCGAGCTGCACGGCTCGTCCTTCGACTGGCTGGAGGCGCCTGCCGGCTGCCTGGCCTACCGGCGCGGGCCGAACCTGGTGGTGAGCCTCAACGCCGGCCACGAGCCGGCGGAGCTGCCGGACGGCGAGGTCCTGCTGGCGTCGGGGCCGCTGCCGGACGGCATGCTGCCGCCGAACACCGCTGTGTGGCTGCGCACCTGAGCTCCCGAGGCGTGCGGCTGCGGCTTATCGTCGCGGTGTGACCACCCTGGCCGACCGGTTCCGCCGGCACGCGGGCATGATGCCGGACGGGCTGTACCGATCGCTGCTGCTGGCGATGGCTGAGGACTGGGAGGCCGGCGGCGTCGTCGCCGAGATCTGCCGGGACTGGGCCGGGGCGGCCGGCAGCGCCGTGGTGCAGCTGCGGCTGCTGGCCGGCATCCAGCGGCTGGTGCTGTCCCGTGCCGAACCGCAGCTGGCGATGTACTACCCGAACCTCGGCGGCACGGCCGCACCGGACGGTGCCTGGCCGGTCTTCGAGCCGGTGCTGCGCCGGCACGTCGACGAGCTGCGCGAGGCGCTGGAGGTGGCCCCGCAGACCAACGAACCGGGCCGGTCGGTGCCGCTGCTGGTCGGCCTGTTCGACGCGGTCCACCGATCCGACCTGCGCTCGGTACGACTGCTGGAGCTCGGTGCGTCAGCCGGGCTGAACCTGCTGGTGGACCGGTTCCTCATCGCCGGGGACGGCTGGTCCGCCGGGCCCGAGGCCTCGCCGCTGCGGTTGACCGACGCGGTGCTCGGCCCGGTCACTCCGGTGCCGTTCCGGGTCGTCGAGCGGCGTGGCTGTGACCTGGCGCCGGTCGACGCCTCGACCGAGGACGGCCGGCTGCGGCTGACCTCGTTCGTCTGGCCGCACGACCTGCACCGCTATGAGCGGCTGCGGGCGGCCCTGCGGGTCGCGGCGTCCCATCCGGTGCCGGTGGACCGGGCCAGCGCGTCGTCGTGGCTGGCCTCGACGCTGGCCGGTGCCGCCCCGGACGGGGTGCTGACCGTGGTCTGGCACTCGGTCACCCGGCAGTACTGGCCGGCTGCCGAGATCGAGGCGACGGCCCGGGTGCTGGCGGCGGCCCGGGAGCGGATGCCGCTCGCCCACATCGCGATGGAGAGCCCGGTGCTCGTCGACGACCGGTCCGAGGGCAGGCCGGAGTACCGGCCGACCGAGCTCACCGTGCAGCTGTCGGTGCCGGGCGGCGTCGCCGATCCGGCGCCGGTGCTGCTCGGCACGGTGGCCGACCACGGGGTGCCGGTGCGGCTGGCGTCCTAGCGCTGCCGCTCGGTTCAGGCCGGCCCGGTTCAGCGAGCCGGTTCAGCCGGCCGGAACCTCGGTCAGCTCGGGCTGCTCGGCACCGTGCGGAATGTCGATGCTGGCCTCGCCGGTGCGCAGCATCCGCAGCACCACCCGGGCCACGTAGTCCGCGCTCTGCACCACGAAGCCGGGGTACGGCTCGGTGCCGAGGACGAACATGCCGCCGCCGAACTCGGTGGCGGTCAGTGACGGCAGCAGCGTCGACACCTCGATGCCGTCGGCGGCCAGCTCTACCCGAGCCACCGCGCTGAAGGTGGCCAGGCCGGCCTTGCTGGCGGCGTAGGCGGCGACCATGGGCGCCGGGGTGTGGATCGAACCCGAGGAGATATTGACGATCCGGCCGCCGCCCTGGCTGCGCATGGCGGGCAGCACGGCCTGGGTCATCGCCAGTGCGCTGACCAGGTTGAGTTCCAGGAGTTGACTGAACTCCACCGGGTCGATGTCGACCAGCAGCTTGAGCAGGCCGGCGCCGGCGTTGTTGACCAGCCCGTCGATCCGGCCGTGCCGGTCGAGGGTGGCCTGCACCAGCGCCTGCCGGTCGGCCGGGTCGGTGACGTCGGTCGGCATCGCCAGCGCTCCGCCGAGCTCGCCGCTCAACTGCTCGAGCCGGTCGGTTCGGCGGGCTGCCAACACCGGCTGGGCGCCGACGGCATGCAGCGCTCGGGCGGTCGCCTCGCCGATGCCGGACGAGGCCCCGGTGACGATCACGGTCTTGCCGGTGAGGTCGAGGACGGTCATGGCGTCATTGTGCAGGTTCGTCCACCGTCGGCGGCAGCATTCCGCGCGACACCTGCGGGTGCGGCCCTCCCCGGCCGGACGCCGAGGTTCCCTCCCCGGCCGACGCCGAGGTTACAGCGACAGCAGGCCGAGCTGGTTGCCGTCGCTGACGTAGGTGGAGCCGTACGCGGCGGCGATCCGGATCCAGCCCGGTGCGGTGTCGATCGCCGCCCGGCCGTCACGCGGCAGGAAGCCCATCCTGGTGAGCGCGGTCAGGGCTCCCAACCGGACCCGCACCTCGGGAAGGGCACCGTCGGCGGCGGTGAGCACCACCGAGGCCAGCAGCGACTCCTGGCTCTGCCGGCTGGTGGTTCCGGCGGCCAGTTCGGCTCCGGAACGGACCAGGTCACGCACCACCGAGTCGGGTACCAGATCCACCCGCCGCCAGCCGGTGCGGGGTGGCAGTGCGCTGAGCCAGTGCGCGTCCCGGCCCGCCGGTACCGGGCCGGACCGCTCCACCCAGCCGAGGAAGTCGGCTGCCGAGACGGTGATGTCGAAGGCCGCGGACGGTTCGGCGGCCAGCGTGCGGCCGGCCAACACGTCGTAGGGCAGCCGGACGAAACCGGCCAGCGCCTGCTCGGTTGCCCGGAACCGGATCAGCGAACCGGCGTCGACGGACACCGCGCGTTCGGCCAGCGGCACGAAGTCGGCAAGCTGACCGGGCGGGATGAGGGTGCCGAGCACTGGTCAGTCCCGCTCGCTCGGGCCGGGCTGCGGACCGTCGTCCGGGGCACCGACGCTCTGGCCGGGTGCCGACTCCCCCGCCGCCGGCTCACCGGCCGCCGACTCACCGGCGGCCGGCGTCGGGTTTCCCGGCTCGTCGGTGTAGCTGAGCAGGATGGCCTTCTCCTCCTTGGTCAGCCGCCGCGGCCGCTCGGTGCTGAAGTCGAAGGTGACCAGCCGGGTGACCGCCTGGGCGGCCAGTGTCGAGCCGTCGTAGACGTCGTAGCGGACGTCGAAGGACGCCCCGCGGATCCGCTCCACCCACAGCTCCAGCCGCAGCGGCTCGGGGTGGTAGACCACCGGCTTCAGGTAGGTGATCTCGTGGTGGGCGACCAGGGTGCCGCCGGCGAAGGTCGAGTCGTAGCGGTCGAAGAACATCGACACCCGGGCCTGTTCGAGGTAGGCCAGGTAGGCGGTGTTGTTGACATGGCCGTAGGCGTCCATGTCAGACCACCGCATCGCGCACCGGGCGACGAAGCGAGCCACCGGAAAGCTCCCGCGTCCTAGGGCCTGCGGCCGGTCAGTCGCGGGTCAGCTTGCGGTAGGTGACCGCGTGCGGCCGCGCGGCGTCGGCACCCAGCCGTTCGACCTTGTTCTTCTCGTAAGATTCGAAGTTGCCCTCGAACCAGTACCACTGGGCCGGGTTGGAGTCGTTGCCCTCCCAGGCGAGGATGTGGGTGGCGATCCGGTCCAGGAACCACCGGTCGTGGCTGATCACCACGGCACAGCCGGGGAATTCCAGCAGCGCGTTCTCCAGCGAGCCCAGGGTCTCGACGTCGAGGTCGTTGGTGGGCTCGTCCAGCAACAGCAGGTTGCCGCCCTCCTTCAGCGTCAACGCCAGGTTCAGCCGGTTCCGCTCACCACCGGACAGCACGCCGGCCGGCTTCTGCTGGTCCGGACCCTTGAAACCGAATGCCGAGACGTAGGCGCGGCTGGGCATCTCCACCTGGCCGACCCGGATGTGGTCGAGGCCGTCGGAGACCACCTGCCAGACGTTCTTGGCCGGATCGATGCCGCCCCGGCTCTGGTCGACGTAGCTGACCTTGACGGTTTCGCCGACCCGGACCTCGCCGGAGTCCGGCTTCTCCAGGCCGACGATGGTCTTGAACAGGGTGGTCTTGCCGACACCGTTGGGACCGATGACGCCCACGATGCCGCCACGTGGCAAGGAGAACGACAGGTCCTTGACCAGCACCCGGCCGTCGAAGCCCTTGTCCAGGTGGCTGACCTCGACCACCACGTTGCCCAGCCGCGGACCCGGCGGGATCTGGATCTCCTCGAAGTCGAGCTTGCGGGTCTTCTCGGCCTCGGCGGCCATCTCCTCGTAGCGCTGCAGCCGGGCCTTGGACTTGGCCTGCCGGCCCTTGGCGTTCTGGCGCACCCACTCCAGTTCCTCGGTGAGGCGCTTCTGCAGCTTGGCGTCCTTGCGGCCCTCGACCTTGAGCCGTTCGGACTTCTTCTCCAGGTAGGTGGAGTAATTGCCCTCGTACGGGTGCGCCCGGCCCCGGTCGAGTTCCAGGATCCACTGGGCGACGTTGTCGAGGAAGTACCGGTCGTGGGTGACGGCCAGGATGGTGCCCGGGTACTTGGACAGGTGCTGTTCCAGCCACTGCACGCTCTCGGCGTCGAGGTGGTTGGTGGGCTCGTCCAGCAGCAGCAGGTCCGGCTGCTCCAGCAGCAGCTTGCACAGCGCCACCCGGCGACGCTCCCCACCGGACAGGTGGGTGACCGGCTCGTCGCCAGGCGGGCAGCGCAGCGCGTCCATCGCCTGTTCGATCCGGGAGTCCAGCTCCCAGCCCTCGCCGTGCTCGATCTTCTCCATCAGCTCGCCCTGCTCGGACAGCAGCGCGTCGAAGTCGGCGTCGGGCTCCCCCATGGCCGCCGACACCTCTTCGAAGCGGGCGAGCCAGGCGCGCATCTGGGCGACGGCGTCCTCCACGTTCTCGCGGACCGTCTTGGACTCGTCCAGCGGCGGTTCCTGCTGCAGCAGGCCTACCGTGCTGCCGGGTGCGAGGACGGCGTCGCCGTTGGACGCCTGGTCCAAGCCGGCCATGATCTTGAGCACGCTCGACTTGCCGGCACCGTTCGGACCGACCACGCCGATCTTGGCGCCGGGCAGGAACGCGAGGGTGACGTCGTCGAGGATGACCTTGTCGCCGTGCGCCTTGCGCACCCTGTGCATGGAGTAGATGTACTGAGCCACTGAGAGTCCTTGCCGCTGTCGGATCGAGCCGTTGACCGTTGTACCCAGTGTCCCATTCCCCGGGCCACCGGTCGCACCCCCACCTGCCTGCCGACCGGCCGGGCTGGGCCGACCGGACGCAGCGACCGGCTGGGCTCGGGGAGCACGACCTGCACGTCGTTCGTGCTCCCCGCTGGCGGAAACCGCGTTGCTGACGGCAGGCGGACTTTGACACGCTGCCGGCATGACACAGGCCGCTTCGCTCGCCGGGCCGCCACCAGCCCGCGGCGTCCGGCTGCCCTGGCACCAGCTGCCCGAGCAGATGCGCCGGGCGATCGAACAGACTGTGGAAAGCCCGATCACACGGGTGGTCGACCTATCCGGCGGCTTCTCACCCGGCGTGGCCGCCCGGCTGGAGTTAGCGGACGGAACCAACCGGTTCGTCAAGGCCACCGGCGAGGAGCTGAATCCGGACAGCTACCGGATCTACGCGATGGAGGCGGTGATCGCGGCCGCGCTGCCCGATCGGGTACCGGCGCCACGACTGCTGGATACCGTCGAGGTGGACGGCTGGATCGCGCTGCTGTTCGAGTACCTGCCCGGACGGCAGCCGCGGCAACCGTGGCTGGACGGCGAACTGCACTCGGTGCTGGGACTGCTCGCCGAACTGCCCGGCCTGCTGACGCCGAGCCCGTTGCCGGCCCCGAGCGCTGCCGAGCAGTTCGGCGACTCCTTCCGCGGCTGGCGACGGCTGGCCGAAGACCGCGAGTCCGGCCTGCTGGCGCGGCTGCCGTTCGGTGCCTGGGTGGATCGCCGGCTGGCTGAGCTCGCCGAACTCGAGTCCGGCTGGGAGCAGGCGGTGGCCGGCGACTCGCTGGTGCACGCCGACCTGCGGGCGGACAACCTGCTGCTCGACGGCGCCCGGATCTGGGTGGTCGACTGGCCCTGGGCCTGCCGGGCCCAGCCCTGGCTGGATTTGCTCGGCATGCTGCCCAGCATCGTGATGCAGGGCGGCCCGCCGGCAGCCAGCATCGTGGCCGAGCATCCGGTGTTCGGCGGCGCCGATCCAGCCGGGGTCACCGCGACGCTGGCCGCGCTGATCGGCTTCTTCCTGCGGCAATCGATGCTGCCGGCGCCGCCGAACCTGCCCACCTTGCGGGCCTTCCAGCGGGCGCAGGGCATGGCGGGGCTGCCCTGGCTCGTCGAGCGCACCGGCTGGGTCTGACCCGGCACCGGCGGTCAGCCGGTGGCCACCAGCTCCGGCTCGTCGTCGGTGACCTCCGCGTCGTCCACCAGCTCGTAGCCGAGGTCCTCCGACCGGATCGGCATGCCGTCGGCGTCGAGCTCGACCGATCCGGAGAAGCTGTGCCGGCGCTTGGTGAACTGGGCGGTGCCACGGGTCAGGTCGTGACCGATGGACTCCGGCTCGATCTCGTAGGCGATGTGGTTGGCCTCGTCCTTGACGTACTGCCGGGAGAAGATCCGCCCGCACACCACCACCGGGTCGCCCTTGCGCAGCGAGGCGGCCACGTTCTCCGCCGCCTCCCGCCAGAACGTGACGGTCACGAACAGCTTGTGGCCGTCCACCCACTTGCCGGTGTCGCGGTCCTTGCGGCGCTGGGTGCTGGCGACCCGGAACGACACCCGGGACAGGCCCGAGGTGGTGGGACGGTTGACGACCTCGTCGACAACGTTGCCGACGATGGTGATGGTGGCTGCGTTCACTTCTGAGCTCCCTGTCGATAGATCCGGGGCGTGCCCCGGGACCCGGTCGGATCAGGGTTCACTCAACCGCCGCAGGCCGAACTCCGGCCGGATCCGGAACAGGATGTGGATGGCCACCAGGCCTGTGGACAACCGCTCCGCCGATGTCGGACCTCGCTGTCAGGGTGGCCGTTATGCGAATCGGAACAGCTGCCCTCAGACCGGCCCGGTGGTGGCGAACGCCCGGCGGTAGGCCGTCGGTGCCACGCCGGTGTGCCGCTGGAAGTGGTGGCGCAACAGCGCCGCGGTGCCGAACCCGGACCGGCGCGCGATCAGCTCGATCGGTTCCCGGCCGGCCTCGAGCTGGCGGCGGGCGTAGAGCACCCGTTGCCGCAGTAACCAGGCATGCGGGGTGGTGCCGGTGGCCTCGGAGAACCGCCGGGCGAAGGTGCGCGGACTCATGTTCACCCGGGCCGCCATCGAGTTGACGGTGTGCTCGCGGGGCAGTTCGGCCAGCAGTGCGTCCATCAGCTCCGAAAGCCCGTCCGAGCCGGTCGGCGGCACCGGAGCCTCGATGTACTGCGCCTGGCCGCCGGAGCGGTGTGCCGGCATCACCATCCGCCTGGCCACCGCGTTGGCGACCCGGGCCCCGTGCTCGCTGCGCATGATGTGCAGGCAGAGGTCCAGGCCGGCGGCGGTGCCGGCGGAGGTGTAGACGCGCCCGTCGCAGACGTAGAGCACGTTCGGGTCGACCCGCGCAGCGGGAAAGCGGGCGGCCAGCTCCTCGGCGTACCGCCAGTGGGTGGTGCACCGGCGGCCGTCCAGCAGGCCGGCCTCGCCGAGTGCGAACGCGCCGGAGCACAGGCTCATCACGGTGGCGCCCCGAGCGTGAGCCGCGGCCAGGGTGGCCGGTACCGCGGGCGGCACCCCGGTGTTCGCACCGGCCGACACGATCACCAGGTCGGCATCCAGGGCGGCATCGAACCGGTGCGGCGTACTCAGCGTGAAGCCGTTGGAGGTCACGACCGGCTCAGCGGTCTCCGACGCGACCATGAAGTCATAGACCGGCAGGCCCGAGTCCGAGCGGTCGATCCCGAACGCTTCGCAGGCGATGCCGAACTCGAACGGCCGGATACCGGGATAGGTCAACACCACGATCTTTCGCAACGCCATGCGCCGAGTCTGCGACAAGCACTGGCAGTATTCCAGCGTTCGGCGTTATTTCTGCCAAAGATGGCAGGATCGCTAGCATTACCGCAGGCCCTCGTAGCTCAGCGGATAGAGCTCCCGCCTTCTAAGCGGTAGGTCGCAGGTTCGATCCCTGCCGGGGGCGCGCCGAGCAAGTGGACGCTGCTCAGCCCAGCCGGGTGGCGATCTCGTCCAGTTCGCGGGCCAGCTCGAAATCCAGCGCGGTGAGACCACCGGCGGAATGCGTGGACAGGGTCAGCTCCACGGTCCGCCAGGACAGTCGCAGGTCCGGGTGGTGGTCCAGCCGTTCGGCGACCGGCGCCAGCTCGTCGATGAACCGCACCGCGGTCAGGAACGAGTCGAACTGCACGGTCCGGACCAGGCTCTGGCCTGACACCGACCACCCGTCAGCCAGCCCGCGCAGGCCGTCGGTTACCTCTTCGGCACTCAGCAACGTCCGGCTCATCCCGGTTTCCTTCCGATGGCGTGCACGGAGACGGCAGGTCCCCTGCTCGATTCTGCTCTACGCTTCGGCCTCGTGACGGAAAGAGAAGTGAAGGACGACAAGCTGGTCTGGATCGACTGCGAGATGACCGGGTTGGAACTCAGCCGGGACGCCTTGATCGAGATCGCCGTCCTGGTGACCGACTCCGAGCTCAACGTGCTGGACGAGGGCTTGGACATCGTGATCCACTGCGCCGACGACGTGCTGGCGAACATGGTGCCGTTCGTGCAGCAGATGCACGAGACCTCTGGACTGACCACCCTGGTGCAGCAGTCCACGGTGACGCTGGCCGAGGCCGAACAGCAGGTGCTGGACTACATCAAGCGATTCGTCCCCGAGCCCCGGACCGCCCCGCTGTGCGGCAACTCCATCGCCACCGACCGGGGCTTCATCATCCGCGACATGCCGGCGCTCGACGCCTACCTGCACTACCGGATGATCGACGTCTCCTCGATCAAGGAGCTGACCCGCCGCTGGTACCGCCGGGTGTACTTCGGCCAGCCGGCCAAGGGCCTGGCCCACCGGGCGCTGGCCGACATCCACGAAAGCGTTCAGGAACTGCGCTACTACCGCGCCACGATCTTCGTCCCGCCGCCCGGCCCGAACGGCGACGAGGCCGCCGCCGCGGCTGCGGCGGTGCTGGGCGCTGACCCGCCGGCCCTGGCCGAGCCCACGACCGGCAGCCAGGGGGCCGACAGCCAGGGGGCCGACAGCCAGCAGCCGGGCGACCACCCGGCTACCGACAGCACCGTGACCGAAACCACCGCGGCCACGGTGCTGGGGGCTGCGGCCGGTGCCGCGACGGCGTCCGGCCCGAGCCTGGCGGCCGGTGCCGCCAGCGCGCTGGGTGAGAGCACTTCTGCCGACCCCAACCCCGTCGTAGCAAGGCCCGACCAGCCGCTAGACTGATCGGGCTGTCCGGTCGCCGCCGCGACCGGCCGGCGATGGTGGGCGTAGCTCAGCTGGTAGAGCGCTGCGTTGTGGTCGCAGATGTCGCGGGTTCGAGTCCCGTCGCTCACCCCACCCGCAGGCCCCGAGAGATCGGGGCCTGCGCCATATCCACCGCCCACCGACGCCGGAGAGGGGCCAGCCACCGCCATGGCAGAGCACCGGCGTCCGGTCGCGGTGATTGTGGACTCCTGGACCTGCAGCCACTTCCTGCTGGATGCCTTGACCGCGCAGGGCGTCGACGTGGTGCAGGTCAAGCCGGACCCCGACCAGGCCGCGTTCGGCACCGCGATGGCCTACCTCGACACGGTGACCGGTGCCGATCCCGCAACGCTGGCCGACGCCCTGGCGGCCTACTCCCCGATCGCGGTGCTGGCCGGCCAGGAACCGGACGTGCCGCTGGCCGACGCGCTGTCCGAGCGGCTGGGCCTGCCGAGCAACGGCACGGCGCTGTCGTCGGCCCGCCGGAACAAGTACGACATGGCGGCGGCGCTGGCACAGGCCGGCGTCCGGTGCGCCGAGCAGTTCAAGAGCGACCATGTCGCCGACGTGGTGGCCTGGGCCGAGGACGCTGGCCGGTGGCCGGTGGTGGTCAAGCCGCTGGCCTCGGCGGCCACCGACAACGTCGCGATCTGCGCCGACGCCGGCCAGGTGCGCAAGGCTGCCGAGACGATCCTGGGCAGCGAGATGCTGTGGGGCGAGCCGAACTCCGAGGTGCTCGTCCAGTCCTACCTGGACGGCGTCGAGTACGTCGTCGACACCGTGTCCTGGGAGGGCCGCCGGTACACCTGCGGGGTGTGGGAGTACCGCAAGCGGCAGGTCGGCGTGCACAACCTCTACGACTGCGACGTGCTGGTGCCGGCCGACGACCCGCGGGTGCCGGTGCTGGTCGACTATGTCGACAGCGCGTTGCGGGCCCTGGACATCCGCTACGGGCCGACCCATGCCGAGGTGATCATCACCGCCGACGGCCCGGCGCTGGTCGAGGTCGGCGCCCGGCTGGCCGGCAACCTCAGCCCGAGCTTCCACGACCTGTGCCTGGGCGCCAATCAGGCCGCGCTGACCGCGCTCGCCTACACCCGGCCGGCCGAGTTCACCGAGCGCTACGCCGGCCGGTGTTACACCGCGCTGCACCAGGCCTGGGTGTGCAACACCCCCACCGAGCTCGCCGGGACGGTGCGGGGCGTACACGCCGAGGTGGTCGCCGAGATCGAGGCGCTTCCCACGGTGCGCGAGCTGATCGTCAAGCTGCGGCCCGGCTGGCGGATGCGTCCCACCGTCGACCTGCTGTCCAGCACGCTGAAGGCCTTCCTGGCGGCCGACTCGACCGAGGAACTGCAGCGGGACTACCAGCGGATCGCCGAGCTGAAGGACCGGGTCTACCAGCTCGACTGAGTCGGGCCCCGGCGGATTTCAAGCGGCCCGGACGGCTCTGCTAAGGTTCTCAACCGTGCCCACCGCCACCGGGCACGGAAGTTGCACGCACCGCTAGCTCAACTGGCAGAGCAGCTGACTCTTAATCAGCGGGTTCGGGGTTCGAGTCCCTGGCGGTGCACCAACGTTGCAATTGCGACATCGCGTCCTTTGGCTGTGTCAGTCCCCACCGAAGCGACGCGCAAGATATCCGTCGATATGCGCGGCTCGTGGCCATACGCCGGCCCGCACAGATGGCTCCGACAGTGTCACCCGCTAGGTGTGCGAAGCCCGGGTACCGTCTGAACGACTGTGCGATGGGATCGTCCACGCGACCATTAGATTCAAGCGACCATGGGCAGGTGGGTGTGCCGGGCCCGTGGGCTGACGGACCGCTGCGAGCTGCGGAGGGCAATCGGCTCGATCGCGCGGCGTTCGTCGCCCGCGCGGTCGAGGTGTTCGGCCTGATTGCCAGCGATTCCGCCAGTACCGTTGTCGGGCTGATAGGCCCGTGGGCGCCATGGCGGTCTGGTCTCACGACGCTGTCTGGGGCCGTGGCGCTGACGGTGATATGGGTCGCGTGTGGCAAGTGATCGTCGACAGCATCCATCCCAACGAGGCGGTCAACGCTCTAGGAGCCAGCTAAGCCCTCCCAGCGTTGCGTAGGGCCCACGCGCGCGCAAGCAACTCGTCCACCGATCGCTCATCTGCAGCTTCTTCAGGGTGGCGCCACTCGAACACCTCGTCCAAGCATGCAGCGATCTTCGTCGAGACGGTGCCGGCGGTGTCGATCACCTCCTGGGCGGTGAGCATAACCAGGGCGGTGAGGCAGAACCCGCGGGCGGTCTGCGGGTCCGCCTCCACGCCTGCAGGTTGTAGCTCAGTCAGCATGTTGCGCGCCTCGAACCAACGCATCTGATCCCGCGTGTGCGCCATTTCGCCCAACGCACGGTTCATGACCTCCAACCGCCGCCAACCAGCGGCGCTAAGCCAGTCCCTCGGGCGGGTTTGCGGACGGGCTTCCAGCTTCGCTGCCTTCTCAGGGTTGCGTCGACACGTACGGAGCCGCGCAAGCTGCTCCAGTGTCACCCGCAGAACCCCCATCGCCCGGTCGTCGTCCTCAAGCCACAACCAGTACGCGGACCGGAGGGACGACGCGACAGCCGCTGCGGCCGCCGCGGCCCCGCTCTGTTCGTCCGGCAGCCATGCGGCTAGCAGGCCGCATGCCTCACTGGTGAGGACGTACGGGACATCGCGCCCGCGCAGCTTGTCAATGTCGAATTCGTCGCCGATCTGGCGCCGTTCCGCTTCGAGCGCTAACGAGGCGCTGCGCGCCGACGCCCACCGGTACCACGTGAAGGCGTACGCAACAAACTCGTCGTCGCGGAACAGGCGCCCAGCAGGCCGTCTGCCCGACATCGTCGCCTCGAAGACGTTCGCGTCATGTTCCAGGCGGGCGAGGAACTCAGGACGCATTCCGTGGTCAGGGGCGAGCGGCAGCAACGCGAGAGGAACCGGTTTGACCATCGTGCCTGGGGTCTTGGGCCACGGCTCAGGACGGAACCAGTCTCTTCCGGGCTTCGCTGTGGCAGCTCCATCGGAGTTGGACGGAGCAGGTTTCGGTGCGCTGAAGCTGTCCGGCCCGTTTACCAGCACGTTGAACGTCGCGACCGAGTTCTTCCTCGCAGCGTCGAACGCGGCGCCCTGCCGGATTGCGTAAATGGACAACCGCAACGCGTCGGCGATCAGCAACTGCGCACCGTACGCCGCGTTCGGGATGGTCCGAGGGTTGCACCGCTCGACGGTGTCCCACCGTAACGCCTCGACGAAGAAATCGCGAGCGTGCAGGACCTCACCCAACATCCCCAGCGTCGCGGCGGGGCAGATGTCCTCACCCTCGCTGGTGACGAAATGTCGATGATCGAGTTCCGGTTCACTGCCGACCTCCGGCACATCGAAACCGTCTGGGTCGTCACCACGACCGTCACCGTCAACGGTGAGGGCCGTGTCCGCAACCTCATCAGCGCTGTCAGTGATGTCCTGCGCCTTATCGAACCGTTCCAATGCCGCAGTCCACGCTCGCGCCGTGAACGTCAGCGAATCCTCATCACGCTCCTTCGACACTCCGCCGAGGCGAGCGAAGAACTGCGTCCATCGTTCCAACTGCTGACGCGCAACTAGCGCCGCCCCCACATACTGCCCACTCAACGCCAGCCGCCCTGACGCGACAACGCTCGACGCCCCCCACGCAAGATGGTCAACCCACCCGCCGGTGAAATAGTCGGTCGGGAATCGGTCCTTCCTCGCACCGAGCTTACGCAGCGCGCCCGCCAACAACGAGATCGGCGTCAACGCGTTGAACATCGTGTGATATAGGTCGGTGTCCTGAGCGCCGATGTTCGTCATCCGCTGGTTGTGCCGCGAAATCAACGCCTCATACATGTACTGCGACCCCAGCCGCGCAAGTTCGTCCCAATCTTCAACCGACGAGTTGTACCGGCTGCCGCGCCGCTCCGCGTGCAGTGCGGCCCGCTGCACCTCCTTCACCGTCGGTTCCCGCCGACCGGCGCGCCGCTCCGCCTTCGCCCGACTCTTACGTCCCACACGTCCCCCACGTCGCTCAACCGCAAGTGTTCCACCCACGGCAACTGCGATACTGCGAAGCCCGAAGCTCAACGCCGGCGAGCACACCAGCGAACGATGTCGATCGGCGCCAGGTCGCACAGCCCACCAGCGCGCATGCTGAAAGCTTCATCCATCCTGCTGGGGCCGCGACGCTCCGCGAACGGCCGGCCTCAGTCTGAGTTCCGGAGGTCGCCATGACCACCACCACCTCCCTCGACCGACGTCGTCGTAGCGGTCGAGCCGCTGTTCACTGAGAAAGAGAGCGGATCGCCTTGGACGGCTTCTCGCCGGCTACAGCGGGTTGGCGCGTGATGCCTACGCGCTCGATCTACGGACGTTTACCGCTTGGTGCCAGCAACACCAGCTGCACCTGTTCTAGGCCCGACGCGCGGACATCGAATGCTTCGGCCGCGACCTAGAGAGCCCGCCCGCGCCCGCGCGACGATCGCACGCCGACTATGCACGATCGCCGGCTTCTACCGCGACGCCGTCGAGGAAGAACTCCTCGAACACTCACCCGCCGTGCACGTGCGACGACCCCGGCTGGACTACGAATCCCAAGCCATCGGCCTAGACCGCAACGAGGTCGGCTCCCTTGCTGGTGGCCGCCGGCCTCGGCGCACCGAACGAGCACGCCGTGATCTCCCTGCTCGCGATCAACGGACTGCGGATCTCCGAAGCACTCGGCGCGGACATCGAGGTTTTCGAACTCGACCGCGGACACCGAACCCTCACCATCCTTCGCAAGGGCGACAAGACTGTGACCATCCCGCTAGCGCCACGCACCGCCCGGGCGATCGATCTCGAGTCGGCGAACGCCTCGAAGGACCGACCTTCCTTCGACCCGACGGGCAGCGCATGGACCGGCACTGCGCCAGCCGCATCGTGGGATGAGTCGTCCGTCGCGCCGGAGTCGACAGCCAATCGGACCCCACACCCTCCGGCACGCGTTCATCACCGCCGCCCTCGACGCTGGCGTCCCTCTACGTGACGTTCAGGAGGCCGCCTCGCACACCGACCCGAGAACTACAATGCGCTACGACCGGGCCAGAGTCTCGCTCGACCGCCACGCCACTTACATCGTCGCTGCCACATTGCCGGCGCAGCCCGCTGAACGACCACCACGGGGCACCCGTTCGATCACGGACGACTCCGCGTCCAAGCCGTCGATATCACGCAGGCGAGTAGGGCCGAACCTATCGCGCAGGTCGACCACGAGGAGTCGTGGTCTTCAAGCAACGTCCCGGTCAGGCGAGATCGCCGCCGCCTTAGGACCAGACGTAACGGGTGAGCGTCAGGTTTCTCAATCAGAACGGCGCGTCACCCCATGGGTCGCTTACGGGGTCGCCCCCCGGATTGTCGGCTGACAATGGTGCCGGGACATCTGCCACGGCCATTGCAGGCATGTCCACTAGCCAGTCGGCCCGCGCTAGCAGCTCATCGAAGGTGATGATTTCTGGCTCCGCTAGATGCCGTCGGTACAGCTCGAACGACCGGACCTTGTCGCTGTGGTGGCCGCCGCCCTCACTAATGAACTCATCGAGCCGGCCGATGATCAGATAGGACTTGGGCCGCAGAAGATACGTTAAATCGCCGAGCCTGTCTGTCCCGTCAGCGTTCTGCTTTTGGACCCGATCGAGGTACCCCGCCGCAGCACGGTGGACGGTCCCCTGAACCTGGGCAACGCCGCCGGCCAAGTGCTCTGCGGGTGCCCAGCAGCCTTCACGGTAGTGGTCTCGCTTTAAGAGTGGGGTGCGGTGCGTCTTGACCTCGGCGAAGACCATCATCCGGATGCGCCCCGAGGTCTCCATCAGCGCGTCGATCCGCTTCCCGACGCCCCATATCGAACGGCCGGTCGTCGCCTTCTCAAGCTTGTCGTCATCCCAGGATGTGAGCAACTGGCTGCCGAGGCCCACGCCCAAGATCCAGGGGTTGGCTTCGAAAAACCGTTGCCAAACGGCCTCAGGCTTACTGCCGCTTGGTGTTCGTGCGGCTTCTGCAAAAAAGTCGTCATCCTCCATGTAGCGGTGGAAGAGCCTAACTTGTTCGCGGCGGCTAGCGATGGCTATGACGTCCGAGGCCGAAGGATCATCCGCGATGAGTTCCCGGAAGGTGCTTTGCTGTTGCCCGTACGCTCGCTGTAGTGCCATCGGGTCATCGAGAAGCTCGCGGATGACGTCGTCACCGAGGCGGGTGCGGGTTCCGTCGAGCGGCATGTACTCCAGCGCCTTCAGCATGTCGACCAGGCGCTGCGCGTCCTCACCCTTCAGGTTGAGCAGAACCTTCGCCGGTTGCCCGGACTCTTTTGCGGGCACCCGGTGTATCCAAAGCTCTTTGACTCGACCTATGTCCCGCACGACGATCAGCTTGAACTGGAAACGTCCCTTGGGAGTTTCCGATATCCGATACTCTTCGCCATCAAGTACAAGTTCAGACTCAGAGTCATTGTCGAACACCTGATAGACGAACCGAGCCGGGTTGCCGTTGTCTGACGAAGCAGGACGGGCGTACGGGAAGGCGTCCGAGGTGTAAACCTGGCCAGTTAACCGTCCCTGCGCGAAGGTAGTCTCGTTAGGATCATCGTCGTCGATAGTCGCGAACGGTTGATGCGGTGGTTTGGTCATGCCCAGCCCCGTCGTGGAGATTCCGCTCGCACGGTGCGCGCAGCCAATCAGCTTAGCGACCTGAATCGCTAATGATCTCAACGACACCGGCGCCGTGGCATCTGCTGCGAAGCGACGCATAACAACACGGCGTGGTCTTGGCGGCGGCATGAGATTGCCGTTCATAGTCGGCGTTATGCGCTGCTAGACGCGGGAGGACAATCAGTTGCCGTCAGGGTTGGAAAGCCGTCCCAACAGGTACACATACGTTGTAATCAAGGCCTCGCGTCCCGGCTGACAGCCGCTGGTGCCTCGACATCGAACGGGACGCGTGCCGCCGTCTCCTGGCCCGTTGAGAGAACTGGACGAGGTCGAGCGGCGTGGGCGGTGGCGACACCCCACCCATGTCACAGCTGCATCCGTTGATCTGGACCGCGCTGAAGGCTCGGTGGTCGACCGGCCACCGGCACGAATCTGTTCTTGCCAGGCCGTCGAGGCGCGCGTCCGTTCGACGTCTCCCGCTCCGAGGAATCGCTAAGACATCGAACCCGTGGTGGTCTTGCGATAGTGAGTGATCGCGTGACGTAGTTGTGCGGTGGCTTCGGCCCGTGCCCCGGCGAGCGGAGCCGCTTCCGTGACGGTGGCTGCTCGCAGCGTTGGCTGGCGGCTCAGCCCGGCGGCCTCGGTCTCAATGGAGTGCAGGACGGCAGGATGGGTGCCCCAAGGCCCTCCGACGATGATCGCTCCGGGGTCGGCGAGGGCGACCGCTGCCGTGAAGACACCGGCCACCGCTTGGCCGAGGGCGGTCCGGACGCGACGGCTGCGCGCGGTATTGCCGGTGACGAGGGCGATCAACGCAGCCACGTCGATGGCGGTCGACCCTTCGTGGCGTAGGCCGAGTCGAGCGAAGACCTCGGTGAATGGGCAGGCGCGTCCGTCCGGGCCGGTCGTGACCACGTGAGCGATCTCGCCCGCCAGCCCGTTCTGCCCGCGGCGGACCTCGCCGTCGGCGACGACGGCGCAACCCAAACCTTCGCCGAGGTAGAGGTAGACGAAGTCGTCCATCGAGCCGGGCGCGGCCGTGTCTCGTTCGGCGCGGGCGGCCCAGTTCACGTCGTTGTCGACGGTGATCGGGCCGTCAACGAGCGGAGTCAGCTCCGTGACCGGTGAGAGCTCACCCAGCAGGAACGGCGCATCGGGTAGCCGGACCAGTTGGCCGGTACGGCGGTCGACCGGATCGGCGGCGCTCACCACGGCCAGCCGGGTCGGTGCGCCAGTGCCCGCCTGTACGCGGCGGACGTTCTCCACGAGGGAGGCTGCCACCCGCGTTGGCTGGGCCGGTCGGGCCACGGCTGCGCTCGCCGTTGCGATCACCGCGCCGTACGGGTCGACCAGCTCGGTCACGATGCCTTCAGGGGCGATGCTGACCACCAGCGCCTGGCCGACCTCGTCGGCAAGCGCGTAGTAGGAACCGGCCCGCCCGCGGCCGGTGGTGCGCTCGCCGGTGTCGACGACGACCCCGGCCTCGACCAGCCGTTTGACGCTTTCACTCACCGTGGGCTTGGAGATTCCTGCTCGGCTGGCGATCTCGGCGCGAGTCAGGTGTGGTTCGTCCATCAGTGCTGCCAGGACGAGCCCGTCGCTCAACTCCCGCAGCAGCTCCAACGAGGGCATGGGCACGGGCATGCCCCGAGTCTAGTAAAGAGTCTTGCCAAAATGCAGCAACATGCCTACCCTACTTTTAGTAAAGAGTCTTAACGATTGGAGTGAAAATGGCCCTGGTATCGGACGATCGCGACGTCCTTCCCGCCCTTCCGCACTGGGAGACTCCGCCGGACGACCTACCTGCGGCCATCCGCGAGATCAAGAGAGCTCTTCGTGCCCGCATCACCGCATCCGGACGGACCGTCGAGGAGGTGTTCGAGGTCATCGAACGTCGCGTCGCCGAGCAGGTCGAAAAGATCGAAGCTGAGCAGGCGTCCGGCAAGACCGTGTGGCCGGTGATCGACTACGCCGACATCAAGGCCGGCACCGTGTCCGCGGCCGATCTGACCAAGCTGCGCGAGCGCGGCTGCCTCGTCGTACGTGGCCACTTCCCCCGCGAGCAAGCCCTGGATTGGGACGGCGCCATCGTCGATTACGTCGAGTCCAACCATTTCTTCGAGAACTACCGAGGCCCGGGTGACGACTTCTTCGGCAGCGTCGGCTCGAAGCCGGAGATCTACCCCGTCTACTGGTCGCCGCCCCAGATGCAGGCTCGCCAGAGCGAGCAGATGTCCACCGTCCAGGCTTTCCTCAACTCCCAGTGGAAGAGCGAGTCCGAAGGCACCACCTGGTTCGACCCCGATCGGGACTCGCTCTATCCCGACCGTATCCGTCGTCGCCCGCCAGGCGCGGACTCCAACGGCCTGGGTACCCACCTCGACCCCGGAACGCTCGATCTCTGGATGACCGAGGCCTATCAGCGGGCCTTCCGCCACCTGTTCGACGGCAGCATCGAGTCCTACGACCCGTGGGATCCAGCCCACCGCACGGCCGGCCCGCAGTATCCGGGCTCGACCATGTGCTCTGCTTTCCGCACCTTTCAGGGCTGGACCGCGCTGTCAGATATGGACCACGACCAGGGTGTGCTGCACACTGTGCCCATTCCCGAGGCGATGGGCTACCTGATGCTCCGGCCATTACTCAGCGACGTTGCCGACGACGACATGTGCGGCGTCACCACCAACCAGGTATTCCCTGCAAACGACAGGTGGCACCCGCTGCTCATGCGGGCCCTGGCCGGCATCCCCGATGTCAAGGCCGGCGACTCGGTCTGGTGGCACTGCGACATGATCCACAGTGTCGCGCCGATCGCCAACCAGCGAGGCTGGGGCAACGTCATGTACATCCCGGCCGCACCCTGGTGCCCGCGCAACGAGGCCTACGCCGCCAGTGTTCGGGAAGCGTTCGTCACCGGCTCCAGCCCGAGCGACTTCCCTGACGAGAACTACGAACGCAACTGGGACAACCGGTTCCGCTCCCACGACCTCAACGCAACCGGACGACGTGGTCTGGGCCTTGACTAACCGCACCACACCATCCACCGACGGTGCCGAACACGAACGAAGGATCAGTGCCGTTACGGCGGGACGCCGCCCGCGAGGTGCACAATGCCTTACGTCACAGCCTGAATCGCTGTGCCAGGCCCCCGGCGGGCGGCGCCCAGGCCGGATGAAGCGTGGCTTGGCAAGCTAGCAGTGCGCCGGCATCTTGCTCCGTGCTTCGCCGCGAGGCCGGTGGAGTTCGCTCAGCGGTGCCCAGCCGGACTCAAACCTCAACCACACCGCCCCGTCCACTCGCACGTAGCAGTAGGCGGAGTTCTCCTCACCCGCGGTAAGAGCTCTGGCCTCATCTCCCTGCCGCGCGGGAGCACCGGCTTCGCCGGACATGACCACGTCGTGATCAGCAACGAAGTTCACTCGTTCCGGCGCGGTGTTCGCCTCATAGATCCATGCACCCACGATGGTTGCCAGCAGTGCCACAGTCGAGATCCACAGACTCGCGACGCGTCGCTCGGCGGAACCGAGAGCCTCGGTGATCGATGCGGCGACCACAAAGATCGCCATGCTGAGCAGGACGATCATCCCGGTCGGCAGGGCCTGGCTGCTGATGACCACGCCTACAGCGGTGGATACCGCACCCACAGCCAAGGCCACCAGCCACGAAGAGCGTGCCCATGTTCTTATCCACGATTGCGCCAACCGTCGAAGCAGCGGTGGCGGTGACCCCGCAGGCATGAGCGAAGCCTAGCGAGTCCGAAGTTGTGAGGTCAGCTCGAAACCGTTCCGAGGGCGGCACAGGACGTGGCGCGCCGGTCATGCCATCGTCGGCATGCCGGGGGTTGGTCGGGGAGCGGAGAATGTGCGCACCGAGATCTCACCGTCCAGGCAGCAACCCCGCATCATGAACGCTGGAATGTTCGGCCGGATCTGGAAGTAATAGGTGCCCGGGACCAGGTACCGCCACGAGACCGTGGCGGGCCGCCCGGCCGGCAGCGACTGGGTTCCGAAGTCGCCGTCCGGCCACCAGGGGTTGTCCTTGAACAGGGTCACCGAATAACCCCCGGGTGGGCACACACCTGAACTGCCCGGGACCCAGTCCGCACGGATCGACACCCGGACCCCGCCGCCGCTCACCGGGAACCGGCGGGACTCCAGGCCACCGGCGCAGATGTTCACCGTGCTGACGAAGTCGGCCGCAGGTGGCAGCGTGGTGATAGGCGGAACTACTGCCGGCACGATCGGCGTCGGCGGGCAGACCGGTGCTGCCTTGGTTTCGGTGAAGCTGCCGCCGCCCAGCCTCGGACCGCGGGTGCGCTTGTCGACGTCGTACGAGCCGAAGTTGATGGTCATCGACTCGGCGAAGAACTCGTTGCCGGGCACGTACCTGTCGACCGAGGCCTCGTACCAGAGCGCCTGACCGAGCCGGTGGATCCGCTCGATCGCCGGCCACTCGGCACGGTGGTAGGCCAGCCCGTTCAGCACGGTCGAACCGATGATGATGTTCCAGGCCTGATTGCCGGGGCCGTGCAGGTTTTCCGCGCCGCTGAACCGGGTCAGCCCGTGCAGCACGTGCAGCGGATGGAAAGTGCGTCTCTTGCCCGCCCGCCGGATGCAGTCGAACTGCGCTTGGTAGACACGTTCGTCGGCCAAGGACGCAACGGTGTTACCGGGACACTTGGTCAGCGGTTCGGCCGTGACCTTCTTGGCCTGGCCCTGCGGTCCGGTGACCCAGGTGACATGGCTGAGCCACTTGGGATCGCTGCAGTCCGGCTTTCGCTTGTCCTCCTCGCTGCCCTCGTCCGGGCGGACGTCGGGAGTCGGCGCCGGGCCGACCTCCGGCTCGGGCGCGAGATCGGGCTCCTCACCGATCGTGGGTGCCGGATCGATCCTGGGCTGTGGCATCGGACCGATCACCGGTGGCGGCACCGGCCAGGGGAACGGAGAGGGGCCCGGCATTGGGCCGGGCGCGGGCCCCGGCATCGGGCCGACCTCCGGCATCGGCCCAAGCTCCGGCATCGGCCCGAGCTCCGGCATCGGCCCGAGCTCCGGCATCGGCCCGAGCTCGGGCATCGGCCCGAGTTCGGGCATGGGCATGAACTCCGGAGGGAGGACCGGCGGTTCGATGGGCATCACGCCCTGGCGCCGAACCCGGGGCGACGTCGAATGATGCACGACATGGGCAAGCTCGTGTGCCAGCAGCCGTTGCCCCGAAACCGATCCTGGGGCATAGCGACCGGCGCCGAATGCGATGTCCGAGCCGACGGCGAAAGCGTGTGCGGAAACCTGGCGGGCGGCTGCCGCTGCGTCGGGACCGGTGTGCAGGCGGACATGGTCGAGCCTGGCGCCGAAAGCCGGCTCGAACCGGGCCCGCGAGTCGGCATCGAGTGGCAGGCCACCCGCCATTGCCGAGGGAGCCACGCCGGTGCCGAGGCTGGTCGGCACCGGAGAACCTGACGCCGAACCGGACGGACCGAGCGCCGAGCGGCGCAGCACCGCTGCCGGATCACGGCCCCCGCCGCCCTGGACCGCTGGTCCGGACGGCCGATCGCCCAGGTCGACGGCGCGCATCACCCGGTCGGCGATCCGATCCGCCTCGCGTTCCTCCGGATCCTGCGGGTTGCTCACCGGCAGGCCGGCGTGCGCGCAACCACCATCGGCGCACCGGTGCACAATCGAACCCCAGGCCAACTGCCGGGCCAGCGCGGGCACGCGCGCGGCCATGCCCTGAGTCAGGCCTGTCAGCCCCGTGGAAGGCTGCATCCGATTGACGGAGGCACCCGACCGGTCCGCCGCCGCCGCAGGCCGCGCCACGGACAGCCCGGCCGCGGTCCGGCGCTCACGTCTCGGCGCTGCTACTGCTGCCACCGTCGCCAGCATCCGGGCGGCACGTCACCGCGGCGTCGCGGACCGAACGCGCGCGCTACGGCTCACGACATTCGTGTGGAAATCATTGACAACCCATTTGCCCACTCTTAGGGTTCCTCACGACCTAAACGCTTTTCCCGCATCGGGATGCCCCGAACCATGCCGTAAGAACAGCGGCACCAGGGGTTTCCCGATACGGACTGGTCCACTGCCCCGGGCTGCCGGGCCCAGGCAGGCGCCGAGCGTGCCCGAGCACGAGAAAGGTGCACTCGGAGGTCCCCCGGCTCCCCCCACCCAGACGGACGCCATCGCCCCTAGCAGCACCAGACGCCCGGACCGGGCCGTCGCTGATCAGCTTCCGCCTGTTACGAAAGGTCTACACATGGCCCTACCCCCTCGTCGCCGCGGCACGACAGCGGCGGCCCTGCTCGGCACGACGGCCTTGGTCGTCACCGGTCTCGCCGTCACCGGCCCGGCCACCGCCGCGCCCAGCCCGAAGGCGTCCCCCAGCGCACTGGCCGCGCAGTCGGCGGCCCGCCTGATCGCCTCGAACGCCGCCGCGCTGCACATCAGCAAGAACGACGCCTTCATCGCCCACCAGGTGATCTCCACGCCGGAGGGCCTGCAGTACGCCTCCTACGACCGCACCTACAAGGGCCTGCCCGTGATCGGCGGCGACTTCGTGGTGGTCACCGACGCCGCCGGCACGGTGCTGTCCACCACCGCCGCACAGGATCAGACGATCAACCTGGCCACCACCGCCGCGCGCACCCCGGCGCAGGCCGCGGCAGCCGCCCGGGCCCACGCCAAGTACGCGAGCGTGGACAAGGTCGCCGGCACCCGGCAGGTGGTGCTCGCCTACGGCACGCCGCGGCTGGCCTACGAGACGGTGGTCTTCAGCCACGCCGGTGCCACCCCGAGCAAGCTGCACGTCTTCACCGACGCCGCCACCGGCGCGCTGGCCGACAGCTACGACGAGGTCCGCGAGGGCAGCGGCACCGGCAAGTGGAACGGCCCGAGCCCGCTGGCCATCGACACCAGCCACCCGACCAGCACCACCTGGACGATGACCGACCCGATCCGCTCGGGCATCTCCTGCCGCGACAACGACACCAAGGCGGTGTTCTCCGGCAGCGACGACGTGTGGGGCAACGGGGTCGGCAGCAACCGCGAGACCGGCTGCGTGGACGCCCTGTTCGACGTCGCGAACGAGTGGAGCATGCTCTCGACCTGGTTGGGCCGTAACGGCATCAACGGCACCGGCGGCGGCTTCCCGATCTACATGGGCCTGGCCGACCTCAACGCCTACTGGAACGGCTCCTCGGTCACCATCGGCCACAACCAGGCCGGTGACTGGATCTCGGCCCTGGACGTGGTGGGTCACGAGTTCGGCCACGCGGTGGACAACTTCACCCCCGGTGGCATCGGCTCCTCCGCGGTCGCCGAGTTCACCGGTGACGTCTTCGGCGCGCTGACCGAGCGCTTCGCCAACGAGTCGGCCACCTACGACGAGCCGGACTACACCGTCGGCGAGGAGATCAACCTGGTCGGCTCCGGTCCGATCCGCAACATGTACAACCCGTCGCTGGCCGGTGACCCGAACTGCTACTCCAAGTCGGTCGACCGCGCCGAGACGCACTCGGCGGCCGGACCGGGCAACCACTGGTTCTACCTGGCCTCCGAGGGCAGCAACCCGACCAACGGCCAGCCGACCAGCCCGACCTGCAACGGTTCCACGGTGACCGGCATCGGCATCCAGACCGTCGGCAAGATCTTCTACAACGCGATGCTGGCCAAGACGTCCCGGATGAGCTACGCCAAGTACCGCATTGCCACCTTGGCCGCCGCCAAGAACCTCACCCCGGGCAACTGCACCAACTTCAACACCATCAAGGCTGCCTGGAACGCCGTCAGCGTCCCGGCGCAGACCGGGGAGGCGACCTGCCCGTAGTCCAGGGCCGGCCCAGGGTCAGGTTTGCCTGACCTTCGGGGAGATGATCTGAGTCGCGACCGGGCGGCAAGCCAGCAACGGCTTGCCGCCCGGTTCGCTGTTACGGGCCGTCGGGGGCGGGCATCCAGCAGGTCCACCCGCCCTCATGTGGGGACGCCTGATCGAAACATTGGCCGTCTGACGGTTGGTCCAGCAGGTAGTCGGCGTACCGGTCGTCGGGCGCCTGTGCCGTCGCGGCGGTCAGCGGATACGACAGGATCGCGACCAACACGATCCGTGTCGCCAGCCGCGCCACCGCGGCGGTAGCCGGCCGGCAACAGCACCCGGCCTAGTCTCTCAGACATGGCTCTGTCGCCCGAGGAGTTCTACGCCCACGCGCTCGCCGCCGCCGATGCCGAACGGCGGCTGCCGCTGGCCCGGATGACCGGCTGGGACATCAGCCCGTTCGAGCAGGAAGGCCTGCGGGTCACGCCGCTGCGTCCCCCGGTGCTACCGGAGCCGGCCCGGCAGGGCGAGGACCCGGCCGACTGCCACTCCTGCGACCGCCGAGACGTCGGCATCTGGCTCGACGAGCACTGGCGACTGACCCGGATTGCGGGAGCCGGCGTACCGCTGATCCTCATGCTGCACCCGCGCGAGCACCACGACCTGGCCGACCTGCCGGACGAGCGGGCCGGCGAGCTGGGCGTGCTGATCACCCACATCGCCCGCCACATCCAGGCGCTGCCGCACATCTCGCGCGCGCACGTCTACCGGATCGGCGACGGCGGTGCGCACCTGCACGTCTGGTTCTTCGCCCGCCCCGAGGGGCAGGCCCAGCTGTACGGGTCCTGGCTGCCGGTCTGGGACGACCTGCTACCGGAGTATCCGGCCGAGCCGGCCGACGCTGACGCCGCCCTCGTGGCGGAGGCACTCACGGCCTCCTACGGTGGCGACTGCTCAGCTACCTGAGCAGTCGGGTGCGAGGGCGGCGGCAGGGAGCCGGCTGCTAGGCGAGGCTGTGGATCTTCTTGATGATCGGGCCCAGCACCTCCATGTGCGGCCGCTGCACGCTGAGGTAGCTGAAGCCGAACCGTTCGCGGTTGTCCAGCACCTGCCGCGCGATCTCGTCCTCGGTGCCGAACAGCAGGAACGGTGAGTCCAGGGCCTCCTCGACCGTGGTGTACGGCGCGTAGTCAGCGGCCACCCGAGCCGCGGCCGCCCGCCGGTCCTCGGTGACCTCGACGTCGAGCACGAAGCAGTTGCGCTCCTGCTGCTCGGCACGCTCACCTGCGATCGACTCGTAGAAGCGGACCCGCTGCTCGGTCTCGGCGACGGTGGCTATTCTCAGCGTGGCCGGAGGCTGACCGGTCACCTGGAACCGGCCGCCGAAGCTGACGATGTCGGCCTTGCCCGCGGCCAGCGCCAGGGTGCGTTCACCGGTGCCGCCGAGCAACAGCGGAGGTGGGGTGAGATCCTGCTCGACGGCGAGCAGTTCGGTCACCTCGTCGATGGTGTCGGCGAGCCGGTCGACCCGTTCGGAGAACGGCTGCCAGGCGATGCGGGCCGCATCGAACTGCGCCTTGACCACGCCGGTGCCAAGCCCCAGCTCGAACCGGCCACCGGTGAGCCGGACGGCCGACATCACCTCGCGAGCCAGCAGTGACGGGTTCCAGAAGCCGACATTGAGCACGTAGCTGCCGACCCGCAGGTGTTCGCAGGCGTAGGCGGCGGCTACCGCGGCGGTGAACGGCGCGGTGCGGTCTGGACCGAGGTGGTCGACGCCCAGTGCGACGTCGAAGCCGTAGGCCTCAGCGGTGCGGCAGATCTCGCGGAGATCGCGCGGCGAACGCGGGGTCGCCAGGGTGAAGCCGAAGCGGAAGTCACGCATCAAGGGTCTCCTCAGGGGTCGTCGGTCGGGTGGAACTCGGCAGGCGATCGCCGACCCGGACCCGACCCAGGTTGGAGAGGGCAAGGCCAGCAGCCTTGCCGGAGCGGCCGGTATCGGTGGCCTGCTGGTTCATTTCCCTGCCTTGTCCATAGGTACGGTCATCTGTCGCCCGAACAGGCGAGTCGTACAACCGGTAGTTATCCTTACCGGGCAGGTTGCACTATGGGTTGCACTATCCGTTTAAGCTGTTAAGTCCGTTAAGAAGGTATTTGTTGAGGCCTCAGCAGTTGGCCGCCGTCCGGATGACTGCGGTCCGGATGGCTGCCGCCGCCCCGGATCGCCGCGCTCGGACCCGTCGGGGCGGAGGATCCGCCAAGCCTGACCGCCGCGTCCGGCCATAATGGCGACCATGCGCCCGTTCCACTTCCTTGCCGATATCCACGACATCGTTTCCGGCCCGGAACTGGCCGCCCGCGCTCAGCGCGCCGAACAGCTGGGTTATCACGCCCTGGTGATTCCCGACCACCTGCTGGCACAGCTGTCCCCCACGGTCGCCCTGGCGACGGTCGCGGCCGCGACCTCGACCATCCGGATGTCGGCGTTCGTCTACAACAACGACCTGCGGCATCCGGCCGTGCTCGCCCAGGACCTGGCCAGCATCGACGTGCTGTCCGGTGGCCGGCTGGACATCGCGATCGGTGCCGGCTGGAACAAGCCGGAGTACGACGCCATCGGGATCGGCTTCGACCCGACCCCGGTGCGGCAGGCCCGGCTGGCCGAGGCGATCGCGGTGCTCAAGGGCGCCTTCTCCGGCGAGGAGTTCAGCTTCGCCGGCGAGCACTACTCGATCACCGGCTACACCGGTTATCCCGTTCCGGCCCAGCGTCCGCACCCACCGTTCTTCATCGGCGGCGGTGGCCGGCGCACCCTGACGCTGGCCGGCCAGCACGCCGACATCGTCGGGCTGGCGCCACGCATCCGCAAGGGCCCGGCGGTGGACGCCCAATCGCTGACGCTGGCCGGCACCCGGGAGAAGATCGACTGGGTGCGCGAGGCCGCCGGCGAGCGGTTCGCCGACCTGGAGTTCAACATCTACCCGTCGGGGTGGCCGGCGACCATCACCGACGACCTGCACGGCGAGGCCCGCAAGGTCATCGACCACCTGCGAAACCGAACCGGCGTGGAACTCACCGAGGACGAGGTGATCGACTCGCCGCACCTGTTCATCGGCTCCGTCGACCGGCTGGTGGAGAAGTTCCTGCAGTTGCGCGAGGAACTCGGCATCACCTCGGTGCTGCTCGGCGACATCGGCGAGCTGGAGCCAGTGCTGGAGCGGCTGTCCGGCAGCTGACCGCTGTCGCGCGCGCTCCGAGCCGTCAGACCGCACGCAGTCAGCTGGCCGCCTCGTCGACGTTCAACCTGTCGAGGTAGGCCGCGAAGCCTCCCGGTGCCCGGGCGTCCGACCGGGCCGAGGTGATCACCGCGATGTCGGTGGTCCACGCGATCGTCGCACCGGCCGCCCGGGCCGCCGCCACCAACAGCACGTCCTCGTCGCACCCGACCGGCGCGAAGCCACCCACCTGGCGGTACCAGTCCGCGGCGATGCCCAGGTTCGCGCCGTGCACGTGCCCGTGGTCGCTGCCGGCCAGTGTCAGGGCGTACTCCTGCTCGGCCCGGTGCCGGACCCACACCGGACGGTCCTCCCAGTCGTGTACCGCCACCGTGCCGGCGACCACCGCCGCGCCACGTTCGGCATGCCGGACCTGCTCGGCCAGCCAGTTCGGCGGCACCGCAGAGTCCGCGTCGGTGGTGGCCAGCCACGTGCCGGTGCTGCCCAGCCGGTCCACCAGCCAGTCGGCTCCGGCCGCCCGGGTCGCCCCGGCCGCGGCGTGACCTACCGTCAGCACCGCGAACGGCACCGAGAGCGCCAACTCCGCAGCCCGGGCCGCCGAGTCGTCGGTGCAGCTGTCGAGCACCAGTACCACGGCAACCGGCCGGCCGACGGCCGTCGCCGCCCGGTCGATCGCGAGCAGGCAGCGTTCCAGCCGGGGCGCCTCGTCCCGGGCCGGCACCACCACGCCGATCCGCTGCACGTTCACAGCAGGCCGTCCAGCTGGGCGACCGACCGGCCGTCCCGGGCGAGCACGTCGAGCAGGAAGTCGTCCTCGCGGTGCCGCACCAGCACCTTCAACCCGAGTGCGGCACGCAGCGCCAGGTGCACCGTCTCCGCGGTGTGCGGATGGTCCGGCGCGCAGCGGCGCCAGTGCAGCAGCACCACCACGCCGTCGGAGTCCAGGCCGGCCAGCACCTGCCGGGCCAGCAGGCCCAGGTCGGCCAGGTAGTAGCCGATCTCGGACAGCACCACCAGGTCGAAGCGGCCCGTCGGCCAGTCCTGCGGCACCCGCAGCCGCTGCAGCTGTACCCCGGGGCGGCCGGCCAGCCGCTGCCGCGCCACCGTCAACGGCGTCTCGGCCCACTCGGCGGCGATCAGCTCGTCGGTGCGCTCAGCGAGTAGCACGCTGAGATCGCCACGCGCACAGCCCGGTTCGAAAGCGCGCCGGAACCTCTCGCGCGGCAGCGCGGCCAGCAGCGCCGAACGCTTGCGACGCTCGTACCACCCCGACTCGAACGACCAGGGGTCCGGCGCCGTCCGGTAGATGCCGGCGAAGTAGCTGTCGTCGGCCGCCGCGTGCCGGCCCGGGTCGAGCAGCAGGTCCCGGTCCCGGTCGAAGTGGTCCAGCACGGCCGCCGGCAGCACCGCCTCGTCGCCCGGTGCAGGCGACAGCGGTGCCAGCTGGCTGGGGTAGGCGGCCAACGCCTCGGCCCGGGCAAGCTGGTCGGCCGGGCCCAGGTCGAAGCGGCGCAGGTCGCGGGCCAGCTGCTCGCGCAGTGCCTCCGGATCGCCGGCGTGCCACAACCACACCGGGTACTCCCACCACCGGGTGCGGCTGCGGGCCGCGGCCACCTGCTGGGCGGCCAGCGCGCAGGCGGTGTGGTCGGGGTGGCCGTCCGAGCGCCAGGTGGACAGTAGCCAGCAATCGGTGTCCGCGCCCAACACCCCAGCCAGCCCGGTGGCGATGTCGTCGACGTGTGCGGCCAGTTCCCCGTCCGGCAGGCCGAGCTCGACGATCCCGGCCGCCGGGGCCAACCGGCGCACCGCGTCGGCGAGTTCGACGCTGCGCCGGGCGGCCAGCTGGTCCGGCGAGTGCGAGGGCGAGTCCGGATGCGAGGCCCGCCCGTCGCTGGCCATCACCACGCAGACCTCCAGGCCGGCGCGCCCCGCGGCGTGCATCAGCCCACCGACCCCCAGCGTCTCGTCGTCGGGATGAGCGGCCAGCACCACCAGCCGGGTGCCGGGCGGCGGCAAACCGACCGGCAGCGCCCCGTCCCACCACGCCTCGGCCCGCCAGCGGGCCGGCGGATTGCCCTGGTCGGCATGGCTGAACGACCTCATCGGCCACCGCCGAGCAGGCCGGCGAGCGCGGCGAGATCGCGCTCGGCATGGTGCTGGCGGACGTAGAGCTGCAGGTCGGCCACCCGCCGGGCGTGCTCGGCGTCGAAGGCCAGCGGCGCCGGGCCGAGCGCATGCCCGCTCTCGCGCAGCACCGCCTCCACCGCGTCCGCGACCACCGCCCGGGTGCGCGCGGCCAGCAGTTCGGCGGCGTCGGCGGCGGGTGGGTCGCCGGCCTGCGGCTCAGCCGGCCGGCCGGAGTCGATGGCCGCCGCCGCGTGCTCCAACGCCAGCGCGGCCGCCCAGCACGCGACATCCGCCCGGCCCAGCGAGACCTGGCGGATCGGGTCGGGCTCGGCGCGGGCGGCCAGCGCTGCCTGCAGGTGGTCGCGGATCGCGCGCGCCCCGCCGTACCAGCAGGCCGCCACCCGGATGCCGCCGAAGGCGAAGCCGGGCCGGCGGAGGTACCACAGGGCCGCTCCGACCGGCTCGGCCGGCACCGCGGCGAACTGCACCGAGGTGCTGACCACCGTGCTCAGGCCGTACGCCGCCCAGTCCCCCGGGTCGGCCACCGTCACCCCCGCCGAGGCCAGCTCGACCGCGAACAGCCGCGGGCCCTCGTCGGTGCGCGCGGTGACCAGCGCCCGGTCCAGCAGGCCGGCCAGCGAGCACCAGGCCTTGGTGCCGTCCAGCTGCCAGCCCGCTCCGGTCCGGCTCGCCGTCAGCACCGCCCCGGGCGCCTCCGCCGCGTAGACGCCCCACCTGCCCGGGCCAGCCGGAATGCCTGCCTCGTGCAGGATCAGCAGCGCGTCCAGGTGCGGTTCCACCACCCGGGCGACCGTCAGGTCGATCTCGGCGAGCCCGGCGAGCAGGTCGTGGACCGCGCCGGTCGGCACCTGATCGGCACCGGCGGTTCCCGCGCTCAGGCCGAGTGCCGCCGCCGCGGCGTCGGCTACCGGCAGCGCGGCGTCAGCCTGCCCGGCGGCTGCCCGGGCAGCCCCGGTTAACGGGTCGGCAAGCATGGGACCTCCGCGATAAGCGGCAGCGCGCGGGTAGCTCCTTACCCGGGGCACCTGCAGCCGAGACACAACGCCCGGCCACCATCCGGCGGCCCACCTCCACCGTAGCGGGAGAATCGCACCCGTCGGACACGCCCTCGCTGTGATCCGGTCTGCCGGCGACGTGCGCCCGGCCACCCGGTTTGTAGGCTGCCAGCACAGCGGCGCTCCGCCGCGGGCTGGGAGGCGGCAGGGTCGTGGTTGCGCAAGACGTCCTGGACTACTACCGCGACTGGCTGGACTACCGGCGCTGGTTCCTGCGGGTTCCCGGCGTGCAGGCCTGCGTGGCCTCCGACGGCACGCCTCGGCTGTCGGCGGCGCTGGGTAGCGCCGACCAGCCGGCCGGCGTCCCGCTCACCGAGCGGCACCGGTTCCGGATCGCCTCGCACTCCAAGACCTACACCGCGGTGCTGGTGCTCCGGCTGGTCGAGCGGGGCCGGCTGCGGCTCGACGACCCGATCGGCGCGCTGCTGCCGGCGCTGGCGGGCAGTGAGCTGGCGGGCAGGACGGTCCGCGAGTTGCTCAGCCACGGCGGCGGGGTGGTCCGGGACAGCGAGGACGGCGACTTCTGGCAGCTGCTGCGGCCCTATCCGGGTCCGGACGAGCTGGTCCGGATCGCGGCCGCCCCGTCCGCGGCGGTGCTGCCCCGGCACCAGCGGGTTCAAGTACTCCAACATCTCCTACGGCCTGCTCGGCCTGGTCATCGAGCAGGTCACCGGAACCGGCTATGCCGACACGGTGCGCGCCGAGATCCTCGACCCGCTGGCGCTGTCCGACACCAGCCCGGACCTGGCAGGCGGGCCGGACGACGAGCTCGCCGCCGGCCACACCGCACTGAGCTATGCCACCGAGCGACGGGTGATCGACCACGTCGGCACCGCCGCGCTGGCACCGGCCACCGGCTTTCTGGCCACCGCCGCCGACCTGGTGGCCTTCTACAGCGCACTGCTGCCCGGTGATGACCGGCTGCTCGGCGACGACACCCAGCGCCAGCTCCGGCACCGGATCTGGGACGTCCGCAAGGCCGAGTCCTGGTACGGCCTCGGGGTGTCGCTGCTACGGGTCGGCGAGCACGACCTGTTCGGGCACGGCGGCGGGTTTCCGGGCCACATCACCAGAACGCTGGCCTGCCCGAAGCGCAGGGTGGTGGCCGCGGTGCTCACCAACGCCATCGACGGTCCGGCCGAACCGCTCGCCACGGCGCTGTTCTCCCTGCTGGATGCGACCGATTCCGCATCGCACCAGCTTGCCCCGGACGGCGCCAGGTTCGTCGGCCGGTTCGCCAACTTGTGGGGAGTGCTGGACGTCGCACTGCTCGGCGGCCGGCTGTTCGCCCTCAACCCGATGGTGGCCAATCCCGCCGACGACCCGGTGGCACTGGAGGTTGTCGACGGCAGCACGTTGCGGATGGTCAGCGGACCGGGCAGCGGCTCGATCGGCGAGTCGATGCACTACGAGTTCGCTGCGGACGGCGCCATCCGGTCGGTACGCGGCGGCAGTGCCATGACCATGCACCCGTTCGAGATCCCCGGCTGAGCGAACCCGGCAGGCACCGCCGCCGCGACCAGGCGCGACCAGGTGCGGATCAGCGCTTCGTCACACCGAGACCGCTCCGGTGCACACCTGGCTGCCGAGGGTCGCGCGCGACCGGATGACGTCGGCACCCGCCCGGTCGGTGGTCAGTACCCGCACCGAGAACGAGCCGCTGGGCGCCAGGGTGGTGCGGTGCCCCGAGAAGATCGAGACGGTGTTGTCGGTGAGCGACACCGCCCACACCTGCCCGACCCGGTTGGAGTCCAGCTCGTACTCCACCTCGACCCGGCCGTTGTCGTGCTTGGCCTTGAGCTTCCAGGTGACCCCCGCTCCACAGGTGCCACGCGCCTCCACCCCACCGCCACCACTGGCCTGTGCGGGTGCCACCGCCACCACGATCGGCGCCATCGCCAGTGCGGTGGTCAGTGCCAGAACGGCACCCGATCGCCTCGTCATGCCTCGCGCCATGGTCTTCTCCCTCTGTGCTGCCCGGTTGGAACTGACAGCTGGAAGCATCGAGGGACGGCGGTGCTACGTGCCATCAGCCATTGGTGCTAGTACTCCCCGGCGGGCATGCTCAGACGGCGAAGACCTGGGAGTCGTCGGCGAATGCCTTGAATTCCAAGGCATTGCCCGCCGGATCGAGCAGGAACATCGTCCACTGCTCGCCGGGCCGGCCCTCGAACCGCAGGTAGGGCTCGATCACGAACTCGGTGTTCACCGCCCGCAGCCGGTCGGCCAGCACCTGGAACTGACCGACCTGCAGCAGCAGGCCGAAGTGCGGCACCGGCACGTCGTGGCCATCGACCGGGTTGGAGCTCCGTTCGGCGGGTCGGTCGACCAGGTGGGTGACCAGCTGGTGGCCGTGCAGGTTCCAGTCCACCCAGCTGTCGGCGCTGCGCCCCTCGGGCAGGCCCAGCACCTCGCCGTAGAAGTGCCGGGCGGCGGCCAGGTCGTCCACCGGTATCGCGAGGTGGAAGCGCGGGATCGAGGGGTGCGTCACGATAGCTGTCCTGCCTGCCGGAGTAGCGGTTCGGCCTGTCGCCGCCACTGTATCCGGGGTCGGGCGGTTCGGCAGTCGCGGCGAACGATCAGCCGAACATGCCCTCGCCGAGGTAGCCGCCGAACTGCTCGACCCCGGGCGGCACCACGAAATAGCCGCCACCGAAAGGTTGGATGTAGTCCGTCATCGGCTCGCCGGCCAGCCGCAACTGGGTGGCCTCGAACTGGTCGGCGATGTTCTGCTGGTAGCTGCAGAAGATCAGCCCGGTCTCGGCGTTGCCGTTGCGGGACATGCCGAAGTTCTCGTAGTTGTAGCCGCGGCGCAGCAGCCGGCTCCGGTCGGTCTCCGCGGTGCGCGGGTTCGCCAGCCGGATATGGGCATCGAGCGGGATCACCGCACCGTCCGGATCGGCCGGGTAGTTCGGCAGGTCGGTCTCGTCGGTGCCGTCCAGCGGGGCGCCGGAGTCCCGGTCGCGGCCGATGATGGCGTTCTGCTCCGGAACGCCGATCCGATCCCAGAACTCGACCAGCATCCGGATCAGCCGGACCACCATGAAGGTGCCGCCGATCGCCCAGTCGGGCTGGCCGGAGTTCTTGTCGATCCAGACCAGGCCCTCGTCCTCGGCGGGATTGACGATGCCGTCCTTGTAGCCGAACAGGTTGCGCGGCGCCCCGGTCGGCCGCGGCCCGGAGTGGAAACCGAGGATCTTCCACTCAAGTTGCATCATGCCGCGGGTCGCCCGGGTGAGGTCGCGCAGCGCGTGGTGCACCGAGTCGGGTGCGTTCGAGCAGACCTGCAGCACCAGGTCGCCACCGGTCCAGTCAGGTTCCGGAGAGTCGCCCGAGAACACCGGCATGGTGGTCAGCCCGCGCGGGCGGGCGGCTGCCAGGCCGTAGCTGTCGGTGAAGACGCCCGCCCCGAGGCCGACGGTCACGGTCAGCGCGTCCGGCGGCACCTGCGCCCCCAGCACGCCGCTGTCCAGGCCACCGATCTCGCTCTCCCGGGGTGGGTTCGACCCGACCAGCGATCCCTCGGTGAGGGACTGGATGTGGGTGGTGAGGGTCTGCAGCAGCGCCTGCAGGCCGGCCCGGTCGTCGACCAGCAACCGGAAGGCTGCGAAGCAGGACGCCTTCTGCACGAAGTCCGGACGGTAGATGCCGGACTGGTTGGCACCCAGGAACGGCACCGAAATGGTCGCCGGATCCGGATCACCGCCACCGCCCCTGCCCTCGGCCTGGGCGGGCCGGCTCGATCCGAGGACGCCGGCCGCGGCAAGCGTTCCAGCCGCGCCGCGCAGGAAGTTACGACGATTGACGCTCAATGCGGGTCTCTTTCTGGAACGGATCTGACGGAACGGGAGTACGGATCTCCTCGGCGCTCACTGCACTTTGCCGAGCGCCGAGGGGATCCGGTACAGCGCCTCCAGCGCGGCCCCGATGGCGCCGTTGACCGGCTGTCGCTGGTGCTTGGTCAGGCTCCGGTAGTCCGGCCACCGGCCGGAGACCTTGGTGGCGTCCAGCGCGGCGTCCAGCCGGTCCAGCGCGGCCTTGGACTGGTCGTACGGGCTGTGCCCCAGCACCGGGGCGGGGATGAGCGGCTTGAGCTCCTTCAGCACCACCCGGGTGCCGAGCACGTCGGCCGAGGTCAGCGCGTAGGCCATGCCGGAGCCGTAGTCGTCCTGCCCGGACAGGTGGTCGCGCAGCGCGTCCTCGAGAATCTCGTGACAGCGGATCGGCATGTCGGTAGGCACGATCGGCAGCTTGGCCAGCCCCGCGCGCAGCGCGGTGACGTCGGCGGCCAGCCGATCGACGCTCCCGCGCAGGTCGGGCAGCCGCTCGCCGGAGTACAGGCCGTACTCGATCCGGTGCAGGCCGGTGAAGGCGGGGTCAGCCACCCCCCGGGGCAGCCCACTGGCCAGTCCGCCGATCGCGGCGCCGAGTCGGCCGAAGCTTCCGTAGGCGGCACCGACCTGCTGCCAGGTCAGCTGGGCGGCGAGCCAGCGGCGCTGCGCCGAGCTGCGGTCGTTGCCGGGCAGCCCGGCCCGCAGCTGCGCCACGTCGGCGGCGAGTTGGGTCAGCTTCTGGCCGACATAGGCACGGTATTGCTCGGCCACCGCGCCGAGCGGGGTGCCGACCCGAGTGGTGGTGGTCAGGACGGTGGCGGGAGCGAGGCGCTGCATGCTCGCCTTTCATGTGAAGTATATGAATACCCACGGAGGGTATGAAGCTGGCAAACCCCGTAAGGATGCCATTCCCCGGACCGCGCGTAAAGACCGCACGGTTCTCGGCTAGCCCGACCCCTAGAACTCGCTCAGGTGTCCGCGCAGGGTGCGGGCGGAGTACTCGCACCGCACCGCACCGCGCCGCTGCAGCTCGGGCACTAGGCCGTCGACGAATTCGGCGACGGAGCGCCGGGTGAGGGTCTCGTTGGCGAGCAGGAAGCCGTCACCGCCCACCTCCTCCATGGCTTCGCACATGCGCCCGGCAACGGTGTCGGGCGAGCCGACGAAGCCATGGGCGCCGTCCACCGCCGCCTGCATCTCCAGGGCAGCCTCCCGCAGAGTGCGGCCCTCGCTCCGCTTGAGGAACTCAGTGAGCGTGGCCTGGGTGCCCTCGGTGCTCTGGCTGAAGTTCTCCAGCGGTTCATCCAGTGGGAACGTGCTGAAGTCGATGTCGGTCAGATTCGACATCAGGGCAAGCGTGTGCTCGACCTTGCCGCGCGCGTCCGCTCGCTGGAGCTCGTGCGCAGCGACCGCTTCCGCGTCGGTGGTACCCACGATGGGGCAGATGGTGAACAGCACCTTGACCGAATCCGGATCCCGCCCGGCAGCCTGCGCATAGTCCCGTATGTCAAGGCGGTATTGCTTCATCTCCTCGACCGTATGGGCTTCGGCGACGACCGTGTCGGCGAACTCCGCCGCGAACCGCCGCCCGCGCGGTGACGACCCGGCCTGTGCGATCACCGGGCGGCCGTCCGGCACCGGGCCGATGTTCAGCGGCCCCCGGGAGCTGAACCACCGACCACGGAAGTCGACCCGGCGGACCTTGTCCGGGTCGGCGAATCTCGTGCGGTCGGCGTCCATCACGACGGAGTCGACGTCCCAGGACGACCAGAGCGCATTCGCGAGGCCGATGAACTCGGTGGCCATCTCGTACCGCAGGTCGTGCTCGGGCATCTCGTCGAAGCCGAAGTTCTGGTAGGCCCGCTGCGATGAGCCGGTCACGACATTCCAGCCGGCGCGCCCTCCGGACAACTGCGCCATCGAGCCGACCATCCGGGCGAGCAGGTAGGGGTGATAGGCGAACGTCGGCAGCGTAGGGATCAGGCCGATGCGACGGGTGGCACTCAGCATCACCGTCGCCAGGACACTGGGATCCTGGCGAGGAGTCGACAGCGCGTTCTCCACGGCGAAGGCGATCGACGAGCCGTACCGGTCGGCGATCTGGTACTGGTCCTCGAGCAGTATGTAGTCGAAGCAGCCGCGCTCGAGTTCTTTGGCCACGTGGACGTAGAGGTCTGCTGACATCCAGTTGTCCGGCTCGTGGGAGGCCCAGCGCTGCCGCCATCCCTGCACCTTGCTGCCGCCGAGGAAGTACGCCAGGTGGAAAGGCTTAACCGGCATGGACGATCCTCTCGGCAGTGGGCTTGTCCGCGCGCAGGAAGGCCACGACGACCACGCTCACCAGCGACGCTGCAACGCTTGCCCCCATGATCAGGCTGGGTCCCAGCCTGTCCACGGTCGCGGCCGCGAGGAAGAACGACAGCGTCAGCGGAACTCCGGTAAGCACCTCGAACGCCAAGCCGACCCGTCCCTGCATACCGGCCGGCGCCGACGCCATCAGGGTGATGTCACAGCCGACCAGAATCGCCGGCAGGCCGAGTCCGGCCAGGAAGACGCCGGCGAACAAGCCGACGGCCGACCCGGTCGCGACACAGGCCGAGCTGACGGTGGCCGTTACCAACCCGCCGAGAAGCAGGGTGGCGGCTGCCCGCCTGGTGCTCTGCCGGGTGACGATCACCGCACCGACGGCCGAGCCGATGCCCTGGGTCAGGCTTGCAATACCGAGCTCGCGCGGGGGCAGGCCGGCCCGGTCCAGCAGCGCGACCACGCACACGTTCAGGAAGCCGGCACACGACATGTAGCTGAGCATGCCGAGGCAGAGTCGTCGCAGCCGGACAGTACGCAGCAGGAAGGCGAGGCCTGCGAACGCGGTGCGTGCCGGATGCTCTGGCGCGACGGGGGGCGGGCGTACCGCACCGGCGCGCCAGATCACCAACGGCACCGCGGCGAAGATGCAGGTGGTCACGACCAGCGCCCATTTCAGTCCCGCAGTCGCGAACAGCGCGGTGCCGAGCACCGGTGACACCAGTAGGATCACCTGCCGCGAGCCGCGCAGGAACGCCAGCACCGAGGGCCGTCTGCCCTCCGGCACCAGTTGGGCGACCGCGGCGATGCGAGCGCACTGGAACAGATAGGTGCTGAGGCCGTACGCGACGGTGCAGGTGTAGAAGAGCCACATCGCGCCCGAGGTACGGACCAGGTAGAGCGGAGCGATCGCCAGGATCGAGAACGCGCTGACGAGCAGCACCGCCCACCGCGGGGCGAGGCGGTCGATCAGTCCTCCCCCGATGAGACTGAGCAGCGCCGGAACCGAGAGCAGCGCGTACACCAGGCCGGCACTGGCGTTGCTGCCGGTCAACTCCTTGGCCCATACCACCAGCGTCAGGATCAGCAGGGTGTCGCCGAGCACCGCGAGGCTGCTGCTCGTCAACAGTGGCCTCACTCCGATTGCGGGGAGACTGCTCGGCTCGGCAGCTGGGGCAGCCTGATCGCTGCGCCGCCGGGCCAGACCGGGCGCAGGCCTCACGCGGCAACCCGAAGGATCGCCCGCCCGGATGCCAGAACCTTCGACGTCGGGGTGTCCAGGCCGGCGCTTCGACACAACTCGCCCAGCTCGCCGATCGTTCGCTCCCGGCCGGCGCTCAGCGCGAGCACGAGAAGATCGAGGGACGCCACCAGTTCGGCGTCGTCGCGTCCGGAGTCGAAGACGCGCTCTACGACGTACAGCTCGGAAGACTCAGACATGGCCATTCGGATATTCTGCAGTATCCGGACGGCATCGACGTCCGGCCACTCGTGCAGGACCGAGACCAGGAAGTAGACATCCGCGCTCGGAAGCGGGGTGTCGAACAGGTCGCCGGCGACTGCGGCACACCGCGGTGCCAACCCGTGCCGCCCGAAGAGCCGTTCGGCGGCCCGCGCCACCCGGGGCCGCTCGACGACGACGGCTCGTTCGACCTCGGCGCAACGCCGCGCGAGCGCGGCGACGAAGGTGCCGTCTCCGCCACCGAGGTCGACTGCCGTCCAGGGCGCCGGCCGGCATGGCAGGACCCCGAGCACCTCCTCGGCTATCGAATCAGCTCCGCAACCCATCAGCTGCGCCCAGGAGTCGTCCCATGCCGCATTCCGGTTCAGATCCTGGTAGAAGCCGGCACCGTGCACCTCCTGGTAGGCCGACGTGCCGGTGCCGGGGTCGGATCTTTCCAGTTCCAGGACGGCCTGCCGAAGGCGGTTGACGAACTCGTTGCGCCCCGGCCCAGGTGCGGCCGCGGCCAGCGAGCCGAGCATGGCCAGCCGCAGGCCGCCGTCGTGGCGCAGCGCCTCGCCGATGCGCGGATTGCTGGCGCAGTACCTGGCGATACGTCCCTGCAGCCTCGATGCGACGCCGTGCGCAGCAGAGTCCGGCGACCTGAGCAGAGCTGCGATTGTGGCCTCGAGCAGGTCTGTCAGTGCGAGCAGTTCGGATTCGTCATCTTCGGAGAAACTCATTCTCGGCCGGCTTGGTGCGGTGCTCGCAGCGAGTCCGGTAGCACGAAGTCGAAGCCCGCCTGCCGGAGACGGGCGAACGTGTCCGTCGCGATCCGGTAGACCTCGGCGGCGGCGCAACCGCGGAGATTCGCGCTCCGCTGCGCCGCCCCAGGCCCGGTGGCCTCGTCCATCAGGGCCATGATTTCCAGCAGGTCTGCGTTGCCCTGCGCTATTCGGCTGCCGTACCTGATCTCGCAGCCGTCCCCGTGGGCAGCCACCCGGATCACTCCTCCACTCGAGGAGGGGAAGGACATCCACCGACCGGCCGTCATGAGCCGGCCGCTTCGAGCAGTGGGCAGGCCGCATCCGGACCATCCATTCGACCGCTCAGGATCCAGGCGCGCGCTCGGGAGCCGCCGCCACAGGTCCGGCCGAGCTCGCAGGTCTGGCAGGTGCGGGGAAGATCAGCGAGGGTCATGCCGCGCAGATCCTGCAGTACCTGCGAGTCGTTCCAGATGTCTTCGAGCACGCTCTCGCGCATGTTGCCGCAGCGAGCGGCCGGAATTCCGCTCATCAGCGTGATCGGGTAGACGTCGCCGTTGCTCACCACGTTGAGGTCGGTGACTCCACTGGAATCGCCGATGCCTGCGTGCCCGCTGAACCAACTGTCCTCCAGCGGCGCGGAATACCGCCACACCCGCGCTGCCTCGGCGAGGTCGAGCGAGGCCAGCTTGAAGGGCAGGTAGAACTCCCACGCGCTCGGCAGGGACAGCGAGAGGCCGGGAATCGAACCTGCCGCCTTCAACCCGGTGAGCTCCACGAGGTAGTCGGCCCAGGTCGCGAAGTCGAACTCCATCTCCGCACGCTGGGCGAAACCGCGGCCGGCCGGCAGGAACTTGATCGCGATCAGCCTGCGGGCACCCATCGCCCGTACCAGTCGGTAGGTAGGCAGCAGATCGTCCCGATTGGCTTTGGACAGCGTGAAGTTGACCTCGACGTCCAGGCCGGCGGTCAGAGTGCGCTCGAGCCCGGTGAGCACGGAACCGAACAGCTCGTCCTGAGCCTGCGGGGTTCGGCGCCGGCCGTGCCGCATGTAGTCGAACCGGACCGGTGTGGAGCCGTCGACACTGACATTGATCGCCAGGCCCGGGCAGGTGTCGGCTACCCGCCGGACCACCTCAGCGGTCAGGAAGGTCGCGTTGGTGATCACCGTGACCTGCCAGCCGGGCAGCGAGCATGCCGTCTCGAGGATCTCGTGGATGTCCGGGCGGATGAAGGGTTCGCCGCCGGCGATCGTCAGGCTCATCACCCCCAGCTCGTGCAGCTGGTGGATGATGCCCAGGATCTCGGCCGTGGCGGCCTCCGCGGGCATCGGTTTGCCTGACGACACCGAGCAATGCGAGCAGAACAGGTTGCAGGCATTGGTCAGATCGAAGTCCACGTGTGCGGGCCCGAGGAGAGCCGGCCTCGTGGGCGTGGCAACGATTGGCAGCGGTGAGTTCACAGGCGTCGCCCTCTCGGATAGCGATCGAGGTGTGCCGGCGGGTCTGGGCGGGCCCAGCCCACCCAGACCCGCTGTCGGCTAGGACTCCTCCGAGTGCCGCGGCCACCGCATCGAGCTGGTGTCGGCGACCGTGAAGTCCGGCGCAAGTTCGTCGTCGGAGTGCCGCGGCCACCGCATCGCGCTGGTCTCGGCAACCACGAATTCGGGTGCGATCGTTTTCATGACGGGTCCTTTCTCTGGTGAGCGACCGCGTTCCGGCCGCTAGCGCCATTGGACGCTTTCGGAATTAATATGTCAAATATCCTATTTATTCATTACCGCATAGTGCCGGCGGACGCCCGGAGAGAGCCCAGCCGTGCCCGCTACGGTGGTTCCATGACCGGAATCGACACGCAGCAGAACAGCACGGCTGCCGACCGGGCGGCGATCGCAGCCATCGTGGAAACCTTCTTCGCCGCCTTCACCTCCGGCCCGGACTCGGCCAGTCGCCTGGACGCGCTCCGGCAGGCGTTCCTGCCCGAGGCGGTGATCGTGCGCACCTGCGGCGCGGAGCCGGCCGTCTACGACGTCGAGGGTTTCATCGCACCCCGGCAGGCGCTGCTGTCCGGTGGTTCGCTGGTCGACTTCTCCGAGTGGCAACTGTCCGGGCACACCGAGCTGTTCGGCGACATCGCGCAGCACTTCTGCAGCTACGCCAAGCAGGGCGTGCAGGACGGCACGCCCTTCACCGGCCGGGGGAAGAAGACGCTGCAGTTCGTCCGGATGCCGGCCGGCTGGCGGATCAGTGCCGCCGCCTGGGACGACGAGCGGGACGGCCTGAGCTTCGAGCCAGCCTGAGCTTCGAGCCGGCCCGTTCGGGAAGTCGCTACTGGCCGAGCCGGCCGTCGATCCGTTCCCGCAGCAGGTCGGCGTGGCCGTTGTGGCGGGCGTACTCCTCCACCATGTGCACCAGCAGTTCGCGCAGCGAGATCGGTGAGCCGCTGCTGTCCACCCCGACGAAGTCCAGCTCGGTCTCGCGGGTGAACTGCTCGGCGAAGGCGACCTCGTCCCGCCAGGCCGCCCACGCCTCGTCCACCACGGCCTGGTCGGGCACCGCACCGTCGAAGTCGCCGTCCGGGTCGTCCTCGGACTGGTAGCGCCGGGGCACGTCGTTGCCGGCGAACCGGCGTCGGAACCAGCCGCGTTCCACCTCCGCCATGTGCCGCAGCAGGCCGAGCAGCGACATCGTCGAGGGCTCCACCGACCGGCGGGCCAGCTGTTCGGCGTCCAGCCCCTCGCACTTGAGCTGCAGGGTCAACCGCTGGAAGCGCAGGAACTCGGTCAGCGTCGCCCGCTCGTCGCCGAGCGTGACACCGCCCGAACGCGGGTCGTCGGCTGGGTCGAGGAACAGGTCGGCACGGTGCTGGAAGGACGCCATGCCGCCATGCTGGCCGGACGGCACCGGTGCCGCAACCGCATTAGCCGTGGCGAACGGCACTCCCGCTCCGGTCACCGGTGCGGGAGTGCCGTTGCGTCAGCGTCCGGCGGCCAGCGTGGCGTGGCTGTTCTGGTAGTCCCTCGCAACCCGCACCAGCTGCACCAGCCCGCCGGCGTACTCCATGGCCTCGGCGTGCGCCTCGGCGTACGGCGGCTGGAAGCCGGGGTGGTCCCAGTCCTGGGTGGCCTGGTTGAAGATCAGGCTGCCCACCTCGAAGTCCCAGGCGAAGATGCCCTGCTCGTAGTACAGCTCGTCGGCCGAGTTGCCCGCCGCCGAGTAGAGCACGTCGGCCACCGGGCCGGTGAACAGCGGCCAGGTCACGGTGCCGCGGCTGGCCGCGATGGTGGACACGATCTGCTTGGCGGCACTGAGGAACTGCGCCGACTCCTCGATCGAAGGACGCGGCAGGGTGATCCGGCCGTCGAACTTGTACGCCCCGGGAGGCCACATGAAGAAGCCGCCGTAGGAGTGCACGTTCATCGCGTACTTGATGTTCGGGTGCGCCCGGGCCAACGCGATGACATTGCGGCTCTCGGCCTCCGACAGCTCGCCGGTGCCGGCCGACACCTCGTCCAGGCAATCGAGGCTGGCGCCGAAGTAGCCGTCGAACAGCGACCCGACGGCGTAGTTGCGGTTGACGTCGACGCCCCACTCGTCGCGGTGCACCGGATCCCGCTGGGCGCCGGTGCAGTAGTTGTCCATGTTCTTGCGCTGCATGTTGAAGTCGTTGAAGGAGTAGTGCGCACCGTCGGGGTTGACCACCGGGATCACGAACACGTCGACGTCCTGCAGCAGTGCGTGGGTCTCGGCGTCGGTGGCGTAGTTGGCCAGCATCCGCTCGGCGAACTCGAGGGTGACCAGCGGCGTCGCCCATTCCCGCGCGTGCTCCTGCGAGTAGGCCAGCACGCCGATCCGCGAGCCGTCGCGGTGCGCGCCGATCCGCAGCGCCTGCACCGTCCAGGGTGCCCGAGCCACCTGCGGGCCGGCCTTGAGCCCGTCGCTGAGCGCGGTCGGTCCGGCGACCGGCATCTTCTTGCCCGCCGAGCCGGTCTCGACGATGGCCCGGAACAGGGTGCCGAAGTGGTCGCGGAGATAGGCCGCGACCTGGCCGGTGGTGCTGGTGACCGCACCGTTCTTGTCGGTCGCCAGGCTCACGGTGAGCAGCCGGTTGGCGTAGTGGGCGGTCAGCTTGTGGTTGCGCCCGGGCAGCTTGATGCTCCTGACCCGCACCCCGTTCCAGCCCTGGTCACCGAACTTGCGGGACTCGACGATGATCGCGGCCGTGGCGGGATCGCCGAGGTAGCCCGAAGCCGTGCGCCGGTAGCCCTGGGTCTTGTTCGGCAGGTTGATCACGTCGACCAGCGACGGGTACTGCTTGGCCAGCCGGGCGATCCGGGCCCGGACGTCCTCAGGCGTCATGTACTGGGTGATGAAGTCCTGCTGGTAACCGGTCGGGGTCGGCGGCGGCTGCAGCCCCGGCCAGAGCGTCGGGGTGGTCTGGGCCCGGCCGCCGAGGCTGGAGGTCGCGACCAGCGACACCGGCTTGGCCGGCACCGGCTGCGGGTAGACGAAGTGGTACTGGTACTCGTTGGCGTCTTCGAACCGTTCCAACGGGAAGGAGCCGGTCCGGCCGTCGGCGGTGCGCCAGGTGACAGTGATCACGACGTCCGGGTCCTGGGTCGCGGTGGTGGCGACCTCCACGCCGACGAAGGTCTGCCCCTTGCTCGTCCACCAGTACCCCTGCAGGAAGTGCAGGGTGTCGGTGCCGACCGTGCTCACGGTGCCCGACGCCGACAGGGTGCGCCGGGCCGAGGTGAGGCCGGCCGCGACCCGGGCCTGGGCGGCCTGCGCGCTCTCGAGGTACCGCTGGGTGCCCTCGCCCTCCCGCTGGATGATCCGGACCAGTCGCACGCCGTGGCTCTGCAGGGTGGTCAGCCGGGACCCGGTGAGCACCATGTCCACCTGGTAGGCCCCGCTGGACAGCTGCCGCACCGGCAGGTCGGTGCCGGCGCCGATCAGGGCTTCGGCGGCCGCCCGGTCGGCCACCTGCAGGGTGACCAGCGCGGTCTCGTTCACTGCCAACGGCACGGCGGTCTTCGCGGCCGGCGCGGCGGCAGCCGGGGAAGCGGTGGGTGCCGACGATGCCGTACCGGTCGCTGTTGCCAGCACCAGGCCGGTTACCGCAGCGGCTACGACGAAAACTCGGGAACGGCGCATGGCGGCCTCCGGAGGGGGACGGGGCGACTGAACTTACGCGCAGGGTGCGATACCTGGCAATAACCGGAATCGGGCGACTTTCCCAGGCACTCCTCAACCCGGCAGCGCGATGTCCACCTCCAGGCACCGGGCCAGGTCGGTCAGCTCGCGCCGCACCGCCGAGGCCATCGCCGCGGAGAACGGCACGTCCTGGTGGATCGCATCGACCTGCAGCACGCCGGCGGCGCGGTGGGTGGTGGCGTCGACCTTGCCGACCAGCCGGTCGCCGTACAGGATCGGCAGCGCGTAGTAACCCCAGCGGCGCTTGGCCGCCGGCTTGTACATCTCCAGCTGGTAGTCGAACCCGAACAGGTCCACCATCCGCTTGCGGTCGAAGATCAGCCGGTCCAGCGGGGACAGCACCGCGGCCCGGCCCCGGAACGCATTCGACAGCTGGCCCAACTGCTCGGGATCCACCCGCCACCGGCCACGCACTCCCTCGACGACGGCCGGCTCGCCGATCTCGCCCACGTCCGTCGGCTCGACCATGGTCTGAGCGGTCCTGGCCCGGACGATGCCCAGCGAGCGCAGCCGGCGCTGGTTGCGGATGCGCAGCGCCTCCTCCAGCGGCAGCACGTCGTTATCGGGGTAGACCCGGGCAGCCAGGTCCCACAACCGGTCGCGGCCCCGGCGGCCGGCCACCGCCACCTCACCGCGTTGCTCCAGCAGTTCCAGCATCATGCTGGCGTTGCGGGAGTTGTTCCAGCCGCTGGACCGCCACGGCACCAGGCAGCTGTCCGGCAGCTCGCGCGAGGTCAACGGGCCCTCGTGGTCGAGCCGGTCCAGGATGTCGCAGCGGAAGTCGTCGTTGACCCGGATCCAGTCCTCGTTGGCCTGCTGCCAGCCCGAGGCCTCCCCCGGCCACTGCGCCATCTCCGCGCGGTAGAGCGCGATGTCCTCGCCGGGCCGGATCATGCCGCGCAACTCGATCAGGCTCCCGTCGCGCAGCGCACCGGCCAGCTGCTCGGGCCGGTAGCCGCGGCCGAGCCGGCTCCAGGCCACCAGGTCGGCGCTGGGCGCCACCGCATCGGTCGCGTCGCTCTGCAGGAAGGTCAGCCGGCGCACCGTGTCCATCAGGTCGGCAGGCCGGTCGGCGTCCAGCAACTGGGCCCGCACCGCGATCCGGCGCGCCTCGGTCCGCGACAGGGTGTGGACTGCGGTCATGGCGGCACGCTAGCGCTCGAGGAGTTCAGGCTCCTCGGTCGGCAGCGGTGTGAGCACGCAGAACTCGTTGCCGTCCGGATCGGCCAGCACCACCCACCGCACCGTCCCCTGCCCGATGTCGACCCGCCGCGCGCCGAGACCCTCCAGCCGGGCCACCTCGGCGGCCTGGTCGAGCGGACGCAGGTCCAGGTGCAGCCGGTTCTTGCCGGCCTTGACGTCGGGCACCCGCAGGAACAGCAGGTCGGGCGAGACACCGTCCTCGGGGCTGCCGGCCGGCGGCTCGAGCACCACCTCGTCGGAGTCGGCGAAGGTGCGCCGCCAGCCCAGCGCCGCCTCCCAGAAGTCGGCCAGCCGGGCCGGGTCGGCGGTGTCGACGCACACGCACTGGATGCGCAGGTGATGGGCAGAGTCCATACCGGCGATCTTGGCCGGGCGCGCCCCGTGCCGTCCAGCCGATTTCCACGGTCCAGGCCGACCCCGGGCGGCACGATCAAGCAGGGCCCGGGGCCGGGACGACGACCTGTATCGCCGAAGGCAGCTGGTCCGGTCGGTGTCGACCGGACCAGCCCGGCGGTTACTGCATGGTCCATCCGTCATTGATCGAGTAGGAGAAGAAGGCACCGTAGGCCTGATCCCATCCCTCCAGACCCCGGAAGAGGGAGGATGCGTTCGGGCCCACCGAGCAGTTGTCCCATGCCTTGTCGAAGATGGAGACGCTGGCGAAACTACGAGCTCCGCTCGTCGTGGTCAGCGGGTACTCCCAGTTTCGTGCCAGCTGCGCGGACGGGTCGGTGACGTTCGAGCCCTCGATACCGCAGCCGGCGCTGCCTGCCGCCGGGTCGCTGGCGGCATTGACCGCCCAGCGGTCCAACCCGATACCCGATCCCTCCCAGTTGAACGCCGACCCACCTGGCGCAACGTCGAGACCGGTTACCGGATACGAGCGGGCGATGACGTTGAAGCACAGCTGACTGCTGGTGTTGCAGCCGGCGGCGATGGTGCCGTTGCCGTAGTCCAGCCGGGTGCGCGCACGGCTGTCATAGAAGCAGTGCGCGGTCGTCTGGCCGGGATTGATTCCAGCCGGCGGCTTCCAGGTGCAGTCGTAGCCCGCGTCGACGCAGTTGGTGGCCGTGACGTCGGTCAGGTCGCTGCACTTCACCCAGACCTTCGGGTCGTTCGGGTATTTCGAGTTGTCCTCGGTCGAGGCGATGTACTTGCCGTCCGAAGTGAAGGTGCTGATGTGGTTCGGCCGGGTGGAGGAGAACTGGCCGTTGCTGACATTGTTCACGAACATCGGAGCCTTGATGTACACGGTGCGGGAATCGCTTCCACAACTGCCGTTCGCGCAGTCCTGGACCACCATTGTGTACAGCCGCACGTTGGAGTTGTCGAAGCGCCAGTGGTAACGGACCCACACCTGCTTGTCGGTCGTCCAACCGTCGCCGAGCAGCACATCCTGGTCGTAATAGCCGTGCCCGGAGGAATCGATGCCATAGCCCGGGGTGGTAGCGCTCTTCACTCCGAAGCCGCCGTTCTCGGCAGCGCAGGCGCGATTGCTCATATCCCAGACGTTCGACCAGTCGCCGGTCGTGACGGCTCCCCGACTTTCGGTGTATCCGAAAATGCCCAAGCCTGCTTCAGTGGCCGCGGTGAACTGCCGTCCGCCCCCGGCGCCGTAGCCATCCACTGCCGTGTAGCCGGCAGTGGTGACGAATCTGCCGATGTAGCCGGGACCGATCATATCGACGCCGTTGACGACCACGCACTGCTTCCAGATCGTCCAGTCACCATCCTGGTTGTGGAAGGTGACGCTGGTCCCGTTGTCGATCAGCGTGACGGTATCGGCGTATGCGGAGCCGCTGACAGCGAATACCGCGGAAGCGACCAGGCCGATAACCATCGGCACCGTAATCATTAATCTGCGTCGCAACCTCATCATGAAATCCTTCCTTCTGAGGATCTGAATCGAATTATGCAATCAGCTGACTGGGGTACCGATAATAGGCAAGGCCCGTTAAAGTAGGGTACGCAAAATGTTGATTTATATGCTGCGGGTCCGCATTATGGGAATGTTGCCGGGGCAATTACGCCCAAGCTATTTCCGGAAATGTTATTCAGGCCTAGCATTTTCGCCATGGCGACCTCACTGCCCCCCGGACCGAGCTGCCCGATCGGTTGGCAGCCCAGCGCGCTGGCGCCGGTCTTCTACGGCTACCGCGAATACACCGCCGCCGACGGCGCACCGCTGACCGTGCGGGTCTTCTTCCCCAGCCTGGACGGCTCGCCGGCCGACGCGGCGCCCCTTACCGGGTGCGGCCGCTACCCGCTGATCCTGTTCTTCCACGGCAGTTGCCCGTCCGAGGCCAACCAGTACCACAAGTGGTTCGTGCTGCCCGCCCAGCTGGCCCGGGCCGGCTATGTCGTCGCGGTCCCGCAGATCGCCGGCATCGACGAGCTGCCGACACCGGACTCCGCGGTGCAGGCCGGGCTGCGCGACCTGCACGACTGGATGCGAACCGGCTGGGAGCTGCGCGACAGCCTGCTGCCCTCGCCCGCCACGGGGCTCGCCGGGCATTCCTATGGCGCGCTGCACGCCGGCATCCTGGCCACCACCAGGCCGGTGGCAGCGGTGGTCTCGCTGAGCGGGGTCTGGGCCCAGTGGCCGGCGCCGCCGCTGCCGATCTGGCAGGGCGCGCCGCCGCGACTGTTCACCTGGGGCAAGGGATCGACCTCGGAGATCAACGCCGAACTCGCCGACGCGGTCTACAAACCGGTGCCGCAGCCGAAGTACCGGGTGGTCTTCAACGGCACCGACCACTTCGACTACCTCTACAACGTGCAGTTGGCGTGCAACCCGCCCCGCAGTGACTGCCCGTACGTCGGAGCGTTCGCGACCGACACCGTCACCATGTTCTTCGCCCGCTTCCTGCAACCCGAACTCTGGCCGCAACTGGCTGAGGACATCGACGACTCGCTGATCCCACCCACCCTGGACCAGCTCATCGAGAACCTGACCACCGAGCAGCAGTTCTACGTCGGCGGCTACCTGTCCGGCGTGCCGGCCTTCGACGGCAACTCCCGGTGCGCGCTGGCGCTGCGCGAGTCGCCACCGCCGCTCGAGGCCGGCCAGTTGCTGTTCTACCGCGACACCACCCGGGCCGGGGTCGGCGACCTGCACTCGCCGTCGGTGATCGGGCAGGGCGGCTGGCAGGCGATGAAGTTCGTCGTCGCCGGCGGGGACGGCATCCTCTACGCGGTCGACTCCGCCGGCCGGTTGCTGTTCTACCGCGACCGTCCCCGGGACGGCACCGGCGATGTCAACTCCCCCGCCGTCATCGGGCAGGGCGGCTGGCAGGACCTGCGCCACCTGGTGGCCGGCGATCCCGGCGTGCTGTACGCGGTGGACTCCGCCGGCCGGTTGCTGTTCTACCGCGACCAGTCGCGCGACGGCACCGGCGACGTCAACACTCCCGGCGTCATCGGACGCGGCGGCTGGCAGGGCATGCGCCAGCTGACCTACGGCGGCGACGGGATCCTGTACGCCGTCGACGCCCAGGGCCGGCTGCTGTTCTACCGCGACCACACCCGCAACGGTCACGGCGAGGTGCACACCCCGAAGGTGATCGGGCAGGGCGGCTGGCAGGACCTGCGCCACCTGGTGGCCGGCGAGCCGGGCGTGCTGTACGCGGTCGACTCCCAGGGTCACCTGCTGCGCTATCTCGATCGCACCCGCGACGGCACCGGCGATGTCAACTCCCCCACCGTGATCGGCAACGGCGGCTGGCAGCGGTTCAGCCAGCTTGCCTACGGTGGCACCGCCAACGGCCTGAAGATCCTGTACGCGGTAGTCGGCCAGTAGCCGGAATCCGGGTGCACGGCACCGTACGATTTAGACTCTTTGAGGTTCTTGTGTGCCGATAGAGCGGGTGTTACCTTTCATCACCCGATCGGCGTGCTACTCCCCCTCTGTGCGTTGTCGGGGCTTTCATCCCTTCCCCGTTCCGAGGAGAACCCGCGTGATAAACAAGCCTGAACACGGCGTCCCCCCGCGCCGGCTGCGCAGGATCATGACCGCACTTGCTGCGGCGGTCGGCGTCAGCGGTGTCATGTTCGCCGTCCCCACCGCCGCGAACGCCATTCCGCCCGGCGGCTGGTGCTACAACGAGTGGTACGACGTCTCGAGTGTCGGCAGCGTCGCCCAGACGCCGCTGATCCCGACCAGAAGCTTCCAGAACAGCAGCAGCAGTACCACGGTCAACTGGACCGAGAGCTACACCACCTCCACCACCTACACCTCGACCTATTCGACCACCACCACCTTCACCGGCGGGGTCAACCTCGGCATCGTCACGATCGGGGTGAGCTCGGCCCAGACGCGGTCGGTCAGCACCACCATCACCGTGAGCACCGCCTCGTCGTTCACCGCGCCGGTCCCGCCGCTCACCACCGCCTACGCCGACTACGGCACCTACAAGCTGCAGACCTCCGGCACGTACAACAAGGAGCGCTACGGCTGCGATGACGGCAGCTTCTACACGATCCAGAGCGGGGCGCTGACCGCCTACACCCTGACCAGCGTCGGCTGGCACTACTGGGACACCGCAGGCGGCAACACCAACCTCTGACGCGCTGATCCCCTGACCGTCCCGCCCCGCGGCGTCCGTCGCGGGGCGGGACGGTTCGCGCTGTCCGGCGGCTAACCTGAGACCGAGCTGGGTTCTGGATCGAGGCACCGGCCGGCACGGTCGGCCGGCACGGCTTTCAGGAGGCGCGATGCCATCGTCGATCGGTGCGGTGCTGGTCACCGGATGCTCGTCGGGAATCGGCCACGCCACCGCCGAACGGCTGGCTCGCCGAGGGCACCTGGTCTACGCGACGGCCCGTTGTGAGCAGACCCTGTCCGACCTGCGGGCGGCCGGCTGCCGCACGCTCTCGCTGGATGTCACCGACGAGCAGTCCCGGCAGGCCGCGGTGCACGCGGTGGTGGCCGAGCACGGCGCGGTCGGCGCGCTGGTGAACAACGCCGGCTACTCCCAGTCCGGCGCATTGGAGACCCTGGATCTCGATGAGGTGCGCCGGCAGTTCGAGACCAATGTGTTCGGCCTGCTGCGGATGTGCCAACTGGTGTTGCCCGCGATGCGCCGGCGCGGTGCCGGGCGGATCGTCAACGTCTCCTCGATGGGGGCCAACTTCACCTTTCCCGGCGGCGGTTCCTACCACGCCACCAAGTACGCCGTCGAGGCACTGTCCGACGCGCTGCGGTTCGAGGTCGCCGGTTTCGGCATCGGAGTCACGGTGATCCAGCCCGGCCTGATCAGGACGTCGTTCAGCGAGCGAGCCGTCGCCGAGGTGCCGCCGCCGGACGAGCACCCCGGGCCGTACGACGAGTTCAACCGCGGCGTGGCCGAGGCGACCCGGACGGTGTACGAGACCGGCCCGCTGGCCAGGCTGGGCGGCGAACCGCGGGCCGTGGCCAAGGCGATCGAACGGGCCCTGCTCGCCCGGCGCGCCCCGATCCGGGTCCGGGTCACCCCGTCGGCGCACGTCCTCGTCCTGCAACACCGGTTGCTGCCGGCCCGGGCCTGGGACCGGGTGATGCGCTCGCAGTTCCCGACCCCTGGCGGTCCGGCGAGCTAGCCGGCGCAGCTTCTCGGTGAAAGCGCTTCGTTGCAGGTCTGGACGTAGCCGCCTGCCGCGCTAGACTGGGCGTGCACGATTTGATCGGATTGCCCCCTCCACCACTTGCCGCCTTCCGATGGCCGGCCGCCGCATTCCCTGGAGCCCCCATGTCCGTCCCCTCCCGTCGCCGTGTCCGGACCACCGTCGGCGCGAGCGTCGCCAGCGCGCTGCTGGTCGCCGCCGCCCTGGTCGCCGCGGTGTTCACCGGCGCCGCACCGGCCGCCGCCAGCACCCCGCCGCGCGGTGACGTGATCGCCAACCTCTTCATGTGGAACTGGAGTTCGGTCGCCGGCGAATGCACCAACGTTCTCGGCCCGAACGGCTACGGCGCGGTGCAGGTGGCGCCGCCGGAGGAGTCGATCACCCTGGCCGGCGCCGGCCACCCGTGGTGGGAGGTCTACCAGCCGGTCAGCTACCAGGTGTCGAGCCGGATGGGCAACCGGACCGCCTTCGCGGCCATGGTCACCGCCTGCCACAACGCCGGGGTGAAGGTCTACGCCGACGCGGTGCTCAACCACACCACCAACCAGGGCAACACCGGCTACGCCGGCACCACCTTCACCGACAAGTACACCTACCCCGGCCTGTACGGCAGCCAGGACTTCCACCACTACTCCGCCGACTGCCCCAACTCCGACGGCCAGGTCCACGACTACAACAACCAGACCGACGTGCAGAAGTGCGAGCTGGACAGCCTGGCCGACCTGCGCACCGAGAGCAGCTACGTCCGCGGCAAGCTGGCCGGCTACCTCAACGACCTGATCAGCCTCGGGGTGGACGGCTTCCGCCTCGACGCCGCCAAGCACATCAATGCCGCCGACATCGCCGCCATCAAGGCGCAGCTGACCAAGTCCGTGCTGCTCTACCAGGAGGTCATCCCCGGCGGGGCGGTGAACCCGGCCGCCTACGAGGGCAACGGCAAGGTGCTCGAATTCGTCTACGGCCAGAAGTTGAAGGAGCAGTTCAACGGCAGCATCGCCAACCTGCAGACGTTCGGGCAGAGCTGGGGCATGGAGCCGAGCAGTGCCTCGGTCACCTTCGTCGACAACCACGACACCGACCGCAACGGCTCCACGCTGAGCTACAAGGACGGCAGCAAGTACCAGCTTGCCAACCTGTTCTCCCTCGCCTGGGGCTACGGCATGCCGCAGGTCTACGCCAGCTTCACCTTCAGCACCCGCGACCAGTCGCCGCCGGCCGACGGAGGAGGCTTCGTCACCGCCACCGACTGCGGCAGTGCCGGCACCTGGCTCTGCGAGGACCGGCAGCAGGCAGTTCTCGGCATGGTCGGCTGGCACAACGCGGTCGCCGGCAACGCGGTCGCCAACTGGTGGAGCGACGGCAACAACGTGATCTCGTTCAGCCGCGGGTCGGCCGGCTTCATCGCGATGAACAACACCTACGCCGCGGTGACCCGCACCTTCGCCACCGGCATGGCGGCCGGCACCTACTGCGACGTCGTGCACGGGACCGCGTCCGGCACCACCTGCAGCGGCCCGCTGGTGACGGTGGACAGCGCGCACAACGCCACCATCACGGTGCCCGCCCAGAGCGCGGTTGCCTTCGACAGCTACTCCACCGCCAGCACCAGCAGCGCGGTGGCGGTGACCTTCAACGAGAACGCCACCACCACGTTCGGCCAGAACGTCTTCGTGGTGGGCGACAACACCCTGCTCGGGGTGTGGAACACCAACCTGGCCACCGCGCTGTCCTCCGGCGGCTACCCGGTCTGGTCCACCACGATCTGGCTGCCCAAGAACACCGCCATCCAGTACAAGTACATCAAGAAGAACCCGGACGGCACCGTCACCTGGGAGGGGTCGAGCAACCGGACCGCCAATACCGGCACCGGCAGCACGCTGACGCTCAACGACACCTGGCGGTAGCGGACTGCGCGCTGGCCTGGGCCTTGTCCGGCTCAGGCCAGCGTGCCCAGACTGCGTAGCGCGCTGATCGAGGGGGTGAACAGGTACGCCCCCTCGGTGAGCCGGGTCCACGGCGGCCCGAGCGGCACCCGGTGGGTGCGCCCGCTACCGAACGGCAGCCGCAGGCCGAACACCGCATCCCCGCCGTCCGGCCGGACGATCGGGTCCACCCCTTCGTCCGGCGCTCGCAGGCTGGCATTGGCCAACCAGTCGCGCACGACGAACTCGAACTGCCGCTCGATCGAGGTCTGGTAGGAGACGAAGAGCAGGCCCTTCTCCTCGGTGGAACCGGCCCGCCCGAAGGGCACCCCGCGGCGCAGCATCCGGTGCTGCTGCACCGCGGCGCGGTCGCCGAGGTCATCGCGCGGATTCGAGCGACGGATGTGCGCGCCGAACGGGCACCGCCTGCCATCCGGGTCGGGCGCCGCCGCCGGGTAGTTCCCAGGATCGGACGACCCGGTGCCGGTCAGGTAGTCGAAATCGTTGTTGGCCGACGGGTCGGCAGCCAGGGCCGGGTCGTCGTCCCGCGCTGCCCGGCTGACCGGAGCACCGCTCGGCCAGCGGCCGGCCAGGGCTGCCCGCAGCCGGTCCGGGGTAAGCCGGGCCAGAGCGGGATCCACGCTGGCGAGTTCGGCGGTGGTGCGTTCGACGAAATCGTCGAACAGCGCCGGGTCCTGGCGGTAGCGGGCATACACCAGGAAGGACCCGTTGCGCGCCCACGCCGGGCAGTCCTCGGCGATCGAGCCGGGCACGGCCGGATCGGTCGGGTCCTGGCGGGGGTAGCCGAACACGAACTCGCCGGGCCACACCAGATCCTGCCCGGGCAGCGCCTCGTTCGCCGCTGCGCCCGGCCACCGTGGTGTAAGGCATTCGAAGGGCGCGAACGGCGAGCGGCCCCGCAGCGCGGGTTGGGAGATGCCGTCGGCGAAACCGAAGTGTTCGTGGCCGGCCAGTGGCCCGGTCAGCGTCGCGCCACGCTGCTCGGAGATTGCCCGGAAGCCTCCCACCGCAGCCCGCACCCGAGCCACCGCGGCCTCGAGCTGGTCCTCGGTGTCCGCCGCGAGGGTCACCAGCAGGTCCGGGTCGTCCGGACCGGGCGGCACGGCGGGCTGTCGCGCCCGGAAACCGTCGAGAAAGGCCCGGTCGCCGAATCGGCTGACATCGCCGGCCAGTGCGCCGAGCAACCTCGCCGAGACGGCGACGTTGCACCAGGTGGCGGACACGCTGCCTTCGTGTTCCCGGCGGTTGCGGGTCGCGGAGAACAGCCTGTTGAACGCCCGCACCTCTGCGGCGCTGGCCACCTCGTCGGCGAACCACGCCAGCGTCCGGGCGGCCGCCCGCGGGTAGTCCAGCGAGAAGGTCAGCAGACTGACATGGTCTTTGTTGAAACCGGGAAAGATGTTCCCCTGGATCTCGTCCAGGTCCAGCACCGGCTCCACCGGCGCCGCTGCCGGTGCGTTCCAGCGCTGCTCGGCCCTGCTGATCCGGCTGCCCACCTGGTAGATCGCCACCAGCCCCAGGGTCGTTGCCGCACCGATCGCCGCGCTGCCGGGCAGCGGCGCGAGCTGGGTGCCGGTCAACAACAAGCGGACCGCGACCAGCTCGCCACCACCAGCCGGCGCGGCGATGCGGTCGGCCACCGTCAACCGGGCGTCCGGAAAGGCCGCCAACAGCCCCAGCACCGCCAGGCAATCCGGCCGGGCGGCCGGCTCGACCAGCTCGTCCAGGGCTGCCAGGTCCCGCCGCCGGTAGACGTCCTCGATCAGCCTGCTGACCGGATCGGCGCTCACCAGGGCGGGGTCTGACCACCGGGCGGGGTCTGACCACCGGGCGGCCCGGATTGGCCCGGGTAGGAGATCAACCCGAGCTGTGCGACCAGCGATGCGTTGTCGAAGTAACCCCAGCGCTGCGCGATCCTGCCGGCCTGCAGCAGGTGGATGTCGATGCCGGTGATCTCGACGTGCTTGCCGGTGGCTGCCACGCCGCGGAACGTGCCGCGATGGGTGCCACGGAAGGTGTAACGGGTGACCACCCGGTCGCCGCTGCCGAACTGCAGGTCGATGCTCACCGAGCCGTCCGGGAAGCCGGTCCGCAGCGCCTGCACGAGTTGCCGCACCCCGGCCGTGCCGTCGGCCTGGCCCGGCTCGAGCCCGTGGTCGCGGTAACCGCTGTCGAAGATCGTGTCGATGACCGCGAGATCCCCGGCGTTCCACACGTCGTAGTAGTAACGCCGGACCACCTCGGTGCCGCCCTGCGATGCCGGAGGACCACCGCTCCCGCCCTCGAGCGGGCCGAGCGGGGACGGGATGCCCATCTGCTGGATCAGGCTGAGGGCGTCGCGCGCCTCCCACTCCTCCACGATCTTGCCGTCGCGCACCCGGGTGATGGTGATGCCGCCGATATCGATCTTCTTGTTGCTGGCGGGGAATCCCAGGTACGGGCCGGTGTTGACGAAGCTCTGCGACCAGCGGCCGGCGACCAGGTCGTCGACGGCGACCTGCTCGTCGATGGTGGTGTGGAACTGCGAGAACGCGGCGAAGATGCTGGCGATGAACGCCCGCACCCCTTCTAGCCCGGGCTGCTCGCCGGGTGCCGGGTCGTGGTTGAAGAAGTTCTGCCGGAAGTACTCGCCGGCCAGTCCCGGGTTCATCCCGTCGATCACGTTGCGCACGTAGGTCTGCATGAACACCTTGTTCTGGTCGGGGGTTCCGGTGGCCGGGCCACCGCCGGGGTAGCCACCCGAACCGCCGGGGTACCCGTTCGGGCCGCCGGTGTCGCCCATCGGGCCGACCGTCGCCCAGTGCTCGACGATCTTTCCGGTGTCGTCCACCCGCAGGGTGGAGACGACCTCGAAGGACAACGGCGCCACCGCCGCCTCCTTGACCGCCGAGGGCCCGGCCACCGCCGCCAGGTTCGCGGCCGCCGCCGCCGGAGCCGTGCCGGTGTGCTTGACGGTGACCAGATCCCCCTTCACCTCGAGGGATTCGATCTGCGGCCGGTAGCCGGGCAGCGCCTGGCGGAGTGCTCCCAGCAGCTTCTTGTGGCCCTCGCAGCCACCGCCGTAGGTACTGCCCAGATTCGAGTGGTCGGTGACGTCCCAGGCGACGATGTCCTCGAGGGCCTCCAGGTCACCGCCGGCCAGCACGTCGAACCAGCGCCGGACGACCCGTTCCTTCTCAGCGTTGCTGACAGCCATGACCGCATCCCCCTCGTGCCGTTCCAGGTCGGTCACACGAGCAAATCACCCGATCTATCCGCCCTTTTCTCGTACCTTGCGGATCAACCGGAGCACCGCCACGAAGATGCGCGCACGCCTTGGTCGCGCACGCCGGAGGTGGTATCGAGTCGGGGTATGACCGAGTCCGTACTGGTTCACCAGAGCATCGACGGCCTACCGCCGGCACCGGCCTTCGCCGCGGTCGCCCGGTTCGTCTACCAACCCGGCGCGGTCTTCGGACCGGCCGCCGGCACCGGACCGGTCTGCATGCACATCGAGTCCGGCAGCATGGTCTTCAGCGCGAAGGGACCGCTGCTGCATACCAGCGGCTCGCAGCCGCCCACCGTGATGCCGCCCGACGTCGAGTTTCTGGTGGTGGCGGGGGATCAACTGGTGGTGCCGGGCAACGTCACCCACTCGGCGCGTACCCAGGGGCAACTGCCGGCGTCCATGGTGGGAGTGGCGATCTTCCCCGACGCACCGGCGCTGCAGTTCCCACCCGGAATCTCCTTCCAGGCGCTGGCCCTGGGCCAGGCTGCCATCTTGCCGGACGAGCCGGTGCGGGTGGACCTGGTCCGGCGCACCGTGACCGACGAGCCCCTGCGGCGGATCGCCGGCTTCACCCTGCTGCACGTCGAGTCCGGCTCGGTCTCGGTCACCGTCGACGGTCCGGGCGTCGCGATCACCCGGGCACCGGCCGCCGACGCGCCACCCGGGCCGCCGGGCCCCCCGGAGCCGGTGCCGCCCGGCGGGCAGGTGCTGCTGGCCGCCGGTGACAGCGGGATGGTGCCGACCGGGGTGGGGATCGCGTTGCGGGCATCCGGGGCGCCTGCGGTGCTGTTGCAGGCCACTGCCGTGCCGGATCCCGCCGGCCGCCAGGCGGTGGTGCGGCGGTTCTATTACGACGCGTGGAACTCCGGCCGGCCGGGCCTGGTCGACCAACTCTTCGCCCAGGACTTCGTCAACCATGTCCTGCTGCCGGGCCAACTCGATGGCCGGGCGGGCGTGCGGCAGTTGCTCGACGGCCTGAGCACCGCCTTTCCGGACGGCAGCGTGAGCATCGACCTGCAGTTCGCCCAGGCGGATCGGGTCGTCACCCGGCACACCTTCCGCGGCACTCATCGCGGCACCTTCCTCGGGGTTGCGCCCACCCAGCGCCCGGTCACGGTCACCGGCATCGACCTGCACCTGGTCGACGGTGGCACCATCCGGCAGGCATGGGGCTATCTTGATCTGGTCGGGCTGGCCGGCCAGCTCGGTGTGCTGCCCTGAACCGTCGCTCGGGACCGGGGCCGGCCGGAACGTCGAGGAGGACGGGCAGATGGAGTTCGAGGCCGCCGTGGAACAGGACGAGCGCGGGCACGTCCGGCTTCGGATGCCCTTCGATCCGAACGCCGAATGGGGTACCCGGTCACGCCACTACGTCCGGGGCACGCTGAACGGCGTCGAGTTCGAGGGCACCCTGGGCAGCCGCGGGAGCGGTGCCTTCTTTCCGCTGAACAAGGCGCTGCGCGACCGGATCTCGGTGGCGCCCGGCGACACCGTACGGGTGCGCGTCGAGCCCACCGAGGCACCCGAGACCGCGGTGCCCGACGACCTCTCCGGGGCGATCGCCGCCGACCCGGTCGCAGCGGATTTCTTCGGCGGCCTGTCGGGCTTCTACCAACGCCAGTACGTGGGCTGGGTAATCGGTGCGAAGAAGCCCGAAACCCGGGCCGCCCGGATCGAGGAGGTGGTGGGCCTGCTGCGGGCCGGTCGCCGCCAGCGATGACAGCCACCGAACCTGCCGTGTGCTAGCCGGACCGGGCGGCCCGCTGACGCTTGACCGGCCGGCGACGCGTGGACGCCCCGGACGGGCGAGCGTTCCGGCCGCCGGCCGGGCGTGCTCCGGACAGCCCCAGCAGCGCGTTGCACCGGCCGACCGCCGCCAGGTCACCGGTCATCACCAGCCGGCCACTGACCGCAGCCTCGAACGGGGTGGTCAGGCCGGCCCCGATCTCGATGAAGGTGCGCGCGTCGGTCACCACCTCCAGCACCGGGTGTTCGGTGGCACCGTGCACGGTGCGAACCGTGCCGTCGGCGACCACGATGCCGAACACCTGGTCGTCGACGTGGAACTCGTAGCTCTCGTTGCAGTCCGCCGGCACCGCGTCGCCGTCGATCATCGAACCGATCGCGAGGAAGCACCATTCGGCGCGGGCCTCGGCGCCGGCCTGCTCCGGGGTCAGGAAGCGCATCCCCCACCGGGCCAACTGCAGCACCGGTTCTCGCAGTGCGCGGCCGGCCTCGGACAGTGCGTACACCCGCCCCCGCGCGTCACCGCTGACCGTGGCGCGCTCGATCACTCCGCAATCGGTCAACGATCGCAGCCGCTCGGACAGCAGGTTCGGCCCGATGCCCGGCAGGTTGTCGGCCAGCTCGTTGAACCTGCGCGGACCGATCACCAGCTCGCGCACGATGAGCAACGTCCATCTATCACCGAGGACATCCAGTGCGGACGCCAGTCCGCAGAACTGACCGTACGAGCGGCGATCGGCCACCGGAACCCCCTGCGCGGGCCAGTGGGCCGGACGCCCCGGCGGGCTGGCTCGCTACCTTTTGTAGCTAGTCACCGTACGCCACCGGCGGTAGGGGTGAGGCCCGAACGCATCGCCTCAGGAGAAGGTGGGCAACCAGCGAGTCACAGGCTCCAGGCATGCGGTCCCGGCGGCGGGGTGTCCGGCATCGGCGGCCCTCCCCCGCCGGCCCGGGAGAGCAACATGGCCAGCCGGCCGAACGCGCCGGCCCAGAACTGGGTGAGCAGGGTCCGGTCGTAGGGGGCGGTGGGGGTCGAGCCGAACATCTCCCAGCCGGTATGGAAGACCTGCAGCAGGCTGCCGCCCAGCGCCGACGGCTCGATCCACAGGTGGCCGGACAGCGGGCCGGGCCAGCCGCCCCGGCTGAGTTCGAAGCTCAGTCGCGGCAGGTAGGACGGGAACTGCTGGCCCGCCTCGATGTGTTCGACCACCCGGAGCCGTGCGGTGCCGCTGGCGTCGCCGAGCACGAAGGCCAGTTCGTCGTCCACCGCCAGCGAGCCGGCACTGCGGCCCATCCAGAACTGCAGGGCCGGCACGCTGGTCAGCGCCGCCCACGCCTCGAAGGCGCTGACCGGCAGTTCGGTCTGCACGTACGGGCCCATCCGCCGCCAGGTCCAGCGGACGTCCCGGCCGGTTCGGATGTGGTCGGCCAGTTGGTCCAGGATGCCGGGCCAGCCCATGCCGTTCCAGCTGCGCCAATCGGCCGGCCCGTTCGCGGACAGCTCCGTCACGGTCACCGCGGTGGAATCGCCGAGCGAGGCCAGTGACCACTCCACCTGGGTGGCCGGGCCCACCCCGACCCATCGCCACCGGTAGCCCAGCTTGGCACCGAACTCCTCCGGGCCGGGCGGGCAGACCACGTCGTTGTGACACCAGAAGAACTCGCCGTCGCAGAAGTCGAGCATCGTGGTCCGGCCGGGTTGTGCCCAGCCGGCGTCGGTCGGGGCCAGCCACCGGCCGACGTGGGCAGGATCGGTCAGCGCGTTCCAGACCTCGTCCAGATCGGCCGCGATCACCACGGTGGATTCCAGCCGCTCCCACCGGTCCTGCGCGACCGGACGGGCCGTCCCGTGCATCGGCGGGAACGGGGCGAGATGGTCCGAAGTCCGCGAGGCGCGGTCGCGGCGGGCCGAGGACACGGTGTCGGTCATGGCAGATCCTTTCCAACAAGGGCCAATCAGGGGCAATCAGCTGACAATCAGCGGGCAATCGGGGCTGCGGGCGATGCACGCGCGAGGCAAGTCCCGCGAGGTCTCGGCGACCTCGCGGGACTGCTCGTTCTCTGCGTCAGCGAACCTTGTCCGGGCTGAGGTAGCCACCCATGTTGAACCGCAGGCTGGTCAGGTAGCCGACCGGCTCGCCCCACGGGTCCTGGACGTCGTAGAGCGGCAGCATCCGGTAGATCTGGCCCTTGCCGGGCGCGCCGGCCGGCGGAATGGACCGCACGTCGTCGATGGTCAGGATGACCGGCTCGCGGTTGAACAGGGTCTTGCCCAGCTTGGGCATCTCGAACAGGCAGCCGACCGCCATCCGGCAGGCCTTCGCCGCCGGGCCCTCACCCGCATACGGGTCGAACGGGGTACGGATCTGCCCGGCCGACAGGCACTCCGGGTTGAGGGTGGAGATGACCGTGCCGAGGCCGTCGGACTCGCCGACCATCTTCATCTCGATCAGGTTGGTGTAGACCTCGGCGCCGGCCCACTCGTCGTCGGTGGGCTCGGAACGCACCACCCGGACGTAGCCGTCGAACTCCACGTTGAACTCACCGACGCCGGGAATGGCGAAGGTGTCCCACGAGTGCAGGCCCAGGTTGTCGATGCCGGGCACCGGTGGCGTCCACTGCACGACGGGCGTTCCCTCGTAGAGGTTCGGCACGCCGTCGGACTCGACCGGCCGGCCGTAGATGGTCGTCTTGTTCGGGCTGACTGTAGTCATTGCTTGCTTCCTCCTGCTGTTCTTGGGTTCTCGGCCGAGTCCGTGCGGATGCTCCGACCGCGGGGGTTGTCAGATGGCGATGCCGCGGTGGTCGCAGCAGGTACGGCCGGGCTCGTCGGCGATCCCGTCCTGGTTGGTGTCGAGCTCGCCGTCGACGGTGGAATAGACGTCGCGCGAGTTCAGGTCGATCCGGCCGTCACCGTCCCAGTCGTTGAGCTTGCCCTTGAAGGTGCCGATGATGAAGACGTTGGTCAGGTCGCGGATCTCCGGGTCGTGCAGGGTGGACAGCACGCCGTTGCCCGGGGTGAGCACCTGGTCCAGGCTCTTGCCGATCACGGTCTCGACCGGGGTGTAGCCCCAGCCCTGGAACCGGCCGCGCACGTAGCGGATGGCGTCCTCGCCGCGCACCTTGAGGTTCTCGTCGAGGTGCCAGTTGCCGTAGCGGGTGAAGCCGATCCGGGTGTCGTGGGTGCCCTGGCTCGGGTCGTCGGCGTGGCCGGACCGGAAGAAGGTGCGCGGCACCTGCGACTCGAAGTAGAAGTTGCCCCGGTCCCGGCGGGTCCGGTCGGTGAAGCCGCGGAACAGGTAGTTGTCGATGTGCTTCGAGCCGTCGGCGTGCAGGCCGTCGATGGTCTTGGCCATCAGCAGTTGCTTCTCCCGGGTGGCCACGTTCGGGCAGGCGTGCGCCTGGCCGTAGATGCGGGCCAGGCCCAGTGGGCCGAGCGAGAGCTTGCCCCAGTGCCGGTTGGTGTTGTCGAACCGGACGTAGAGGTCGCAGTGGATCAGCAGGTGCAGCGTCTCGTCGAAGGTCTTGCCCTCGGTGAACACGCCGGAGCGGCCGTCGAAGCGCGGGTCGCCGGTGGTCAACTCGCTGCCGAACAGGCCTGCCCACTCGGCGATCTCGGGGTCGGAGTCGGACTCGAACAGCCGGAGCGCGGCCACCGCGTGCGGACCGCCCAGCTTCTCCATCGCCCACAGCGCGTCCCAGCGCACCTCGCGGTTGCGCTCGGAGCGGATCACCTCGACCAGCAGGTCGAAGGCATCCGGCAGGTCGCGGTCGGCGTACTCGAACAGCGCCTGCTCGCGCATCACCGGGTCGGGGTGGGAGAAGGCGTCCGCGCGCAGTTCCTCGTCGGTACGGGAATCGATCCGCACCGAGGCCTTGTCCAACGCGTAGCCGAAGTCGCTGGCCCACGCGGCCGGGTCGCCGGCGACGAAGCGGGGGTCGACGCTGAGCGTGGTGCGGTAGGCGAAGTTCAGGGCCTCGCGCTGTTCGGCCAGCAGGTCGGTCAGCGGCGGAACCGCCACCGGCAGCTTGGCGTCAGGCTGAAGATCGCTGAGGGAATCCGGCGACTTGTTGCAAAGATCGATGGCCATGCCAGTGCCTCCTAAGCACGCGAGTTTGTGGTTCGGGCACGAACGCTAGGACTCAGTTGCTTCAGAATGTTCTCGCTTCTTGCTTCCGCTGGATCGAACCTGTCGACTACGACGGTTATCGGGAATCGCCTGCCGTTCTTCTGGATTCTTGCGATCTTTGCCGGCTGAGCTATCGAGCGGGTCACGAGCGCTTCTAGAGTTTCACTACATCAATACTTAGCGATGTTCTGGCTGCCCGGAACCCGGGCGACCCGCGGCCTGGACGGACCGGACGATGCCCACTCAGCTCGATGCCAGCACCGACCTCACCTTCGTCGCCCAACCGCGCCGGCCGGTACCGGTGCCCGACTGCGGGCCGGGAACCCGATCGGGATCCCGGCTGTCCGAGCAGCAGGCCGGCGTACTGGTGGAGCTCGGGCACAGCTGGCGACCCGGCGACGCCACCGTGCTGCTGGCCGGCATCCGGCGCGCGGTCGACCTCGGAGCACCGCTGACCCTGTGCCACCGGGGCGCCGGCGGGATGAGCCTGCTGCGGGCGGCCGCCGCCGAGCATCCCGGGCTGCGGGTGCGCGAGCGGATTCGCGATCTGGACGGGCAGCTCTGCAAGCAGCCGGCGCCGCACTGGCGCCGGCGGCCGCTGGCGTCCGGGCCCGCGGAGCACAGCGGAGCCGTCGCCATCACCGGCGGCCTGGGCGGGATCGGGCTGCGACTGGCGACTCATTTCGGCCAGCTGAACCATCCGATCTGGCTGCTCGACCGCCGGCCGGTGTCCAGCCTGCCGGCAGCGTCCCAGCACGCCCTGAGCCGGCTGGCCGGCCGGACCCGGGTGGTGGTCAGCCAGGTCGACGTCCGGACCGGCTGTGGTGCGGCGCCCTTTCCGATCCGCCATCTCATCGCCGCCGCCGGCGAGCTGGAACTCAGTCCGGTCGCCGACCTGACAGCCGATGAGCTGGAGCGCTCGGCCGATGCCAAGGCCGCGGCCCTGCGCCGGTGCACCGAGGACCTGCTCGGCAGCGGCCTGCGCTCGGTACTGGCCTTCGGTTCGGTGGAGTCGCGCTGCCCGCACCGGGGATTCGGCAACTATGCGTTGGCCAACGAGCTGCTGCGGCTGGAGGCTGATCGGCTGTGCGCACGTTTTCCCCGGCTGCGGCTGGTCACCGCCGAGTGGTCGCTGTGGTCGGAGGTGGGGATGGCGGCCGCCGCTGCCCGGTTCGCGGGGCTGGCCGGCTTCGCGGTGGTGCCGGCAGACTGGGGGGTGCTGGCCAGTGCCACCCTGCTGGCGCGGGCCGGCGACCTGCCGGCCGGGCTCGCGCTGGGCGGCCCGCAGTCCGATGCCGACCAGCCGGTCCGGGCGATCGCCGGCATCGGAGGCAGCTCGCACAGCCTGCAGCAACGCTCGGTGCGCCGGTTGATCTCACTGTGCAGGCACGGGCAGGCCACCAGGCGGCCCGCCGCCGCCACGCCGGACATCCGTACCGAGCCCGGCAGCAGGCCGGTGCTGCGCGCGGTGGTCCGGGGTCGCCGGCTCGGCACCTGGGCGAGTACGCCGCACAGCTGGGAATCGGTCGCCGGCGGTGAGCGGTGAGCACCACCCCCGCCTCCCCCTGCGCCGAGGCCGAGGTGGTCATCGACGCCGGCATCGACCAGATCTGGAACGCGATCACCTCGAGTGCGCAGGCCTATCGCTGGTGGGGCCTGTCCGACGGCGACCTCGACCAGGTCGCCCGCGAGGTCACCGTGCAGACCGGCTCGTCGTCCTTCTACCGCCTCTGGATCGACCGGATCGCCGCTCCCCGGTTGCTGGAGTTCACCTCCTCCTACCTGGGTGTCACGCCGACCACGAGGGTGCGCTGGGAGCTGGAGCCCGACGCCGGGTCCGCGGTGCGGGTCCGGGTGGCCGAACGGTTGCAGGACCGGCAGCCCGCCGCGCTGCGGCTGGCCGGCGAGCTGTGGCACCTGCGGTTGACCATGCTGCGCCACGTGCTGGAGGGAACCCCGGCACCGGGCCTGCCGCCGGACATCCTGCTCTCGGCCGAGCTGTCCGGTCCGGGCTGGCGGCCGCTGCACCCGTCGAACCTGGTCGGTTGGCTGCCGATCTCCGGCCCGGAACTGCCACCGCGCTGGTTCTACGTCATCGACTCCGAGGGCGCCCGGCCGTTTCCGGTGGTCGGCTGGCGCAGCCATTACGACGACCGGCTCGGCATCGAACTGCAGGTGCAGCCGGACGGGCCCAGCACCCGCGCCGACCTGTCGATCACCGAATCCTTCGGTTCGGTGCTGCTCACCGTCCGGCACACCGGCTGGGCGGAGCTGCCGACCGACGCCGAGATCAGGCTGGAACTGCGCAGCCGGTTCTATGCGACTTGGCGGCTGGCAATCAGCCAGGGAGCGCAACGGGCGGTGCAGCAATGAGCAGCACCGTGCACCGCGCCTCGGCACCGGCCTGCTCCGACGGGTGTCCTGACGTCCGTGCCGACCACGAGGCGGCGGTGCGCCGGGCGATCGCCGGCATGCAGGCGATGCTGTTCGAACCGTTGCGGTTGGAGCACGTGGCCGCCGCCGCGATCTACAGCCCCTTCCACTTCCACCGGACGTTCCGCCAGATCACCTCGACCACGCCGGCCAGGTTCCTGGCCAGCCTGCGGATGCAGCGGGCCAAGCAGTTGCTCGCCGACACCGACCTGACGGTCACCGTGATCAGCGGCCTGGTCGGCTACGAGAGCCTAGGCACCTTCACCACCCAGTTCGGCCGGCTGGTGGGAACCTCGCCGGGCCGGTTCCGGCACCTGGTGGACCGGTGCGGCACCGACCTGCGGCTGTCCGACCTCGACCTCGGCAACTTCCTGCCCGGCCGGCTGCCGGTGCTGTGCAGCGCACCGGACGGCGCACGGCTGGAATGCCGGACCACCATCATCGGCCTGTTCGACGGGGAGCTGCCCAGTGGTTCGCCGACCAGTTTCACCATGGTGCGCGACGGATACGTGGCCGGCATCGTGGCGCCCGGCAGCCGGTCGGTGCTGGCGCTGTCGGTACCCGACGACATCCTGCTGAGCGACCTGGCGGTGGGATCGATGACCGGGGCACTGGTCGGCCGGGCCGCCGTGCCCGGCCGTGGTCCGGCACCGGTCGGCAGGCCGGCGTGGTCCGCGAACGGCCCCACCGGTGGCGTGCTCGACCTGAAGCTGACGCTGCCCCGGCCGGTCGATCCGCCGGTGATCTCGGCCGCACCCGTGCAGTACCTGGCCGGCCGGCGATGAGCGCCGAGCGGCGGGAGGTGCTCTGCCACTCCGGGCCGTGCTGGGCCGGCCGATTCCTGGTTCGGCTCATGCTGCGGATCATGCTGACCTTCGGCTACGGCTGGCCGTTGCCGTTCGCCGGCAGCCCGCAGCGCTGCGAACGCACCCTGGACGCGATCGCACCCCGGCCGGTCTGGTGGCGGACCCGGGCCCGCGCGCTGGTGGCCGAACTGCTGTCCCACCCCGCCGGCTGAAGGCAAACCCAGCCGGACGACGCCAGCACGGGCCCGCTGGACACACCGACCTCGACTCAGCCGGAGGCCGCCAGCACGTCCGCCGCGCTGAAGGTGAACATCGTCCGCAGCTGACGGATCTGCGACCGGGCCGGGGTCGCCTTCATCATCAGGTCCCGGCCGGCGCACACCAGCGGGCTGCGCCACTGGCCGGCCACCGCGGCAAGATGCGACCGCTTGACCAGCGCGGTGGCGCGCGGCGCGCGAGCCGCCTCGTAGCGGCGCAGAGCAGCCGGCTCCAGCGTGCCGGCAAGCGCGTTCGCCAGCGCCAGCGCGTCTTCGAAGGCATGGCAGGTGCCCTGCCCCATGGTCGGTGCTGCCAGGTGCGCGGCGTCGCCGACCAGGGTGACCGCAGCCCTGCCCCAGACCGCACCCGGCGGCTTGCGGTCGAACACGTCGTGGCTGAGCCAGCATTCGGCCGGCGTGGTGGCCACCAACTCCTCGATCGGCTGGTGCCAGCCGGCGAACAGTGCCCGCACCGAGTCGGCCGCCGAGGCCAGCGCGCGGCTCGCCGGATAGGCGGCGAACCAGTAGGTGCCCTCGGACAGGGCGAAGATCCCGAACTGCACGCCCCGGCCCATCGTCACCTGCGCCGGGTAGTCCGCCAGCGTGGTGGTGGACAGCCCGCGGATCACCCGCATGCCCAGCCGGCGGCTGCCGTCCTCGCCGGTCAGCACCCGCCGGACGGTGGAGTGTGCACCGTCCGCTCCGACGAGCACCCGGCCGGCGTGCCCGCCCTGGTCGGTACCGGCCCGGACCAGCTCGCCGTCCAGTTCGACCGAGCGCAGCACGGCGGCATGCACCGTGACCGAGTCCGGCAGCGCCTTGCGCAACTCGGCCATCAGCGCCGCCCGGGTGATGGCATGACCGTTACCGCCACAGGCCACGGTCATGGTGTCCGGATCGAGGTATTGCAGCACCGAACCGTCCGGCCGGCTGACCCGCATGCCGGCGCAAGGCCGGGCTGCCTCCTGAACCCCGGGAATGCCCAGCTGCCGCAACGCGGCGAGGGCATTGGGCCACAGCGTCAGGCCGCTGCCTGCCGACGAGGCAGGGTCGGCGTCCAGCACGGTGACCGACCGGCCGGCCAGTGCCAGCGCCCGGGCGGTGGCCAGGCCCGCAGGCCCGGCGCCCGCGACCAGGATGTCGGTGGTCACGTCTCAGGCCGTCGCAGCCAGGAACCGCTCGGGCAGCAGCCCGATCTGGGTGAGCAACTGCAGGCCGTCGGCGACCCCCCAGTGCTCGACCACCCGGCCGTCGACGAAGCGCAGCTGGCCCATCAACCGGCACGACACCGTGCGGCCGGTCGGCTCGGCGTCGAGGAAGGAGCCGAGGTGGGTGGCGTGCATCTGAATCCGGGTGGCCACCATGTCGCCCTCGGCGATCACCGACTCGAGTTCCATCCGCAGGTCCGGAAAGGCCGCCAGGAAGCGCTGCATCTCTGCCGCGGTGTCGACCGCACTGGTCGGTTCGGACTCCCGGCCGTGGTGCACCATCCGGGCTTCCCACATGCTTGCAAGGGTTGCCACCTCGCCGGCGTTCCATGCCTCGATCAGCTTGCACACCGCCTGCCGGTTGCGCTCCTCCTCGGCGGTCACGGACCCGATACCAGCTGAACTCACGGTGGCATTCATGCTGTGCAGCAAAGCCGATTGCCGCACCAACCGGTTATCGCAGCTTGCGCCAGCTCGAAGAATTCCCCTACGTCGACGGGCAGATCAGCAAGCCAGGAGAGGGCTGGCATCGTTGACTCGCCATTCTGCCGAGCACTACTATATGGAAATTAAGCATTCTGAGGAGGGGCTGCGATGTCCACAGCGCAGGTCGGGCAGATGTCCAACACCGCCGAGGAGATCGGGCCGGTACAGGACGAGCAGGATCCCCTGACCATCGAACGGATTCACAGCTTCGGCCTGCGGCCGGGCGACCGGTGCCTGGACCTCGGTGCCGGCCAGGGCTCGATCGCGAGCGCGCTGGCAGCGCTGGTCGGCCCGGCGGCGGTCACCGCCGTCGACCGTCGTCCCGGTGGTGCGTTGCTCCGGCTCCAGTCCGCGGGTGTCACTGTGCTGGCAGCCGACGTGTCGAGCTGGGAGCCGGGCGCACAGCGGTTCGAGCTGATCCATGCCCGGGCGCTGCTCACCCACCTGCCGGATCGGGACCGGATGCTGGCCCGGATGGTGTCCTGGCTCAACCCCGGGGGCTGGCTGCTGGTCACCGACCCGGCCGACTTTCCGCTGTCCTCCTCGCCCTATCCCATCATGCGCCGTGCCGGCGAGGTGCTCAGCGAGCTGGCGTCCCGGATGGGCACCGATCCCGGCTGGGCGCGCCGCTATCCCGCGCAGCTCGAGGCGCTGGGGCTGGTCGACGTCGATGCCGACAGCCGGCTGCGGATGATGCGCGGCGGTACTCGGGAGGCGCTGATGCTGTTCCGGCTCTACGACCGGGCGCGCGAGCCGATGCTGCGGGCCGGCCTGACCGAAGCGGAACTGGCCGAGATCCAGGACTTGCTACATTCGCCGGACTATCTGGACCTGCCACCCGCGGTGATCCGCGCCTGGGGGCGGCGGCCGGCCTGACCGCCGCTGCGGCGAAGGAAGGCGAGCGATGTCGGACAAGAGCCTGGCTGCTCGGCTGCAGGTCAAACCCGGTCGGCGGTTGCGGGTGGTCAATGCGCCCGCGGGCTATCCGGACATGATCGGCGCCCTGCCGACCGGCGCCCGCTTCGTCGACGCCGGCGAGCCGGCCGACGTGGTGCAGGCGTTCTTCTCCTCCCAGAGCCAGTTGACCGCGCAGCTGCCGGCCACCCTGGCCGAGTCGGGGACCGAGGTCGTGCTGTGGATCTGCTACCCCAGGACCGAGGCCAAGGTGTCGGACCTGTCCCGGCAGGCGGTGCACAACGCGATCCGGCTCAACGGCTGGAAGCCGGTGGCACAGGTCAACGTCGACCAGACCTGGTCGGCGATCCGGGCCCGGCCCGGCAGCTGAGGCTCCACCCGCACGCGGTCGGGCCCGGTGCCGTCCGGCATCGGGCCCGACCTGCTTCTGCGGTGTGCGGCCGCTCAGCCCTTCGGCCGTACCCGCAGGCTGGCGACCCCCCACAGGAACGGGTGTTCGGTGTAGGTCGGCTGGTAGTCCGCAGCCAGCCGGAGCTCCGGCAACCGCTCGGCGAGCTGCCCCACCGCGGCGCACAGCATGATCTTCGACAGCCGGGCACCGATGCACTGGTGCACGCCCCAGCCGAAACCCAGGTGCCGGGTCACGCTGCGCCGGGTGGGGTCGAACTCCGCGGGATGATCGGTGAAGGCCTGGTCGCGGTTGGCTGCGCAGAACGACACCAGCACCTCGGCGCCGGCCGGCAGCGTTACCTCGCCCAGCGTCACCTCACGGGTGGTGATCCGCGGCAACCCGAGCACCGGGTTGACCAACCGCAGGCCCTCCTCCACCACCGGCTCCAGCAGGTCGGGATCCGCGACCACCGCCTGCCACCACTCCCTTTGGCGCAGCAGCACCAGCAGCAGGTGGCTCAACGCGTCGGTGGTGGTGGCGTGCCCGGCGGCCAGCAGCCCCATGGTCTGCCACACCAGCTCGGCGTTGGTGAGCGGCTGGTAGTCACCCCGGCGGGCATGCACGCACCGGCTGAGCAGGTCGTCGGCCGGGTGGGCCCGGCGCTCGTCGATCAGGCTGTTGAGGTACTGCTGGTAGGCCACCACCGCCCGGACCGCGTCGAGTTGATCCTCGATGGCGTGTGCTGAGGTGAACAGCCGGGCCCAGGCGTCGTCCCACCGCTCGACCTGGGCGTGCATGTCGCGCGGCACCCCGATGAAGTCGAGGATGATGGTCAGCGGCATCGGGTTGGTGTACCGCGGGTACAGGTCCACCTCGTCGCAATCCTGCCATCGGTCGAGGTACTCGGCGATGGTCGGGACGACGGCAGCTTCGAACTGCTCCAGCACCTCGGTGGTGAAACCCTGCCCGATCAGCGATCGCAACCGGGCATGGTCGGGCGGGTCGGTGTTGAACAACTGCATCGCAACCGGGAAACCTTCGGTGTTCAGGATCTCCAGCACTTCGGGCAGCACGGTGTTGGGTGGATCCACCTTGTTTCCCGAGGAGAAGGTCACGGTGTCGGTGCACACCCGCATCACCTCGTCGTAGCCGGTGACCAGCCACATGCCGAAGATCGGGTTGAAGCACACCGGCGCCTCGACCCGGGCCCGGTCGAAGAACTGGTGCGGGTCGGCCCGGAACTGCGGGTCGAAGGGGTTGTAGAGCAGTCCCAGTGCCGCAGTCGGATGCGGTAGGTCGGCGCCGCCCGCGCCGCTGCCTGGCCACTGGAAGTCGGTCTCGGTCGAGGTCATCGGTCCACTCCTGCCTTGCCGGCGACCACCAGGTCGCGGTTGACCACGCTCGACGCCACCTCGATCTCCTCGAAGCCGGCCGCCCTCAACGCGGTACGGATATCGGCCAGCGAGTGGCAGCGACCGGCGGTGAACTTCATCAACAGCCCGGAATACTCCGCCACCGGGCGGTCGCGTCCGGGGCCGTGACCGAGGAAGGCGTCGTGCAGCACCAGTTGGCCACCCGGCCGCAATGCCTGATACGCAGCCGAGAGCAGGGTGGCCACCTCGGGCAACTCCCAGTCGTGCACCACGTTGGACATCAGCACCGTGTCGAAGTCGCGCAGCGTGCTGTCGGCCCCGAAGTCGACCGAGAACATGTCGCCGGTCACCACCGAAACCCGATCGGTCAGGCCGCGCTGCTCGATCGCCTCGCGGGCCAGGATGTCCACCGGCGGCTGCTCCAGCAGCACCGGGCGCAGGCCGGGATAGGCCGCGACCAGCGCGCAGGAGTACAGCCCGCTGCCACCGGCCACGTCCAGCAGTCGCGGGCCGCGCGGCCGCAACCGCTCGGCAACCGCGTGTGCCAGGTAGGTGTTGCGCGAATCGGTGCTGCGCAGGAAGAACCGTGCGAAGTCCAGCCCGCCCATCCCGGCCGCCCAGTCCAGCTCGCCGTCCGGTCCGGAATCGGCCGGCGCCGCCGTCATCACGGCGGCCATCGCCTCGCAGTCCGGTCGCCGGACCAGCGCCTCGTAGACCGGCACGATACTCCACGGCGCGTCCGGCAGCAGGAACTCCTCCGCCAGCGTGCTGAGCCGCCAGGCGCCACCCGCGCTCGGCGTTTCGCCGGCAGTCGCCGGTTCGACCACGCCGAGCACCTCGAACAGCGAGGCCACCACCCGGGTGGCCCGTTCGGTCATGCCGCTGCGTTCGGCCCAGGCCGGCAGGTCCAGCGGACCGTCCCGCAACGCCTCGACGGCACCGAAGCGCACCAGCGCCGCGGTGAACACGTCGATGGCGAACATGCTCTCGGCCAGGCCTAGCACCTCGGCCGGATCGGTCCTGGGGCCGGCGCCGATCATCGGCGGCGGCATCAACAGGTCAGTCATGCCACATCTCTCCCCAGCTGGCCGGTGACATGCCCAGGGCGTCGGGGATCTTGCCGATGTCGTACACCCCCCAGTGCTCGGCGAGCTTGTCGCCGCGAATGCGGAAGGCGTCGAAACCACCGACCTTGATGGCGCGGTTGGTCGGCGGCAGGCCCATGAACTCACCGGTGTGCCGCATGTTGATATGGATGACCTGGATCAGCAGGTCGTCGCGTTCGAACTCCAGCAGCACGTCCACCGAGTCGGTGTGAAAGCCTTCGGCGGCTTGGCCGAACCGCAGCCGGACCCCGTCCCGGCCGGGCGGGTCGGTGGGCGGGGCGAAGTGGTCGACGAAGTCCTCGACCAGGTACTCGTCGATCGCGCTCAGATCGCGGTTGACGAAGGCGCGGGCGCGGAACGACTGAACCAGCTCTCGCTTGCTGACGACGGGCTGTTCGACTAGATCGGTCATAGCTACCTCCGGGCGCCAATTAGCTACTGTTATTTACAGTGATCCAGACGCTAAAGTGGCCCTGCTCGAGCTCGTTCTTCGAGCTTGCGGGACTGCTACCTGGCGTCCGCCGCCAGCCGAGGAGAGCCGTCGATGGGACCGGATGCGCAACACTGGCTGGAAGTCCGCGGCGCCCGGATCCACAACCTGCGCAACGTCGATCTCTCGATGCCGCACGGGCTGCTGGTCGCCTTCACCGGGCGGTCGGGGTCGGGCAAGTCCAGCCTGGCGGTGGACACCATCATGGCCGAGGCGCACCGGCGGTCGGTGCAGTCGATGACCGCCTACGCCCGCCAGTTCGCCGCCCAGTTCGACAAGCCGCCGGTCGATGCCATCTCCGGCCTCTGCTCGACCATCTTCCTCGACCAGGACCGGATCAACCGCAATCCTCGTTCCACGCTGGGCACCAGCACCGACATCTTCGACCTGCTGCGGGTGCTCTTCGCCCGCTTCGGCCATCCCGGCTGCCCGGTCTGCGGCGGACCGATGGCGACGCCGGATGCCGGCGGGCTGCGGTGCGAGCGACACCCGGACCAGCTCTCCGACCGCCTGGAGCCCAAGGATTTCTCGTTCAACCTGCCGTTCGGCGCCTGCGAGGTGTGCGGCGGCCTGGGCAGCGCGCTGCAACCGGAGGAGAGCCTGGCGGTGCCGGACCGGTCCCGTTCGGTGCGCGACGGTGCGATCCAGGCCTTCGGCGCGGACCGGTTCGCCGAGGTGCACCAGGCGGTCGCACTCGCGCTGTGCGAGCAGCACGGCATCGATCCGGACGTACCGTGGTCCGAACTCGACGCCTCGGCGCACGACCTGCTGCTGCGCTCCGACGCCGAGCCGGTCGAGATGCGCCCGCCCGGCGGCAAGCCCTGGCAGACGACCTACCAGGGTGTGCTGCCGTGGTTGCAGCAGCTCTACCGGAGCGCGAACTCCGACGCCGCCCGCAGCCGGATCGGGAGGTTCCTGCTCGAATCGGTGTGTCCGGAGTGCGGTGGCAGCCGGCTTGCCGCGGCAGCCCGCGGCTACCGGCTGGCCGGCCTCGACCTCGCCGGGTTGTGCGCCGCCTCGCTGGAGGACTGCCGGGCCGCGGTCGCGGGCCTGGCCGGCACCCTCCCCGGCGCCGAGCAGGTGCTGGCCGAGATCACCGAACGGCTCGACCTGCTCGTCGAACTGGGGTTGGGGTACCTGTCACTGAGCCGCTCGGCTCCCTCACTGTCCGGCGGCGAGGGCCAGCGAGCCCGGCTGGCCACCCAGCTCGGCACCGGGCTGTTCGGCCTGATGTACGTGCTGGACGAGCCGAGTGCCGGCCTGCACCCGCAGGACACCGAACGGCTGGTCGGGGCGCTGCGTTGCCTGCAACAGCAGGGCAACAGCGTGCTGGTGGTCGAGCATGACCGCCAGGTGATATTGGCCAGCGACTGGCTGGTGGACGTCGGCCCGGGGGCCGGGCGGGACGGCGGCCGGGTGCTCTACAGCGGGCCGACCGCCGAGGTGGCCACCAGCCCGGACTCGGTGACCGGGCCGTATCTGACCGGTGCGGTGGCGGCGACCGCATCACGCCCGGCTGCCGCCCGACCGGACGGCGGGTCGGTGCGGATCACCGGGGCCCGGTCGCACAACCTGGCCGGCATCGACGTGCGGATCCCGTTACGCCGCCGGGTCGCGATCACCGGGGTGTCCGGCGCTGGCAAGTCCAGCCTGGTCCGCGACGTGCTGCTGCCGGCGCTGCGTTCGGCCGGCGTGCCGGGACCGGCCGGGACCGTCGCGGCCGGCAGCTGGCAATCGGTCGAGCTGACCGGCGAGCTGGATCGGGTGGTGATCGTCGACCAGGCGCCGATCGGCCGGACACCGCGCTCCAACCCGGCCACCTACAGCGGGGTTTTCGACGCGATCCGCAAGGTGTTCGCCGCGCTGCCCGCCGCCAAGGCCGCCGGGCTGAACGCCAAGCACTTCTCGTTCAACCTGCCCGACGGCAGGTGCCCGACCTGTGCCGGCGACGGCGAGCTCCGGATGTCCATGCAGTTCCTGGCCGACGCGGTGGTCCGGTGCGAGGACTGCCAGGGCCGGCGCTACCAGCAGCGGGTCCTCGACATCCGGCGCGACGGGCTGTCCATCGCCGACGTGCTGGAGCTGTCGGTGGACGAGGCGCGGCAGGCATTCGGCACCGTGACGGCGATCGTCCGGGTGCTGGACGGCCTGTCTGAGATCGGGTTGGGTTATCTGGGGCTGGGCCAGCCCGCGCCGAGCCTGTCCGGCGGCGAGGCACAGCGGCTCAAGCTTGCCGGCGAACTGTCCGTCGCATCAGGGGCAGCGACGCTGTACCTGCTCGACGAGCCGACCACCGGGCTGCACATGGCCGACGTGGCGCGGCTGACCGCGACCCTGGACCGGCTGGTGGCCGGCGGCCACAGCGTGCTGGTCGTCGAGCACGATCCGGACCTGATCGCCGGGTCGGACTGGGTGATCGACCTGGGCCCGGGTGGCGGCCGGCACGGTGGCACGGTGGTGGCCGCCGGCCCTCCGGACGAGATCCGGGCCTGCGCCGCCTCGGCAACCGGCCGGTTCCTCTAGGCCATCGTCGGGCCTACCGGAGGGGGGCTCAGATCCGGGCCACCGCGGCGGGCATTTGCAGATCCGGCCAGAAGCTGCGCAGGGTACCCTCGGCGATCATCAGGGACATCAGCGGAAACGCGAAATCCGACGGTGGGTGCACGCCGTGCCGGTTCTGTGCCTCGAAGACGCCCTGTCCGAACTCGGCCATCTCGAACCGGTGGCCTGGTGCGGTGCTGGCCGCGACCAGCTCGGCGATCTCGCCGATAAAGACGTCCCGATCGCCGCTGCTCTGCGAGTTCAGGGCCGAGTCGAACATGATCTCGCCGCACCGGACGCCGTTGCCGGCCTGCAGGTTGGTGAAGAATCCGGCCAGGTGGTCGCGGATCGCCTCGGGCATGTCGACGCAGTAGCCGGCATCCAGGATCACCACGGTGCCATCGGCCCGGATGTAGAGGTTGCCCGGGTGCAGGTCGCAGTGCACGAATCCGTCGGCGAACACCATCTGCCCGACCGCGGCCAGGGCGGTGCCGGCCGAGGCGGTGCGCTGGGCGGGATCCAGCGCCGCCGGGCCGCTGTCGGACAGGCCGGGGATCAGGTCGGTGACCAGCACCTCGCGGTCGGACAGCTCGCCGCGCACCGTGGGTACCAGCACGCCCGGCAGCGCTTCGAGATTCCTGGCCAGCTGCTCGGTGTGCAGCGCCTCGCGCACGAAGTCGAGCTGGCCGTAGATCGCCCGGTTCATATAGTCGATCAGGTCGGCCAGCGGTGCGCCACCGGCCTGCGGCATCTTCTCCGCCACCCTGGTGAACGCGGTCATCAGCGCCAGGTCGGTGGCCATCCGCCGGGCGATGCCGGGCCGCTGCAGCTTCACCGCGAGCGCGCTGCCGGCCGGATCACCCGACTCGGCGGGCAGCGTTGCCTCGTACACGCAGGCGATGCTGCCGCTACCCAGGCACCGGCCGCTGAACTGCAGGCCGGCCAGCCGCGGCTGGCGCTGCACCGCCGCTTGCCACTGCCGGTCGAAATCACGCTTGGTCATCGGGGTGACGTCGTCCAGCAACGCAGCCAGTTCGCCGATCACGTGCGGTGGCAGCAGGTCCGCCCGGCTGGCGATCATCTGGCCGAACTTGACGTAGGTGGCACCGAGCCGCTCGATCCGCCGGACCGCCCGCCGAGCCAGCCGCCGCTGCGCCTCCACCCGGCCGCGCCGGACCCGGTCGAGGAGGTAGAGCGGGCCGAGCACCGCGGCGTAGTCGGCGAACCGGACGGCCAAAGCGACCGCCCGGCCGGCCAGTCGCCAGCGGCTCACCCGTGGCGGCGGTGGTATCAGGATCGCCACCGGCTTGATCTCGAACATCGCCCTCCCCTACCGGCTCGCACTGAAGGAATACGCCGCCACCAGCGGAATCGCCTGTGGTAACGGTGGATCCAGGATTAGACCGGCGCGACTGGCGGCCTGCATCAGCACCTCAGGCGGCAGGCCCAGGGTGCCGGGTGCGGCGTGGCCACGCGCCTGGACGCTCGGCACGCAGTACAGCGTGCTGGTGGCCAGCAGCATCGCGGCAAGCGGTCCGCGCAGCGGTGGCGACTCCACCACCAGCAGGTGCCCCTGCGGGGCCAGGTGATCGACGACCACCCGCAGAACGGTGTCAAGGTCGCCCACATCGTGCAGCACGCTCAGTGCCAGCACCAGGTCGTACGGGCCGGCCAGGCCGGCCACGGCGTCCTCGGCGTGCAGCCAGAGCCGGTCGGTCAGGCCCGCGGCCGTCAGCCGCCGGTTGCCGTCGGCGACCTGCCGGTCGTCCAGCTCGAAGCCGTCGGCGGTCATACCCGGATAGCGTTCGCCCAATGCCTGCAGGGCATGCCCGGCGCCGCAGCCGATCTCGGCGACCCGGCCGCCGGCCTGCAGCCTCTCGACCAGCCCGTCGATGGCCGGCACCCAGACCTGCGGCAGGATGCCGGAGGTCCAGCCCTCGCTCATCCGCTGCATGGCCGACGCCAGCTCCGGCGGGTAGGCGTCGGCGGGTACCCGGCCGCTGCCGAACGCCTCGGCGACCACCGGCACGCAACCGGCCAGTGCCGAGAACAACCCGATTCCAGCGGACAGATCGGCCGGTGAACCGGGCGGTGCGGCGAGCATCGCGGCCGCGTCCGGCGTCCACTGCGACCTGCTCCCGGCGCTGACCAGCAGGCCCGCCGCGTCCAGGCAGCGCAACCATTCCGCGATCAGCCGCTCGTCGCCGCCGGTGCGCTCGGCGAGTTCGGCCGCATCGGCCGGTCCGGCGGCCAGCGCGCGGATCAGGCCGGTCCGGTTGCCCAGGTCAAGCATGGTCGCCGTCATCGCAGACGCCAGGATCGACAACACCGGAGGAACCGGCGGCATGCCACCGGACGGTCCGACGACCGACCCGCCGTCAGCCGGCTGCCCGGCGCCGGGATGGGCCGGCGGTACCGAATGTTCGAAGACCGTCGTCATGGCAACCTCCGTCGCTGGCCGGTGCACCGGACGGCGCTGTGGCCGAGGCACCGTGACGCTCGCAGGAACTGTCTCACCGACCGGCGCGTTGCCGCCTTCTCCGTTCTTGCGAAGTTCGGTCCGACGCTGCTTTCACCGTTGCCAGCTGCCTATCGTTGCCAGGTGTTCCAGCATCGGACGCGGCCACACCGGCCGCGGCCCGCCGAGCAACGACGCCTGACGGAGCTCCGCATGACGCCTACCAGCGCGCCGAGCCACCGAGTCACCCCGGTGGACGTCGAACGCATCCTCGACGCCCCGCTCGGCTCGGCGTGGGCGGCGTTGACCGACCCGGCGCTGATCTCGCGATGGTTCACCGCGTGCAGCCGACTGTCCGCCCGCCGCTACCAGCTGCGGTTCTCCGACGCCGACGGCGACCACACCAAGACGGCACGAGTGATCAGCTTGCGGCGTCGGGGAGATTCCGCCTGCTACGCGGTGCTGCTGGCCGACCCGGGATACCCCGACAGCACGGTCGCCGTGACGCTGTCCGCAGCCAGCGCGGACACCTGCCGGCTGGTACTGCACCACGCCGACCCACCCGAGCAACTCCTCGAGGGGTACCGGACCGGCTGGCCGGACTACCTGGACGCACTGGCCCGGTTGGTCGGCACCACCGGCCGTTCCGGCGTTCGGCGGCCTGAGCCGGACCGGCCGCGCTCGACAGCTTCCCAGCACCGGTGACCGCGATGCCCGACCAGCTCAGCCCTGTCTCCGCCGTGCGAACCGGCCTGCGGTGCGGGCAGATCCTGGTGATCGGCGCGGCGTGCGGGCTGCGGCTGCTGCCGGTCCTCGCCCTCGGCATGCTGCCCGGCCGGCGCGGCACCCTGGCCGCCGATACCGGACGGATCCTCTCCGGCTACCTGTGGCGGCTCGGGCCGGCCTTCGTCAAGGCCGGCCAATTGCTGTCCACCCGCCAGGACGTGCTGCCACCACAGCTGTGCCGGGAGCTGCAGGCGGCACTGGCTTTCGGCCGGGAGGCGGTCCGCGATCCGGCCACCGGCGAGCTGCGGATCGCCGACATCGGCTCGGTGGCCACCGTGCAGCGGGCCAGGGTCCGGGGCACCGACGTTGCTGTGAAGTCCATCCGGCCCGGCACCGTCGAGCGGCTGGAGCTCGACCTCGGCGTGCTGCGCCTGCTCACCGCCGGACTGATGCGACTGTTACCGCACTCGCAGCTGCCACTGCGCCAGATCGTGCACGAGATCACCGAGTCGGTCCGCCGCCAGACCGACCTGGCCGGTGAGGCGGACACCCTGCGCCGGCTGGCCACCCTGGAGCGCAGCCTGCCGGTGCTGCTGCCCACGGTGCTGCCCGACCGCAGCAACGACCGGCAGTTGACCATGACCTGGCTGCCCGGCCAGCCGGGTGGCCGGGCCTTCTCCAGTGACAAGCGGGTCGCCAAGCGGCTGGTGCTGGCAGTCTATGAGATGCTCTTCATCACCGGAGTGGTGCACTGCGACCTGCATCCGGGCAACTGGTGGGAACTGCCCGACGGCCGGCTGGCGATCGTCGACGCCGGCTTCGCCTACCAGTTGGACGAGGAGATGCGCACCCACTTCGCCGAGTTCTTCCTGGGAATGGCGAGTAACAACGCCGAGCTGTGCGCCACCCATGCCCTGGCGGCCTGCGCGGTGCCGGTGTCACCGGCCGACGAAGCGGGCTTCCGGGCCGACCTGCAGCGCCTGATCGAATCGAGCACCGGACGGACCGCCGGCGATTTCTCGCTGACCGCCTTCGCGGCCAGCTTCTTCGCCATCCAGCGCCGCCACCACGCCTACTCCCGTGCGACGTTCATCTTTCCGTTCATGGCCTTGCTCGCCATCGAGGGCCAGGTCAAGCAGCTCGATCCAGGTATCAACTTCCAGGCGCTGGCCGGGCCCGTGGTGCTGCGCGCGATCGTCAACCGGGCCCGGACCGGCTCGTCGGACTCGGTCGCCTGATCGGGGCCGGCCGCCCGACCAGCCAGCGGTCGGCCACCCCCGGTCTGACCGCAAGGTCGAAGAACTCGGCCGGCGGGGGGCGGTTCAAGATTCGAGCTGTCATCTAGACAAGCTTCCGGAGGCAGACATGCTCGAAAAAGACAAGTCAAAGGCACCGATCGGCTCGCTGCTCGTGGTGGAATCACTCGACCGCGCGACGGACTACTACTTCGGCGCGTTCGGAGCGATCGAGACCGAGCGTTACGCCGCTCCCGACGGCAAGGTCTGGTACGCCGTTCTGCACATCCTGGGCACCCCGGTGCAGCTGATGGAGCCCATCCCGGAGATGGGCATGGTGGCGTCCCGAGGTGCTGACGACGAGGGCGATTCACTCGTGCACACCGTCGCCGTCACCGACACCAACGCCACCTTCCGGCGGGCGGTCGAGGCGGGCGCACGTACCGTCCTGGAACCGCACACCGCAGCCTGGGACGAGCAGCACGCGGAGTTCCGCGACCCGTTCGGGCATCGCTGGGCACTGGGCAGCCGGCTGCTCAAGCACGACCAGGCCAAGCTGGCGGTAGCGCCGTCCCTGGTCGTCAACGACCTGGACGAGACGGTCGATTGGTACCGCGCGGTGTTGGGTGCCAGCGCACCGGTCCGGTTCGCCGGTCCGCGGCCGGAGCGCCCGTTCGGGGTGGTGCGGATCAAGGACGCCCCGCTGCAGTTCATGGCCGCGTCCAAGGAGCACAACCTGGTCGCGCACGGCCGGCAGGGCCGCCCTGGCGGTGACATCTCCTCGTTGGCCCTGACGGTCAACGACGTCGACAAGGTGTTCCAGACGGCAATGGACCGGGGCGCCACGTCGATCATCGAACCGCAGCTCGCCTACTGGGGCGACCGGTACGCCGAGTTTCGCGACCTGAACGGCCTGCGGGTGGCAGCCGGCTGCGGCGATGCCAGCCTCCAGTCGCAGGTGGTCGACCCGGCAGACGCGCAGGCCGCGTTCCGCAACTTCCTGCGGGAGAACCAGTACCCGTCGAGCCCGGCTGCCGCGGTGGGCGTGCAGAACATCAACGCCTGAACCGCAGCCGGCCACCGGCTGTTCCACCCGCATCACCCGCTGAACCATCCGTCCCGAACACCCGGAGCACCAGATGAATGCGAACATGTCCGGCCGGTCCGTGCTGGTCACCGGCGCGAGTTCCTCGATCGGGTCCGAACTGGCCCGGCAACTGGCCCGTGCCGGCGCCCGGGTGACAGTGACCTATCGCGCCAAGGAGCAGGCGGCTCGCGAACTGGTCGGCGACATCGCGGCGGCGGGTGGCACGGCACAGGCGGTGCCCTACGACCTCGCCGACCCGCAGTCGGCCGGCGAGGTCGTGGCATCGGCCGTCGAGACCTACGGCAGCCTGGACGCGGTGGTGGCCAACGCGGTGTCCTGGCCCGAATCCGGGCCGGGCCCGATGGCCGAACCCTTCGACCAGGTGGCCGACTGGCAGGACCATTTCGTCACCAACTCGGTCGGCACCATGAACCTGGCGCACGCCAGCGCACCATGGCTGCGCAAGTCCGACGCCGGTCGGCTGGTGTTCGTCGGCACCTCGGTGCTGCGGCACGGCGTGCTCGGTTCGGCGATCTACTGTGCGGCCAAGGCAAGCCTGAACGGCCTGATGGCCGGGTTGATGTGGGATCTCGGGCCGGACGGGGTGCTGGTGAACGTGGTGATGCCCGGCTGGGTCCTCGACCCGAAGTTCGCCGAGCTCGATCTCGGCGAGGAGTTCAACGCCCTGATCGCCGAGCACGCCAGCAAGACCCCGGTCGGCCGGCTGGCCACCCCGAGCGACGTGGCCGGGCTGATCTGCTACCTGGTCTCCCCCTTCAACGGTTCGGTCAACGGAGAGGTCATCGCCGTCACCGGCGGCTACTGAGCAGGAGCTTCTCCGGACCGGCCTGCCGGCAGCCGGCTGCATCCAGGCACGGGTCGAGGTCGCGGCGCCGGGCGCCAATCCACGCCACTACCGGCGCGATCCTGCCGGATGCAGCCGGCGCCGCATGCTCTGAGGAGTCCCGCGAACGCCGACACCACGCCGGCCGCCCCGTCGGAGACGAGGCGGCCGGCGTCGTTGCCGGCACGCGCCTTTTGCCGACCGGCGCGGACCGTCCTAGGGTCGAGTACGGCAGATCCTGACCGGACAGCCGCGCTCTGCCCGCGCGCACGAGGGAGCCAGACGTGAAGCTCGGCCTGCACATTGCGGATTTCACCTACCCGAACGGCCCGGCCGGACTGGCCGACGACCTGAGCCGGGTGGCGGTGGCGGCCGAGGAGGCCGGCTTCGCCCGGATCAGCGTGATGGACCACGTCTGGCAGATCTCGGTGATCGGACCACCTGAGCACGAGATGCTCGAGGCCTACACCACGCTGGGCTACCTCGCCGCGCGCACTTCACGGGTGGAGCTGCTGGCCTGGGTGACGGCCGTCAGCTACCGGGAGCCGGGCATGCTGGCCAAGCTGGTTTCCACCCTCGACGTGCTGTCCGGCGGTCGCGCCTTGCTCGGCATCGGCGCCGCCTGGAACGGCGAGGAGGCAAGCGGGCTGGGCCTGCCGTTCCCGGACACCGCCGAGCGGTTCGAGCGGCTGGAGGAGACGCTGCAGATCTGCCTGCAGATGTGGAGCGACGACGACGGGCCGTACCAGGGCCGGCACTACCGGCTGGGCCGCACCCTCAACGTGCCGCAGCCGATCCGCCGGCCGCCGATCCTGATCGGTGGCGGCGGGGAGAAGAAGACGCTGCGGCTGGTGGCCCGCTACGCCCAGGCCTGCAACCTGTTCGCCGGGCCCGAGCTACCCCGCAAGCTCGACATCCTGCGCGAGCACTGCCGCACCGAGGGCCGCGACTACGACGACATCGAGAAGACCGTGATGTTCCCGCTCGACGCCGGCGAGCGGGGCGAGAAGATCCCCGAGCTGCTCGAGCAGCTGCGTGGGCTGGCCGAGCTCGGGGTGGCCCACGTGCACGGCTGGGTGCCCGGCGTCTGGCAGACCGAGCGGTTGGAGCTGCTGGGCAAGGAAGTCATTCCGGCGGCCGCCGAGATGTGATCCGAGCGGGCACAATGGTGCGGTGCCCGTACCTCGCCGGAGATCCCGCCTGAACCCCGTGGCCCGCGCTGCCGCCGTCGTCCTCGCCGTCGGGTCGCTGCTGGCCGGCTGCACCTCCGCCACGCCCGGTCCGTCCTCCTCGCAGGCCGGCCGGGCCGGCGCACCGGCCGGTGCCGGCAGCAGCCCGTCCGCCTCGTCGCACGGGGGCCACGCCGCAGCCGGCGCGGTGACCGTCGCCGCGCTGCAGCCCGGTGAACGCTGGATCACCCTGCCGATGCCGGGTGGCACCTACCGTCCGCAGGCCGAGGCCGGCGGCACCGACGACTACCGCTGCCTGCTGCTGGACCCGAAGATCACACGGGACGCCTTCCTGTCCGGGGTGGTACTGGAGCCCGGCAACCCGAACCTCGTGCACCACGCGATCCTGTACCGGGTCGATCCGGAGCAGACCGCGGCCGCACGTGCCAAGGACGCCGCGGACCCGCGGCTGGGCTGGTCGTGCTTCGGCGGGCCCGGGCTGCCCGGCAACGACACCGACCTCGGCGGCCTCAACTCCGCGCCCTGGGTGGCCGCCTGGGCGACCTCCGGCGGCGAGCAGCGGTTCGCGGCCGGCACCGGCCAGCGGATGCGGGCCGGCACCCGGGTCATCCTGCAGATGCACTACAACCTGCTCAACGGCGGCGGCGCCGACGACACCACGGTGAAGCTGCGGGTCGCCGCACCGGGCGCGAAATTGCAGCCGCTGCAGACCATGCTGCTGCCGGCCCCGGTCGAGCTGCCGTGCCCGAGCGGCGAAACCGGCCCGCTGTGCGATCGCAACGCCTCGGTGGCCGACGTGATGCGGCGCTTCGGCACCAACTCCGGACGGGTGGTGGCCGGCCTGCAACTGCTGTGCGACGGCTCGTTCAGCAATCCCCGCACCGGCCCGACCCAGACCTGCGGCCGGCCGGTGACCGAGACCATGCAACTGCGCGCGGTGGCCGGGCACATGCACCTGCTCGGCCGGTCGATCCGGATCGACCTGACGCGGCAGGACGGCACCAGCCAGCGGCTGCTCGACATCAAGACCTGGGACTTCGACAACCAGCGGGCCACCGTGCTGGCCGAGCCGATCACCGTGCACTCCGGCGACCGGCTGCAGGTGAGCTGCACCCACGACGCCACCCTGCGCCGGAAGCTGCCGGCGCTGGCCAAGCTGCCGCCGCGCTACGTGGTCTGGGGCGAGGGCTCCTCCGACGAGATGTGCCTGGGCCTGGTCAGCTTCACCCAGCCCTGAGCTGCCGCCGGGGCGCACCGCGGTGGCCGCGAACGTAGGATCGGAAGAGGTCGAGCATCCCTCGGCCCCGGAGCCGACAGCGTTGTGGAGGAATGCCATGCCTGCCAAGGATGATCTGCCCTCGACGCTGAAGCGATCGCCGAAGAAGGCGCAGGAGACCTGGTCCAAGACCCACGACTCGGCGGTGGACAGCTACGGCGAGGGCGAGCGCGCGCACCGCACCGCGTTCGCCTCGCTCAAGCACTCCTACGAGAAGGTCGGTGACCACTGGGAGCCCAAGGAGGGCGGCAAGAAAGGTCCGTCGGACGCCCAGTCGGCCAAGCGCGGGGCGGCTGCCCGGCGGGGTGGCAAGACCGCCGAGGGCGTCGACGCGAACGCCACCAAGGCCCACCTGATGGAGCTGGCCAAGCAGCTCGACGTGCCGGGCCGGTCCCGGATGACCAAGGCCGAACTGGTGGAGGCGTTGATGAAGGCCAACCGGAAGGCCACCGCCAAGGCCCGCGGCTGACCTTGCTCCGAAACCCGTCAGCCACCGTCCTGGCGGGCTTCGGGAAGGTTGTCGCGGGCCCACAGGGCGGCCGAGGTACGGTCCGACACCCCGATCCGGCGGAACACGTTGCCCAGGTGGACCTTGACGGTCCGCTCGGCGATGCCGAGCGAGCGGCCGATCTGCTTGTTGGCAAGCCCCCGGCTGGCCAGCACCAGCACCTCACGTTCCCGGCTGCTCAGCTGGTCGGCCGTCGAGAGCGGCTGCCGGTTGGGCAGCAGGGCCACCGCCACCCGCGGGTCGAGCGGTGCGCCGCCGGCGCTGGCCGAGCGGACCGCCGCCAGCAGGTCGGCCGGCTCGCTGTCCTTGAGCAGGTAGCCGACCGCCCCGCTGGCCAGCATGTCGCTCACCTTGGCCTGGTCGGCGAAGGAGGTCAGCGCGATCACCCGGGTCGCCGGGGCCCGGTCGAGGATCAGCCGGGTGGCCTCGATGCCGTCCAGCACCGGCATCGACAGGTCCATCAGGATCACGTCCGGCTCGGTCGTCGAGCTCAACTCGACCGCCTGCCGGCCGTCGGCCGCCTCGCCGACCACCTCGATATCGGCCGCGGTGCCGAGCAGGCCGGCGAGCCCGGCGCGCACCAGGCGATGGTCGTCGGCCAGCAGCACCCGGATCATGCCGGTACCTCCATCCGGAATCGGGTGCCGTTCGCGCCGCTGGCCATCGACAGCCGGGCACCCACACCGGCCGCGACATCGGCCATCAGTCGCAGGCCGAAGTGGCCCTCGGTCGCTGCCTGCTCAGCCCGCTCGGGTGCCAGCCCGTGGCCGTCGTCGGCCACCTCGAGCCGGATCCCGCCGGCGTGCCGGCTGAGCTCGACCCGAATGGCGGCGGCGCCCGAGTGCTGGACGGCGTTGCGCAGGCACTCCTGGGCGATCCGGAACACCGCCTGCTGTTGCTCGGCATCCAGTGCCTCGGCGGCGGCCGGATCGACCTGCAGCGAGATCTCGGCGGCGGAGCCGGATTGGGTACGCACCAGGTCTGCCAGCGCCGCCGCCAAGCCGCCCGCGGTCAGGCTCGGCGGGTAGATGTCGACCAGCAGCGACCGCATGCCGGCCACCCCGTCCCGAACGGTCGCGGCCGCCTCGGCAAGGCGCGCGGCACGGGCCTGCTCGCCCGCCGCTGCGGCCCGCTCGACCTCGCCGCCGACCAGGAAGGCCGCCCCGGCCAACTGTTGTACCACCCCGTCGTGCAAGGTGGCAGCGATCCGCCGGCGTTCCTCGGTCGAGGCGTCCAGCGACCGGCGCATCAACGCCTCCTGCCGCAGCTGGGCGGTCCGGGCCCGCCGGTAGAACAGCCACAGCAGCGGCGCCAGCAACACCAGCACCGCGGCCAGGCTGCTCAGCATCACCCCGGAGAAGCCCCGCCACAGCTCGTCGCTGCGCTGCGACACCAGGTCGTAGCGGAAGTAGGCCTCGAACAGCAGCGGCCGACCGCTCGGCGTCCAGACCGGCCGGTACACCTCCAGCAGCTTGCCGGGCGCGGACTCCAGGGCGTTCTCGGGGCGCTGCAGGTCGGTGATGCCGGCCTCGGTGCGAGGAGCGGTCAGCGCGTCCAGGGCCTCGTCGTCGAGCTCGAAGCGCTGGCCGACCAGGCGCCGCTCGTCGGAGTAGAGCACCACGCCCTGCGGACTCCACAACTTGACCCGGACCACCTGGGAGTTGAGAATCCCCTGCCGGATCAAGCCATCCAGGCGTGCGGTGGCAACGGCGGGATCGCTCGCCATGGCGTCGGTGAGGGCCGGCTGGACCACGCTCTCGGCCAGGATGTCGGTCACCTCGGCCACCTGGTGGACGGCCTCCTGCTTGGCGATCCGCTGGAACACCAGGATGCCGCTGACCGCCACCACCGTGAACAGCACCGCCACCGAGACCGCCACCTGGATGACGAGCCGCCGCACCGAGGTCGGCCGGGACGCACCGGAGCGCGGCGCGACCAGGGTCTGCCAGTGCGGCTCGCCGAGGGCGGCCGCGCGGTCGGGCCCCGGCGGGACAGCCGGCGGCGCCGCGCCGGTCATGGGGACCGTCACGGCGCCGCCGTCGGAAGGAACTGTCACCGGGACAGGCCCGCATCAGCCGTCATGGCTGCCATTCTTACCGCTCGAGCCGCTGTCCGAGTCGTCCGAACCGCTGCCGGAGCTGCCGCCGTGGTCGTCCGAGCCGCTGCCGGAGTCGTCCGACCCGCCACCGGAGCCGCTGCTGGAGTCGTCCGAGCCGCTGCCGGAGCTGCCGCCGTGGTCGTCGCCGGGCTCAGGGGTCGCGCTGCTCGAGCTGCCGCCGTGGTCGTCGCCGGGCTCGGGAGTGCGGCTGCCGGTCCGGTCCCCACCGCGGTCGTCACCGGGCTCGGGAGTCCGGCTGCCGGTCCGGTCCCCACCGCGGTCGTCACCGGGCTCGGCGGTCCGGCTGCCGATCCGGTCCCCACCGCGGTCGTCACCGGGCTCGGCGGTCCGGGACCGGCTCGGGGTGGCACTCGGGTGCGCGCTGGGGGTCGGCGAGCTGGCGGTCGAGGACCGGACGGTCAGCGCGGAGTCGTCGCCGAGCTCCACGGTCTGCGCCCCGCTGGGCGCCCGGACCGGCAGCTGGTGGCTGAAGGACGGGTTGTGGGCAAGGCCCGCGACAGCCGGAGCGGCGGCCAGGCCGGTGGCGGTGAGGGCCGCCGCGGTGAGCAGGAACAAGCGGTTCATGGCTGGATCTCCAGACAGGTCGGTGTGCGGCTACAGGTTGTTCGATTCCTTTCTCCTCCCCCGCCCGGTACGGCCGCCATCAGACGATGGGACTAGTACCCCGCCACTACCTGCTGGCTCGCCAGACCGGGCCTACGGCCGCGGGGTCGCAACAGCCCCAGAGTGCACATCCCTCCCAATCTCTAAAACTTATGAACTTCCATTGAAATCAGAATCAAATATCGCTACGGTCCGCTACGGGCAGTAGTTCCGCGGGGGGCCGCCCATTCCGCCGACCAGTCGGAGTAGGCGCGTGCCCGAACTGCCGCGATCCTGTTGTGCCCGTCCCATCCCCCATTCACCGGTTTCACCGACCCCTTAAGGAACCCCATCCATGGTTCTGCCACCGCGACTTCGTCGCTGCACCACCCTCGGTGCGGTCACCGGCCTGACGGCACTGGCCGTCACCGGTCTCGCCCTGTCCACCGGCTCGGCCGCGGCCGCGCCCAGCCCGAAGGCGTCCCCCACCGCCCTGGCGGCCCAGTCGGCGGCCAGCCTGGTCGCTGCCCGGCCGGCTTCCATCCACGCCAGCAAGGACGATGCCTACATCGCCCATTCGCCGGTCTCGACCCGTGAGGGCCTGCAGTACGTGGCCTACGACCGGACCTACAAGGGGCTGCCGGTCTTCGGCGGCGACTTCGTCGTGACCACCGACGCCACCGGCAAGGTGCTGTCGACCTCCGCCGCGCAGGACAAGGTGATCAACCTTGGCACCGCTGCGGGCAAGACCGCCGCGCAGGCGGCGGCCACCGCCCGGGCGCAGGCCAAGGGCACCGTGGACTCGGTGTCGGCGCCGCGCAAGGTGGTGCTGGCCCTGGGCACCCCGCAGCTGGCCTACGAGACCGTGGTCGCCAGCCACGCCGGCGCCACCCCGTCCAAGCTGCACGTGTTCACCAACGCCAGCACCGGCGCGGTCGCCTACAGCTACAACGAGGTCCGCGAGGGCACCGGCACCGGCAAGTGGAACGGCCCGAACCCGCTGACCATCGACACCAGCCACCCGACCAGCACCACCTGGACCATGACCGACCCGATCCGATCGGGCATCTCCTGCCGCAACTACACCGGCGGTGCCGTGCTGTCGGGCAGCGATGACGTGTGGGGCAACGGCGTCGGCAACAACATCGAGACCGGCTGCGTGGACGCGTTGTTCGACGTCCAGACCGAGTGGAAGATGCTCTCGGCCTGGCTCGGCCGTAACGGCATCAACGGCTCCGGCACCGGCTACCCGATCTACGTCGGCCTCAACGACGTCAACGCGTACTGGGACGGCACCCGCGTCGCGGTCGGCCACAACAACGCCGGCGACTGGATCTCCGAGCTCGACGTGCTCGGCCACGAGTTCGGCCACGCCGTGGACAACTTCACCCCCGGCGGCATCGGCTCCTCGGCCGTCGCCGAGTTCACCGGCGACGTCTTCGGTGCCCTGACCGAGGCCTACGCCAACGAGGCCGCCGCCTACGATCCGCCGGACTACACCGTCGGCGAAGAGGTCAACCTGGTCGGCTCCGGCCCGATCCGCTACATGTACAACCCCTCGCTGGCCGGTGACCCGAACTGCTACTCCAGCTCCATCCCGACCACCGAGACCCACTCCGCGGCCGGCCCCGGCAACCACTGGTTCTACCTGCTCGCCGAGGGCACCAACCCGACCAACGGCCAGCCGACCAGCACCACCTGCAACGGCTCCACCGGCCTGGTGGGCATCGGCATCCAGACCGCGGGCAAGATCTTCTACAACGCCATGCTGGCCAAGACCACCGGCATGACGTACTTCAAGTACCGCACCCAGACCCTGACCGCCGCCAAGAACCTCACCCCTGGGGACTGCACCAACTTCAACAAGGTCAAGGCCGCCTGGGACGCCGTCAGCGTTCCCGCTCAGACCGGTGACCCGACCTGCAGCACCACCGGCACCGTGACGGTGAACAACCCCGGTTCGCAGACCGGCACGGTGGGTACCGCCAAGAGCCTGACCATGACGGCCAGTGGTGGTACCGCCCCGTACACCTGGAGCGCGTCGGGGCTGCCGCCGGGCCTGGCGATCAACTCCTCGACCGGTGTCATCTCCGGTACCCCGACCACCGCGGGGACCTACTCCTCCACGGTGACCGCGACCGCCTCGGCGGGCGGCTCGGGTTCGGCG
>Ga0070700_100000013_pt1 | contig 158921 bp, 148 predicted proteins | sample KBSK5101metaG_FD_65456 | JGI IMG/M metagenome (GOLD analysis project Ga0070700, IMG submission 65456) | Corn, switchgrass and miscanthus rhizosphere microbial communities from Kellogg Biological Station, Michigan, USA - KBS K5-10-1 metaG | ecosystem: Host-associated > Plants > Roots >...
CTGCATAAGGAGTGGTCGACTCCTGCATAAGGAGTGGTCGACTCCTGCATAAGGAGTGGTCGACTCCTGCATAAGGAGTGGTCGACTCCTTCAAAAGGAGTCGACCACTATATCCATGCGCCCGCTGGACCCCGCGCGCGGGCTCGGAGACTCCATGGAAAGGAGTCGGCGACTCGATACGAAGGAGACGGCGACTCCTGATGAAGGAGACATCGACTCCTTTGGAAGGAGTCGGTGGACCCCACGCGTGGCTACGTCGACTCCCTGGAAAGGAGTCGATGACTCCTTATGAAGGAGTCCCCCACTTCTTTTGAAGGAGTCGGCGACTATTTGAAAATCGGACACCCATCCCGCGCGTGGGAAATTTTTGCCCATTCGTGTGGTCAAATCAGCCACGCGTGAGGTCGTGGTACCCACGCGTGGGCTCGGCGACTCCGTTGGGAGGAGTCCATGACTCCTTATGAAGGAGTCACCCACTCCTTTTGAAGGAGTCGGCGTCTCCTTCATAAGGAGTCGTCGACTATTACTCCGGTCGACCTCGGTTCCTGTCCTGTGCAAAGATGCCCGCGATGAAGCGCGCACTCATCCTCGGCATCTCCGGGCAGGACGGCGCGTATCTCTCGCGGCTCCTGCTCGCGAAGGGGTACGAAGTCCACGGCACGTCGCGCGACTCCGAGCTGCAGCGCTTCACGCGCCTCGAGCAGCTCGGCGTGCGCGAGCGCGTGAAGACGCACTCGACGTCGCTGCGCGATTTTCGCGAGATGCTGCAGCTCGTGACGATCGTGCAGCCCGACGAGATCTACAACCTCGCCGGACAGACTTCCGTCGGCCTCTCGTTCTCGCAACCGATGGAGGCCATCGAGAGCATCGCCCAGGCGGCGCTGATCCTGCTCGAAGTCGTGCGCTATCTGAAGCTGCCGGTCCGCGTCTACAACGCCTCGTCCAGCGAGGCCTTCGGCGAGACCCCGGCCGGCATGGCCGCGGACGAGCAAACGCCGTTCATGCCGCGCAGCCCGTATGCGACGGCGAAGGCGACCGCGCACTGGACGACCGTCAACTACCGCCAGGCCTACGGCATCCACGCCTGCTCCGGCATCCTGTTCAACCACGAGTCGCCGCTGCGCAGCGACCGCTTCGTCACGAAGAAGATCGTCACCGGCGTCCTCGAGATCGCTGCCGGCCGCCGCGATCGCCTTACCCTCGGCGATCTCGGCGTCTCGCGCGACTGGGGCTACGCGCCGGAGTACGTCGAGGCGATGTGGCGGATGATGCAGCAGGAGAGCGCCGAGGACTTCGTCATCGCCACCGGCGAGAGCCACACCGTCGAGGAGTTCGTCGCCGCCGCATTCGCCGAGGCCGGACTCGACTGGCGCGAGCACGTCGACATCGACCGCACCCTCCTCCGCCCCAACGACCTCCGCTACAGCCGCGGCAACCCGGCCAAGGCGAAGCGCGAGCTGGGATGGGAGGCGACGACGAAGTTCGCGGAGCTGGTGCCGCTGCTGGTCAACGCAGCACGCCAAGAGCTCGAAGCCCGCGGCCAAGACGCCAGCGCGCGTACTTCCTGACGTTTCCGTGGAACGCGAGCTCGCGCACGAATTCGCGCGCGACGTGAAACGAACGCGCGTCGCGCGCCTCGCGGAGCTCGCGCAGACGCCGCCCGACCCAGGCGAACGCGCTCTCCAGCGCGCAATGGCGCTCCCACTCCTCGCGCGCGCGGCGCCCCATCTCCTCCGCGAGATCCTCGTGCGCTTCGCACAGGCGCGGAATCGAGTCGACGTCGCTCTCGGACACACGAAGCGAGAAGGCCGGCCAGTCGAGGTCGCGCGACGGCACCCATCGGTCCGACACGATCACCGGCACGCGCGCCGCCATCATCGTTTCGTAGAAGCGCCAGCTCGTCGGGCCGAGGCCCTTCGGGCAGAGGACGAACTTCGACTCGCGGAGCGTCTCCACATAATCGAGATCGTCATCGCGCAGCCCCGACGACCGGTTGCGCAGAAACGCACGCGGATGCTGCAGCGCGAGAACCCGCGCGCGGACGTCGGGAGCGGTATTCACGTTCCCGACGAAACTGAACAGCCACTTCGGGCGTCTCGCATCCGGCGGCGTCACCAGCGCCTGGTTGTCGAACGAGCGGAGATAGAACGCCCCGAGCTGCAGGTCGGGCCTGCGGACCGGACCCGACAAATCGGGGTACATGCCGGGGACGATCGGGATCGCGGCGTCGTTGACGTTGTGGACGTAGCTGCGGTCGGCGAACTTCCGAAACAGCGGCGAGCGACGCACGTCGCCGAGATACGGCTCTTCGGAATCGACGAACAGAAGAAAGTCCGCGTGCTCCGGCGCATCGGCGACGCGAAACTCGTTTCCCCGATACGCGGCCGCCGCGCGGACCAGCCGGTCCAGGTTCGCGGTGAGCCACGGCCTCTCCGCGGTATCGCGCGCGGTGGTGGTGAGAAAGATCGAATCGGGTCGCAAGGGAAAAATGATACAGAATGCGGCCGATGCCGGAGCGCGAGCACGACGTCGACTGGTACTCGGTCGCGGCCGGCGTCACGCTCGCAATCGCCGCCGCCGTTCGTTTCCGCGAGCTGAGCGCGAGCTTCTTCCAGGACGAGGTATGGGTGGCGGAGCTGGTTCTCAGGGGAACGTGGGAGCCGCACCTCTGGCTCACGCCGCCGCTCTTCTACGCGATGACCAAAGCGTGGACGCTGATCCGCGGAATGAGCGTGGAGGCGTTGCGCGAGCCCGCGGCGTTCTTCGGCGTGCTGCTGTGCGCGGTCCCGCTGTTTGCGACCAGCTTCGACCGGGTCACGCGATCCCTCTGGCTGTTCCTGCTCGCGTTCTCGAGCCCACTGATCTTTTATTCGACGCGGCTGAAGCAATACACGCTCGAGGCGACGGTGGCGGCGGTGCTCATCGTCTGTTTCACCCGCGCCGTGACCGAGACCTCACGCCGCGCGTGGGCATTGTTCTTCCTGTTCGCGCTCGTTGGCGTGTCGACGCTCTACTCGACCATCTTCGTCGCATGCGCGGCCGGCGTGGCGACCCTCTTCATCGCACGCGACTCGCTGCGCCGCACGCTCCCGATTTTCCTGCTGGTCGCGGTCGTGTTCGGGGTCGCATACGCGGGCTACCTCGCGCCGGGTCCGGCGAGCACGCGGGTGCACGGTGACATGGACGCCTTCTTCACGGTGACCAGCCGCTGGATGACGTCTCCGCGCGCCGCGGTCGCAACGACCCTCCACTGGGCGGGTCAGGCCTTCAACCTGACGCCTTTCTGGTGGCTCCTCATCCTCGCCGGGGTCGCGTCGTGGGTGACCGGGCGTCAGGACACGAAGTCGAAAATCGCCGTTCTCTGCCTGGCGGCGGTTCCGCCACTCGTGATCGCCGCGATCAGCGCGTTCCGCTTATACCCATACGGCGAGGTACGGTTGATGGTCTTCGCCTTCCCGGCGCTGTTGCTGCTCGCGGCGCACGCTCTGACATCGCTCGCCGCGCGGATCCGGTACGCGGGTCCGGCGCTGGTCGTCGTCTTCTGCGCCGCGTTCCTCTGGAATGGCGTCGTCCGGCAGACGTACAACGCGACGTACATGCGGCTCGTCGATCTCCGGCCTCTCTACGGTTTCGTCGCGCGCAATCACCGTCCCGGCGAGCCGGTATTCGTCGACACGGACAACGTGGCCGCGCTCCGTTTCCACCATCCCGAGCTCGCGCCCGACATCGCCCAGGCCGTACCCGATGGTCCGGGGTGGTACATCGGCCGTGCAGACGCACTGCGGATGCCGGCGAGCATTTCGTTCCGCAGCGGCGAGACGATTGCCGCGCGATTAGTCCCGACGCGCCCGTAGTCGCGCGATGCGCTCCCGCGGCGGAATCGCCGAGAGCTCGCGATATCGCCGGAGTGCCGGCGCATCGTCTCCCTGCAGCTTTCCCTTCTGCGGCGCATGGAACAGGTGAACGATCGGCAGATGGCCGAAGCCGTAGACGCCGCCGTGCTCCTCGGCGCGCTCACGGAAATCGTTGTCCTCACCGCCCCAGCCGACGAACGACTCGTCGAACCCGCCGATCGCGAAATAGGCGTCGCGCGTTGCGACGACGGATCCGCCATGGAGATTCTGCACGACCGTCGACGGGGCAGCCGAAGGCAGCACGCCGCTGTCGAAGACACGCCGCGTGTCGCCTTCGCCGAGATAAAAAATAAAGCGCTTCGGATCGACGAACGACGCTCCCCCGGCAACGCGCGCGACGGCCTCCGAGGCATATCGATCGGGAACGAGCATGTCGTTGTCGTGCAGGATGAGAACGCGGCCGCGGGCGAGCTCCGCTCCGGCGTTGAAGGTCCACGAGCGCGAGTAGTCGAAGCCGGCCGCGGGAATGGGCGTGTGGACATAACGCACCCACTTCGGGAGCGAGGACTCGATCTCCCGCTCCATCGACTGCTCGACCACGATGCATTCGATCGCAGCCCCGCGCTGCGCGGCGATGCTGCGCAGCGTCTGCAGCAGATGCGGAAGCCGGGCGAGCCCGCGATGGCCGATGATGAATGACGCTTCCGGCTCATCCGCCGATGCAGGCGCATCGTCCCGCAGCGTGATCGGCCAGTCACGCAGCGCGGCCGACAGGAGACGCTCGCTCGTCGAAGGAAACACGTTCGCGATGTGGAGCTCGGACGTGAACTTCCATTCGCAGCGAACCGCGCGTCCGTCGGTCGTAATGATCTCGGCGCGGTTGTGAATCAACTCCCAGCGGCCGGCGCGCAGGTTCCGCTCGAAGGACGGCCAGTCGTAGAGCAGCGCGCCAATCCGGCGGCGAAGGGACATGGTCACGATTCTACAGGCCGCCGAATCGCCGCAGCTCCGCCAGCAACTCCTCGTCTCCCTGACCGCTCCAGTGCGGCCACTCGCTGCCCGGATCGCCGTGCGGAACGCGGCGCGCGCGGCGGATTCTCTCGACCAGCGCCGAGGGAAGAGGTGCCAGCCGTCCGCGATCGCGAGACGCCGGCGGCAGCGATGGACCGCGCCGCTGCGGCGCGGTCAGCGCCAGCTCGAAGGCCTCGGCCCACGCGTCGATGGCACCCTCGTGCGATCGGATTCCGGTTTGCGACGCACGCGCGGCAGCGGAAAGATGCTTCAGCAGCGCGCGATCGCGTTGCAGACGCTCGATCGCATCGGCGGCAGCAACAACATCGCCGACCGGAAACAGCATCGCATTCTCGCCATCGACGAACTCGCGCTCGACTTCGCTCCCGGTGAAGCGCGACACGACCGGCACGACTCCGTGCGCCATCGCCTCCCGAGGCGCAATCGTGATCCCCTCCCATTCCGCGAAATGCACGAGCACATCGAGCTCGGGGTAGACACCCGTGTAGAGCTCCTCCCGCGAAAGCCATCCGTGAAATCGGGCGTCCGGCAAACGCGCGCGGAGCTCTTCCGCCGCGCTGCCGTCGCCCGCCACGTCGAGGGTGAACGCGAGCCCGCGACGCCGCAGCTCGGCCTCGAGCGCGATCAGATCGAGCGCGCGTTTCTGGCGCTGCTCGAGTCGTCCGGCGTAGCCGATGCGGAGCGGCCGTGTGTCGTCATGCCGGGTGAAACGCGACGGCGACGCCACCCCGCCCGGAATACTGCGGACGCGCTCGCGCGGCAGCGTCGTGAAGCGTTCGATGGCCTGCGCAATCAACTGCCCGCTCGTCACGCAGAGATCCAGCCAGTCGGCCCACATTCGCACGTCCGAGACGTACTCCGGCTCGTACGCCTGCACCGTCACCGCGAGACGCAGGCGATGTCCCTCGTGCTTCAGCGCCGCGGAAACGGGATAAGCGTCGAACATCCGCGCGATCAGCACCACGTCGGGATCGGCATCGACGATCGCCCGCCGCAGCGCGCGCCGCCGGCCGTAGCGCGTCCCCGACGTGCCGTCGATGTCGATTCCGCGAATCGCGGGCATCGCCGCGCGAAACCGCTCCGGGTCATGAAAGCGCGCGCCCCTCGCGAGGCCGAACACCACGTCGTATCCGCGGCTCGGCAATCCGGAGGCGAGCGCCTCGAGGATCCGTTCGACGCCGCCCTGCGTCGCATGCGTCGGCGTGCAGATGAAGACGCGTTTCATGAGCGGCGGAATCTCTCGGCAAGAAGAGACAGCTTTTCCTCGGGACGAATGTGCTCCGCCACTGCGCGAGACGCGTTCCGCGCGTACGCCTCGCGATCGGCGCGAATGCGCTCCGCCGCCGGAAGGAGATCGCCCTCGCCGCCGACCAGCTCCCCGCATCGGAACTGCTCGATGAAGGCGAAGCTCTCCTGCCGCGTGGCGAGTACGGGGATCCCGAGCCAGAGTGCGGTACACAGCTTCTGCGAAGAGACGCCCATGAGCTGAAACTGCGGCTGGGGCGAGAGATAAAAGACCAGCGCGGCATCGGCAGCAACCGTAATGCTCATGCTGTCCAGCCATTCGAGGCGCTGCGGGAGGTGGAGAACGCGCGGATCGCGCGCGAGCATCGCGTCGAGCACCGGATCGCTGTGGCCGCCCGGCTGCACGAGCAGACGCGCGTCGGGAATTGCATCGAGAAGCCGGACCGCCCACTGCGCGCCATTGTTCGGCGTGAACGTGCCGCTGAAGGAGAAGACAAACTCGCCGTCGCCGATCCCGAGCGCGCGGCGCGCTTCTTCGCGCGACGGCCCCGCGTACGGAAATGCATAGCAGCTCGGGTACGACAGCAGCTCGTGATCGTCCGGCAGGTTTGCGTATTCGCGCTGCAGCGGAACGCGCACGAGATCCGTCAGGATCGTGAACGCCGCGTGGCGCATTCCCCATCGCGACAACGGCTTCCAGTACGCCGTCGCGGGTCCCTCGTATCCGCCCACGAAGATCTCGTCCGCCGCCGTGACCACGGGCCGCCGCGCGAGCCGCGACAGGATGCCGGCGAAGGCCATCGGGATGTCCGCCGTGCCGAGAAAAAGATCGTAGGCGCGCCACCGCGAAATGCGGAGATTCCGCTGCAGCCAGCGCCGGCGATACTCGACCGCGAGCCGCCGCACCGAATCGGGATAAATCGTCTGCGGCAGCTCCCCCTCCGGAGCGAACACGTCCACCGCGAATCCCGCCGCGAGCAACGCGCGGATGATGCCGTCCTCGAAGGGGCGGCCGAAGTAGTCGGCGCGAAGCTCGAAGAACGCGGCGCGTCGCATCTCAGACGTGCGTAACCACGCGCTCCACGTTTGGATCCGCGGGCGGCATCAGCTCGTCGCGGCGGAACAGCATGTCGGTCTCGACGAGCGTGAGGTTGCCGCGATGCCAGGCGCGCATCGCGATGAGATGAAAGCCATGCGCCACCAGCCAGTCGTGCACCTGCGTGAAGCGCGCCGCGCCCGCGTACAACGGCCGGATCGCCGATTCGACGAAGACGTAGTCCGTCTTCTTCAGCGTCCCGACCGCTCCCTCCAGCACCTCCAGCTCGAATCCCTGCACATCGATCTTGATCAGATGAATCGATGGCATCGCGCGCGCGTAGTCGTCCAGGGCGATGACGTCGACAACGCGGCGCGTGATCGCTCCGGTGTGGTACTCGATCTCCTTCCACGTTTCCGCGACCGGCGCGAGGAAGGAGTTCGAGACCGCGGAGGCTTCCATCACGTTCAGCTCGAGCGTCCCCGCAGTCCGGCCGACGCCGGCGTTGTTGAGATGGATCGAGGGATCGCCGCCGTACGATGCGGCGCACCTTTCATATGCCTCGATCGCCGGCTCGAACGCGTGGATCTCGGCGGCGGGGCACCAGTCTTTCCAGCTGTGCAGAAACCACCCCTCGTGCGCGCCGACGTCGAAGACGACGTGCGGCCGCTCCACCGGGCCGATCACCTCGAGAATTTTCCAGTCCGGCTGCAATCGCGTGAGCGGGCGGCCGAGGCGTCGCTTGACCGCGTCCTTCACGGCACGGGGGACGATGCGGCGAATCGGATCGAGTGCGCCCACGCGTCGATTGTCGCTCAGTGCCTCACGGCGACGAAACAAATGCTCGCGGCGCGGAAGAGACGCTCGGTATCGTTCTCGCGCGCGGAGCCGCGAAAAAACCGGCGGGGTGCCAGAAAGGGGAAGGCGCGATCGGCGCGATCGACGATCTCGATCAGTCCGCGGACCACGCGCGCGTAACGCCCCATCGTCGCCAGAGCGTGCAACGTGTCGTACGACGGCCAGAGCCGGACGATCTCGAAACCCGTGGCGCGGAACGCGGCGAGAACGCCGAGCGGCGTGTGATGAAAATACGAGACGTGATACGGCTCTCCCTGCGACACCGTTCCGAAGAAAACACCGCCGCGCCGCAGCACACGCCCGACGTCGGTCAGCGCGACGAACGGGTTGTAGAGATGCTCGAGAACCGCGTAAGCCAGCACCGCGTCGAAGGTCTCGGCGCGAAACGGAATCGCGTGCGCGTCCGCGAGCATGTCGGCTCCGGCGGTCTCGAAGTCGATCCCAACGTACTGCAGGCCGAGGTGCGCCGCCGGCGCGGCCTGATCGCGCGGACCGCAGCCGAGATCGAGCAGGCGAGCCCCGCGCGTCAGCCGGGAACGAACCGCCGAAAAGAGCTCCGAGGAATCGCGTTCCGCGGGCGGACCGTCATAGTCGCGCGCCGGACGGTCGACGGGAAACGCGGCGAGGTCGTGTTCCGACGCGGGACGGAGATCGAACCGGAGCGCCCGCGGCTGCGGATGCCGCGGCCGCAGATCGAGACGCTCGCCGGCGGCGGATGCCGTGAACCCGCATTCGCAGCGGATCGAGCCGTCCGCGATCGCGAGATCGCGCCGGCAGTCGGGGCACGCCAGGGCGTCGAGATACCAGGCTTCGTGCACGCGGGCATCGTACGATACGCGGCGTGACCAGGCGGGCGCACGTTGCGGTGATCTGCCGCGGAGCGGCAGGCGGAGGCGGCGTCGCCCAGGTCGCACGCCGGCACTGCATCGAGCTCGCACGCGAGTTCGACGTGACGCTGATTTCCGACGAGCTTCCTCCCGCGGAGGCGCTGCCGGCACGGCTGGAGCGCGTCGCATCGGTCTCGTTCGGCGCGCTGCACCGCTTCGCGCACGTGCCGAACGAAGTCGCCTTCGCGCTCGCCGTGCGGCGGCGCCTGTTCGTGCTGCCCGAGGTCTCGTTCGTGATCGCGCATGGCGACGTGCCGGCGGTGCTCGCGGCGAAACCGTTCCGCCGCGCGCGCAACGTACCGTTCGGCTTCGTCACGCACGGCGACATGCGGGAGCGTCCGCCCGGCGCGTTCGATGCGCGCCTCGGCGCGCTCTACCGCTGGGCCGAGTCGCGGTCGGCGCGCTCCGCCGATCTGGTGATCGCGCTCGGCCCGGTGATGGCGGATTACGCACGGCGGCGCGGCGCGAGCGACGCACAAATCGCGATCGTGCCGAACGGCGTGGACCTGCGCGACATCGGCATCAGCGACGACGATGCGCGGACGTTCGACGGGCACCCCCTTTCGCTCGTGTTCGCCGGCCGCCTCGCCGTCGAGAAGGGTGTGAACGACCTGCTCGAGGCGATGCGGATCCTCGCGGAATCGCGCATCGAGGTGCGGCTCACGATCGCGGGCAGCGGGCCGCTCGCAGACTCGCTGCGCGCCTCGGCGTCCACGTTTCCGAACGTGACGTTCGCCGGCGCGGTTCCGCGCCGCCAGCTCGGCGGGCTCTATCGATCCGCGGATCTCGTCATCGCTCCGTCGATCAGCGAAGCATTGCCGATGGTGATTCTCGAGGCGCTCGCGGCCGGAACCCCGGTTGTCGCCTGTCCCGCCGGCGACATCCCGTTCGTCGTCCGCGACGGCGAAAACGGACTTCTCGTTCCGCCGCGGAATCCGCGCGCGCTGGCGAACGCGATCGCGTCGCTGGCGCACGATCGCGCGCGCCTTCGCGCGCTCGCGGCCAACGCGCGACCGTCGGTGCTGCCGGCCTTCTCCTGGGAAACGATCGGGGAACTGCTGCGCGAGGCCATTCGCGTGCGGCTGAAGGAGCGCTCAGCGGAATGAGAATCCGATGGATCCTCGCCGCCGGCGTGCTGCTGCGTGCGCTCCTCATCGCCACCACGCGCGGCACGAGCGATCTCGCGCTGTGGGAGTGGTTCGTCTGGGCGCTGCAGAAGCACGGGATGTCCGGCGCCTGGGCTCACGCCGAGAAACTGAACCATCCCCCTCTCGGTGCGCTGATCGTGTGGGGACTGCACGAGCTCGGGCCCCTGGCGATCACGCTCCGCGTCTCGCAGGTCCTCGCCGACGTCGCGACGGCCCTGCTCCTCGCCCGAATCGCACAGCGACTCAGCGCGAGTCCGCGCTTCGTCGCGGGCTTGTTCTTTCTCTCCCCGGTTGCGATTCTCACCTCGGCGTTCTACTGCAACACCGACTCGCTTCTGGTCATGCTGATCGTGGCATCCGTGCTCCTGATGCTGGAGGGCCGCGACGCCGCCTCCGGCGCGGTCTTCGCCTGCGCCTGCGGCATCAAGATCCTCCCCGTTCTCGCGCTGCCGCTGCTGCTCATGAAGGGACGGATGCGCTTTGCGGCCGCGTACGGCGTCGTCATCGCCACAATCTTTCTCCCGGTGATGTGGAGGGACCCGCTGCACTTCATCCGCAACGTCGCGGGATATGCCGGCTCGGGAGAAACGTGGGGCCTCGCGCTTCCCGCGACGCTCGCCGGCGCGACGGCGACATTTCTCCAGTTGCCGCGCGTCCGCGGAATCGCGTACGCGGCCGCGGATCTCTACAACGGCATCGCGCGTGTGGCCGTCCTCGCCGCCGCGGCATTCGTGACGTGGACGTGGGCGCGCAGCCGCCGCGCGGATCACCTCCCTGCCGCCGTCACGCTCGTGTTCCTTGGCGCGATCATCGCCGCGCCCCGCGTGGCGCCGGGATACTTTCTCTGGTTTCTGCCACTCCTGCCGTTCGCGGTATCGCGCCGGCTCGCGCTCGCCGTTCACGGGCTTGCATCCGCCCATCTCGTGTTCGCGTACACGCTTTACTCGCACGGATTTCCCTGGTCGTATGCCGACTTCACGAACACGACGAATCCGTGGTGGCTCGGCCGGGCGGTGGACGCCGGCGGTTTGCCGCTCTGGCTGCTCTGTATCGGCACGTTCGTCGCCGGAACGCGAGCACTTACAATCGGACGTCGATGCTCGTCACCACAATCATCCCTGCCTGGAATCGCGCGCTGATGCTCCGCGAGGCCGTGGCGAGCGTGCTGGCGCAGACATACCGGCCGATCGAGATCGTGATCGTCGACGATGGATCGACCGACGACACCTCCGACACCGCCGACGAGCTCGCGCGCGAGCACCCCGAGGTTCGGGTGATTCATCAGGAGAACGGCGGACCGGGAGCGGCGCGCGAGGCCGGCCGGCAAATCGCGCGCGGAGAATTCATCCAGCATCTCGACAGCGACGACCTCCTCCTCCCTCGAAAGTTCGAGCTGCAGATCGCCGCGTTGCGCAAACATCCCGAATGCGGCGCGGCCTACTGCATCACGCGTTGGCGTCATCGCGACGGCTCGATCGATCCGCGGCCCTGGCGCCGCACCGCCGAATGCTTCGAGGCTATGTTTCCGGCGATGCTCGAGTCGCGGTTCTGGGCCACGACCTCGCCTCTGTACCGCTCCGCGCTTCTCCACGCGGCAGGCCCGTGGCTTCCGCTGCGGATGGAGGAAGACTGGGAGTACGACGCGCGCATCGCCGCGCAGGGCGTACGCCTGTGTCACGTCGATGAAGTTCTCTCGGAGCAACGCTCGCATTCGGAGCCGAGTCTCTCCGGCGTGCAGAACGCCGCGACTCTGCGCGATCGCGCGGCAGCCCACGAGTCGATCTACCGCTCCGCGCGTCGCGCCGGCATCGGCGACGACGCTCCGGAGATGCAGCATTTCGCGCGCGAGCTGTTTCTCCTCGCCCGCCAGTGCGGCGCGGCCGGACTGCCCGGCGAGTCGGCGCGCCTTTTCGCGCTGGCGCGAGAGGCCGCCGGCCCGCGCGGGCGCGGCCTGCAGTTCCGCGTTTACGGAACGCTGGCGCGCGTGGCCGGGTGGAGCACGGCCGGCAAGCTCGCTACCATGTCGGATCGATGGCGAAAATCGCGGCCGTGATGGCCGTCTTCAACGGCGCCGGGCAACTGCCGGCGACGCTGGAGAGCCTTGCCGCACAGACGGAGCCCGACTACGAGCTCATCGTCGTCGACGACGGCTCGACCGACGGTACCGCGGCGCTGCTCGCCGGCGCGGCGGAGCGCGATCCTCGCATTCGCGTGATCACGCAGCCCAACGGCGGGCTGACGCGCGCACTCATCCGCGGATGCGCCGAAGCGCGCGCGGAGATCATCGCCCGTCACGACTGCGGCGACCGCTCGCATCCGCGGCGTTTCGAGCGTCAGCTCGCGCTGCTCGACCAGAACACGGTCGTCGCCTGCGCCACCCGTTTCGTCGGACCGAAGGGCGAGGAGCTCTACGTCTCGCGCGCGGATGGAGACGCCGTGCGGCGCAGCCTGTTGCACGATGACCGCTCGCACATCCGCGGCATCCCGCATCACGCATCGGCGATGTTCCGGCGCGCGGACTATCTCGCCGCGGGCGGATATCGCGAGCAGTTTCGCTACGCCCAGGACCTGGATCTCTTCATCCGCCTCGCGCGGCGCGGGACGTTCGCGATTCCCGGCGAAGTCCTGTACGAGGCGGCGATCGAGCCGTCCTCGATCAGCAGCCTCCATCGCCGCGAACAGGAACGGCTGACGGAGATCGCGATCGCGCTCCGGGACGGCGGCGCCGAGGCCGCGCTGCTCGCCGAAGCCGCGCGCGTCCAGCCATCGCGGAAGGCGATGCCGCGCGACGAGGCGGCGGGGCTGTACTTCATCGCCAGATGCCTGCTGCGGCAGCGCAATCCGGCGTCGCGCTCGTATCTCCTGCGCGCGCTCCGCCGCAATCCGCTCCATTGGCGCGCGTGGGCGTCGCTGCTACCCGCGACGGCGCTCTCCGTTCACCAGAAACTGGGGATCAAGTATCACCTCGACCGTCACCTGCACTACATCCGCCGGTTTGGACTCGGCGCATGGAAAACGCGGCGCGCGCTCTGGTCGCGAGGAGGCGGCGTGCTCGAGGTCTCGGTGCCTGGCGTCGCGCATCCGGTGACGCTGCGCGCCGGCAGTGCCGACGCCAGCACGTTCGAGCACATCTTCGTCTGGGCGGACTACGACCTTGCCTACCCGACCGGCATTCGCACGATCATCGACGCCGGCGCGAACATCGGACTCTCGGCCGTCTTCTTCGCGACGCGATTCCCCGATGCCACGATCATCGCCATCGAGCCGGAGGCGAACAACTTTCAGCTGCTGCGCAGGAACGCGGCTCCCTGGCCGAATATCATTCCGCTGCAGGCCGCCGTCTGGAGCAGCGACACGACGCTCGGCCTCTCCAATCCCTCCGATCGCGTCGACTCGTACCGCTTCGATGCGTCGGCGGCTGCAGACACGGTGCAGGCGTTCTCGCTCCCGTCGCTCATGCAGAAGTTCGCGATCCCTTCGGTCGACCTGCTGAAGATGGACATCGAAGGCGGCGAGACCGCGGTCTTTGCCGCGAACGCGGAGTGGATCGATCGCGTCGGGATGTTCATCGTCGAGCTGCACGGCGCCGAGGCGCGGGAGACGTTCGAGAGCGCGACGGCGAGACTCCGCGGCGTGCGGTATCGCCATGGCGAGAACGACATCGTCGTCGTCGAGCCAGGAGACCCGGTGTGAAGCTGGCCGTCGTCGCGTCGCATGTGATCCAGTATCAGGATCCGTTCTACCGCCGTCTCGCCGAGCTTCCCGGGATCGAGTTGACGGTCTTCTTCTGCTCCGCCGAGGGAGCGAAGACGTATCACGACGTCGACATGGGGACGACACTGCGGTGGGACCTCGAGCTGCTGCAGGGATACGAACATCGCTTTCTGCGCAATTTCGGACGCGGACACGGATTCCTGCGGCTCGCGAATCCCGGCCTGGTCCCGGCGCTCGTCCGAGGGCGGTTCGACGCGGTGCTGTTCATGACCGGATGGGCGTGGCTTTCGGCATGGATCGGCTTTGGCGCCTGCCGCCTCGCGCGCATCCCGATCCTGCTCTACGGCGACAGCAGCTACGTCCCGCCGGAACGCTCCGCCCGCGCGCAGCTCCGCGCCGGCGTGATGCGGGCGCTTTTCGGGATGACGAGCGGCTTCATGATCTCCGGGACGCTGAACGCGGCCTACTACCGGCACTACGGCGCCGATCCGTCGCGCTTCTTCCCGATGCCGTGGGCCATCGACAACGACCGCTTCATCGAAGGCAGCCGCTTCGAGCCGGGCGAGCGGGAGGCGATGCGCGCGCGCCTCGCAATCGACCGGGACGAGCTGGCGATCATCTGGTCGGGAAAGCTGATCGAGCGGAAGGATCCGATGACGCTGCTCCGCGCGCTCGCCCGCATGCGCCATCGCGCCGCGGTCGTGTTCCTCGGCGACGGCGTGCTCCGCGAGCCGCTCGAGCGTTTCGCGCGCGAGCACGGCCTCCGCGCGATCTTCCCCGGCTTCGTGAATCAAACGGAGCTGCCGAAGTTCTATGCGATGGGCGACGCATTCGTCCTCCCCTCGCACTTCGATCCGCGCGCGACGGTCGTGAACGAGGCGATGGCCTGCGGCCTCCCGATCCTCATCACCGACCGCTGCGGCCCCTCCGCCGACATCGTGCGGCACGGCGAGAACGGCTACGTGTTCCCACCGGGCGACGACGCAACGCTCGCGTCGCACCTCGATGCGCTCGCACGCGATCCGGAAATGCGCGTGCGCATGGGACGCAGGTCGCGCGAGATCATCGAGCGCTGGGGCTACGCGGAAGGCGTCGACGGCGTCCTCGCCGCGCTGGCGGCGGTGACGCGGGAGGAGCCGGCGTGATCACGATCGCGATCCCGACGTACAACCGCGGCGCAATTCTCGTCGAGACGATCGAGCGCCTCCTCGCCCTCGAGCCGCGCGCGGAGGCAATCCTCATCGTGGACCAGACGCGCGAGCATCCGCCGGAAATCGACGCGCAACTCAGCGCATGGAACCGCGACGGCGCGATCCGCTGGCTGCGCCTCGAGGCGCCGTCCATTCCGCGGGCGATGAACGATGCGCTCGTCGCGGCAAAGACTCCGCTCGTGCTCTTTCTCGACGACGACATCATTCCCGACCAGCGGCTCGTCGCGGCGCATGCGCGCGCGCATGAAGACGCCACGCTGTGGGCCGTCGCCGGGCAGGTGCTGCAGCCGGGGGAGGACCCGGCCGACGTCGAACAGCCCGACGACGATCTCGAGTTCCACTTCCGCAGCAGCCGCGGCCGCCTCGTCACGAACGTCATGGCCGGCAACCTCTCGGTGAAGCGCGAGCGGGCGCTGGAGATCGGCGGCTTCGATGAGAACTTCACAGGCGCCGCGTATCGTTTCGAGACGGACTTTGCCATGCGCGTCACGGCGGCCGGAGGCGCGATCCGGTTCGAGCCGGCGGCGTCGATCCGCCATCTGAAACTGACCACCGGCGGCCTCCGCAGCTACGGCGATCATCGCACCGCGGCGAATCCGGCGCACACCGCCGGAGATTATTACTTCGCGCTCCATCACGTCCCGCACTTCCGGCGCTATGTGATCCGAAGGGTCGTGAAGAATGTCATCACCCGCTATCACGCCACACACCCCTGGACCATTCCTGCGAAAATCGCAGGCGAGCTCCGAGGACTGATGCTCGCGCGAAAGCTGTTCCGGAAGGGAAGGAAGCTGAGGAGTGTTCGATAGCAATGCCGCGTGACCGCGCAACCGCGTGACCGCGCAACCGAAAACTCATGATCACCGTCATTTTCGCCGCCATCCTGGTGCTCGCCGTCGGGATCGCACTGCTCAACTGGCGCCACGGGTGGATGGCGGCGGTGGTTTGCGGCGTGCTTCAGGACCCGTTCCGGAAGCTGACGCCGGGGACGCCGGCGATGATGTCGATGAGCATCGTGGTGGTGTATCTGGTCGTCCTCATCGCCGCCTCGGCGACGCTGCAGCGGAACCGGCGCGATTTCCAGCTGCGATTTCCGAACGTGTACAACACGGGGTTCGTCGTGATCCTGTTTCTCATGCTCGCGGCACTGCGCGGCGTGGTCACGTTCGGCGTCGCGAACTGGAAGGTGCCGGCGCTCAGTCTCATCATCTATTGCATCCCGATCCCGGCCGTGCTCCTCGGATACTCCTGGCTGACGCGCGAGGAGCAGCTCACGACCTTCTTCAAGTTCTATGCGGTGCTCACCTCGGTCGCGCTGACCGGCACCGTGCTCGAGTTCCTGCACGTCGAGTCGCGCGTGCTCGGCATGGTGGCCATGCCGTGGGGCTACATCCGGCATTTGCCGGGCATTCAGATCCGCATCCTCTCCGGCTTCTACCGCGCCCCCGACATCATGGGATGGCACGCGGCGATGCTGGCCATCATCGGCATCATCATGGCGGTGCGCGCGCGCGTGCTCGTGCGCGCATGGCCATGGATCCTCGTCACGGGATGGGCGTTTCTCAACTGCATCATCAGCGGGCGGCGGAAGGCGATCTACATGGTCGCGGCCTTCGCCGTGATTTTCTTCTGGCGCTTCATGAAACGGCTCACCTCCGCGCAGCTCTCGTCGGCGATCGTCGTGGGTCTCGCGATGGCGGCGGTGATCTATCTCGTCGGCCGGTCGGAGGAGTCGAGCGTCTATACGAGGGGCGCGCGAACGACCGGAACGGAGATCTTCGGACGCCTCGAGGGAGGCACGCAGGGCTCCGTGCAGCAGCACGGGATTCTCGGAGCCGGCCTCGGGGCGGCAACGCAGGGCGTGCGGCACATCATCGGCGGCGACTCCGATCCGGGCTGGCAGGAAGGGGGGCTCGCGAAACTGGTCGTCGAGCTCGGAGTGCCCGGTCTCCTGGCGGTTCTCCTCTTCGCGTTTACGCTCTTCCGGATGATGCTGCGCATCTCCAGCGTGGGGGACATCGAAGGAACGTCGCAGATCCTGCGCGTCGGCCTGCTGGGAATCGTGCTGGCGAACGTGCTGAACTTCATGGCCTCCGCCCAGGCGTATTCCGATCCCGTGCTCACGCTCGCGTCGGCGTTCTTCCTCGGCTGCCTCTTCGCCACCGCCACGCTCGACGAGAGACTCGCGGAACTTTCAGTTTATCCCGCGCCAGGCGCGGGATCATCGGTTACACCGGCTGAATCTCTCCCATAGGCGAGGGCGCAGCACCGCGACGGCCTGAACCCGCGGGATAAACTGAACCCGCGGGATAAACTGACGAACGATGCGCCTTCTGCACGTCGTCCCGACATATCTGCCGGCGCGACGCTACGGCGGGCCGATCGTCGCGGTTCATGGTCTCTGCCGCGCGCTTGCGGAGCGCGGGCATGAGGTCGACGTCTTCACGACGAATGTCGACGGAGACGGAGTGCTCGACGTACCGGTCGGCGAACCGGTGATGCTCGACGGCGTGCGCGTGCACTACTTCCCCTCGCCGATGCCGCGGCTCTACTGGTCGCCGGCGATGCGCCGCGCTTTCGCCTCATCGATTCGCGACTACGATCTCGTCCACGTGCACGCGATCTGGCTCTGGCCCGGCTATGCCGCGTCGCGCGCGGCGCATCGCGCACGCGTGCCGTACGTCATCTCCCCGCGCGGGATGCTGGTGCCCGAGCTCATCCAGCGCAAAAGCCGCTTCGCCAAGCGCGCGTGGCTGGCGCTGATCGAGCGGCGCAGCTTCGCGCAGGCGTCGGCGATCCACTTCACGTCCGCTGTCGAGCAGACGGACGCGGTGCGCACGGGGATCCCGCTGCCGGCGCCCTTCGTCGTCCCGAACGGGATCGATCTCGTGGAGCGCCCCGAGGTCGCGCGCGACGAGAAGACCCTGCTGTTTCTCGGGCGCATCCACTGGAAGAAAGGGCTCGACCGCACGATCGAGCTGCTGCCGCGGATCGACGCACGGCTGATCATCGCCGGCAACGACGAGGAGAACCTGACGCCGAAGCTGCGCGCTCTCGCCGAACGCCTCGGCGTCGCGGATCGCGTCGACTTCACGGGCCCCGTGTACGGCGCGGCGAAGTGGGAGCTGCTCGCACGCGCGACGCTGTTCGTGCTGCTGTCGATGTCGGAGAATTTCGGCAACGCCGTGCTCGAGGCGCTGATGATGGAGACGCCGGCGGCGCTGTCGCCCGAGGTTGGGCTGGCGGACGACGTCGTGCATGCGGACGCGGGCATCATCGACGTCGACGCGATTCCGGCGCTGCTCGCCGATCGCGAGCGGCGCGCGGCCATGGGACGCAACGGCCGCGTGCTGGTGGAGACGAAGTTCACGTGGCCGCGCGTCGCGGCGGCGATGGAAGACGCCTATCGATGCTCGATCAAATCACGCCCGTAGTCCTCACCCGCGATGAGGAAGCGAACCTCGAGCGCACGCTCGCCGCACTCGCATGGGCGCGCGACGTCGTGGTCGTCGACAGCTTTTCAACGGACGCCACGATCGAGATCGCGCGCCGCTTTCCGAACGTGCGCGTGCTGCAGCGCGAGCTCGACTCGCTGGCGGGACAGAGCACGTTCGGAATCGAGCAGGCCCGCACGCCGTGGGTCCTGCTGCTCGATGCCGATTATTTTCTGCCGCCCGCGTTCATCGACGAGCTGCGCGCACTCGATCCGCCCGGGAACGTGCGCGCGTTCCGCGCCGCGTTCCGCTACGCCGTGAACGGCACGCCGCTGCGCGCGTCGCTCTACCCGCCGCGCGTCGTGCTGCTCGACCGCGAGTACGCGCGCGTCTGGCAGGACGGCCACGCCCATCGCGTCCTCGTCGACGGCGAGACCGGCGAGCTGCGCGAGAAAATCATCCACGACGACCGCAAGAGCTTCGCCCGCTTCGTCGCGCGCCAGAAACACTACATGCGCCAGGAAGCGGAGAAGCTCCGCACCGCCGACCTGCGCGCGCTCAATCTCGCTTCGCGCATCCGCAAGCTCGTCTTCGTCGCCCCGTTCGCGGTCGTGATCCACACGCTGTTCGTGAAGGGCGTGATCCTCGATGGGTGGCCCGGGCTGCGCTACACGTGGGAGCGCTTCGTCGCGGAGCTGATTCTGTCGCGCGAGCTGCTGCGCAGGCGGTCGACGACGTAGTCGAAGATCGCCGCCCACCCCAGCGCGGCGGCGCAGACGAGCAACGGCAGAGATGGGAAGACGTATCGCTCCCACCTCACCGGCAGCCAGAGCGCGAAGACGACTGCGAGACTGCCTCCGGCCAGCAGCGCCGTGACGAGATGGGGCGAGCGCCTGCGCCACAGCGCCACCAGCGACAGTGCGACACCGGCGAGGATCGCCTTCCCCGCCACCCCGCTCCCGATCACCGAGAAAAAGAACTGCAGCTTCTCGCCGAGGGTTTCCGTGCGGATCGACGAGGCGAGCGTCCCGAGCACCGCGTCGACGTCGCGTAATTGCCATCGCACGCGCTCGAAGATGTACGGCGTCCAGTAAAACGGGTTGACGGCAATGGTGACGAAGCCGCACGAGAGCAGCAGAACGGTCGCGGCAAGAACGCGCGTTCGCCGGACGGCGGAGGTCGCGGCGAGGATCAGCAGAAGCGCGGGGACGAGCGCGAGGACGCCGTTGAGGCGCGTCTGAAACGCGAGGCCGATCAGCGCGCCCGAAGCGACGGCCCGGATCATCCACTCACGCTGCGTCGCCGAGGCATCCCGCAGCGGCGCGAGGATCGCGACCGCGGCAAGAATGAGCAGCGTCTGCAGCGCATCGAATGTTGCCAGCGACCCGAGCGTCATCGTCAGGAAGTGCCGCCACAACAAAAGCACGGCGATACACGCCGCCGCCGGCCCGCCCCAGCCCCACGTCAGCCAGACGACGAGTCCGAACACGATCGACATGGTCACGGCGCTGACCACGCGCGCCGGCGTGGCCGCGGCGCGAAACAACCGCTCGCGTCCGGGCGGCGGAACATACCTCTGCTCGGCAGGACGCCATGCGATCTCGGGATCGGGCGGCAGGTCGCGGCCGGCGGCGACGATCGCCGCTCCGAACGCGTACTTCCCCACGGGGGGATTCGTGCGCTCAATGGCCGAGCGGAACCAGTCGGGGTGATCGGGCGGGAGTCCGAAGTAATACGACTCCGAGATCTTCGCTGCCTCGTCGCCGGCGAATTCGCGCGGCGCGAGGGCGGCCGGGATGAACAGAACCATCGCGAGCGCGATGGCCGCCAGCGCGGCAAGGCTCCGTCCCATCAAACCCTCTGAATCATCAGATCGCCCATCACCAGCAGGTCCATCTTCGTTCTGAGAAAGCAGTCCAGCGCCTCGGCGGGCGTGTTGACGACCGGCTCGTTCTCGTTGAACGACGTGTTCAGGACGAGCGGGATGCCGGTGAGGTCGCGGAAGGCTTCGATGAGGTGGTAGTAGCGCGCGTTCTGCCCCACGGTGACGGACTGCAGTCTGCCCGAGCCGTTGACGTGCGTCACCGCGGGGATCAGCGCGCGCTTCTCTTCGCGGATCTGGTAGACCTGCAGCATGAACGGGACGTCGTAGTCGGTCTCGAACCACTCCCCCACCGCGTCGCGCAGCACCGACGGCGCGAAGGGACGGAACGACTCGCGGCGCTTGATCTTCTGATTGAGAATGTTCTTCATGTCCGCGCGCCGCGGATCGCAGACGATGGAGCGGTTGCCGAGCGCGCGCGGACCCCACTCCATCCTTCCCTGAAACCAGCCGACGACGTTGCCGGCCGCGATCTGCTCCGCGGTGCGCGCGCAGAGCTCGCGCTCGTTGTTCACGCGATGCAGCACGCACCGCGCTTCATCGAGGTCCGCCTGCCGTGCTACCACGGCGCGATCGATCGCGCCGTCGTCATACGACGGACCCCAGTAAGCGTGATCCATCACGAACGAGCGCGGTTGATGCAGCGTCTCGTTCCACACCCAGTACGCCGCGCCGATCGCGCCGCCGGCATCGCCCGCGGCGGCCTGGATGTACTGCTCGCGGTACGGCGAGCGGTCGAAGAGCATGCCGTTGGCGACGCTGTTGTAGCCGCAGCCGCCGGCGAGGCAGAGGTTGGGGATGCGCGTTTGCTCGAAAAGCCCGTTCGCGAGCTCGAAGTACGCCTCCTCGAACATCGCCTGCATCGACGCCGCGAGATCTTTGTGGCGCTGCGTGAGCTCGTCGCGCTCCGCGCGCGCGGGACCGAGCTTCTCGACGAGCTTCTCCGAGTACACCGGACCGATCGCCGGCGAGCCGCCCTGCCAGACCATGGCGAGGCCGACCGAGTGATGCGTGAAGTAGTCGACGTTCAGCTCGAAGCGTCCGTTCGCGACGCGCACGATGTCGCGCATCTCGCGCAGGAACGACGGCCGGCCGTACGGCGCGAGTCCCATGACCTTGTACTCGTCGCCGTAGTGCGGGAAGCCGAGGTATTGCGTCATCGCGGTGTAGAAGATGCCGAGGGAGTGCGGGAAGCCGATCTCGCCGAGGACCTCGATGTGATTGCCGCGCGCGACGCCCCACATCGAGCTGACGAAATCGCCGAAGCCGTCGATCGACAGCACGGCTGCTTCCTCGAACGGCGCGACGAAGAACGCGGACGCAAGATGCGCGCGGTGATGCTCGACGTGATGGAGCTTCGGCTTCAGCGAGTCGACGCGGAACGCTTCGACGAATTCGTCCCGGATGTCGCGGATCTTCGCGCGATTCTCGAGCCGCCGTTTGATCGCGCCGAGCGACGGACGCTTGCGGAGCACGAACTTCGCGCGCTGCAGCAGGCGCGCGTTCGGATCGCGGTTGACGGCGATGTGATCGACGTCATTGAGCGCGACGCCCGCCTCGCGCAGGCAATACTCGATCGCCGCACTCGGAAACCCCGCCCAGTGCTTGATGCGCCGGAACCGCTCCTCCTCCGCCGCCGCGACGAGCTTCCCATCCACGACGATCGCCGCCGAGGCGTCGGCGTGGTGCGCGTTGAGGCCGAGGATGATCATTTCGGTTTTCGTGTTCTCGCGTGTTTTCGGGCTTCGAGAGTCTCCGAGTCTCCGAGTCTCCGAGTCTCCGAGTCTCCGAGACCCGCCCGCCCGGTTCTCCAGGAGACCAGGAGACCAGGAGACCAGGAGACTATGAGACTCTACCCGCGTGCCCCGAGTCGTGTTCGTGAACCGCTACTTCCACCCCGACCATTCTGCAACAAGTCAGATTGCGTCGGACGTGGCGTTTCATCTCGCGCGCCAGGGTTGGGAGGTGGAGGCGATTACGAGCAGGCAGCGGTATGACGATGCGCGGGCGGAGTTGCGGTCGGAGGTCGTGCAGGGCGTGCGCGTGGTGCGGGTCTGGTCGACGCGGTTCGGGCGGGCGGGGCTCGTGGGGCGCGCGTTCGACTACGCGACGTTCTATGCGAGCGCGTTCTTCGCGCTGCTGCGGCGGCGTGATGCGATCGTCGTGGCGATGACGGATCCGCCGCTGCTTTCCGTCGTCGCGGCGATGGCGTCGCCGCGCGTGGTGAACTGGATCCAGGATCTCTTCCCCGAGGTCGCGCAGTCGCTGGGCATCCGCATGCCGCGGTTCGTGCGGCGCGTGCGCGACTGGTCGCTGCGGCGCGCACGCGTGAACGTCGTCCTCGGCGAGCTGATGGCGGCGCGCGTGCCGAAGAGCGTGGTCATTCACAACTGGGCGCCGGTGGAGGAGGGCGGGCGTCCCGCCCGCCAGGCGGCCGGGACGGCCGCCGTCCTCACGATTGGCTACTCGGGCAACCTCGGGCGCGCGCACGAAGTCGAGACGATCCTCGGCGCGATTCGCAGGCTGCCGGATGTGCGATTCGTGTTCACCGGCGGCGGGGCGAAGCTCGATGCGATTCGCGCGGCCGGAGCAAAGAACGTGGAGCTGCGGCCGTATGTCGCGCGCGAGCAGCTCGGCGAGAGCCTCTCCTCGGTCGACGCGCATCTGGTGACGCTGCAGCCGTCGCTCGAGGGGCTGATCGTGCCGAGCAAGTTCTACGGCGCGCTGGCGGTCGGGCGGCCGGTGCTGTTCGTCGGCGCGCGCGACGGGGAGCTGGCGCGGATCATCGACGCGCATCGCTGCGGAATCGTCGTCGAGGCGGGGGACGCGGAAGGGCTGGCGCGCGCGATTCAACGGCTCGCGGGCGATCGCGAGGAAGCGGAGGCGATGGGACGTCGCGGTCGCGAGCTTTACGCGTCGCGATTTGCGCCCGCGCTGGCGTTCGCGGCGTGGGAGCGCGTGCTCGCCTCGGTCAGCACGTAGCGCGAATCGTGTCGTTCGGCGGCGGCGGTGCGACGGCGCTGGCCTTCGAGTCGCGGTTCACTTTGATGGCGGTCGCGACGCTGGTGAGGATCTCCGTCATCATGTCGACGTCGAACGGCTTGCGCACGATCGAATGCACCACCTGCGGATCGAGCTGCGAGACGTAACTGCCGGTCATCGCCGTGACCACGATGATCGCCGGCCGCCGCGGCTCGGCGGCGAGCTGCTGCACCACGTCGTAGCCGTTCACGCGCGGCATCATCAGGTCGAGGACCATGATGAGGTATTCGCTGTTGCGAAGCTTTTCGAGCGCGTCGAGTCCGTCGGGAGAGGTGTCCACCGTGAAGCCGGCGCGCTTGCCTACGATCTCGAGGAGCGTCCGGACGTCGGGGTCGTCATCCACTACGAGAACTTTGTCCAAGTGTCCTGCCTTCTTTTGCCGGAGAGAGAGCGGCTGCGAATCCGATGCAACAGGCGTGCACGCCATGGACATCATGAGATCATTTCCATCGATGACGCCACGGGGACGCCGGATTTTTCTCGCGGGAATCGCGACGATGCTCGCCATCACGCTGGCGGTGTTCCTCACCCATCGCGGCGTCATCGGCGACCGCGTGGCGCCGCGAGACGCGATGGCGATGGCGGCGTGGCTGGCGCAGCATCCCGCGGACTGGCACACGGCCACGGACCTGACGGAGGCCGCGCTCGACTCGCCGGCGGCGCGCCGCTTCGAGCTGTGGCGCGCGGCATACGGGCTCGCGCGCTCGACGGCGCCGCGCTCGCAGAATCCGATGATCGGGTTCGTGCGCGGCGGGCTCTTTCACTGGTACGAATTGAACGCCGCCGACCGCGCGGCGGTGCTCGCTGCCGCCGCGCCGCTCATGCGCGATCCGCCGATCTTCGTCGAACTGCTCCGGCCGCTCTGGGAGCTCACGCATGACATGGGCTGGCTGCGCCGGACCGCGCCCGACACGATCAACGCGTTCACCGAGCTGAGAACGATCGCGGCGGCGAACGGTTTGTTCGGCGAGTATCGCGAGATCCGAGCCGCGATCCGGCGTCAGCGGCTGGAGACCTTCAGGACATCGGCGTCCTCGCTCGCGGCGCACGACCTGCCGCAGTTGCTGCCGAGCCCGATCGAGCAGGAGTACGAGCCTCTCGTGCGCGCCATTCTGGCGGAGCTGAAGCGCCGCTCCTTCGAGCCGGAACGCTTCGGCGAAACGATGACGTCGGTGATCGAGTACGCGTTGCGGCATCAGCTTCCGCTCGAAGGGCTCACGCCGTTTATCGAAGCGCAGCAGGGGCTGCCGGCGCACACGCGCGCGCGTCTCGCGCTCGCCCTCGGCAATCGCGACGCGGCGACGAACATCGAGATGACTTCGGCGGCGAGCTCCCCCGACTGGCAGGCCTATCATCTCGAGCGCGCGGAGCTGGAGGCCCGCCGCGGCGATGTGGCCGCCGCCAACCGGCACCTCAGTCTGGTGATGGTCGTGCGTACCGATGCCGAGGTGCTCGACAGGGCGCTGCGCGTCTCGACCATTCTCCATGACGACGCTACCGCCGCGCAGCTACGACGGCAGTTGCGCGCGCTGTCGAACGCACCGCGTGAATGGCTCGGCACGTGCGGACACAACGAGCTGTGCGGCTCGGCGCACATGCTGACGTGGACGAACGGCAAGCCGGTCACGATCACCGCGACCGCGGTGCAGTCGGATCAGATCGCGCCGTATCTCGAGATCTACGCCGACGACGCGCGCGTGGCCGAAGCAGAGATCGCCGATGAGCGGCGTTTCACCATCGCGCTTCCGGCCGGCGTGCACCGCATGGAAGTCCGTCTCGTGAATCCGAAAATCACGAACGGCGCTCAGCGGCGCGTGCGCTTGTCGTGATCCACCACAGACACCGCGGCGCCGACGATCGCCGCGAGCGTGGCGGGATTCGAGGGAACGGAGAAGTTGTGCTCGACGAGCGCGTGGACCATGGCGATGGTGAGACTCGTCAGCGCCGCGGCCTGGAACGCGCGGCGGCCCCACGAAAGCTCGGCGGCGCCGCGGCCGAACGTCATCCGCAGCAGCGCGACGTACCCTCCGAACAGTGCGACGACGGCGATGAGATAGCCGGCCGTGCCTGACGTCGCGGCGATCTCGACGTAGTCGTTGTCGGCGTGGTGATAGCTCCTGCCGAGATCCTCGCGCTGCTCGAGGTAGATCGCGCGATGGAACGTGCCGAGGCCGCTGCCGAGAACCGGAAATCGCCGCCAGATGCGCACGCCGGCTTCGATGCCGATGCGGCGGCCGACGAGCGTCTTCTGATCCAGTTCGGAGGGAACGAAGCGGCGGACCGTCCGGCCGGTCCCTAGAAACGCGACGAGCAACGCGACGAGAATGAGCCCGGCAAAAGCACCGAACGCGACGCGCGCGAGGCGGCGGCCGGGGAGAAATGCGGCCACGATCAGGATCCCTGCGCCGAGAGACAGCAGAGCGCCGCGCGACTGCGCGAGCAGAATCGCGATCACGCAGACGATCGCGACGCCGATCGAGACCGCTGTCCACAACAGCTCTCGTTCGAGCAGGAGATACAAACGCCGCCGCAGCGGGATGTCCGGCGCGCCGCCCGTACGATGCCACGCCACGGCAGCGATGAACAGCGCCATCGGCAGTGCGATGGCCATGTAGTGCGCGAAGTGATTCGGGTTCACGAACGTGCCGGTGACGCGGTTGAAGATCAGGCGGTTCACCCACCCCCAGATCTCGTAGCGCTGCAGCGCGGCCTCGCGGAGGCCGTACCAGGCTTCGAAGGAGGCCGCGGCGCAGATGACCGCCGTAATGGCCAGCCGGCGCCCCGGCGTGCGCACCAGCAGCGCGGCCGCGGTGAACGTGGCGAACAGCGCGATGACGCGAAAGAGCTCGACGGCCGTGTCCGCCGGATCGATGCTGATCGGATGGCTCGTGCCCTGGGTGAGGCCGGCGAGCGACGCAACGTGCGAGGCGGCGTTCCAGATTGCGTGCGAGTCCGGTGAGATCGCCGCGAGTGCGCGCGGCGGCAGCGGCAGCAGTTGCAGCGCTCCCACGGCGATGAAGCAGAGCGCTCCGATGCCCCAGATCAGCCACGCCCGGGTCGGATGGGAAGAATTCATTCGATCGCGAATGACGTAGAGGCGCAAGAGCGCGGCGACGAAGCAGACGGAAATCGGGACCACGATCAGCGGCACGCGCGCGCTTTCGATGATCGAACCGAACGGGAGCGGGAGCGCGGCCAGCCAGACCAGCAGGATCGCGAGACAGCCGCCTTCGGCTGCCGGAATCCACCGCGGATTGTTCGGCATGGTCATGAATTGTACCGCGCATGCTAAACTCGCTCAGCTTCGGTACTTAGCAAGCAACAGGGAGGGAACTTGGGCGGAGTAGTGCGACGGTTCACCATCAGCATGGGAATCCTTGGGATTTCTCTGGCTGCGCATGCTCAGTCCGGGCTGCGCGACCGCGATCCCGATCTGGAAGGGACCAAGAAAGTCCTCGGCGAACTGCAGCAGGCGAACATCCACTCGGGCGCGTTTTACATGCTCTCGCGCATCCGCATCGCGGACGCGGGATTTTCCGAGAATTACTACCTGCCGACCGGCGATGTCCAGGGCGGCATCAACCTGCGCGTCGAAGCCCCGCAGCGGCTCTATTTCGTCCCGCGCCGGAAGACGGTCTTCACGTTCGACCTCGTCCCCGCCTACAGCTTTTTCAGGGCCGGGTCGCGACAGGGACAGTTCGATTACTCGGCGCGCGCCGACGCGCATTTCCTGTTCAACCACCTCTACCTCGACGCCTACACGCTGCTGAGCGATCAGATCCGCGCGCAGATCTCGGACGTGAATCGCCTCGCGACGCAACGTGATGAGGAAACAGGCCTCGGCGGAGAGATCAAGTACTCGAGCCGCACCAGCGCGATCTTCAGCGCGCGCTACCGCGAGACGAACTTTCCGAACAACCGGTTCCAGCCGGGCGACGTCCCGGTCAATCAGCTCGATCGCGTGGAGAAGAACGGGCGCATCGCGCTGCATCACAAGACGTTTCCTCTGACGTCGCTCTTCGCCGCCGCCGAGGTGAGCGACTACACCTTCGACCGCGCGTTTACGAAGGACAGCTCGCGCAGATACTTTGGCGGCGGGTTCATCCGCTCCGCCGGCCGCACCTCGCTCCGCGCGGAAGCGGGACGGACGGTGCTCAGCTTCGACGATCCGTCGCAGCGGGACTTCACCGGCCTCACCGGAAACGTCGTCCTGAGCCGCGGCACCAATCGCTGGAACTTCACGGCCAGCGGAGCCCGCGACGTCGGGTTCTCGATCTACGAGAACAACAACTACTACATCTCCTCACTCGGGCGGATCGTGATCGACTACGCGGCGACGCGCCGCCTCACGCTGCGCGGCGGTACCGCCGTGGAGCGCGACGACTACGACGTCCCGGTCGGCGGCGTGCTGCGCGAGGACACGCTCACCTTCACCTCGGCGGGCTTTCTCTACGCGTTCCGCAAGCTCCAGACCGGGGTCGACGCGGGCTGGTACACCCGCGACTCCAACGTTCTCCCGGAAGACTCTGGAATACGGTGGGTGCTGCATTTGTCGTTCACACCGTAAAAGTCCAAATAACGGATTTTTCACAGGCGCCGGACGCCATCGTGACATGCCGGCGGGTAGCGTAAGAAGTTCCATAGGTCCAACGGTCCAATAGTCAAGGAAGGGACAGGCCCGCGAAATGAAAGTTCGGGGATTGATGATGGTTCTGTTTGCAACGCTGGCGATGGCCGCGTTTGCGCAGACCGTCCCTCAGCTTTCGACCGACATCTCCGTCGGTCCGCGCGACGTCCTCGACATCAAGGTCCTCGAAGATCCGACCATGAGCGGCCGTGTGACTGTCGCCGATGACGGACAAATCATCCTGAACGTCGTCGGCAAGATCTCGGTCGTCGGCCTCTCCGCCGCGCAGATCGAGGCGAAGATGAAAGCGGTCCTCGAGTCGAGCTACATCACGAAGGCGACGGTCTCGGTACAGGTCGTCGAGTTCGCGAGCAAGCCGATCTCCGTCGTCGGCGCGGTCGTGCATCCGGGCCGCATCGGCGCCACCGGCAGTACGACGCTGATCCAGGCGATCACCGAGGCCGGGGGCCTCGCCGCGGGCCACGGCCAGGAGATCTACGTCCTGCGCACCGCGCGCAACGGTCTGAGCGAACAGCTCTCGATCAACGTCGACGACCTGATGGTGCGCGGCAATCCCGATCTCAACATTCCCCTCGCGCCGAACGACCTCGTGAACATTCCGCTCGACCCGCCCGTCACGGTCTACGTGATGGGTGAAGTGATGCGTCCCGGCAAGGCGATGTTCCGCCGCTCCCAGCAGCCAACGCTCCTCCAGGCGATGGCCGAATCGGGCGGCCCGACCGACCGCGCGTCGAAAACGGCGCTGGTCAAACGGGTCGTGAACGGGAAGCAGACGACGATTCGCGTGAACTACCGCGACATCATCAAGGGCCGGAAAGAGGACGTCATTCTTCAGGACAACGATACCGTTGTCGTCGACGCGGCCTTATTCTAGGAAGGCGGAGACGCCGACATGGACCTGAACACCCAGCAGGAAGTCCATCTTTCTCAATACTGGAACGTCATCCGGAAGCGCTGGAAAGTCGCGACCGCGATCGTGATCGTGGTGATGGCGGCGACGTTTCTCGCCAGCTATTTTTCGCAGCCGCTCTATCGCTCGACGATTCAGCTGGAGATCGAGGAAGAGAACCAGAATCTCACCATCGAGGATCTCTTCGGCATCTCCTCCTCCAATCAGGAGTTCCTCCAGACGCAGTACGTGCTGCTCCGCTCGCGCGGTCTCGCGCAGCGCGTGATCGACGACCACAAGCTGCTGAACGACCCGGAGTTCTACCCGCCCGGCATCACCGGCAAGACCGCCGATGAGATCCGGCAGATCCGCGATGGAATCGCCGGCGGTCTGATCGGCGGCGTCGAGGTCACGCCGGTGCACAACACGCGTCTGGTGCTGATCTCCTACACCGGCTCGTCGCCGCGTCTGGCGCAGAAGATCGCCGACGCGTGGGGCGAGTCGTTCATCCGCATGAACGTCGCCAAGAAGCTCGAGAGCGTCCGCCAGGCGAATGAGTTTCTCAGCGATCAGATCGCACGCGTGCAGGCGGGCCTCGAACAGAGCCGCCGCGAGCTCGTGGATTACGGGAAGAGCAAAGGCATCATCTCGGTCGACGAGGGCAGCGGCAACGTGACGATCCAGAAGCTCGCGCAGCTCAATACCGACGTCACCGCCGCCCAGAACGAGCTCTACGAAAAGCAGGCCCGCTACCGCTCGCTGCAGGGGACGTCGCCGGAATCAGTGGCGGCGAGCGACGGGAATGTGTCGCGGGTGAACGAGGAGCTGTCGCGCCTGCAGCGGGAGTACGCCTCGAAGCGGTCGACGCTCCTCGAGCAGCATCCGCAGATGCGGCAGCTCGCGGACCAGATCGAAAAGACGCGCGCGTCGCGCGCCGCGGCGGTGCGGGACGCGTACGCCAAAGCGCTGGAAGAGGCGCGCGGACAGGTGCAGGCCTCCGAGGCGCACGCGGCGTCGGTGCGCACGGCCTACGAGCAGCAGCGCGGCGAGGCGCAGAGCCTGAACGTCAACGCGGCGCGCTACATCGATCTGCGCATGGCCGTGGACTCGAAGCAGACGCTCCTCAGCGCCCTGCAGAAACAGCTCAACGAGACCGAGGTCACGGCGCGCCTGCGCGGGTCGGCCTCCTCGAACGTGCACTGGGTCGACCACGCGCAGGGCCCCGGCTCGCGCGTGAACCTGTCGATGAAGAAGAACCTGCAGACCGCGTTTCCGCTCGGCCTGTTCCTCGGCTTCGCCGCGATCTTCTTCCTCGAGTACATGGACCGCTCCATCAAGACCCCCGAGGAGCTCGAGCGCGTGACGAAGTTCGCGTCGCTCGGCGTCATTCCGGCGGCGGGCACCATCTCGCGGCACGGATACAACTACGGCTACGGCCGCTCCACCCCGCAACTGCGCGCGGTCGAGACCGCGGACGAGAAACCGTCCCCCGGCATCGAGCTGATTCCGCACACCGACGCCCGTTCGCCGGTGGCGGAGGCCTATCGCGCGTTCCGCACATCGCTCCTCCTCGCGTCGGCGAGCTCGCCGAAGATCATGGTCATCACCTCGTCGTTCGCGCGCGAGGGCAAGACCACGACCTCGGTCAACCTCGCGACGGTGCTCGCGCAGATGGGCAAGCCGGTGCTCCTCATCGACGCCGACCTCCGCCGCCCGCGCCTGCAGAAAGTCTTCCCCGGCAAGATGAACCTCGGCCTCGTGAACTACCTCGCCGCGAACATCCCCATCGAGGACACGATTCAGCCGACGCAGGTGCCCAACCTCTCGGTCATCCTCTCCGGCCCGATTCCGCCGAACCCGTCGGAGCTCCTCGCGTCCGACCGCATGAAGCACCTCATCGAAGAGCTGCGCGCGAAGTACGCGTTCGTGATCTTCGACTCGCCGCCCGTCCTCGCGGTGACGGATGCGATCGTGCTCGCCGCGAGCGCGGACGGCGTCGTGCTGACGGTGCACGGCGGCCAGACGCCGCGCGAGCTCGTGCAGCGCTCCGCCGAGCGGCTCCGCCTCTCGAACATCCCCGTCCTCGGCGCGCTGCTGAACAATCTCGATCTCCACCAGTACGGCTACACCTACCGCAAGAGCTACTACGATTACTACGAGTCGAGCGAAAGCGAGTCGCAGGAGCGTTCGCGGAAACGTATGTAGTGATCGACATCCACCATCACTGCCTGCCGGACGTCGACGACGGCCCGCGTGAGTGGGACGAGGCCGTGGCGCTCTGCCGCCTGGCTTCGGATGAGGGCATCGAGACCATCGTGGCGACTCCGCACGTGCTGCGCGGACGCTGGCCGGTCTTCGAGCGCGCCGAGCTCGAGTCGCGGATCGACGAGCTCCGTCACCGCGTCGGTCCCGCGCCGCGGCTGCTCCTCGGCTCCGAGTACTACTTCGCGCACGACATGCCGGAGATTCTGCGCGCCGGCACGGCGATCGTGCCGCTGGCGGACAGCCGCTACGTCCTGATCGAGCTCGCGGCCAACAACGTGCCGCCGATGATCGAGCAGCCGCTGTATCGCATCCAGCTCGACGGATGGATCCCCATCCTCGCGCATCCCGAACGGAACATCGTGCTGCAGTCGCGGACGGACGTGTTGATCGAGCTGATCAATCACGGCGTGCGCATGCAGGTCACAGCCGGCAGCCTCACCGGCGAGTTCGGCCCTGAAGCGCGGCGCGCGTCGGAAACGTGGCTGCGCGCCGGCCTCGTGCACTTCATCGCCACCGACGCGCACAACACGTCGCGCCGTCCGCCGAACGCGCGCGCCGCGATCGCCGCGCTGCGCGAGCTCGTCAGTGAGGACGTCGCTGACGCGCTGACGCGCAGAAATCCGCTCGCCGTCATCGAAAACAGGGCACTGGATTACGATCCGGAGCCTGTCGCGCCCGCCTCTGGCGGATTATTGACGCGCCTTCGAGGGTTTTTCGGACGGAAAGGTCCTACAATTTGACGACCATGAGAGCCCGCACCCTGTTTCTCGCCGGTCTCGCGATCGCTGCTTTCGGCGCGAGCGCGCAGACGAAGAGCATGATCGACTACAAGCCCGTGTCGTGCGTCAGGGGCGCCGAGCTGCCCGTCCTGCAGATGACGGTGGAGGGGAAGGGCGAGCTGCGCGCGTACTTCCGCCGCATCAACACCACCGACTGGTGCTCCGTGGAAGGCGTCAACGATGGACCGCTCTCGCGCATCGTGCTGCCGAAGTTCGATACCGGCGACGAGATCGAGTACTTCATCGTGCTGATCGACGGCCGCCGCGTGGTCGCGCGCAGCCCGCGCATCTACCGCGTGAAAGTGACCCAGGACTGCGAGAACCCGTTCGCGCGCCACATCATCAAGATCTCGATGAGCTGCGGCGACGACAGCAGCGGCATCCCGAGCTCCCTCGGCGCCGGCTACGCGCTCACGCGCAGCATCAGGCCCGAAGAGCCGCCCTGCCCCGACACGCCCAACCAGTAGCCGGCACGGCCGGCAGCCGGCCTAGTGCGCCTTCGCCTTCTTCACTTCTTCCGTCAGCGCCGGAAGAATCTGGAAGAGGTCTCCCACCACACCGAGATCCGCGACACGGAAGATCGGCGCCTCGGGATCCTTGTTGATGGCGATGATGTGCTTCGACGACGACATGCCGGCGAGATGCTGGATCGCGCCTGACACCCCCGCGGCGATGTAGACGTTCGGACTGACCACGCGTCCGGTCTGCCCGACCTGATGCTGATGATCGATCCAGCCCGCGTCGACCGTCGCGCGCGACGCGCCGACCGCACCACCGATCGCATGCGCGAGATCGCGGATGTACGAAAAGTTCGCCGCTTCCTTCAGTCCGCGGCCGCCCGACACGATGATGTCGGCCTCGGCGATCGACAGCTCGCCCGCCTCCGGCACCTTCGTCTCGACGAGCTTCGACTTCAGCTCGCCCGCGTCGACCGACACGTTCACGACTTCCGCCGCGCCGCCGCCCGCTTCCTCCGCGGGGAATGCATTCGGACGCGTCGTCGCAATCGCCGGCGTGCTCGTGACCTCGACCGTCGCGAAGGCCTTGCCGGAGTACACAGGCCGCCGCGCGCGCAGCTTCCCATCCGTCCACTCGAGACGATCGACGTCCGACGCGACGCCCGCGTTCAACCGAGCCGCGAGCCGCGGCGCCAGATCGCGACCGTTCGACGTGCCGGCGAACAGAATGACCGCCGGCTGCACGTCCTTCGCGACCTGCGCGAGCGCCGCGGTGTGCGACTCCGTGAGGTACTCCCCCACGTTCGCGACATACACCTTCTTCGCCCCGTACCTGCCCGCTTCCTCGGCCGCCGATGCGTCGCCTGCAACCGCGACCACGTCGCCTGCACCGAGCTTGCGCGCGATCGTGAGCGCCTCGCGGGACGCCTTCTTGAGTTTTCCGTCTTTGCTTTCGGTGAATACGAGAACCGTCATAGCGCCTTCGCCTCGTCCCTGATGTAGCGGATGATCTCCTGCGCGGCAGCCTTCGCATCGGCGCCGTCGATCTTGCGCGCGCCGCTCTTTTCGGCGGGCAGCTCGATCGAGACGAGGGTCACGCGCTGTTTGTAGATGTCGGAATCGTCGAGCCCGAGGTCGGCGACGGACTTCGTGTCGATCGGAACCTTCTTCGCCGCCATGATCCCCTTCAGCGACGCATAGCGCGGCTCGTTCAGACCCTTCTGCGCGGTGATGATCGCCGGCAGCGATGTCTCGATCACCTCCTCCGCGCTCTCGATCTCGCGATGCGCCGTCAGCTTCCCTTCCCCGACCTCGAGGTGCGTCACGACGTTGACCTGCGGATAGCCGAGCAGCTCGGCCACCATCGGCCCGACGAGCGCGTTGTCGGTGCCCACGCCCTGCTTGCCGAGAAACACGAGATCGTGCGGCAGCGTGCGGATCGCCGCGGCGAGCACCTTCGCGATGCCGAGCGAGTCGGCGTCGCCGGACTCCCCCTTCACGTGCATCGCCTTCGTCGCGCCGCGCGCGAGCGCCTCGCGCAGCGCCTGCTGTGCGCGATCGGGACCGAAGGTCAGGACCGTGACGTCGCCGCCCTTCGCGTCCTTGAGGCGGATCGCCTCCTCGAGCGCGTACTCGTCGTAAGGCGAGACGATGAACTTCAAACCCGCCTCATCGATCTTCTGACCGCCGGCGGCGATTTTGATGCGGGACTCGGTGTCGGGAACGTGGCTGATGCAGACGACGGAGTTCAAAAGGGGCAACCTCCAAAGGCGCGCAATTCTAGTTGACGGCACGCACTTCGCAAAAGCGTTTTCCGCAGCGGGTTTTCCCCCAACGAACGCGAACACGGAGGACGGCGATGCCTATGTCGAACAGGCCGCATGAAGTCGACGGAAATTCTGGCAACGGGAGGCGGCCGTTTCGGAGTTTCACCGGCTTCCAGCGCACCCGCGGCAACGGAAACGGTCACGGCAACGGGACCGGCAAATTCCAGCAGAACCAGAAAGCCCCTCCCCCCGAGGCCACGAGTGCCGAGGCGTTCTACTACCTCAAACAAATGCACTCGCGAACGCCGATGGTCGTCGTCCTCACCGACGGCGAAGAGATCCGCGGCTGCATCGAGTGGTACGACCGCACCTGTCTCAAGGTCAACCGCGAAGGCGCGCCGAACCTGCTGATCCAGAAGCACTGCATCAAGTACCTGTTCAAAGCCGACGAGCTTCCGTCTTAGGGTTGCTGGGTTTGCTGAGCTCCTGAGTTGCTAAGCTGCGCGTGTGAAACCGCTGGCCGTGACTCTCGGCGATCCCGCCGGCATTGGACCTGAGGTCGTCGAGAAGGCGATCTCCACCCTCGACGTACCGGTGCGCGTCTTCGGACGCGTACCGCCGAACGTCCGCCACGGCGAGATCTCCGCGGAGTACGGCCGCATCGCGCTCGACGCGATCGATGACGCGCTCGACGCGATCGCACGAGGCGAGTGCTCCGCGCTCGTCACCGCACCGATTCACAAGCAATCGATCGCACTCGCCGGCTGCGAGCTCCCCGGCCACACCGAGCTCCTCGCCGCCCGCGCCGGCCTGCGGCGCTACGCATGGGACTACGCGATGTACTTCGACTCCCCGCGCCTGCGCACCGTCCTGCTGACCGTGCACGTGCCGCTGCGCGAGGCACTCGCGGCCATCGACGCCGACGCGATCGCCGCCCTCGCGCGCCTCACGTCACGGGAGTACGCGCGCCTGTACGGCAACGCGCCGCGCATCGCTGTCGCCGGCGTGAACCCGCACGCCGGCGAGGGCGGGAGGTTCGGCGATGAGGAAACAACAATCGCGCGCGGCGTCGAGCTCGCGCGCGCCGGCGGCATCGACGCCACCGGCCCCCACCCCCCCGACACGGTCTTCCTCGGCGCCACTCGCGGCCGCTGCGACGTCGTGATGGCGATGTACCACGATCAGGGACTGATCCCGGTCAAGACGCTCGACTTCGAGCACTCCGTGAACGTGACGCTCGGACTGCCGTACCTGCGCGTGTCCGTCGACCACGGCACCGCCTTCGACATCGCCGGCCAGGGCATCGCCGACGCCGCCCCGATGCGCTACGCGATCGAGTGGGCCGCGCGGCATGCGACGCCGCTTTGCTAGTCAATGCCCCTGCTCATCGCGCTCGCCGTGATCGTCGCCGCGTTCGTCTTCGCGGTAGTCATGCTGCCCTTTGCGCTGTTCTTTCGCTACCGCTACGAAACGCGAAGGCGGCGCGCGCGCGTGTGGGTTGCGACGATCAATGCGGTGTCGCTGGCGATCTCGGCGACGATCTTCCTGATCTCCGCTGCTGTCACGACTCGCTGGGTGCCGTACACCTTCTCGTGCGCTGCGCTCGGTCTCGCCTGCGGCGCGCTCCTCGGGCTCCTCGGACTGGTCCTGACGCGCTGGGAACGCGACGCCGTTTCCCTGTTCTACACGCCGAGCCGGTTGCTCGTCCTCGCCATCACGCTGCTCGTGACGTCGCGGATCGCGTACGGGTTCTGGCGCGGATGGCACACCTGGCGTGCCGCGCAGGACGGGACATCCTGGATCGCCGCGATCGGCATCCCGGGCTCGCTCGCCGCCGGCGCGGTCGTCATCGGCTACTACCTCGTCTACTGGGCCGGTGTGCGTTCCCGCGCGGCTCGGTACCGAACGTAAACCAAACCGTTGGCGAACCTGCGCTCATTGGCATGCGCCGCAAGCGCCGGACCTCCGATCGCAAGATCGCGGGTCGCCCCGCCTTGAGCTCCCGTACACCATCCGCGTCGAATTTCCGCTACAGCCGCGTCCTGGCCATCGAGACCGACTGCAGCGTCGTCGAGTACACGATCTTGCCGGTTTCGTCCGCGACATACCCATCGAGCGACGTGAACCCGGAGTAGATCAGTTTGGCCATGAGGCACCCTCCGTATCGCGATCAACCACGAAAGCCACTCGCGTTAGAGCATCAGGCTGCCGACTCGAGGTTCTCGCGAATGATCCGAGGATGCCGCGCCGCGATCCGCAGCAATGCGATCGCCGGCCCATCCGGGCGTCGACGACCCTGCTCCCAATTGCGAAGCGTGTGCACGCTGATCCCCATAGCCTGCGCGAACCGAGCCTGGGTCAGGCCCACGAACCGTCGAAGCGCCGAAATATCAGCGCCGGATTCGAACTTCCCCAGCATGAGTCGATTTCTCAGTCGCGCGGGAATCGCTCTCGCAAAGTCTTTCGCAGTGAGTTCAGGTATGTCCATCATTGTCGTTCGTCCCAATACGTACGGTACAAAGCGCGCTCAGGCTCCTCTGCCCAGCGAGCACTAATGATCCTGACCGTGTCCTCGTCGCGTTCAGTCCAGACGATGAGAATGAGCCCGTGCCGAATCGGCCCGATTGCTATGAATCGGTCCTCGTCGGCGGAATGCTCCTCATCAAAGATCTCGACGTAGTCGTCGCCGGACCGAAAAAGCTCGCTGGCTTCCTCGAAGCTGACCTCGTGTTTTTCCCTGTTTTCTCGATTCTTTGCTTCATCCCACACGACCTTCACCGCCGAAGTGTACGCTTTCGATCGACTAAGTCAATGGCTTACCGCGCCAAGCGGGCGAAGTCGACTGCGCGTTCGACCGTGTTTACACACCGACCGTGATTCGGTCCGCCCCACGGCTTGAGCCTGAACCGCACGGCCAGGGCCCACGTGCCGGTCCGCCCGAGGCGATCACAGTTCGAGCGTCGGGCAGTCAAACGCGGCCACACGGGTGTAACCTATGCTCCCGGTCTGATTTGCCACCCATGTTCCCGGCCGCACGATGAAGTTGTGCGGCCGTTCACCGGAATTGGCTGAACGTTTTAAGAAGCTTCATCGTGGACTCGTAGTCGAGCTTGTCGCCCTCAAACTCACAGCGGTACAGCCCTTGGAGGTTTGAAGGCAGCGTTACATCGCGCTCGACGAGCAAGATAATTCGCTTGCCGAAGAGCGCCATTGCCGCACCGATTTCGATGAGCACATTGTCGTTGAGTTTTACGTGCTCAATCCCATCGCGGTCCAGATATTTCCCCTCCGAGCCCACATGGATGACGCCCGCACCGCAAGACCGCATGTCTTCGAATACCTTCTCGGGCACCGGTATGGCCGTCGATTCCCGCTCGACCGAAACAACTGGTTCGAAGTTTCCGAATGACAGTAGCTCTTTGATTTGGCCGACTACGGCGCGTTGCTTTCCGTGCGAGATAAAGACGCGGTTACTCTTGCCGTCAACCGCGGGCGGGGCTGGCGCGGAAGGGGCCACGATCACCGGTGGAGTAGTCGCAGCCGCGAGGCTGGATTCGGCCAACACCTCACGCCGCTCCTCGATTTCTGGTGCTGTGGCGGCTGGAGCTGGAACACCGGGCGAATCGAGATTGATGAAGGGACCGGTCGGTGTATCTCGAATTATGCCGGCGTAGACGCCGTTCGCCATGATGATCTCTAGTGCGCTGCCGGCCCGCTCAGGCGGAACACCCATAGTCTTGAGAACGTTGGCGGCGATGGTCTCGTTCGGAAATTTCGCTCTGCGGTAGCGCTCGAAAAATTCCTTTAGGATGCGAGGCTTAAGGACTGCTTCCCGCCTAGCAACGATATCCTCGCCCTCTTCTTCTGGAGCGACGAGCCGGCGCCCTAGCGGTAATAGCTTGATTACGTTTGCGTTATGCCCACCCTCGGTCAGGCCATACGCAATCGAGCTTCCTGCCAGCGTGCGCCAGCCACTGCTCGCTGGACTCATATTAATCGCCAGCGCTACATCAGGCGGCGTGCCCTCTTTCCCTGCAAAGTTATCGACTAAGGCTCCGGCGATGCGCTGTGCCTGCTGGAGCGTATGCTCAGGAAAATCTGTTTGCCTGAAGTAGGCGCGCCGTTCCGCCGCCTGTTCCACCTTGGCGGGCTTCTCTACTTTCGTCTTGCCCTCACGGACAGCCATTCACCACCTCGCATCTCTGGTAAGCGCCAGAGATAACGACGGAAGTTTACCACTCGCCTCTCAACGGCACGTCTCGGTCCGCCCAACGTCCTTGGTGTAAGCCGCAGCGGGTTCAGGTGGAGGAGAGGCGCGGCGCGACGGTCGTCGCCGAGCACGCGCGAAGACGCATTCAGGCGTCTGCGGCCGGCGTGCCGCCGCGCAGATATTGGATGATGTAGCCGGCTCGGCCGGCGGGCCGGACACCAGCCCGCTGTCGGCTTCACACCAGAGTTGGGCGGCGCTTGCTGGGCAGCGAGACTTTCACCTTGCGCTCGTGCTGTTGTGGCATTTGCAGCCACGAAAGCTTGCGATCTCGAATGGCACTCGTGATTCTCCTGTTGAGGAGCAGACCCTTCTTGCTCAGGTGGCCTACATACCACGCGACGATGCAACAAATCACATATCCTGGTGCCTCCCACCACGAGCGTTGGCCCATCACCAGACTGCGATAACCTAGCATGGCAATTGGCGATACGAATGATAAAAGTGGTGGCCACCACCAAGCGTAGGCGGCATCAGTCGGCACGTCTCTGCGGTACGCTGGTTCGTGAAACCAAAATTCGTCGCTTCCCGCGAGCTTGATTGCGCGCGGCCGAACGTATTCCTCGATTAAGCGAAGACCGGTCAGGGCATCGATCATCGCTTTCTGATATGCGATCAGACACAGTGGCAGAACTAGCGCACACGCCCAAAAGAAGACGAGGTTTAACAGCACGCTCCTAAGCTCTGCTAAAGCGTACCAGACGCCAAATACAATAGGCACCAGTGCATACTGTATTGTGATCCACACTCCGACAGCACTTCGAGCGGCAGAATATTCGGCCGCATGAAGTTGAGCGATCGTTGCTCCATCTTCCGCAGAGTGTTGGCGAGTACTGGCCCGCCGGTGAGCTGGGACATTTCGCAGCAGTACGGTGAAGAGCCTCCAAAGCGCCGCCGCGTATAGGAATGGCAATCCGTACAGCGCGACGCCACGTGGTTTCATTTCAATCTGATACTACCTCAGATGTTTGGCGTTAGCGTCGGAATGCGTGCCAATGTTCACCAGGCGGGAGCAGCGATGGCGCAGGCGGGAGCGCACCGAGGCCACGGTGCGACGCGCGGCGCGGCGTTTGCCGCGATGACGTTGCCGATTTCGAAAACTGGGAAGCAAACGCCGTGACGCGCACGAGCACGGTGGCCGAATGCGCGGAGGGCGGGCGGCGCGTTGCAAACGGTGTGCGCCAATCTCCGCGTGGGTGTCGGGCGGCGCTGCACGGAAGCGCCTACCGCGGTTGGGGGCGCGGGTGTGAAGGGGCGATTCCGTGCAGCGCCGCTGGCGGAGAGCGGAGATTGACGCGCACGGTTTGCAACTTCAGCGCTGCGAGGGGGACGCGCGCAGACATGAACGCCGTCTCATCTTCGCCGCCCGCCTGAAGAACGCGGAGCGTCGGTGCACGCGTCCGCCCAACGTTTCCAGTGTAAGCCGACGCGAGGCCCCGCGCGCATGCGGGCAGAGCGGCACGGCGGTTGCCGCGACTGAAGATGTTATCTGTCGGAGCGAGATGCAACCGCCGTGACGCCGTGCATCTCGGAAGAAAAAAGGGGCTTCAGCCCCGAGCGCGGCGAACGGCCCGCGGCCGGCTTCACACTGAAGTTAGGCCGCGGGAGCGCAAATGCCGGTTCAGCGTCTCAATGTGGGAGCGAACTCACCGTTACGCAGCAGTTCCTCTCGGACAAGTTCCTCAATGCGCTCCATGGGTGTTGCTGCTCCGGCTTCGAAGCCTTTCTGTTTCATGCCTCCAAGGATTCGTATTCTACGCATTTTACGCCGGGCGCTGCCAGACCGCCTAAGACCCCGCCGCCACGTGCATCGATCGCGCAAGTACAACAAGCTTCATGGAAAGCGTGCCACCGCGAGTATTTTGGATTCGCCGGCCTAACTTCATTTCGACTGCAGGCTTCCCTCGAATCCTGCAGTATATCGCTCCGGGGCGTCGGGCATCCTATCGACCTTATGCAACTCATGGCGTGTCGAGTGTCTCGGCTCCGTGACGCTGGCGATCAGCGAGCGCACTTCCTCGATCGTAAGCGCGACCGGCAAACGCCCGTGCCGCGCGCTCCTCCGTCCGCGGACTGTAATTGACGCACACGAACCGCGGGCCGCGGGTGAATTGCAAGCTTCTACAGACGGTGGACCTGAAAGCGCCTCCCGCCGCGTAATGCATTATGTGTCGCCTTCCCGCGCGAGTCGCATCATCCGTTATGCGACCGGCGTGACGCCGCGACGCCTGGTTGGCGAGGCGCTTCAACCCATCCTGAGCGAAACTCAATTCGGCGTAACTCGCCAGACCACATTCCCCACGTCATCGGCCACCAGCAGCGCGCCGGCTCGATCCACCACCACCCCCACCGGCCGGCCCAGCGCCTCGCCGGCCTCGTTCACGAAGCCGGTGAGCACGTCCTCCGCGGCGCCGATGGGGCGGCCGTTGGTGAAGGGGATGAAGATCACTTTGTAGCCGCTGCGGGGGCGGCGGTTCCAGGAGCCGTGCTGGCCGACGAACGCGCCGCCGCGGTATCGCGTGGGCAGCAGGGGGCCGTCATAGAACGCCAGGCCGAGGGAGCCGGTGTGGCTGGCGAGGGCATAGTCGGGGACCAGCGCCTTCGCCACGAGATCGGGACGCGGCGGTTTCACACGCGAGTCGACGTGCTGCCCGTAATAGCTGTAAGGCCATCCGTAGAAACCGCCGTCGACGACGGACGTCATGTAGTCGGGGACGAGATCGCTCCCGAGCTCGTCGCGCTCGTTGACGACTGTCCAGAGCGCGCCGCTGTCCGGATTCCACGCGATCCCGACGGGGTTGCGCAGCCCGGATGCGAAGAGCCGCGTGGCGCCCGATGCGCGGTCGATCTCGAGGATCGCCGCGCGGCTGGCCTCGATCGCCATCCCTCCCTCGGCGACGTTGCTGTTCGATCCCACGCCGACGTAGAGGCGCGAGCCGTCTTTGCTCGCGAGGAGGCTCTTCGTCCAGTGATGGTTGATCGGACCGCCGGGAAGATCGGCGAGCTTCACCGGCGCGCCGGCGATCGCGGTCGCGCCTTCGCGATATGGAAAGCGCACCACCGCGTCGGCGTTGGCGACATAGAGGTCGCTGCCGACCAGCGCCATGCCGAACGGATGGAAGAGGTTCTGGAGGAACGGCGTGCGCGTCTCGGCGATGCCGTCGCCGTTCGCGTCGCGCAGCAGCGTGATGCGGTTCGCGCTCGGGACCGCGGCCCCGGCGCGCTTGAAGAAGTACTTCATGAACCAGGCTTTGATGCCCTTCGGCTCGGGCTTCTTCGGCGGGCGGTTCGTTTCGGCGACGAGCACGTCGCCGTTCGGGAGGACGTGGAGCCACCTCGGGTGATCGAGTCCTTCGGCGAATCGCGTGACCTTCAGCCCGGCGGCCGCGGCCGGCGCCGCGCCCGGCGGCCAGCCTTTGGCGGGGGCGATGTGGACTGTGGGGATGAGCGTGTGGCGCGGCGGCGCAAGCTGGGGATTCGACCCCATCGTCGCCTCGACGGGCAGCCGCGCCGACTCGCAGCCGGCAAGAAAGGCAGACACGGCGAGGCCGGCGAGCAGCAGCAGGGCGACCGCGAGGAGGCGAAACGTGTTCTTTTTGCGCATTCGTCGACCCGAAGCTGCAAAAAGTGCGCGCGACGCCGCATCAATTGCAAAACCTTTCGCACTTGTGAGATCCCCGGCGCAACCAGTGCGACGACGCGTCGCACTGATGGGAACGGCCGTCACACCAATGCGACGAGGCGTGGGACTTGTAGTGTTTGCGGACGCACTGGTGAGATCGGCCGTCGCATCAGTGCGTTCGAGCGTCTCACCAGTGCGACAGAGGATGCCATCGGTGCGGCCAGCCGAGCCATCGTCAGCGCTTGAAGTACCAGCGTTTGCCGTCGGAGTGCTCGCGAATGCCGTACGGGGACGACGATGCCTTGCGCCGCAGCATCGTTCGCACCGTTCCGGTGAACTTCACCGACGTGGTTCTGAAGCCGCCTGCCCGCAGACCGAGGGCAATCTGACGGCTCGTCTGCGGAACGCCGGCTGCCGCGAGGAATTCGGCCGCCGCCTCGTAGAGGCTCATCATCGAGTAGGGACCGGGCATCCGTCGCGGCACGCCGGTCAGCGTCGGAGCCGTCACTTTCGCCGGCAGCGCGGACGCCGGGACGGCGCCCGAAGCATCCTCGAGCGCCTCAATGGCGCGATCGATGCGCGATACCTCGGTCAACAGGTTCTGCCGCTCCTCGCGCAGCGCCGCGAGAACCTCCGCGATCCTGCTCATCTCTCGGGGCTAGTGTAGCGCCCTCAGACCACGTGTTGCACGCCGCCTCTTTGACGGACGTCACCGCTCGCTGTGTCGAACATCGCCTCGTGACGTGGCGCTCGTCGCGTGCGGACGCCGGAAGACGCCTTTCCGACGGGCTGCGTCGCGTGTCACGTGAAGGAGAACCGCATCAGCACGCTGCTCGCGCAATGGAACGGCAAGGTCAACGCGAACGTCACCTCCATGCAGGCCTTCGTGCCGAAAGCGCCACTATCCAGCGGTCCGGAGAAGTAGGCACGGCGCTGTGGGACCCGCGAACGGTCTCACGTCATCTCCAGAAAAAAGGCCCGCGTCTCTTTCGGCAGCTCCGGATCCTCTCTGCTTTCATCCGGATGCGCGGCCAGATATCGCGCCAGAAAGAACTCCTGAAACAAAAGATGTGCGAATCGGAGGCGCTGCGGTCCTGCAATCCGCGTTTCCACCGGCACCAGCAGGGAGCTCAGGACGAGACCATCGTATTCCGGCACCGTCGACAACGCAGGCACGCGCGCGGCGATTTGTCGCGCATCGCAACTCGGCAGCAGCAGAACTTTCCCTTCGTAAACCGCCGTCATGATCCAGGCGGCGGCTTCCATGGCCTCGAATGACAGCTCCACCGTTGCGCGGGTGGAGGTCTCCCCCGCGATGGGTGGCCTTCCTGACGTTCCCCAGCGCTGCGACTCCAGGACGTCGCGCTCGATCTTGAGTCGCGCCCATTCCTCGACCAGTTGTGCACGGCGGACGCGATGAACGTCACGCGCGGCGACGGTCTCGAGGATCATACGCAGAAACAGCGGCCGGCGAGGGATGTCGCCGTAAAACTCCTCGTAGCGACCCGATTCGATTGCATCGATCAATTTTTCGAGACGCCGTCGCGCTTCGCCTTCGGGAACTGTGCCGCGGAAACGCCGCGCAAGTTCAATCATCTGCGGCGGATCCCAGTCGATGAGCTCCGCACGACGCACGTATTTGCGAATCCCGCCTTTGTGCTCGCCAACCTTGCCAAATGGCTGTTGCAGGTCGGCTTGCTTGTCGGTCCAGAACTCGGTTCGTGCCGTGAGCACGACCGGAACGCGCACTTCGTTGAAGAAGTTGAAGAAGTGCTGCAAAGCGCCGCGCTCACGAGTCAGGAAAGGACTCTCATCCAATCCGTCGAAGATCAGCAGTGCGTTCGTATCCGTGCGCTTCAGGAGGCTGTCGATGACTGCCCGGGCGATGAACCTCCAGCTCTCGACGTCATCGATTCCGGCCAGATCGAGGAGGTCCTCGATGTCGATGGCCTGTTCGAGCAGATCCTTCGCCCCGACGACGCGCTTGTCGATGCGCGCGGCCGGTACGAAGAACACTTTCCGCGTCGTCTCGCGGACGGCACGGCGTGCGACGGTCGTCTTTCCGTACCCGGCAGCGCCGAGAAGAAGGGTGAGGTTGTGTCCGTCGCCAAGAACGAGTGTCGCCGGGTCGGTGAGGACTTCTCGTGCAGGCGTTTCGGATTCGAGGTGATGTCGGTCCACGACCAGCTCGGAGACACGCATCGGTACGACGGCCACCGGCTCGAGATCGAACTCTCCAAAGGAATCAGCGTCGCGATTGGTCGCGGCATTCAGTGCCGCAACGATCCGCTCGCTCAACGCGTTGAATACCTCACGCAGGAACCGCAGCGAGTCCCAGCACATCGCCTCGCGCACGCGTCCCTTCCCCGCCAGCTCCGCGACCGCCGCCTCGACGGGAATCCGGAACTCGGCATCGCTTGCGATCCGATTGTGGACAAGCAGGTAGCGTTCTGCGCGAACGCCGCTTTCGTCGAACTTCCGGATCGACTCGAGGCACTGTGCGCGCTGCGGCGGACCGACCCGTTCTTCCGCGACTTCGAAGCCCTTGCACTGAACCGCCAAACTGAACGACTCTCCCTCATTCCATACGAAGAGGTCCACGCCCTGCTGATCGATTTTCCTCAGACGCGGTGCGGCGATGCACTCGGGCCACCGGATCCGGATGAGCGCCAGCGCGCGGTCGGCAAACGCATCTCGCGAGAGTGCGCGCAGCTCGGCATGCAGGCGCTTGAACTCCTTCCGGTCGGTCCACGCTTTATCAGCCATGGCTGACGCGATTCTACGGCCCGCAAGGCAGCTGGGATCGTAACTCCCAATCCAGTCGCTACCCAGCGGTGCGAAGAACTGAGCTCGGCTCGCGAAGTTCCTTCAGGAACCTCGTGAGCTGCGAGCGCACTTCGGCTTCGTGGCCGAGGAGGAGATGGCCGCCGGTGGCGAAGCCGATGAACTCCCCGTCGTGGATCTGATCCGCGGTGTAGAGACCGCCGTCGTACGTGCCGTACAGATCGTCGGCCGCGCTGATCACCAGCGTCGGAAGATGGATGTCTTCGAGCGCGTACCGCGGCAGGCTGGATGAGACCACGCTGTCGTTCCAGATTCCCGCGGTGCGTCTCCTGACGGGGAGGATGCTGCGCAGCATCTGCTCGACGACCCGCCGCTCGACCTCGGTTGCTCCCCGGTAGGCCTCCACCGGAGTGCCGAGGTTGGTCTCGAGAAGAGTCATCCGCGCAACTTTCGTTGCGGTCCAGAAGAGAAAATCCGAGGCCGCGATCGTGTTCAGGACGATCTCGAAAAAGGGCGACAGCGTGCGGGCTGATGTGCGTTCCGGCGCCCACGCCATCGGCACGACCAGCACGAGCGCGGAGCAGCGCTCGGGATGCCGCAGACAGAGTTGCATCGCGGACGGAGCGCCGGCGGAAACGCCGATCACGGGGACGCTGTCGAGCTGCAGCGCATCGAGCAGCCGCAGATGAGCGTCCGCCTGCGCCTCTGCCGAGGCATCGGCGGGCAGCGGAGTGCCGAGGTAACCGAAACGGGACGGTGCGATGACGCGGTAGTCCTCGCCGAGAAAACCGCGTCCGAGCTCGAGCCCCTGATCGAAACCGCCTCCCGCTCCGTGAATGAGAAGAACCGCCGGCCCGTTTCCGGACTCCGCGAATTCGATCGGCCCTTCGGCGGAGTCGATGGTCTGCGTGTGCGTGTCAATCCGTTGTCTCGCCGCTTTGATGTCTTTCCGAAACGCCGTATACGCCAGCGCGGCCGCACTCGCCGCGAAGGCAGCGGTCACCTTCGAACCTGTGGATCGCATGGGATACCTCCTCGACAGCTCCTCAATGACTCCGGACGAGTCTCGACGGTTCCCGCACCGGGCCGCGAATCGACGTCTCCCGCGCGAGCTGTCCGAGCTCGCGGTTCGTCATCCGCCGCCCGAGGTCGGACTGTGCGACGATGCCGAGAAGGCGTCCGTCGGCGTCGATCACCGGGAGGTGGTGGACGCGGTTCTCCTTCATCACCTGAATCGCATCCTCGAGAGTCTCGTCGGGAAGGATGGCCACGAGGGGCGAGGACATCACCGCCGCCGCGGGCAGCTCGGCGGCGTTCCAGCCGCGCGCGACGCCGCGGCAGGCGATGTCGCGGTCCGTGACGATGCCGACGACTTCGCCGGAGCTCACGATCGGCACGGCGGCGCAGTCGTGGTCGCGCATCAGCATGGCCACCAGACGCAGCGTCGTCGTCGGCTCGCAGGTGGCCGGATCGGGAGTCATGGCTTGCCGTATGTTCATGTCATCAGGATGCGTCGCAGATCTTCGTCCGCCAGGGTCGCGGAGCACACATCCGTGTGATGGGTCTGCAGCGCGACGTCGACTTCGAGCTTCAGCGCTTTGAGGGATTGATTGACGTCCCCGATGTAGAGGGCGAGCGAAGCGATCAACGCGGTCAGGCATGCGATGAAGAGACCGGCGGCCACCGGAGCCGTCACCGCGAGGCCAAGCACGGCCCCGACGAACAGCATGATCACGAGCAGCGCCGCGCAAAGGACGCTCGTGCACGCGGTGGCGATGGCCGCGCGAAGGAGCCGTGCCCGGCTCATCAGGATGCGGAGCTGCGCCGTCACGCGCTCTCGATCGGGCGCCATGACGCCGCGGCACGCACCGGCGAGCTCCCGCGTCCGGTCGATCGTTCTCCCGTACCGGTTCGTCATGCCCAGGAGGAGCAGGCCGATTCCCGAGATCAGGATCACCGGACCGGTCGAGAGTTGCAGCGTGGGGATCAGAGTGGACACGGTCGCGTATCGAATATCGGTCCGCGATGCAACGCGCGGCGTGACTGACGCCACCCGCTCATGTGACCGTGCGCAGCCGGGAACCGCGTGACCGCGCGACCGCGCGACCGCTATCATGCGCACCGCATGCCCCGCATTCTCGTCACCAACGACGACGGCATCTACAGCGAAGGAATCCGCAAGCTTGCCGCGGTATGCCGCGAGCTCGGCGAGGTCACGATCGTGGCGCCGGACCGCGAGCAGAGCGCGGCCTCGCACGCGCTGACGCTGAACCGCCCGCTGCGTTTGCTGCAGATCCAGCCGGATGAGTGGATCGTCGACGGGACGCCGACGGATTGCGTGAATCTCGCGGTGCTCAAGCTGATGAAGGAGAACCGGCCCGATCTCATCGTGTCGGGCATCAACTTCGGTCCGAACCTCGGCGACGACGTCACGTACTCCGGCACGATCTCGGCGGCGTTCGAGGGCGCGCTGCTGCACATCCCCTCGATCGCGTTCTCCGCGCTGGTCGGCGAGCACTTCTCGTTCGACCGCTGCGCGGCGTTCGCGGGGGAGCTGGTGCGCGTGGCGCTCGAGCAGCATCGCGATCCCGACATCATCCTCAACATCAACTTCCCCGTCTCCGAGTTCCAGGGCGTGCGGATCACGAAGCTCGGCAAACGCATCTACTCCGAGGGAATCATCGAGCGGCGGGACCCCCGGGGGCGCAAGTACTACTGGATCGGCGGCGAGCCACCGGTGTGGCATCCCGGCGAGGGAACGGACTTCGAAGCGGTGCAGGCGGGATTCGTCTCGATCACACCGCTGCATCTCGATCTCACCCACCACGAATCGATCGCACGGCTCAAGCCGCTCGAGGAGATCCTTGGCCAGTTCGCCGCCTCGCAGAGATGAGCAGGAGCGCGAGCTGGCCCATCAGCGCGCCCTGATGGTCGAGCGCCACGTCGCCGCGCGCGGCATCACCGACGAGCGGATCCTGCAGGCGATGCGCGACGTGCCGCGCCACCGCTTCGTGCCGCTGAACGTGGCCGCGAAAGCATACGGCTCGGGCGCGCTGCCGATCGGCTCGAAGCAGACCATCTCGCAGCCGTACATCGTGGCGAAGATGATCGAGCTGCTGGAGCTGCGCGGCAATGAGAAGGTGCTGGAGATTGGCACGGGAACGGGATACCAGGCAGTGGTGCTCTCGAAGCTGTGCGCGAAAGTCTTTTCCATCGAACGGATCAACGAGCTGGCGCTGCGCGCGGCGGAGCTGTTTCGGGAGCTGAAGGTGCACAACGCCTCGGTGAAGGTGTTCGACGGGACGTACGGCTGGTCGGATCAGGCGCCGTTCGATCGCATCATCGTCGCCGCCGCGGCGCCGGAGGTGCCGGAGCCGCTGGTGCAGCAGCTCGCGCGCACCGGACGGATGATCATTCCCGTCGGTCCGGAGGGACGGCAGCGGCTCGCGCGCGTGACGCGCGTCGGGACGGGAACGAAGATCGAGGATTGCGGCAGCGCCGAGTTCGTGCCGCTGGTGGGGCGCTTCGGATGGAAAGAGTGAAGCTCTCAGCTCTCGGCTCTCAGCTCGCAGGAACTGCTGAGAGCTGCCAGCTGCCAGCTGCGAGCTGCTAATGAGAGCCCGCACGCTCCTGATCGTCACCGCGATCGCGTCGTCCCTCCTCGGCGCGCTGGTGGTCTGGCTGGTCCTCTCCGTGCCGAACGATCTGCAGGCCGACTCGCTGCTCAAGGACGCGCGCCGGCATCTCAACTCCGGGAACAACGACGACGCGCGCGTGGCGCTGACGAAGGTCGTGCAGCAGTATCCGCGCACCGACGCCGCGGCCGCGGCCACCGTCGCGCTGGTGTCGCTGGCGAAGAAGGAGCAGGACGATCTCGCGCGCGTCGTGATCGCGATGCGCCGGCAGAGCGAGCAGCAGGCGAAGCTCATCGCCGACCTGCAGAAGAACGTGACCGCGATCCGCAACACGCCGCCGCCCAAACCGGTGATCGTCACCGCGCCGGCGCCGAAGCCGCCGCCGAAGAAGAAAGCGCCGGCGAAAAAACCGGCGCCACGCCGCCGCCGATGACATCCACTACAATCACCGCGCTATGAAGGAAACACGGCATCTCGTGATCCACGGCAAGGTCCAGGGCGTGGGATATCGCTTCTTCGCCACGCGCGTCGCGCGCAGGATGGGGCTGAAGGGCTGGATCCAGAACAATCGCGACGGATCGGTGGAGGCGCTCGTCGAGGGGGAGAAGAAGGCGATCGACGAGTGGATCGAGGAGTTGAAGGAAGGTCCGCGCTACGCGGAGGTCACGAAGATCGATCAGGAGTCGAAGGAGTTCAGCGGCCGCCTGCCGGACTTCGACGTGAAATTCTGATGGACGCCGAAGAGCTGAAGACGTACATCCGCGACGTCCCCGATTTCCCGAAGCCGGGAATCGTGTTCAAGGACATCACGCCGCTGCTTCGCTCGGCCGAGGCGCTCGACTCCGCGTGCGCGCTGCTGGCGGAACCGTTCCGCGACGCCGGCGTGACGCAGGTCGCGGCGATCGAGTCGCGCGGCTTCATCTTCGGCGGCATCGTGGCCCGGAATCTCAACGTCGGCTTCGTCCCGATCCGCAAGCCGGGGAAGCTGCCGTGGGCGCGGCGGCGGCACGAGTATGTGCTCGAGTACGGGAAGGACGCGCTCGAGATCCACGACGACGCGCTCGATCCCGGCGACCGCGTGCTGGTGATCGACGACGTGCTGGCGACGGGCGGCACGGTGACCGCGGCGACGCATCTCGTGCGCGGATTCGACGCGACGCTGGTCGCCATTGCGACGCTGATCGAGCTCGAGTTCCTCGGCGCACGCGCGAAGATCCACGAGGGCGTGACGTTTCATTCGGTGCTGCGGTATTAGCAGGAGAGGCCATGAAACACATTTCGGATGTGATCGCGGACCAGGTGCTGACCGTCATCGAGCCGGGAATCAACGTCCGCAACGCGGCGCAGACGATGGCCGACCGGAACATCGGCGCCGTCGCGGTGGTCGCCTTCGGCAAGCTCGCCGGCATCTTCTCCGAGCGCGACATCATGGCGCGCGTGGTGGCGAAGGGGCTGAACCCCGATGACACGCTCGTCGAGGGCGTGATGTCGAAGGAGCTCGTGGTCGCCGACCCGTCCGAGAACATCGATCAGGCGCTGCAGAAAATGCACTCCATCCGCGCCCGCCACCTCCCCGTCGTCGAAGACGGCAAACTCGTCGGCATGGTCTCGATCCGCGATCTGCTGGAGGTCGACGACGCGCAGCAGCGGGCGAAGGCGACGTTTTTGCGGGAGCTGGTGACGTATTCGCCGGACTATGATTCGTAGTAGTTGGTGGCTGGTGGTTGGTAGTTGAGGGAACGCCTCGCGAGGAAGTCCCTCAACTACCAATCACCAACTACCAATCACCAACTACCAATCACCAATCACCAACCACCAATCACTCCTCTCTCAGCCTCAACCTCAGCGCAAACGAGTCCCCGCTCACATGCACCCCCCTCGCGAGCTCGAACGCATCCTCATTGGAGTGCGCTCCGCCCAGCAACAGGCAAAGGCGGGCGAGCTCTTTGAACGACGCGCCTTCGCCTTCGATCACGACTTCGCCGTTTTCGACGCGGACGCTCATCGGGGAACGGGCGAGGCCTTCGAGGGCCATGAGCGCGAGATCGTAGTTCATGCCTCGTCCTCTCCGCGGTAGCGCACCGAGTTGCGCTCCGTTTCCTGCAGCACGATCTCGTACAGCTCGCCGTGCGTGATCGCGGGGGCGAGCTGCTGCCAGAACGAGCGCGCGAGGTTCTCGGCGGTGGGGATGACGCCGCGCAGGAAATCGACGTCTTCGTTGAGGTTGCGGTGATCGACGCGGTCGATCACGCGCTCGCGCATCAGGTCCTTCAGCTTCTTCAGATCGATCACCATCCCGGTCTCGGGATCGATCCGTCCGCGCACGCTCACCTCGAGCCCGTAGTTGTGGCCGTGGCCGCCGGGGTTGTCGCACTTGTCGTACGTCGCGCGGTTCCACGCGGCGTCGCGGCTCGGGTTGTGCAGCCGGTGCGCCGCGGAGAAGGTGAGTCTCGCCGTCACGATCATCGCGTCACCGCACCTGCGCGAGCGCGGTCTTCGCCTCGCTCTGCTGCAGCGCGAAGCGCTCGCGCACGCCGCGGAACTTCGCGTCGTTCTCGAGATAGCGGAAGAGCGGACTCGCCTGCACGTAGCCCGCGCTCGGCTCCTTGCGCTGCACGGCCTTCTCCAGCGCCACGAGCACCGCGGGCGTGTCGTTGAGGATCGCGTGCACTTCGGCGGCGCTGGTCCAGGACTCGTCGCCCGGCTCGGATGCCGCGAGCGCGAGCTCGAGCTCCTTCAGCGCGGTCTCGCGCTGCCGGTTCTCCGCGGCCACGTAGGCGTTCAGCATGTGCAGACCATACAGCGGATCGGACATCATCAGTTTCTTTCGCTCGATCTCCGCGATCTCCAGCGAGTGCCGCAGCACCGCGAGCTTCCCGATCTTGAGCGACAGCGCGGCGTTGTTGGGGATCGTTTCCTCGACGACGTAGTAGCGCTGGATCGCGGCGTCGAGCCGTCCCGACTCCGCGAGGAAGTCGGGCTCGTGGACCGCCGCCTGGATGACGGGGATCGTTTTCAGACGCGCCAGCGTCGCGTTGAATTTCGGCAGGTCGCCGGCCGACGCGGCGTAGCGTCCGATCACATTCAACGCCTCGGCGTCCTTCGGCTCACGCCGCAGGATGAGGTCGTACGCCGCGAACGACTGCTGCAGATCGCCGGTCGCGAGCGTCGCGCGCGCGACGCTGCGCGCGGCGACGAGGTTCGAGGGATCGAGCGCGATGACCTGTTTCGCCGCCGCGAGCGCGTCGGCGCTCCTGCCGCTGGCGGCGAAGAACTGCATCGCCATCAGCTGTGCCGGGAGAAATGACGGATCGGCGAGCATCGCGTCGCGCAGCGACTTGTCAGCGCGCGTCGTGTCGCTCTGCGCGCGCGCGACGACGGCGTCCGCAAATGAGTTGAGCGCGGATGCCGCCGCGTACGTGCGCGGCGTCGCCTGAACCTCGGTCGTCACCCACTGCACCATCGTCCGGATCCCGCTCGCGACGTCGATCACCGCCGCCGCCGTGCCGGTTTTTCCGCTCGCTGACGGGATGATCTCGGGTCCCGCCGCTCCGGCGCGAAGCGTCGCCGAAAACGACGACGCGTCCGGCGTCACGGTGTCGGCGACGCGCAGCTCCGGGTACGTGCGCAGGATCTCGACCGCACCGAGCTGGATGGCTTCCGCGACCTTCGCGTCACCGCCGTCGACCGTGAACGGCGCGACGTAGACGCGGCGCGGGTTCGCGGCCGTCGCCGGCTGCGGACCCGTCGGCGCCGATGCGACGGGCGCCGCGGTCTCGACCCGCGTGCCGCGCCGCTTCCACATCACCACCGCGCCCGCGATGAGCGCGATCAGCACCACCGCCGCGATCGCGGCGAACATCGTGCGCCGCTTGCGCTTCGCGGTCTCGATCGCCAGCAGCGCGGCCTGTTCCGCCGCCGCTTCCGCCTCGAGCTCGGCGGTGTTCATGTCGAGCTCCGTCGCGGCGGCGTCGGCCTGCGGCTCCGGCGGCACGATCGTGAACAGCTTCACGCCCGCGCGCGCGCCGGCGTCGCGGAAGCGCACGTTGCCGCGTCCCTCGCGCAGAAAGTCTTCGGTGATGAAGAGCGTGTTCGGCGGAATCTGCTGCAGCACGCCGATTCCCTTCTCCACGTCGCCGGCGTGCAGCAGGAACCGCACTGCAAGCGGATCGCTCCCCTGCTGCTCGGGCGCGAGATCGAACTCACCTTTGCGTCCTGCTTCGAGCGCGCTCTCGACCGACGGCAGCTCCGCGACGAGCACCTTCGCGAAGGGATCGACCACGTTGCCGTCGAAGAGATAGACCGACTCGCCGAGGATTTGCTGCATGCGCGCGGCGGTCTTCGCGTCGACGCTGTCGCCGCCCACGACGTCCGCGATCAGAAACAGTGCAGGACCGCCTCGCAGGCGGTCCTCGTCCGTGGGGGCCGCCTGAGAGGCGGCCCTGGCTTTCTCGAAGTGGGACGCGAATTCGACGGATGCGGAGTCGCACTTCTCGATCATCTCGACGAGCGCGCGCATGTCCTTGATTCGCTTGAACGGGTCCTTGAACAGACACGCGCCGAGGATGCTCAGCACGTCCTTGTCGATCTGCGGGTGAATGCCGCGCGGCGAGGCCGGCTGCGCCTCGACGATCGCGCGCGCGACGTCGACCGCGGTCGCGCCGGGAAACGGCCGCTTCCCGGTGGCAGCCTCGTACAGCACGACGCCGGTGGAGTAGATGTCGGTGTGCTCGTCGATCGCCTGCGAGACGATCTGCTCCGGCGCCATGTAGGCGACGCAGTTCGCGTCGGCGCCCTTCTGCTGGTAAATGCCCGAGGTCTTCTCGCGGCGCACGAGATTCGCGAGATTCAACCCGCCGAGCTTCACCTGCCCGTCGCCCGTCACCATCACGGCGTCGCCGTTGATGTTCCCGTGCAGGAGCATTTTGGTATGCAGGTACTTTGCGACCGAGGTGAGCTGATACGCGAAACGGAAAAACTGCTCGCGGCTCATCGGCTGGCCGCCGAGTGCATGCGTAATCGTCTGTGCCTCGACGTACTCCATGATCATCACGAGGTTGTCGCCGGCGACGGCGATCTCGAGGATCGGCACGAGGAACGTGTGATACATCGCCGCCGCCACGCGGACGTCGCGCAGCAGCTGCTCGCGTTTGGCGGGGTCTTTCGGGAGCGTGCGCGTGAGCAGCTTCAGCGCGACTCTCTTCCCGTTCCGCGTGTCCTCGGCGGCCCAGACCGACGCGCCAACACGCTCACCGATGAGCCAGTTTCCGAGGGCCTGATTCGAGGACATGGGGAACTGATTATACGGGGCGGCTGCGCAACTAGCTGATGTGCGCCAGCTCCGCCCCGCTCTCGACGGTCTGCCCCGCGACGACGAACAGCTCGTCGACGATTCCGTCGGAGGGGGCCACGATCTCGTTCTCCATCTTCATCGCCTCGAGGATCAGCAGGCCGGCGCCTTTGCGCACGGTCTCGCCCTTCGCGACGAGCACGCGCACGACGCGGCCGGGCATCATCGCCTTGACCACGCCGCCGCCGCCGATCTCGTCCTCGCGGCGCCGCCGGCGCGCGGCGAGCGGGTCGACGATCTCCACCTGCACGATCGCGCCGCCGAGGGTGATCTCGTGCTTGTTCTCGACATGATGGTGGATCAGCGAGACCTGCGTCCCGTCCTCGAGCCGCAGCGAGCGGACCACCGGACCGACGCGCACGAGGTCCGCCTCCATCCAGCGGTCGCCGATGCGCACGCGATAGCCGCCGCCGTGGCGCAGCACCTCGACCTCGAGCTCGCGCCCGCCTTCCCTGATGCTGTCCGATGCGCCCGTTCGGGCGACGAACTTCATCGCAGCGCCTCGCGCCGCGCGGCTTCTTTCCAGCGCGACGCCGTGTCTTCGGGCAACTGCACGTTCTGCGACTCCTCGAACGCGAAAATCGCCGCGGCCGCGATCGCGGCGTCGATCTGTTCGCCGGTCACGGAGCTCGCGAAATCGATCGACGGCAGGATGCGGTCGATGAAGCCGGTATCGAATCTCGCGTCGCGGAAATCGGGGTGATTCATGATGAAGGTGAAGAACGGGATCGTGGTCATGATCCCTTCGACGCGGTATTCGGTAAGCGCGCGGCGCATGCGCCCGATCGCTTCCTCGCGCGATTTGCCGTGCGCGATCAGCTTCGAGAGCATCGGGTCATAGAACACCGGGACGGTGTAGCCGGCGTAGACGCCGTCGTCGTTGCGGATGCCGGGTCCCTGCGGGAGATTGATGTAGCGGATGAGCCCCGGCGAGGGCGCGAACTTCCGCGCCGGATCCTCGGCATAGACGCGGCACTCGATCGCGTGTCCGTGCGGAACGAGGTCCTCCTGCCGGAACGACAGCGTCTCGCCGCGCGCGATGCGCAGCTGTTCCTTCACCAGATCGACGCCCCACACCATCTCCGTCACCGGATGCTCGACCTGGAGGCGCGTGTTCATTTCGAGGAAGTAGAACTCGCGATCGGGTCCCATCAGGCATTCGATCGTGCCGGTCGAGTAGTAGTTCACCGCGGCGGCGGCGCGCACGGCCATCGCGCCGAGCTTCGCGCGCAGCTCCGCGTCGACGACCGGCGACGGGCATTCCTCGACGACTTTCTGATGGCGGCGCTGCAGCGTGCATTCGCGCTCGCCGACGTGCACGATGTTGCCGTGCTGGTCGCCGACGACCTGCACTTCGATGTGCCGCGGCTTGACGATGAACTTTTCGGCGTAGACCGCGCCGTCGCCGAAGAACGACTCCGCCTCGCTGCTGACGCGCTCGAACGCCTGCCGCAGATCCTCGGCACGCTCGACGAACCGCAGCCCTTTCCCGCCGCCGCCGGCGCTGGCCTTGATCATGATCGGGAAGCCCGACTGCTTCGCGAAGTCCTCGATTTCCTCGACTGCTTTCACCGGCTCGGTGAGGCCGGGAACGACCGGCACGCCGGCGGCCTGCATGCGCTGCCGGCTCTCGGTCTTCGATCCCATCGCGTCGATCGACTCGGGCGAAGGGCCGATGAAGACGATGCCGGCGTCGCGGCACGCGCGCGCGAAGTCGGCGTTCTCGGCGAGGAAGCCGTAGCCGGGATGGATCGCCTCGGCGCCGGTTTTCTTCGCGGCTTCGAGGATGCGGTCGATGCGCAGGTAGCTCTCGCGCGAGGGCGCGGGCCCGATCGGCATCGCCTCGTCGGCGTTGACGACGTGCAGCGCCGCGCGATCGGGCTCGGAGTAGACGGCGACGGTCGGATAGCCGAGCTCGCGGCACGCGCGGATGACGCGGACCGCGATCTCGCCGCGGTTCGCGATGAGCACCTTCATCAGCCGCGAATTGTAGGTCACGCGCGGCGGACTTGTTGCAAGTCCTGCCGGCCATGAAGAGAATCCGCTACGCCGTCGCCGGCCTCGGGCACATCGCGCAGGTCGCCGTCCTGCCGGCCTTCGAGCACGCGTCCGACAACTCCGAGCTCATCGCGCTGGTCTCGAGCGACGAGACCAAACTCAAAAAACTCGGCAAACGCTATGGCGTGAGCCGGCTCTACACCTACGATCGCTACGACGAATTGCTGGCCGGCGGCGAGATCGACGCCGTCTACATCGCCCTGCCGAATCACCAGCATGCCGAATTCACCGTGCGCGCGGCGAGGCACGGCATCCACGTGCTGTGCGAGAAGCCGCTGGCCGTGACGGAGCGCGAGTGCCTGGCGATGATCCGCGCCGCGGACAAGAATGACGTGAAGCTGATGACCGCGTATCGGCTGCACTTCGAGCGCGCGAACCTCGAGGCCATCGAAACCGTGCTTGCCGGGAAGATCGGCGAGCCGCGTCTCTTCAACTCCGTCTTCTGCATGGATGTGAAGGCGGGCGACATCCGGCTGCGCAGCGAGACGGGAGGTGGAACGCTCTACGACATCGGCGTCTATTGCATCAACGCGGCGCGCTATCTGTTCCGCGATGAGCCGATCGAGGTGATGGCGATGCGCGCCAGCCGCGACCAGGAGCGTTTCGCCGACGTGGAAGAGATGGTGGGCGCGGTGCTGCGATTTCCCGATGACCGGCTGGCCACGTTCATCTGCAACTTCGGCACGGCGTCCGTCGCGCGTTATCAAATCGTGGGAACGAAAGGCACGCTCGTCCTCGATCCTGCTTACGAATACGCGATGGAACTGAAGCGCCACCTCAAGATCGGAGAGCGCGAGACGGTGAAGACGTACGCGAAACGCGATCAGTTCGCGCCCGAGCTGCTCCATTTCTCCGACTGCATCCTGAAGAACCGCCAGCCCGAGCCGTCGGGCTGGGAAGGCCTCGCCGACGTTCGCATCGTGACAGCGCTCTACCGCTCCGCGAAGAGCGGCAAGGCCGTGGCGATCAAGCCCGTTGAGAAGACCACGCGCCCGACGATGAAACAGGAGATCCATCGGCCCGCGGTTCGCAAGCCCAAGCTGGTGAAGACGAAGTCGCCGACGAAGTGAGCGCTCGCGTCACTGGCAATTCACACGGCTCGGGCCGCCGAGTGGGTTGAAGTCGAAGAGATTGCGCGGCTCGAGCTCGAAGCCGGCCCAGTGCACCATGGTGATGCCAGTCATGAGATCGGCCGGATCGCCGGGCGCGTGGTCTTCGTCGTGCGGGTCGTGGTGGACGGACGAGCGATACCAGAGAACGAGGTCGGTGTCCGTGACTGACTCGCGGTCGGAGGTGCCGAAGCCGGCGTACGGCGTCTCGCCGAGGAGGTATTCGTCGGGATCGAGCCAGCGGACGCGCGGCGTGTCGAAGAATGCCTCGCGCTCGTTCGGCTTGTAGCGCGTCACGGCGAAGTCGGTCTGCGTGAACTTCTCTTTCCGGTTGAGTCCCGCCTGTTCTCCATAGTGCCGCGAGAGTCCCTCGGGGGTGCCGTGGATCGCGTAACCGAGGTGATTGCCGTAGATGTTCGTGGCCTCGTCTTCGATCGCCACGGTGAGGAACTGCTTCGGATCCCACTCGATCGCGCCTTCCTTCCCGCCATTGAACGGCTCCTCGACGTCCTGCGCGAACACGGCCGGCGCCTGCGGGGTCTCGCGATGCGTGAGCACGGTCGCGGAGTCGCCCTCGGAGCCGTTGAGGTCCATGTCGACACGCCACAGCACGGAGTGCATGTGCGCGTCGGTGGTGCTGCGGGGCGGGAAGTAAGGATTGTTGAACCCCGTCGCGCCGAGGCGGAACCGCAGGCTCCCGTCATCGCGCAGGCGATAGTCGATGATGAAGTCGTAGTTCTGCGCGTCGAAAACGCCCCACAGCGCGAGCTCCTGGCCGCGGCGCACCATCTGCTGCGAGCTCTTGCAGAGCCACGCGACGCCGCGATCGGTCACCTCCGCGGCGACCTGCGGAACGTTCTGGCCCGACAGCGTGATGAGCGAGCCGTTCGCGCCGGCGTCCGCGGTGTTCATCGGCATCAGACTCGCGGCGCTGGCCTGCTGCATGTCGTACAGGCGGAATCCGAAGGAGTGATAGGGAACGAAGATCTCGGCGACGCTGGCCTCGCGCAGGATGCGCATCCACGGACCGGTGCGGCTGCGGCGCAGATCGGTCGGGCCGATGGTGAGGCTGCGGCGGCCCTGATTCGAGATGCACGTGCGCCACGCGGTTTCGGGGAAGCTGATCTCGACGCAGGAGTGCGGGAGGTTGGTGGAACAGATGTCGGTCTCGCACGGACGCAGCAGCGGAGTGGCGTTGACGCGCGCGACGGCGCGCGTGCGCGACTGCGGGCGCTCCTGCGGCGGCACGGGCGTCAGTTCGACGTCTCCCGGTTTCTGAGCGTTCGCGACAAGTGCGACGGCGAGTGCGAGAAGCGTCGAGGCGAGGGCTTTCATGGGATCTCCGTGTTCGCTGATACCATTCGAGCATATGTCGAACGAGCCGATTCACGAGCAGCGAATGCAGATCCTCACGACCGTGGTCACGACGCTGCTCGCCGACCTCAAGAGCGGCGCGGGCGACAAGGACCGCCGCCGTCAGGTCGAGGAGTGGATGCGGACGCTCGCGGAGAAGTATCCGGAGTTCAAAATCGAGAACGGCCTGCGCGACTACTACCTCGCCGAGGCGGAGCGGTTGCGCGGCGATTTCGAGAAGGCGGCGGATCTGACGGAGAAGCTCGCGCTGGGACGTTCGATCGAGTCATTCCTCGACCGCGCGGCGGATTACGACCGCCGGATGCGCGATAAATAGAGGTAACCGGGGAAGGATTGGTGCCCAAGGCCGGACTCGAACCGGCACGGATTTCTCCACACGCCCCTCAAACGTGCGCGTCTACCAATTCCGCCACTTGGGCTGGCGTTGCAAAGAACGTCCGGGGGTTACTTCTTCGCCGGGGCTGTCGGAGCGGCCGGCGTTGCACCTGTCATCACCGAGCCACGCGGGCGGGCCTGAAGGATGGCCAGCGCCATGGAGGTGACGACGAACAGCACGAAGAAAGCCGTGGTCAGTTTGTGCAGGAGCGTGGTCGCGCCGCGCGCGCCGAACGCCGTCTGCGAGCCGCCGCCCCCGAACGCGCCCGCGAGATCCGCGCCCTTGCCCTGCTGGACGAGGACGACGAGGATCAGGAACAGGCTGATGAGGACGTGCAGGATGACTAGAACGATGATCATGGACTTCTCCGAGTGCCTGACTGTGAACCGGTCAGGGGTGCGAATTCTTCCCCGAACCGGCACGGCCCGTCAAGCCCGCGAGAATCGCCAGAAACTTTGTGGAATCGAGACTTGCGCCGCCGACGAGAAAGCCGTCGATGGTGCCGTTGGCGACGAGATCGCCGACGTTGTCGGGCGTGACGCTGCCGCCGTAGAGAATCGGCGCGCTCGCGTGCCGCGCGGGCCAGAATCGCGAGAGCGCGTGGCGGATCTCGACCAGCGTTTCCGCGACCATCGCGCCGCTGGCGTTGCGCCCCGTGCCGATCGCCCACACCGGCTCGTACGCGATCACGAGCTCCCGCGCGCTCTCGAGCGCGTCGACGGCGGTCATGCGAATCTGATCGGCGAGAAACTGCGCGACGCGGCCGGACTCGCGCACGCCGAGGTCTTCGCCGATGCAGAGCACCGGCGTGAGGCCGGCGTCGATCGCGAGCGCGAGCTTGCGCGCGATGAGCGCGTCGGTTTCGTGAAAGAGGTTGCGGCGCTCGGAATGGCCGAGGATCACCGAGTCCGCGCCGCAGTCGCGCAGCATCGCCGGTGAGACCTCGCCGGTGAACGCGCCCGACGCGTGGTCGCTGCAGTTCTGGCCACTGACGCGCATCCCGGTTACGTCTTTGAGGAACGGATACGGCGGCGCGACGATGAGCGTGACGTCGCCGGCGTTCGCGGACGCGATGCGCTCCGTCCACGCCGCGATTCCCTCGGGCGGGAGGTTCATTTTCCAGTTGGCGATGAGGTATGGGGTATGGGGCATGAGGTCACGCAGTGTATCGGTTTTTGCCGAGGCGCTTCGCTTCGTACAAGCGCTCGTCGGCGCGGCGGACGAGATCGCTCGCGGTGGCGTCGGTGCGCTCGTACTCGGCGACGCCGATGGAGATCGAGCACTGGATCGCGCCTTCCTCGTCCGTCGGGATCGTGAGCGCGCGGACGCGGCGGAGCACGCGCTCGGCGACGGCTTTCGCGCCGGAAAGGTCGGTGTGCGGCAGGATGACCGCGAACTCGTCGCCGCCGAAACGGGCGACGGCGTCGGTGGGGCGCAGCGACTCGCGGACGGCTCCGCAGAGCTCGGACAGCACGACGTCGCCGATCACGTGGCCGTGCCCGTCGTTGATCTGCTTGAAGTCGTCGATGTCGAACAGCATCAGCGACAGCGGCACGCCGAACGTCCGCGCGCGCTCGAACTCGAACGGGAGCTGGCGGCGGAAGTAGCGCTTGTTCCAGATGCCGGTGAGGTCGTCGGTCTCGGCGAGGTTGACGATCCGCTCGCGCGCGCGGATGGTGTCGAGCAGCATCGAGATCTGCGTCGCGAAGATGGCGAGGATCTGCTGCTCGTTCTCCGTGAACGGAGGATCGGCGCGATAGAGCAGCAGCAGTCCCGCGGTGCGGCGCTCGTGCTCGAGCAGCGCCGACGCCTGGTGCTGCAGGCCGTCGCCGCCTGCCTCGCGCGCTTCGAGGTCGTGGGTTTCGGACATGACCACGATCTCGGTGCTCTCGAACGAGACGTGGATGTGCTGCGCGAGCGTTTGCCGGACGCGAGCCATCAGCTGCTCGCTGACGAGTCCCTCGGCGCCGGCGCGCGTGGCGATGTAGACCTCGAGGTTCTGCTCGACCATGACCGCGACCGCGACGTCGAAGGGCACGCATGGCAGGAGGGTCGGGAATGCGCCGCGGAACAGCTCCGCCGCCGACTCGCTGCGGATCACGCGCGAAGTCAGTTCCTGAATCAGCGACAGCAGATCGCGGATCTGGCGATGTTCGGCGCGCAATCGCGCGAGCTCGTTCTCTGTTTGCTCGTCGTCCGGAGACATCCGGGACCCCGCGCAATTGTACGAGACCGCGTAACCGATACAATCAACGCGTGCTCATCGAGGCGGAGGCGATTCCGTACGAACCGGCGCTGCTCCGCGGCGAACGGCTGCTCGTCCTCGCGCCGCATCCCGACGACGAGGTGATCGGCTGTGGCGGTCTGGTCGCGCAACATCTGCGCGACCGGCGGCAGGTGCGCGTGGTCGTGGCCACGGACGGCGCGCAGGCCGGCGAGGCGGCGGTGCGCGAGGAGGAGTCGCAGCGGGGGTTGGCGCTTCTGGGCGAGGGAGCGGGGGTCGAGTTTCTGCGCATTGCCGATCGTCAGCTCGACGACGCGGTCACGCCGCGCCTGCGCGAGATCCTGCTCGACTTCCGCCCCGATCTGATCCTCGTGCCGGCGCCGATCGAGATCCATCCCGATCACCTCGCGCTCTCGCGCACGTTCTGCGAGCTCGTGCAGCGCGATGAGACGCTGTTCGCCGACCTCGCGGTGGCGCGCGTCGCGTTCTACGAAGTGGGCCAGCCGCTGCGCCCGAACGCGATCGTCGACATCAGCGACGTCGCCGACGCGAAGTACGCCGCGATCGCGGAGCATCGCTCGCAACTCACCGTCCGCGACTACGTCGCCTACGCGCGCGGCCTCAACGCGTATCGCGCGATGACGCTGCCGGCCGGAACGCGGTTCGCCGAGGCTTACTACGTCATCGACCTCCCCTCGCTGCGCACCACGCCATTCAGCGAGCTGCGGAGACGCGTCGGCGCGCCGCTGGAAATCGAGGTCACGCGCGAGACGGTGCCGATCAGCGTCATCGTGCGGACGAAGGATCGGCCGGCGCTGCTGCGCGAAGCGCTCGACTCGATTCGCGCGACGCGCTATCCGTGCGAGATCGTCGTCGTGAACGATGGAGGACAGGCAATCCTGCCTGTCCCTGACGGCGTGACCCTGATCGAGCACGAACAATCGCGCGGACGCTCCGAGGCCGCGAATGCCGGCGTGCGCGCGGCGTCGAATGCGTTCATCGCGTTCCTCGACGACGACGATCTGTACTACCCCGAACATCTCGCGACGCTCGCAAACGCATCCGCGTCCGCGCATGCGGCGTGGTACACCGACGCCGTCTCCGCGTTTCTCGCGCCCGGCGAGAGCGGCGCGTACGAAGCGCACGCGCGCCTCCGCATCTACGCACACGAGTACGATCGCGAGCTGCTGCTGATCGACAACTACATCCCGCTGCCGACGCTGCTCATCCCGCGCGAGTCGTTCCTCTCCGCGGGCGGCTTCGATCCCGCGTTCGATCTGTTCGAGGACTGGGACTTCCTGATCCGCCTGGCGGCGCGCGGCGACTTCGTGCGCATCCCGCGCGTCACGTGCGAGATCCGGCACATCGAGGGCGGGACGTCGGTGATCCTCGCCGCGCCCGTGGGCTCGGAGAAGTTTCGCGAGGCGAAGCTGCGCGTGTGGCAGAAACACGCGGAGCGCATCGACAACAAAGTGCTCTTCGACGTCTTCGCGCGGCAGAAACGGCGCGGGCAGGATCTCTACGCGACACTCGTCGAGACGAAGGGACAGGTCGACTCGGCGACGCAGAACATCGATCGCCTCGAGCGCGAGAAGGCCCAGCTGATCGCGCAGGCGAGCGAAGCGCACCACACGCTCAACGGCAGCGTGATGCGGATCTCCGAGCTCGAAGGCGCGATCGACGCGCTCACCGACATCGCCGAGGACTACGAGAAAAAGACGCTGGAGCTGGAGCGCGCGCAGCGCGCCATCGACAAACAGCACGCCGAGTACGGACAGCTCCATGCGCTGCATCGCGAGTCGCACGAGGCGCTCGAACGCACGCGCGTCGAGGTCGGACGCCTCAACGGACTGCTCGACATGATCTATCGCTCGCGGACGTGGAAGCTGCACGCGCTGATGGAGAAGATGCGGGGACGCGGTTGACACGCGTGCTGCTCGTCTGTCCCGAGCCACTCGGCCACGGCCAGCCGGCCGGCGTCGGGATCCGTTTTCTCGAGATGGCGCGCGTGCTGCGCGCTGACGGACACGCCGTGACGCTGCTCTCGCCTGACGCCGGTCCGCTCACTCCGGCTACGCTGCTCGCGGCCAGCGACTCCGCCGACGTGGCGGTGCTGCAGGGCCACATCGCGAACGATTTCTTCGTGCTCCCGCATCCGGTGCCGGCGGTGATCGACCTGTACGATCCGTACATCATCGAGAACCTCCACTACTACGCCGAGCGCGGACCGGAGGTCTTCAATCACGATCACGCGACGCTCATGAATTCGCTGCTGCACGGCGACCTGTTCCTCTGCGCTTCCGAGGCGCAACGGATGTTCTATCTCGGCGCGCTGCTGGCCGTCGGGCGCGTGCACCCGGTCGCGTTCGAGCAGAGCCCGCACCTCGACTCGCTGCTGCGCATCGCGCCGTTCGGCGTGCAGCCGCCGCGCGAGCTCGCGGCGCGCGATCTCGAACGGCCGTCGATCCTCTTCGGCGGCATCTACGACTGGTACGACCCGATCCTCGCCATCGACGCCATCGCCATCGCGCGGCAGACGCTGCCGAAGCTGACGCTGACCTTCACCACGCATCCGAACCCCGACCTCACGCCGCAGGGCAAGCTCGCCGACGCCGTCGAGCACGTGCGGCGCAACGGCTACGGCGACTTCGTCCGCTTCGAGCCATGGGTCGCGTACGAGGAGCGCGCCGCGTTCTTCGAGCGCTTCACGCTCGCGCTGCTGACGTTCCCGCCGTCGATCGAGACCGACCTCGCGATGCGCACGCGCGTCTATGACTATCTCTGGTGCGGCCTGCCGATCGTCACCAGCTCCGCGCCCGGCACCGACGAGATCCTCGAGCGTTACGATGCCGGCTCCGTGGTCCGCAAGGGGGTCAGGTCTGGAATTTCAACCTTTGCGAAGGTTGAAATTCCAGACCTGACCCCTGAAGCCTTCGCGAACGAGGTCGTCGCGATCCTGCGTGACGTCGAGACGTACGCGCGGATGACGCGCGGCTCGCAGGAGTTCGTGCGCGAGCATCAGTGGCCGCTGGCGCTGCAGCCGCTGCGCGACTTCTGCAACGCTCCGCGCGCCGATGCGACGAAGGACGCGTTCGCGGCGCCGCCGGCGAACGTCGAACGGACGCCGTCGATTCTCTCGCGCCTGAAACGGCGCCTCGCACGATGAGCACCGAGGTCATCGTCGTGAACTGGAACAACCGGCGCGAGACGCTGGAGTGTCTCGACGCCGTGAGCGCGCAGCTCGGCGACGTCTCCGGCGCGTCGATCACCGTCGTCGACAACGGCTCGACGGACGGCAGCACGACCGCGATCGCGTCGCGTCATCCGCGCGCGAAGCTGTTCGCGCTGACGGAGAACCGCGGCTTCACCGGCGGCCTCGCGGCGGCGCTCGCGGGCTCGGACGCGCGCAACGTGATCTTCCTCAACAACGACGCGGTCCCGGAGCCGGGCTGGCTCGCCGCGTTCGTGCGCGCGATCGACGAGGCGCCGGGCGACGTCGTGTCGATCGGCGGAAGGATCGTCGATCCGACCGGGAAGCGGATCGATTTCATCGGCGGCGCGCTGACGTTCGACGGTCACGCGTTCCAGAACGGGTTCGGCTATCCGATCGGCTCGCGCGAGGAGCCGGCGGCGGGCGACGAGCTGCTGTTCGCGTGCGGCGGGAACATGATCTCGCGGCGCGCGACGCTGATGGAGCTGGGCGCGTTCGACGACGATTACTTCGCGTATCTCGAGGACGTCGACTTCGGCTGGCGGACGTGGATCTCCGGTCAGCGCGCTCTGTTCGAGCCGCACGCCACCGTCCGCCATGCCTCGAGCACGACCAGCAACCGCCTCGGCGATTTCGAGCGCGGCGTGCTGTTCGAGCGCAACGCGCTGCAGACGGCGATGAAGAATTTCGAGCACCTCGCGGAGTCGGGGGCGGCGGTGCTGTTCGCGTATCTGCATCGCCTCCACCACTACGCGACGACGCGCAATGAGCGCGCGCGCGAGCTGGTGCGGCCCGCGCTCGCGCAGAAGAAGTCGTCGCGCTGGCGCCGCGATCCGCTCGCGTCGATCGACGATCCGCTGACGACGATGCAGTTCCGCGCGCTCGACTGGATCATGCGCAATCAGGAGCGCATCGCGAAGAAGCGCCGCGACGTGCAGCGCCGCCGCAAACGCAGCGACCGCGAGATCTTCGAGCGCTTCCCGCTCCACTTCGTGCCGACGTATCCCGGCGACGACGCGCTGATGCAGAGCGCGATCTTCCGCCTGCTGCGGCCGGAGCTTCCGTCGACCGACCGGACGCTCGCGGAGATGATCAAGCCCTGATGTGGCCGCGCCGCTTCGTCGTGCACGGCGTGTTCTGGCGGCGGGCGCTGCGCTTCGGCGTGTTGAATGTGCCGCTGTGGGCGGAGCCGGCGAGCATGGCGTTCTCGTCGCTGTTTTTTCTGCTCTGGGGTCCGGGCCGGAGCGGCGTGATGCACAACCTCAGGGCGATCCTCCCCGGCTCGTTCGCCGTAACGAACTTCTTCCGCACCTGGCGCGTCTTCTGGAACTTCGCCTGGACGATCGCCGACACCATGCGCTTCAAGGAGCTGCGCGTCGGTCCGGACTGGGAGTTCGTCGGGCTCGAGCACTTCGAGGAGCTGCACGCGCGCAGCGGCGGTGCGATCATCCTGACGGCGCACATGGGCAACTACGACCTCGGCGCGCATCTCTTCGCGGAAACGGCTGGGAAGAAGATCGTCATGGTGCGCGCGCCGGAGACGGACGCGGAGACGCATCAGTTCGAGGAGTCGATCACCGCGCGGACGATCGCGAACGGATTGAAGATCGACTTCAGCACGCGCTCGACCGATCTTGCGCTCGATCTGCTGCACGCGCTGCAGGAGGGCGAGACCATCGCGATCCAGGGCGATCGCGTGACGCCGGGAATCGCCGCGCTGCCGGCGACGCTGTTCGGCAGGCGCGTCGAGGTGCCGGCCGGTCCGTTTGCTTTAGCGATGGCGGCGCGCGTCCCGATCTATCCGCTCTTCATCATCCGCCTCGGACGGCGCCGCTATCGCCTGCTGACCGCGAAGCCGTTCGAGGTGGTTCGTACGCGCGATCGCGCGGAGGCATTCGAGCGCGCCGCCGCGCAATGGACGCAGGAGCTGGAGAGCGTGATCCGCTCGGCGTGGTTCCAGTGGTTCACGTTCCAGCCGTACCTGGGGGACGTCCAGTGAAGGCGGTGCGCGATCGCGAGGACGCGCGGTGGCTGCCGTCGCGCCACAATTTCGCGCTCTTCCGGCTGTTCGCGTTCCTGCGCCTCCGCTTCGCGACACCGCGGCCGCGGACCGGAATCGTGCTGATCATCGACCGGAATCAGAGCGCGTTCGAGAATCACGCCGTCGCGAGCTGGATCGGGCTGACGCTCGCCGCCTATCTCGCCGCCGGCGTGCTCGCGAGCTGGCCGCTGGCGCTCGCGATTCCCGCGGCGTTGCTGATCGCGGGAGCGATCATGCAGGTCATGGTTGTCGGCGGCGGACTGCTCGTGTTTCTGTTCCCAAATCGCATCCGCGCGAACTCGATCCTCTTCATGACGACGATGCTGCTTCTCGCCGCGTACTACGCGACGCGCGCGACGTGGGCGCGCTTCGTGGCGTGGCAGTTCCTCGCGCTGGTCGCGCTCAACGCGATCGCCGCGATCGTGGTCTTTTTTCTGCGGCGTCCGATCGCGCGGCTGGAGGCAGCATTCGCCGCCTGATTCTCGGGTTCGCCCTCGCCGCGCCGGTCGCGCTGGTCCTGCTGTGGCGCTGGTCGCCGCTCGCCGCGATCGGCGCGCTCGCGCTGTCGCACGCGCTGATCCTCTATCCGACGCTGCGTCCGAACGTGCAGTGGCTGGGCCCCGTCGTGACGCGCTTCGCGACCGATCGCAGGGAAGTGTGGCTGACCATCGACGACGGCCCCACCGACGACACGCCGGCGCTGCTCGACCTCCTCGACCGCCACGGCGCGAAGGCGACCTTCTTCGTGAAGGGGGCGCTCGCCACGCAGCACGATACGTTTGTGCGCGAGCTCGTCGCGCGCGGGCACTCCGTCGCAAATCATTCGCAGACGCATCCCTCGGCATCGTTCTGGTGTCTGCCACCGGCGCGCGTCCGCGCGGAGATCGAGCAGTGCAACCGCGCGCTCGAGACGATCACCGGCGCGATTCCGCGCTGGTTCCGCGCGCCGGTGGGGATGAAGAACCCGTTCGTGCATCCCGCGCTCGCGCGCCGCGGCATGCGCCTCATCGGCTGGACCGCGCGCGGCTACGACGCGGTGATGAGCGATGCCGAACAGATCCTCGCGCGGATGCTGCCGCACGTCTCCCCCGGCGCCATCCTCGTGCTGCATCAGGGGCGCGAGCACTCGCTGCGCGTGATCGAGCGCGTGCTCGCAGCGCTGCGCGAGCGCGGCTACGCGTTCGTGATTCCGGACGACGCGGCCCTGCGGAACACGAACAGGTAGTTGTTGTACGGCGTCCGGCCCCACAGCGGCGTGATCTCGGCGTCGAAGCCGGCGAATGCGTCCGTGATCTCCTCGCGCGTCGGATATGTCAGGTGCTCCGCCTTCATCCAGCGGATCGCGCGGCCAAGCGCGTCGACCGCGGAGGTCATCCGGTAACGCCACGACGCGTCGCGGATGCCCTGGCGAATCACGACGATGCCGCCGGGCGGCGCTGCGCGCGCGACGTTCGCCAGGAGCTGCGTGCGCGATTCCGGATCGAGGTAATGGAGAAGATCGAGCAGGACGACGTTGTGTTGTTCCGGCAGTGCACTGCGCGCGTCGCCGGCAATGAAGTCGATGTTGCGATAGCGCGTGGCAGCGCGGCGAGCTACATCGACCTTTCGCTGATCGAAGTCGATGCCGATGATCGGCGCCTGCACGTCATGCTCGCGCAGGTAGAAAGCCAGCAGGCCGACGCCGCAGCCGAGATCGAGCAGCGGCTGGTCCTGCCCGCGCAGTTTCTGCAGCACGGCGTCGTAGGCGGGATCGCCGCGGACTTTCCAGCGAACATACGAGCGCAACGAAGGGCGGTCGTACAGCGAGGCGAGGCGTTTCGCGACCGCGGCGCGGCTCACGCGGAGAGATGCTCGATCACGTCGATGAGGTCGGGCAGGTTGAAGGGCTTCGGCAGGATCGCGGCGACGCCCATCTGCAGCAGCGCCTGCGGCTCGACGCGCACGTGCGCGGAGACGACGACGATCGGCACTTTGCCGAGGTGGCCGGTCTCCTGGAGACGCTGCAGGAAGTCCCAGCCGTTCACGTCGGGCATCGCGAGATCGAGCAGCACGACGTCCGGGTGGTGGATGGTCAGCGCGCGCTGCCCCTCGGCGCCATCCCCCGCGAGCAGCACCTGAAACCCATGCTGCCGCAGCGCCGCGGCGAGCATGCCGCGCAGCGGCAGGTCGTCGTCGATGACGAGCACGCGCTTCTTCTCGACGTCGGCGAGGCGCTTCTCGTTCGAGCTGCTTTGTTCGTGACCGGCGGTCATGGCAGGAGCATTCTATCGGCGGTTGAGAACGGCATGCAGAAGATGAGCCATTAGAACAAATCGCTGTCCGCCCACGTGTAATAAAGGCTTTCGCGGATGCGCTTCGTCGCGTCGGGCAGCGCGAAGGGGACGCACATCACCGAGAGGTCCTGCGGCTCCGGACGCGTTTCGAATCCGTGGTCGCGCAACGCCTCGTCGAGCCACCCCGGACGCGGCGGGAACCATCCTTCGATGACGTTGACGTGCGAGGGAACGACGTGTCGCAGCGTGACTTCGATCGCGTCGGCGAACCTGCGATCGAACAGCGCGTCGCCCCAGAGAAAGCGATCGTCGCGCACACGGAACGCGATCCACCCGACGAGATGCCGCCACTTGCGAATCGCGACGACGTGGTACTGCACGTCGGGATGCTCGAGATAGCGCCAGCGTACGTAGCGCGCGTCGCGCCGCACGAGGAATTGATGGTCCTTCGCGACGCGCTCGAAGAACGCGTCCCACGCCGCATCAACGTTGCGCACGAGCTCGAGCTGATATCCGGCGGACCAGCGCTGGAAGCGCGACAGCGGCGCGAGCGGACGTGCGCGCAGATCGCGGACGCGATACGTCACCGGCTCGGCGCGGTCGCTGCGGAGAAAACGCAGGGAAAACTTCTGGATGTTGGCGACGTTGAAGCCGTAGTTGAAGGCGACGCGGTCGTCGCAGAAGTGCTCGTAGAAGTGCAGCGCCGTCCGGCCGAGGATGCTCGTCGGGCCGCGGCCGACATGGCGCACGGAAACGTCGGTCATCGTGTCGCCGATCTGATGCGAGACGACGTCGCGATCGAGCACGCGAAACGGAACGACGTAGCCGGAGTAGTGGCCGACGAGCCGCTCACCCTCGTCGAACGTGAGGCTGATGTGCTCATTGCCGAACGGGTTGTCGCGGTACTTCCAGCGAAAGTGCTCGAGCGAGCGCGGCGCGTGCGGAAAGGAGCGCGCGAAGAGCTCGAGGATCGCGCGCTCGTCTCCTTCGCGGTAGGCGCGCGTGGTGAAGCGCGAGTCAGCGGGCATGCGTCGGCTCCACCGAGCGGATCGCGCGCCGGTTCATCGGCATTCCGGCGCGGCGCCTGGCCACGATGCGGATCGAGCCGGTGCTGACGATCATCGGATCGGGGAGCATCTTCATTCCGAGGCGCACCATCGGCGCGAGCAGCGGATGGTGGGAGCTGAGCCAGTGCCGCACGAGCTTGTGATCGCGATACTCGAAGTCGGGACCGATATCGAGGATCTCGTATCCGGAGTGCTCGAGCAGTTCGATGAGCGCGGAGCGCGAGTAGAGGATCAGGTGCGTGCGGAAGTTGCGCTCCATCGCCTTCCGCTCCGAGTACAGATAGATCAACCCCTCGGTATCGATCGTCGACAAAAACAGCACGCCGCCCGGCTTCAGCAGGTCCTTGATGCGCCCGAGCGCATCGTGCGGCTCGGCCATGTTCTCGAAGACGTGAAACAGCGTGATGCCGTCGAAGGCGGGGCCGGTATTCACGAATGACGAGAGCGTCGCGCAATAGACTTCGAGTCCGCGCGCGCGTGCGTGACGCGCGGCGACGGAGGCGGGATCGATGCCGACGTATTCGTACTCGCTCGCCGCGATCGCGCCGAAGCTGCCGTCGCGCACGCCGACTTCGAGCACGCGCGCGTGCGACGGCAATTGCCGGCGCACCCACGCCAGCCGGCGCAGGCTCGTGCGCTCGCGCGCGGGCTGGGAGTGTGTTTCGTACGCGGGCGACGACGGCGGCGCGTGCGCGCGCAGCACGCGGCGCACGGGCGATCCCTGCTCGTCGGTGAACTGGTTCAGGTAGCGGCATTTGCAGCGGCGGCAGGCGCGGACGACGTTGCCCGGGATCTGCGCGCACGTCCAGACGTGATTCGAGAAGCAGACCGGACATCGCCGCGCCGGACGATACGCATTGCGGCGATTCGCGAGGCGAACCGAGATCGCGGCCGGAATGCCGTCGAGCGCGCCGAACGCGCGTTTCGAGCGCGCCGGCTGCACCACGAGCGACTCGATGCGGAAGCCGTACTTGTTCGCGAGAAACGCGATCTCGAGGTGGCAGCGCGCGTCGGTGAGGCGCGTTTCGCCGACGATCAGTTTTGCGGCGGACGAAAACGCGGTGAGCTGGATCGACGGGTCGGGCAGGATTGGTACGAGCAGCCAGCGCAGAATCGCGGGACCTCGATGATCGGGCGCGGTGCTGGCGAAGACGACGTCGGTCGTTCCCGACTCGACCATCGCGACCGCGTCGCCGATCGCGCCAACGGGATACGGCAGCTCGGGATCGACGACGACGATGACTCTGCCCTTCGCGTCGCTGACGCCGCGGCGCAGCGCCACGCCGTACTGTTCGTTCGCCGGCGCGAGGACCTCGAACGTGAAGCCGGTGGTCTCGAGGTAGCGCTCGATCGCCTGCAGGACCGGCTCTCCAGCCTGTCCTGCAGACGGCACCACGACCGAGACGCTGGTCGAGCTCATGGCCAGATTCTAATCAAGTCCTGTTCCGTCTGTACGTTGCAACGACGCGCCCGGTGGCGCGCTCCACGACGCGAAGGTACAGCGTTTTCGTGCGAAGCGAGCTCCAAACCTCGTCCGGGAGCTCGACGCGATCGGTGCGCGGAACGTGTCCGGCAGCGGTCACGAAGGTTGGCAACGGCGAGGCTTCAACGACGACGCCGTCGCGGTCGATGGGGATCGGACCGTCGATCGGCTTTGCGTCGAACGGCGACGGCGCTCGCTCGAGTCGCTTCAATGCGCGCGCTGCGAACGGCCCGGACCATTTCTCGAGGTAGCGCATTTCGGACTCGGCATACGCCGCGTCGGCGGCCGCGGAGTCGCGTCCCGCACTCTGATCGTACAGGTGGCGGCATTGTGCGGCGGGTACGTAGACGATTCGTCGCCGCCGATCGGCGATTCGCCGGAGGAAATCGATTTCTTCGAAATAGAGGCGAAAACGCTCGTCGAACCCGCCGACGGCATCGAAATCAGCGGCACGAATGGCCATGACGGCGCCTGAAAGCGCGCGTACCGGCGTAATGTCCTTCAATGACCAGAACGCGACGCGTTTCCGGAAGCGCCTGCGATCGCGCTGTTCGAACCATGCGCGCGAGCGGCTGGCGAGGACTTCGTCGGCTTTTTCCGCGGTCGTATTGAGATCGGCGGGCGGCAGCATCCATTGATGCGCGTCATCCCAATACAGCGCCGGCCCGGCGACCGCGGTCCGCCGATCGAGCGCTTCATTGAGGCGATCGATTGCACCGGCGGCGAACGTGACGTCGGGATTGCTCACAATGAGGGTTTCGCCATTACATGATTTGCGGCCGTCATTGATGCCGCCGGAGTAGCCGCGATTCGTGCTCGAGACGATCACAGTGTCCGCAGACGCGCGTAATGCGGCGGCTTCGGCGGCGTCGCAGCTGTTGTCGACAATGACGACCTGGAATGGCGCGCTCGTTCCCTCGCGCGCGGTACGAACGGCATTCGCGGCCAGCGAGGCACTGCGATAGTTGACGATGAGCAGCGAGATCATCGCTCGAGCACGGCCGCCGCGACGGGCGCCTGCTCCAGTTCCCAGCGATGATCGACCGCCAGTAATCCGATCTCGAAACGGTCGCCGGTCATGGAGAACGCCGGACGGACGTCGCGGCGATCGAATACGGTCATTGCGTTTTCGTCGCCGACGAAGGCGATGATCGAATAATCGCCGCGCAGCAGCGGCACGTCGAGCAGGCGCACGGTGAGGTCGTATTCCGTCCGTCCCGATAATGGCCGCACGCCGTCCGCGTGAGTGCCGACCGCGAAGCATTGCAGGTCGTCCGCGGAGCGGTGGATGCCTACAATGACGTGCACGGGCTGGGCGGGATTGTCGGCCGTAATGCGCACGCGGACGTGCACGTCCTCGCCGCGCGCAAAACGATCGCGTGGATGGCCGGCGCGGTCGCACACGGTGATGTCGTGGAAGCGCACGGGCGAGCGGGTCTCGACGCCTTCACTCGCGGGATGCTCGCGATCGCGCTCCAGCAGGAACGTCTCATAGTCGTGTACGACGTCGAGCGACGGCCCGTAGCGCATCAGACGTCCGTGATCGAGCCACAGAGTGCGCCTGCAAATCGACGAGACGTAATAGAGGCCATGTGAACAGAAGAGGATCGTCCGCCCTTCTTCCTGAAATTCGCGGATCTTGTCGATGCATTTTTTCTGAAAGTGGCCGTCGCCGACGGCGAGCGCCTCGTCGATCACGAGGATGTCGGGATTGACATTGACGGCGACGGAGAAGGCGAGCCGCATGTACATGCCGGACGAATAGGTCTTTACAGGACGGTCGAGAAACGAACCGAGCTCGGAGAATTCGAGGATCGCCGGCAGCCGGTCGCGAATCTCGGCCGCCGAGAGGCCGAGGATTGCGGCATTGAGGGCGGCGTTATCGCGGCCGCTGAACTCGGGATGGAATCCGGTCCCCAGCTCGAGGATCGAGGCGATGGTGCCGCGCGTGTGCAGCAGCCCCGAGCTCGGCCGCGTGACGCCGCACAGGAGCTTCAGGAGCGTGCTCTTGCCCGCGCCGTTCTGACCGATGATGCCGACCGTCTCCCCTCGCTCCACGTCGAAGGAGACGCCTTCCAGCGCCGGAAACACGATGTGCCGCCGGCGGCGCGTGAGGATCTCGATGAGACGGTCCGCGGGCCGGCGATACATGTCGTAATGCTTCGACAGCTCGACGGCCCGGACGGCGCTCTCCATCAGCGACATTCTAGCGCTCAAAAACGAAGTGGCGGGCCGAAGCCCGCCACCTGGATAAAGCGATGGATGGAGTCTTTAGTGACGGGCGGCGCGGGACTTCGTCGACACCGTCATCGGGATCTTGTGCGTGAGCGTGACCTCTTCCTTGCTGTTCGCGATCTTGAGCGTCACGGTGTACGAGCCCTTCTTCGCGTACGTATGCGTCGGATTCTGCTCCGACGATACCGGCGTGCCGTCGCCGAAATCCCAGCGATAGGTGTGCGCCGCGCAGCCGAAGTTGTAGCCGACGGCATTGACGGCAAAGGCGATGGCCTCGTCTTCCTGACAGTTCTTGTCGCCGGCCGTCGAGCAGTGACTGTCCTGACCGAAGAACTGCAGGTGAACGTTCTGACTCGGCAGCATCGGCGGACAGTTGTTGCTCCCTGCCACCTTCACGTTCCGGGTCATGGTGACTTCCTGCGAGCCGTTATTGAGCTTCAGCGACGCGACGAACGTTCCGCCCGACGCGTAGACGTGCACGGGGCTCTCGGCGGACGACGTTGCGCTGCCGTCGCCGAAGTTCCAGAGATACGTATGCGTGGCGCAGGAGGTGTTGTAGCCGAGCTTGGCCAGCGTGAACGAGACGTTCTCACCGGTCTGGCAATCGCCGTTCGAGGGCGTGCAGTTGCTCGACCCGCCGGAATAGGACATCGATACGTTCGATCCCGGCGCCATCAGCGTGCAGTTGCCGCCCGTTCCTCCGGTGCCGCCGCCGCTGACCTTCACGGTCGCGACCACGATGATGTTCTGCTGCGTCGGACTCGAGATCGACAGCGTCACGTTGTACGTACCCGCATTCGCGTAGGCGTGCGTCACATCCTGCCCCGCGCCGTTGGTGTTGTCGCCGAAGTTCCAGTTGAACGTGTGCGCGGCACACGAGAAGAGATAGCCGTTGGTCGAGCCGGCGTGGAACGAGATCGACTCACCGGTCTCGCAGTTGCCGGAGGACGCGGTGCAGATGGTCTTCGATCCGATGAAGCCGGCGAAAACGTTCTGGCTCGCGACCATCGTTCCGCAGGTCGGGGTCGGATTCGGATTCGGGTTGGGGTTCGGATTGGGATTCGGGTTCGGGTTCGGGGTTGGCGTGGTCGAACCGACTTTGACGGTCGTGGACACGGTCGCATCGCTCAGACCACCATCGATCGAGACGGTGACCGTGTAGGTCCCCGCCGACGCAAACGTGTGGACCGGTTCCTGGGACGTCGAGACGCCCGTGCCGTCGCCGAAGTTCCACGAGTATTTATCGCAGTCTCCCGACGTCCACCCGGAGTGCGAGACCCAGAAGGTGACCTGCTCATTGACGTTGCAGGGCGTGACGGAGTCGACGCAGTTGGTGGTCTTGCCCTTGAAGCTGACGGCGCTGTTGGACGTCGAGGGGCTGCTGGCGCAGGACGGCTGGCTCAAGACGAGCGTCGCCGTACGAGTGGTTTCGCCGAGGGGGTTGCTGATCGTGACTGAGACATTGTAGGTACCGGGCATTGTGAACACCGGCTGATACGTCGGCAGCGTCGAGCCGGCGACAGCCGCCGGACCGGTCGCGGACCACAGATAGCACCAGGTGGCGGCGTCGTTCGCCGGTACTGTAGTAGGCGTACTGAGGCTGCACGGCGATCCGACGTTGGTGCAGCCCGTCGTCGCGATCTGCGCCGCGGGAGTCGGGCCATTGAGAGCAATGCTCTCCCCCACCGCCGTCGCATCGGCCACATTGGCGACCGCCTGAACGTTGACGAGCGCGAGCGTCAGGCGCACTTTCCAGTTCTGCGCCGAAGCGAACGTCGTGCGCGGCCTGACGAAGTCCGGAATCGCGCCGAGCGGCTTGCGGCCCGTATCGGCAGTGCCGACCACCGCGCCGCCCGCATTGATGATCTCCCACTTGTAATCGACTTCCGCCGCGCCGCCGCCGACGAGATCGGCCGTCTTCGACGTAATGCGGGTCGCGCTCTTGAACGTGACATCGCTCGCCGACTGCGCGCAGTTCTGCGTCGCAAACGTCACGACCGGCGCAAAGGGACGAACCTGATATTTGATCGGGTCGATCGAGAAGAGCGCGTCCGTGGGCTGCGTGAAGACCTGCGAATACGGTCCATAGTGCGCTTTGAAGGTCAGCGTGCGCTGACCGACGGGACCCACGGAGAAGGTCGCGCTCGGGATGGACTTCGTCGCCGCCGTGTCGGTGTCCAGCTTCCATTCGCTGAAATGCCCTTCCACGGATCCGTCGGAGCCGTCGAAGAACGTATCGCTGCTGACGACCGGAAGCGTGTAATCGGTCGCCGCGCCGGTGAAAAGGACCGTCGTCCCGCTGATGCCGACGCGCGGCGCCGGCTTCGCGAGCGTGACTCGCGTCGTGTCGTTCATCGACGAATCCGCAGCATTGCGCGCCTTCACGTCGTACGCCGCGGGAAGACCGGACGCAATGAGGCCGCCGTATTGATGGGTGATGTCGGGCGACGACGCGCTGGCGGTCTGCTCGAGACCGTCGCCGAAGTTCCAGGTGACGGAGGGGAACACCGACGCCGTGGACTCGCTGGTGAACGTGATCTTGTCGCCGTAATAAGGCCCGGAGTTCGCCGGCGCCTTGCTGTTCGGATTGGGAGTCTCGGCGAATTTCTTGAGTTTCGCGGTGATCGAGTCCGCGCCCTTCAGCTCGTAAACGTCACCGAGGCAGAAGTCGGCGAGCACGAAATAGTATTTCGAGCCCTTCTTGTAGATGTGCGACTCGATCAGCACGTTGAAGTCATAGGGGGCGGTATATCCCGCGCCGTGCGCGAATTTTCCGTAGTGCTTCGCGATATAGCCGTCGAGGGAGACTTCCGTCGGCTTCAGATCGACGATCTTGAAGAGGCGGACGTTGCCGGTGTTGAAGTACAGGCGCTCCCACGTGCTGACGGTCACATAGCCGCCGCTGCTCGAGTTCGCAAAGAGCTCGACTTCGCCGGACTCCGACTTGATGCCGGTCGCATGAGCGACGGCAACATAGGAACTGCCGCTCGGGTTGATGATCGTGATGATGAGCTCGTCGCTGCTGTTCTTGGCGGCGCCGAAGAAGTTCGTCCCGTCCGAAGCGACGCTTCTGTAGGGACCGCGGAACGTCGCGATGGGCGCGCCCCACTCCGCGACGCCGTCATTCGTGTAGATGGAGATGCTTCGATCGGCGTTCAGGACGCCGATGCGCGTGCCGTCCGCGTTTTTCGCGAAGTCGAGCATGGACGTGGTGGGCAGCTGCTTGATCTTGTTCGGCGTCGCGGGGTTCGAGACGTTGAAGAAGTCGATGCCGCCCGCGACGTTCGAGGAAACCAGCAGGACGTATCCGCCGGCCGTCGTCTTCACCACCAGCATGCGGGTGGGATTGGTCTGCGTGCTCGAGAGCGTGTTGCGGTAGATGAGGGGCATGACGCCGCCGCCGCTTCCGCCGTCATCCTGCACGATGCCCCAGTCGAGAGCGCCGACGGCGAGGTAGAGATACCCGCGGTCGTCGTAGTCGAACTTGGCGAGGCGCTCGTCGCCGTCACCGCCGCCGCTGCCGAACCCGTCGCTCTCGGGATAGAACGTCCGGTCGTCATTGAGCACCCGCTCTCTGGTGATCGAGGCGCTCGAAACGCCGGCCATGCTGCTCACTTCCACCATCGCTTCGCTGGCGGCGAGGCGGTTGAAGAAGGTGTTCTCGTTGTAGGCCAGGAGCGTGCCGCCCGCCACCATGTAGATGCGGTTCCGTTCCGGCGCGAACCGGATGTGCTTCAGCCGGAGGGTGCGGTACGGGGTGAAGAAGGTTTTCTGCTTCACCGAATCGAGGAACCGGCCGGTGAATGTGCTCAAAGGTGCCTTGTACCCGTGGAGCTTCAGACCGGTCTGGCCGGCATCGCACGAAGGGGTATTGCAAAGGACATCCGTGTTCGGTGTCGACGCCGGCCGCGGCCACTGCTGACCAAACGCAACCCCGCCGATGCTCGCGCAAAATGCGAGGACAATCAGTTTTCTGCCCCAAACGCTCACTTGTCCTGACCTCCGGTGGTACCGCCGATGAATGAGAGATTGTGCTGCCGTTTCCGGTGGACGATGACGCTCCGGAACCGCCGGCAAAACTTATTATAGCTATCAGCCCGTTCGTTGTCACGCCCTGATTGCTGGATGGAAAAGTTGCTGAAGCAAAAAAAAAAGCGGGCCGGAGAATCCGGCCCGCTTCAGGTGTTGCGTGAGGCTGAGTTTACGGAGTGACGTTGGTTCCGTTGTACGGATGATCTTCCGCGGGCTCCGGAACGATGCAGACCGTGAACGGCGGGCAAACGAGCACGCCACCGGCCGGACCGATCTCGAAGGACGGAGCTTCTTCAGCAGGCGAGCAGCCGTTGCCGAGAGCCGCCGCGTCGAAGTCGACAGAGAAACGTCCCTGCGCGAACATCGAAACGATGACCCAGTTCTGGCTGGGACGCGAGCCGGCGAAGCGAACGCCGTTGAACGAGTAGAACGGCGACGGAACTGCGGGCGGCTGGTTGTTCAGGTTCAGGTACATCCAGCCCGAGATGTCAACCGTCGAACCGTTCGCCGGGTAGATGGCGGTGTTCGTGGTCGACGTGATCGAAGCCTCCGGGAGACGCGGGGTGTTCGGCGTGCACGTCGGCGAGCAGATGACGCCACCGACGAATCCGAACGAGTTCTCACGCTCGTCGAAGCGGACGACCTCTGCAACCGGCATCGCGCTGTTGATCGCAACGCCCGTGCAGCTCTGGGTTCCGAAGGACAGACCTTCGCGCCAGATCTTGTAGTTGGTCTGGAAGCCCGAGGTACCACCCTCGATCCAGCGAGCCGCGAACGTCGAAGGCAGCGGCTGGCGGCGATCGAACCGGGTGATTCCGCCCGGCGCGTTGACCGTGTAACGATCGTAGAACGTGTACGGCAGGTTGGTGCCGGGGTTCGAGCCAGCCGGGCCACCCTCAGGAATCGCGCGGATGTGAACCAGCGGATTGCCCTGAGCGAAGTTGCCGACCGTCGGGTCGCCGTTGATCTGCTGATAGTCGCCGATCAGGACGTTGTCGAACAGAAGCTCGGTACCGAGGTAGATACCGCTCGTCGGCAGCTGCGTGGAGCAGTTGTTCGCGACGTCGATCGTGAGGTAGCCGCGCGCATTGGAGTGCACGCCACCGACGCGCTGCGCCGAGGTGCAACCAACGGTGCTGCCGGCGATGACATAGACACCCGTGGTGAGCGCCGTGCGAACGGCGTCCATCAGCTCAACCGGAAGCGTGCCCGGAAGATTGGTTCCGGCGCAGCTGGCGGTCGCACCCAGGACGTTGGAGTCCGGGATGTTCGGGTTGGCATCGTTGTCATAGGGGGTCGAGCCCAGCGAGGCGCTGCCGATCGGCGCGAGCGGCGAGATGTCGCTGCGCGTCGAGGACGTGCCCGGGCCACCCGGAGCAACGATTCCACGAACGAGAACGTCGTACAGGTTAATGGCCTGGACGTCGTAACCGGTCAGGAAGATGTTGAAGTCGAGGACGGGGAACGACCAGTCGGTCCAAACCGTCACGTGCGCGATCTGCGGAAGCGCAGAAACGTTCGTGACCGTGAAGAGCGTCGTGTCGCTCGCGCCCGCGGCTGCGGCAAGGTTGACATCGAAGATCGGGAGCAGCAGCGTGGCTGCCGGCACGACCGAGATGTCACACGAGTCGTCGTTGTTGGTGGTCGTCGGGTTGTTGCCGTTCGAGAAGGTGGCATTCGGCGTAACCGCTGCCGTATACCGCCCCGCCGCGAACGCCGACCCGGCGATCGTGAGCATGGCCACGAGGGCCAGAATCATCAGTTTTCTCATGCTATTTCTTATCTCCTACACTGATCTTTTGACGATCCAATTTCGTCGTTGCGGTCAAACGCTCACCCTCTGTTGAATAACGAACCACCTCCCGAAATTTAGTAGCATCTTTGAGTCAAACTGGCGTAACAGTATTGCCGCCGATTCGAAATGTCAATATCAAAGTACCGATTTTATGGGGTTACATCATGAGGTTTGCCCTGCCGGGCGCAAAAGTGCGGGCGATTATACTCAGGCGTGAGGGCGCCGCAACCACCAATTTGGGGCTCGGCCCAGGGCGGGACGCGATGCGGGTGCGGAGCGAAAACGCCACTCCGCACCCCCAAATATGACGCGAGGCTATTCCGACTTCGCGACCGCCGCTACCGGCGCCGGCCCGCGGTTCAGGAATACCTGAATCGAGCCGTCGCGATCCGACAGCGCCGTGGTTCCCGCGGTCTCGTACATCAGGATGACGTCCGGCTTCGAGTCGGCGTTCACGTCGGCGACCCGGATGTCGTAGCTGGCGTTCGCATCCAGCGGAATCCCGTCGACTTTGATGTCGGAGAAGCCGCCCTTGCCGTCGCCGAGAAGGAGATGCGTCTCGCGCGGGTCGAATCGCGCATACATGAGGTCTTCGTTGCCGTCGCCGTCGAAGTCCGCCGAGGTGAGTCCCCACACACCCTTGTTGCTCCCCCACCGCGCGATCGGGATGCGCTTCAATCCATCCTCGGTCCAGGTGAGGCGATCGATGTTCGTCGTCGTCATCAGCGGCGGCGTCGGGACGAGCCGCGCATCGAGATCGCCCGGCCAGTGGCGCGTGAACGTGATCACCGCGTCGGGGCGTTTCTTCGACGTGAAGTTGCCGGTCGTGTTCGCGCCGAAGTACGACAGCAGCGGAAGCAGCTCGCCGTCGGTGATGACGTCCTTCCACTTCGCCTTCCCCGTGCTGAGATGCACGATCGAGCTGCCGCCGAAGTAGACGCTCGAGGCGACGATGTCGGGATTGCTGTCGCCGTTGAGGTCCGCGATGCTGAGCCAGTCGCCGCCGATCATGATCGACGGGTCCACCACTTCGACCGTTTCCCAGCTCTTCTTCGTCTTCTGCTTGTTGATGAACGCCTTCAGTTTTCCGCCGCCCGCACCGAGGGACGTCGGTCCTTCGCTGAGCGCGACGAGATCGAGCCAGCCGTCGCGATCGAAGTCCGCGGCGGCGATGCGACGCGTCGGGAAGTTGCGGGGAAGCCCGTCCTTCTCCTGCATCGTGAAGTGGCCGGCGCTGTCGCCGTAGAACACGTACACGCCCTTGAGGTGGACGCCGAAGGCGAGATCCTGATGTCCGTCCTTATTGAAATCCGCGGCGACGACGCTGCCGTAGTCGATCGCGCGCGGCCACTTGAGTCCGGACCAGAACTTCCACTTTCCCTTGCCGTCGCCGAGGAAAATCGACGGGACGTTCGTGCTGCGGCCGCCGCGCTCCGGCGGCGCGATCAGATCGAGGAAGCCATCCTTGTTCATGTCGGCGACGGCGAGCGAGTTTCGCCACGAGCCCGTCGTCGGCAGGCCGTCCGACGATTGCTCGAAGCGGATGGTCTTCTGCGCCGGCGGCGGAGCGAGCTCCACGAACTGCGGGCGGATACGGCGGAAGTAGTTCAGCGTGTCGCGGTTGTACGTCGACTGTTCGCTCTCCGCGACGATCTCCGCCATCTTCTCGGCGGACGGCGCCTCGGACACCCAGACCCACACCCATTTTTCGTTCTGCTGGTAGATCTCGAACGCGAAGTTCACCATCGCCAGCGGACGCACGGCGCCCTGCTCGACGTCATACGCCGCGAGACGGCGCTCGTACTTCGAGATGTGATAGACGTTTCCGAACCGTCCCCACAGCTTCTTCGGATCGGGATCGAGGCCCGGATCCTCGGGAGTGCCGATGCGCGCCATCCGCTGTTCGGGAGTCTCCGGACGGATGTAGGTCGGCATGCCGCCATCGGGCACGGACTCAGCGGCCGGCGCGATGGCGGCCGGTGTCGCGGGCGCCGGCTTCGGCGCGTCCTGCTGCGGCGCCGCGATGGAGGCGCCGGCGATGAGCAGAGTAAAAACAGTCGCAACTACTTTCGACATGAACAGGTCTCCTGAAAAAATTCTGGAATCAGACGTAGTCGGCCAGCGTCGCTTCGGCGCGGCGGAAAATCAGCAGGCCGAAGGCGACGACGCTCGCGACCGCGACCACCAGAAATACGATGGACGAAGCGGAAGGTAACGGTGACCCGAGCATGGCGCTGCGAAATAAACCGGCCAGAGGTGTCATCGGATTCCAGTCGAAGAGCGCCTGGAACCGCGGAGAGGGCGGATAGAGGATCGGGCTGAGGTAGAAGACGATCGTCAGGGCGAAGCCGAGGACCTGTCCGACGTCGCGGAAAAAGACCTGCATCACGGCGACGATCCAGCCGATGCCCGTCTGCAGCCCGAACTGCAGCAGCAAAGCGAGCGGAAGCGCCCAGACGTACGGCGAAACGCCGCGCTCGTAAAAGGCGTAGGCGAGCGCGGCCACGAGCGCGATCATCTCGAGCAGCACCGCGGTCGCGTTCGGCACGACGACCAGCAGTTCGGTCCGGAACGCCATCCGCCGGACCATCGCGCTATTATCAAGGATGCAGCTCGCGGAGCGGTTCACCCCTTCGGCGATCGCCAGCCAGGGGACGAGGCCGGCGACGAGAAAGAGAATGTACGATTCCTGTCCCGGCATGCGCATCGGGACGAAGGTGCTGAAGACAAACCCGAACATCAGGATGAGTCCGAGAGGCTGCGCGATCGCCCAGGCTCGGCCGAGAGTCGAGCCCGCAAAACGCGCGGCGAGGTCCCGTTTCACGAGCTCACGGAGCAGAAACAGCCGATTGGAAGTGAAAGCGGCCTCCTGACTTGACTTTCCGGCGCGGGGGGCGCATATTTGGCCGGCTGCGTTGTCATCGTAGCATAAAAGCGCCCTCGAATGCCTGCAAGTACGCCAGTCCAGGTTCAGCTGATCGGCCGCAAGATCCGGCAGCTCCGCCGCCAGCGAAAGCTGACGCAGGTGGAGCTTGCCGAGCGCATCGGCGTGCATCAGTCCGACCTCTCCCGCATGGAGCAGGGAGAGTACAAAGTCGGTCTCGACACGCTGCTGCGCATCCTGCAGACGTTCGATCTCAGCATCGGCGACTTCTTCGACGAGAGCAGCCCGGCGGAAACGCTCGCCGAGCGCGTACGGCGCCTGAGTCCCGGCGCGCAGCGTGAGGTCGAGGACTTCATCGAGTTCAAGCGTCGCCAGGAAAGCGGCGACTTCCGCGAAGAGGACGGGGAGAGCGGGGGCGAGGATGCATAGCGCGGATCGAGCCGAACAACTGAGGCAGCTCGCGTACTCGCGAGCGCGTGGCGAGCAGTACGACGAGGCGCTCGCGCTGTACGACGAGGCGCTGGCGGTCGTCACCGATGACGAAGCTCGCGAGCTGATCACGATCAACAAAGCCGACGCGATGATCGCGTCCGGCCGCGGCGGACCGGAAGTGCAGGCGCTGCCGGCGATCCTGATGCGCCGCCGGAACCTGCATCACACCTTCCTCGCCGCGTACGCGCTGATGTTCCTGCACCGGACGGAGAACAACATCCGCCGGGCGATCGTGTTCGGCGAGAGCGCGCTGCGCGCGGCGAACGAATCGAACGAAGCGTTCTGGAAGCTGGCCGCGCTGAACGATCTCGGCATCTGCTACGAGATCGACTCGCAGTTCGCGAAAGCGATCGAGTGCCTCGACGCGGCGCTGGAGCTGACGGCGATCATCGAGGACGCGGGCGAGCGGAAGTTCAGCGAGACCGCGATCCTGCAGAACCTCGGATACAACAAGCTGCTCATCGGCGAGACGCTCGACGGTCTGGAGATCATCCACCGCGCGCTCGACTCGATCGAAGTGCCGAGCAGCGTTCCCGATTCGTACATCGATCTCTGCTACGGCTACCTCGAGTTGCGCGACTTCGAGAAGGCGCTGCACTACGGCGAGATCGGCCTCCAGTTCGCAACCGAGCCGCGACAGGTACGCAATGCGCACTATCTCCTCGGCGAAGCAGCATACGAGCTCGGCGATCTCGAAAGCGCCGAGGCGCACTTCGACGAGCTCACGAAGTTCTACCCGCAGTTCCGCAATCTGAAGAAGCTGCTGTTCGCCATCGATCTTCGGAGCATGGTGAATCTGAGACTATGAAACGACTCGTCCTCTCGCTGTTGCTGCTCCTCGCCGTCCCGGCTGCGCTCGCGCAGACGAACGGCAACGTCCTGCTGACGGACGAGGGAGTCGTTTACACCGCAACGGCGGAGTGGTCGCACGAGCATCCCGAAGTCGAGGCGACGTCGAACGCGTTCCTGCTGCTGACGGTGCGCGAGGCCGACAAGCCGATGCAGCGCATCGTCGTTCCGGGCACGACCTCGTACGGCGCGAACTCGCAGCCGGCGCTGGCGTACGACGACGAGACGGGCACGCTGCACGTGTTCTGGCAGTACTCGGAAAACGCGATGTCGAGCGAGCTGCGGTTCGTCTCGCGCGACCGCGACGGCAACTGGAGCATCCCGAACGCGTTCGAGACGGCGGCCTATCACCTTCGCCGCAATCTCCGCATCGCCCTCACCCACTTCGCGACCGACACCGGCAACGGCAGCGCGGTCCAGAAGCGCGTCCCCGAGACGAACGTGCACGCGACGTGGTGGGAGTCGAGCTCCTCGGGCGAGCGCGCGCGTTACGCGATGCTCACGCTGCGCCCGGGCGAGACGTTCATCCAGGTGCGCGATCTCTCGGCGTTCGTGAAAGAGTCCGGCTCGAAGCACGAGGTGGGCGCGGACTTCAACGAAGACATCCTCCGTCATCCGGCGCTCTTCGAGTCGTCCACGAGCGACGCCGTCGACGTGGTGTTCGGCGAGATGGAGAGCAACAGCCTGCACCGCATCACCGTGAAGCCGATCGGCAACGCGCGCGTGCGCATCCCGGTCGGCGTGTCGGACAAGGGCTTCGGTCCTCCGGCCGGATTCGCCGCCAACGCGGCGGGCCGCATCGAAGCGATCTCCCCGCATCCCGATCGCCTGCTCTACTACTACGCGGGCGAGGATGGCGTGATGCACTACGTCGTCTATCGGAACGATGCGTGGTCCGCGGTACGGACGATCCGTCTCGACGATGGCATGACCCGCGACATGGCGGTCACCGCGATGCGCGGCCTCGTCGGCGGACACTGAAACGACCGCGCGCTTTCGCGCGCGAGTCTCAGATCCGCGGCTTCGAGTGCTTCACCGACGTGATGATGCCCACGCCGACGAGGAGCAGCGCTCCGATTCCGATCCAGAACGGCGCGACGTCGAACTTGTAAGCCACCAGCGCGAGCGCGATGATCACGATCAGCCACCCGATGAAGGACAGGTTGAACCAGTTCACGGCAGTACCTCCGCTGCCTGCCTCAGCAAAGAGGCTGCCTGAATTGCGCGGGCAGCAAAAAGCCCGGCGTCTTTCGACGCCGGGCCGCTTCGAATCGCCGCTCTTCGATTACAGCTTGTAGACGAGGAACGCGATGAGCAGCGCGTAGATGACCAGCGACTCGATGAGCGCGAGACCGATGATCATCGCCGTGCGGATTGCGCCGCCGGCGCTCGGGTTGCGAGCGATGCCCTCGACCGAAGCCGCGATCGCGCGCGACTGTCCGATCGCGCCTGCCGCGGCCGCGATTCCGAGCAGGAACGCCGCGCCGATGACTCCCCAGCGCACCACACCCGCCTGCGGATGGTTGTACGCCGGATCCGCCGGCGTCTGCGCGAGCACAGAGACCGACGTCAGCGCCATGATCACGAACATCAGGATCAGTTTCTTCTTCACTCGAATCCCCTCCTTTCGAAAAATCGAAACCTTGTTTTCTTTCATCAGTGTTCTTCGGCGGTGACTGCCCCGGCGATGTACACCATGTTCAGCATGATGAAGACGAACGTCTGCAGAAACGCACCGAAGATCCCCAGGCCCATCATCGGCCAGGGAAGCACCAGCGGGAGCATGCCCATGAAGACGCCCGTGGCGGCGTGCTCGCCGAAGATGTTTCCGAACAGGCGCATCGCCAGCGACAGGATGCGCGCGAAGTGGCCGATCAGCTCGATGATGAACATGAACGGCGAGAGCCACCACACCGGCCCGCCGAAGTGCGCCAGATAGTGGCCGATTCCCTGCGCCGCGATGCCCTGCCAGTTGTAGTAGAGGAAGGCGATCGTGGAGAGCGCGAACGTCGTGTTCACGTTGCTCGTCGGCGGCTGCAGGAAAAAGAACAGCCCCATGATGTTGGACATGAAGATGAACGCGGCGAAGGCCCCGATGATGTAGAGATGCCGCTCGCCGCCGTGGCCGATGATGTCGGTCAGCATGCCTTTCAGGCCGCCGACGATCAGCTCGAGGAACTGCTGGAAGTTGCTCGGGTTGTCGCGGCTGATCCGCCGCGCCATCAGCGGAAAGACGATCGCGCTGATGACCAGCACCAGCAGCGCCATGATGACGTGATCCGGCACATCCCACGGGAAGAAGTTGTGCCAGAGACGATTGAACGGCTCGTAAAGTATGGAGTGTTCGTGTTCCATGATCCCTAAGTCATGAAGCCGCGATAGACCGAATACAGAGCTTCACCCATGATTCCCACCACGATGATCGAGAACCCCAGCAGCACACTGACCGCGTTGAAACGAGCGACTGTGATCGTGACCAGGAGTGCCACACCGAGGAGAACGAACCGTGATGTGGCACGCAGCGTCAGTCTCCGCGCGTTGCGCGAATGTGCCGCCGGTTGAAGGAGAGCTTCCGCGATCTCCTCCAACCAAAGGAAGCAGATCATAGTCACGGCAGCGCTGCAAGTCAATCCGAGAAATCCTCGAAAACCGGCCCAAATCCACGAGAAAACCGCAAAAACAACCCAGGCCACGATCGCCGTTCTCTTGATCCTCCGGATGACCGCCCGGCCATCGTCAGGCTCCATTCTTTCCCGCCATCCGGAAGAGGTTGACGAACGCGGCGATGATGCCGAAGAACGTGAAGATCGCCGTCAGCCAGGGATACGTGCCGAACAGCTTGTCCATCCCCCAGCCCCACAGGTACCCGAGTGCCATGGCGATGGGGAACATCCACCCGATGGACGACGCTTCGAGAATCCCCTTGTAGTCCTGGCGTTTCTTATCGGCCATTCGTGAGCGCCGCGGCGCGCGTGGCGACCCACGTGCCGGAGATCTTCGCCTGCTCGACGAGCGGGGTCGGCATGATGCCGAACAGCAGCGTGACGATGAGACAGATCGCGGCGACGAGCTTCAGCCCGCCGCTCGACACGACGTCGGCACGCTGCCCGTCGCGCAGATACATCGCCATCACGATTCGCAGATAGAAGAACATCGACACCGCCGACATCAGCACGGCGATGACCGCCAGCCAGCCGAAGCCGGCGCCGACGGCGGCGTAGAAGAGAAAGTACTTGCCGATGAATCCCGCGGTCGGCGGAATGCCGCCGAGCGAGAGCAGGAAGATGAACATCGCGAACGCCCACAGCGGCGCGCGGCGATGCAGCCCCTCGAAGTCCTCCACCTGCTCGCCGGCGTACTCGTGCTGCGCGAGCATCAGCACCGTCGCCCAGATGCCGAGCGTGGCGAAGACGTAGACGACGGAGTAGACCAGCACTCCGTACAACCCCATCTCGTTCACGGCGATGATGCCGAGGAGCACGTAACCGGCGTGGCCGATCGACGAGTACGCGAGCATGCGCTTCACGTTGTCCTGCGTGATCGCGGCGAAGTTGCCGACGATCATCGACAGCGCGGCGATCGTCGCGAGCACGTACTGCCAGTCGAGCCGGAAGTGATGCATGCCGACGTAGAAGATGCGCGCGAAGATCGCGAACGCGGCCGTCTTCGACGCCGTCGAGAGGAACGCGGTGATCGGCGTCGGCGCGCCTTCGTAGACGTCAGGCGTCCAGACGTGGAACGGCGCCGCGGCGATCTTGAAGCAGAGTCCCGCGCCGAGGAGCATGATCCCGAACATCAGCGCGTCGTTCGTGACCAGCGTCGCCATCGAGTCGGCGATGCGCAGCAGGTTCAGCGTGCCAGTGACGCCGTAGATCAGCGAGATCCCGTACAGCAGGATCGCGGAGCTCACCGCGCCGAGGACGAAATACTTCATCGCCGCCTCGGTGCTCTTCTGCTCGTTCTTGAAGTAGCCGGCGAGGATGTAGCTCGAGAGCGACATCAGCTCGAGCCCGACGTAGATCGCGGCGAGATGAATGCCCGAGGCCATGAACATCATCCCGCACAGCGCGAACGCGAGCAGCGAGTAATACTCCCACGGTGAGTAACGCGAGTTGCGCAGGTAATCGTCGGACAGCAGCGCGATCATGGCGATCGTGACGATGAAGAGCAGCTTGAAGAAAATCGAGAACGCGTCGAGGGCGAACATCTGCCGGAACATCAGCGTCTGCTCGATGTCCTGCACGAGCGCCGACGACGCGACGACCGCGACCGCGGTGAGCGCCAGCAGGACGAGCATCGACCACTTCGCCGCGCTCGAGCCGCGGAAGCCGCTGACGGGCGCGATCAACAGGAAGCATGCGCCGAGGGAGATGACGATCTCCGGTAACAGGTAGATCGTGTCGCCCCACGTCATTTCGCGGCCACCTCGTGATGCTCGGCCGGCGCGGGCGTGGTCGGAAAGGTCAGCGGTTGTTTGTCAAAGTACGCCGGATCGACTTTCTTCACCACATAGTCGACCGGCTTCTCGATCACGTCGAAGAGCGGCTTCGGATAGATGCCGATCCAGATCATGAGCGCGACGAGGGCGAGCATCATCCCGAGCTCGCGCTTGTTGACGTCGGGCACGTTCGCGTTCTCCGGATTGTCGAGCGGACCCCAGAACACGCGCTGATAGAGCCAGAGCAGATACGCGGCGCCGAGCACGATGCCGATCGCGGCGATGACCGCGTAGGCGATCGTGCCGAAGGCCGTCGAGTTCGCGGCGCCGAGGAGAATCGTGAACTCGCCGATGAACCCGTTCAGCGCCGGCAGCCCCATCGACGAGAGCGCTGCGATGAGGAACAGCGCGGCAAACATCGGCATCTGCTTCGCGAGCCCGCCGTAGTCCGCGATCATCCTCGTGTGACGCCGCTCGTAGATGATGCCGACGAGGAGGAACAGCGCGCCGGTGGAGATGCCGTGGTTGATCATCTGGATGACCGAGCCGCGGATGCCCATCGGGTTCAGTGCGAACATGCCCAGCATCACGAACCCGAGGTGCGAGACCGACGAGTACGCGACCAGCTTCTTCATGTCCTTCTGCACCAGCGACACGAGCGCGCCGTAGATGATGCCGATCAGCGACAGCACCACGATCGGCACGAGCAGCTGTTTCGTGGCGTCGGGCAGGATCGGCAGCGCGAATCGCACGAAGCCGTAGGTGCCCATTTTCAGGAGCACGGCCGCGAGGATGATCGAGCCGGCGGTCGGCGCCTCGACGTGCGCGTCGGGCAGCCACGTATGGAACGGGAACATCGGCACCTTGATCGCGAAGCCGAAGAAGAAACCGAGGAAGATCCAGAACTGCAGCTGCGGCGGAATCAGGTGCCCGATCTCATGGAACTGCAGCACGCTGAACGTACCCGGATTGCCGAGACCTTTGATGTTGAGGAACTCGATGCCGCCGTCGTTGAAGAAGAAGAGCGCGAGGATCGAGAGCAGCATCAGCACCGATCCGGCGAGCGTGTAGAGGAAGAACTTGATCGCCGCGTAGAGCTTTCGCGGGCCGCCCCAGATGCCGATGATGAAGTACATCGGCACGAGCATGATTTCCCAGAAGACGTAGAAGAGGAAGAAGTCGAGCGCGCAGAAGGTGCCGATCATCCCGGTCTGCAGCAGGAGCAGCAGGATGTAGTACTCCTTCTCGCGGAACTTGATCGCGCTGTACGACGAGACCACGCCGATGATGCCCATGAACGTGGTCATGAGGATCAGCAGCAGCGAGATGCCGTCGATGGCGAAGTCGTACTTCACGCCGAGCGAAGGGATCCATTCGTACGTCTCGCGGAACTGGAACAGCTTGTTCGGATCGAACGCGTACCAGAGATAGAGGGAGACGATGAAGTCGATCACCACGGTCGCCGTGGCGATCATCCGAATCGCCCCCGGCGATCTCCGGCCGAACAACAGAATCACCAGCGCGCCGGCCAGCGGGATGTAAGTGATGATGTTGAGGATGCCCATCGTTCTCCCTGCTAAGGCTTCATGAAGAGGTACACCAGGGCGATGAGAACAATGCCTCCGCCCATGATCAGCGCGTAGTTCTGAACGAGACCGCTCTGCACTTTGCGGAACATCATCGAGCCGCCGCGCGCGCCCGAGGCGACGCCGTTCACGGCCCCGTCGACGACGTACTTGTCGAAGAGGTTCGAGCCGTGGCCGAAGCCGAAGACGGTCAGATGGCGCACGGCGTTGACGGCGCCGTCGACGATCCAGCGGTCGAACCACCACAGCGCGCGCGCGAACATCAGCGTGCCGGCGACGAAGGTGGCGTTGTACAGCTCATCGACGAAGTACTTGTTCTCGAGCAGGCGGTGGATCGGCGCGAACGTCGTCGCGAGGCGCTTCGGCGTCGACCAGAGCGGATCGCGTTTGTAGAAGCGCCACGCCAGGAAAATCCCGAGCGCGGCGACGAGCACCGACACGATCATCAGCGTCCACTCGAGCTGGTGCGAGGCTTCGTGGAAGTGATACGGATGTCCGTCGATCGGCAGCAGCACCGGCGCGAGCCAGCGCTGGAACCACGTCGGATGCGCGCCGCCGAGGGCCGCCGGGATGCCGACGAATCCGCCGACGGCGGCGAGGATCGCGAGGATCGCCAGCACGCCGGTCATGTTCCACGGCGACTCGTGAGGATCGTGCGCGTGCGCATGTTCGTCATGTCCGTGTCCGCCGTGCTCCGCCTGTGCGCCGCGATAGCTGCCGTGGAAGGTCATGAAGTAGAGGCGGAACATGTAGAACGCGGTCAGGCCCGCGGTGATGAGGCCGATGATCCAGATCAGCTTGTGATGCCCGAATGCGTTGGCGAGGATCTCGTCCTTCGAGAAGAAGCCCGCCAGCGGCGGGATGCCGGCGATCGCGATCGTCGCCACGAGCATCGTCCAGTGCGTCCGCGGCATGTACTTCCGCAGGCCGCCCATCTTCCGCATGTCCTGCTCGCCGCCGCAGCCGTGAATCACCGAGCCGGCGCCGAGGAAGAGACAGGCCTTGAAGAACGCGTGCGTCATCACGTGGAAGATCGCCGCGGTGTACGCGCCGACGCCGGCGGCGAGGAACATGTAGCCGAGCTGTGAGACCGTCGAATACGCGAGCACTTTCTTGATGTCGTTCTGCGCGAGCCCGATCGAGGCCGCAAAGATGGCCGTCACCGCGCCGACGATCGCCACGACGAGCATCGCCTCGGGCGCGAGGCGGAACAGCACGTTCGAGCGCACGACCATGTAGACGCCGGCGGTCACCATCGTCGCGGCGTGGATCAGCGCGGAAACGGGCGTCGGTCCGGCCATCGCGTCGGGCAGCCAGACGTACAGCGGCACCTGCGCGGACTTGCCGCACGCGCCGACAAACAGCAGCAGGCAAATGGCAGTCGCAACGCTGCCATAGACCGCGTGGCCGCCGCTGCTGGCGAGCGCGAACACTTTCGAGTAGTCGGCGCTGCCGAAGGTGTTGAAGATCAGGAAAATGCCGAGGATGAAGCCGAAGTCGCCGATGCGGTTGACGATGAACGCCTTCTTGCCCGCGTCGGCGGCGAAGTTCTTGTCGTAGTAAAAGCCGATCAGCAGGTAGGAGCAGAGACCGACGCCTTCCCATCCGACGAACATGACGATGTAGTTCGCCCCCAGGACGAGCAGCAGCATCATGAACATGAACAGGTTGAGGTACGTGAAGAAGCGCGTGTAGCCCTTCTCGTGCGCCATGTACCCGGTCGCGTAGACGTGGATCAGGAAGCCGATCCACGTCACGATCATCAGCATCGTCGACGAGAGCGGATCGATGCGGAACGCGAAGTCGATCGAGAAATTTGCGATGAAGTTGCCGGCGTGGCCGACTCCCGCCGGGATCCACGTAAAGTACGCGTGCTCCCACGGATGACCGACGCTCTGCAGCACGATCCACGTCGCGATCAGCGCGGAGAGGGCTGTGGTGCCGAGCGCGAAGACGTTGGTGATGGCCTTGTTCTTCGGCGTGTGCGGCCGGATGAAGGCGCGAGCGCCGTTCACGAGCGCGCCGATCGCGGGCAGGAGGGCGACCAGCAGGAGCGCGCTAGCCATGCAGCGTTTTCACCTCGTCGACGTTGACGGTGCTTCGGAGCCGGTACAGCTGGATGATGATTGCGAGGCCGACCGCGGCTTCGCCGGCGGCGATGGTGATCACGAAGATCGTGAAGACCTGGCCCTGCAGGTCGGCGAGGCGATACGAGAAGGCGATGAGGTTGATGTTGACGGCGTTGAGCATCAGCTCGATGCACATCAGCACCGTGATCATGTTGCGGCGCACGATCACGCCGACGAGACCGATCGCGAAGAGCGTCGCCGACAACATTAAGTATTGTGCCGTACTGGGCATGCGTACTTTTCACGAGCGCTACGCGCTCATGGACTCCTTCACTTCCTTCTCCGTCTCCACGCGCTCGATCATGTAGTCGGGCGCGGTCTCTTCTTCCATCGCCGAGAGCTCGCGCTTGCCGATGACGATCGCGCCGATCATGGCCACGAGCAGGAAGAGCGAGATCACTTCGAAGGGGACGAGATAGTCGCGGTACAGCGCCATCCCCACCGCCTCGGAGTTGCGATTGGCTTTTTCCCGCGTGCGCCGCACGAGTTTGTTCGGATCATTCGGGTGCTCGGCGAGGTACGTCTCCTTCACCGTGTTCAGCTTCTTCTCCGGGTTCGGCACCTGGTCGTGATACGCGCCGGTGCGGACGATCATGACGAAGAGGAGGAAGATCGCGGCGCCGACGGCGATGCCGCCGAGCCAGACCTTCGACATCACCCGCTCCTCGGGGAGATGCCGGTAGTTGATCAGCATCACCACGAAGAGGAACAGCACCATGATGCCGCCGGCGTACACCAGCACCTGCACCGCCGCGACGAACTCCGCGGACTTGATGACGAAGAGGACGGCGACGCAGAGGAAGGTGAGCAGCAGGAACAGCGCGGAGTGCACCGGGTTCCGCATCAGCACGACGAGGAACGACGCCGCCACGGCGATCGTGCCGATGATCATGAACACGAGCAGCGGCGCGTTGGAGGTCAGCGCGTCCATCTACTGCACGTCCCCCGCGATCTGTTTCTGCCCGTCGATCTGCTTCTTCTGATCGTCCTCGGGGAGTCCGGTGTACTGCGGACGCTCGTCCCAGTACTCGAGCTCCTGCATGTTGAAGTAGAGATCGTTGCGGTCGTAGGTCGCGAGCTCGTAGGTCTTGGTCGTCAGCCAGATCGACTTCGGCTTCGTCGGACACGCTTCCTCGCAGAGCGCGCAGAACATGCAGCGCTTCACGTCGATGTCGTAGCGGTCGAGGACCTTGACCTTCTTCTTCTTCTCGCCTTCCTGGATGATCTCGTCGTGGACGTCGATGTAGATGATGTCGATCGGACACGCCACCGCGCAGAGCTTGCAGGCGATGCAGCGATCGTACGAGAACTTGAACATGCCGCGGAAACGGTCGTGCGGCTCCATCCGCTCTTCGGGATAGCGCACCGTCACCTTCGGCTTGAAGAGCTCGCGCATCGTGGTCTTCAGCCCCTCGAGCAGGTCGAGGATCAGGAACTTGTCCGACCACCTCGGCTTCGAATACTCAACCAGCGGCATGGATCACCTTCTGTACAGCGCGGCGCGGTTTGAAGAGATAGAACGCGGTGACGGCGATCGCTCCGAGGCCGATCCAGTACATCAGCCGCTCCTGGCCGGCGAGGATGAAGATGGCGGTGACGAAGATGTTCGCCAGCGCCAGCGGAATCATGAACTTCCATCCGAGATCCATCAGCTGATCGAAGCGGTAGCGCGGGAAGGTCGCGCGGATCCAGATGTAGACCAGCATGAACATCATCACCTTCGTCGCGAAGATCAGCGTACCGAGGAGGCCGCCCATGAATCCCATCTTCGCGAGGACGTCGGTGGTGAGGCCGAGGCCGAACATGCCGAGCGTCCAGCCGCCGAAGAAGAGCGTGACGATCAGGCAGGAGTTCACGATCATCATCGAGAACTCGGCCAGCATGAAGAACGCGAACTTCATCGCCGAATACTCGGTGTGGTAGCCGGCGACGAGCTCCGACTCCGCTTCCGGCAAATCGAACGGCGTGCGGTTGTTCTCCGCGTTCATCGACACGAGGAAGATGAAACAGGCCACGATCTGCGGGAGGAAGTTCCACGCGTTGATTTCCTGATAACGGACGATGGTGACGAGATCGAGGCTGCCGCAGATCATCAGCACGCCGACGATCGAGAGACCGAACGGCACTTCGTACGACACCATCTGCGCGGCCGAGCGCAGGCCGCCCATCAGCGAGTACTTGTTGTTGGAGGCCCAGCCGCCGAGGATGATGCCGTACACGCCGGTCGAGGTGAGCGCGAGGATCAGCAGCAGACCGACGTTGACCCGCGCCGCGATGAACGTCGGCGGCGGCCCGAACGGGATCAGGCAGAACACGACGAACGCCGGAATCAGCGGCAGCATCGGCCCGAGGTAGTACGCGACTTTCTCCGCGCTCGACGGAACGATGTCTTCCTTCAGCAGGAACTTCACCGGATCGGCGATGATCTGTCCGAGTCCCCACGGAATGCGCCACTCGCGGCCCACGCGATTCGGACCGAGCCGCGCCTGGAAGAGCCCGAGCAGCCGGCGCTCGATCCAGTTCATCGCCGCGACGATCGCCTGGACGATCACGAACGCGATCAGGAACTTGATCAGCGGCCAGACGAGGTAGTGCATGAGAGCGTGGTTCATCGATCGACTTCTCCCAGCACGATATCAATCGTCCCGATCAGCGCCACCAGATCCGAAACGAGGTGCCCCTTCGCCAGCGCCGGCAGCGCCTGCAGGTTCACGAACGACGGCGGGCGCACGTGGCAGCGATACGCGTTCTGCGTCTTGCCGTCCGAAACGATGTAGTACCCCAGCTCGCCCTTCGGCGCTTCGATCGAGTGATACACCTCGCCTTCCGGCGGACGAATCACTTTCGAGATCTTCGCTTTCAGATCGCCGGCGGGCGTCTGTTTGATCATCGGGATGCACTGTTTGAGGATGCGGTTCGACTGCCGCATCTCGGCCATGCGCACGAGGTAGCGGTCGTAGGTGTCGCCGTTCTTCCCGATCGGGATGTCGAACTCGAGCTCGGGATAGACCTCGTACGGCTGCGCGCGGCGAAGGTCCCACTCGATGCCGGAGCCGCGCAGCGGCGGGCCGGTGATACCCCAGTCGATCGCGTCTTCGGGCGAGAGCACGCCGATGCCGACGGTGCGCTTTTTCCAGATGCGGTTGTTCGTCAGCAGCGACTCGTACTCATCGACGGCGGCGTCGAACTTCGCGCAGAAGGCCTCGATGTCGTCGAGCCATCCCGGCGGCGTGTCTTCGGGCATGCCGCCGATGCGCATGCAGTTCAGCGTCAGGCGCGCGCCGCAGTAGGCCTCGAAGAAGTCGAGGACCTGTTCGCGCTCGCGGAAGCAGTAGAAGAACGGCGTCATCGCGCCGATGTCGATTGCGTGCGTCGCGAGCCAGAGCAGATGCGAGGAGATGCGCTGCAGCTCGCTCAGCATCACGCGCAGGATCTGCGCGCGGCGCGGGATCAGCTTCGTGACGCCGAGGAGCTTCTCGACGGTTTCGACGAAGCCGAGGTTGTTCGTCGCCGAGGCGACGTAGTCCATGCGGTCCGTATGCGGCACGCACTGCGGATAGGCCATGTGCTCGAACAGTTTCTCGGTACCGCGGTGGAGATAGCCGATGATCGGCTTCGCGTCGATGATGCGCTCGCCGTCGACTTTCAGGATCACGCGCAGCACGCCGTGCGTCGACGGGTGCTGCGGGCCGAAGTTGACCTCCATTTCGTGGACGTCAAACATCCGCATCCTCCACCACTTCAACTGGCGCTGTCGGTGCTGCCGGCGCCGCGACCGGCTTCGGCGCGGGCTTCGGAGCGGGCGCCGCCGCCGGCTTCGCTCCGCCGCCGATCTGCGCGAGCGGCCACGTGCCGTACTTTTTCCACTCGCCCTTGTACACGTTGACGTCGGCCGCCGGCTTGCCCGTCGATCCCGCCTTCGGTCCCCCGCCCTCGGGGAACACCTCGGGGTAAATGCGCGCGCCGGTGTCGATGCCGCGAATCGGAAAGTCCTTCCGCAGCGGATAGCCGTTGAAGCCGTCCCACATCAGAATGCGCTCGAGGTTCGGATGGCCGGAGAAGACGATGCCGAGCATGTCGAAGGTCTCGCGCTCGTGCCAGTTCGCCGTTTTCCAGACCGACGTGACGGACGGGATCGGAGTCGTCTCGTCGGTCCACACCCGCAGCCGCACGCGCGCGTTCTTCTGAAACGAATAGAGCGTGTACGCGACGCTGAAGCGCGGGCCGGTGTGGTTCGGGAACTTCGAGTAGTCGACGCCGGCGAGATCGACGAGATAGACGAACCCGTCGTCCTTGAACGCGCGGCAGACTTCGACGATGCGATCGCGGTCGGCGAAGAGCGTGATCTCTCCCGCGAACTCCTTCGCATCGAGGATCGCGTCGCTCGCGCGCGCGATCGCCGCGGCGACCAGCGGGTCGCGTTTGATGTCGTCCGCGGTTTTCGCGGGCGGCGCGGGTGCCGGAGCGGCTGGTGCGGCTGGTGGTGGCGGCTGTTCTGACATGAGCTTCTCAGGCGCCGGAGAACGGCTTCCCCGCCTCCTCCATCAGCAGTTTCAGCATGTCGAGCGTCTCGGTCTCGCCGGGGACGCAGAGGGAGATGTCGTCGGTCTCGCCCGAGGCGATCGCCTCCGCATAGCCTTCGCAATCCCAGCCGCATGCGCCGCAGTCGGTCTGCGCCATCGCGGCGAAGAGCTTCGTCTTGAGCCCGCCACCCATCTCGTTCGCGAGCGCCATGCGCTCCACGAGCATCAGGTCTTCGCGATGGAACGGAACCGCCGGCGATGCGCCGTCGGCCACGTCGGCCGCGACTTCCGGTGCCGCGGCCTGTTCGATCTCGGCCTGCGTCACATCGCCTTCGGCCGGCGCTTCCGCCACCGCCGCGGGTGCGGCGGCTGCCTTCGGCGGCGCGGGAGGAGCCGGCGCGCGCTTGATGCCGGAGACCGGCGCCTGCTTGAGCTGCGCGGCCTGTTCGGCGCGGAGCGCCGGACCTTCGTGCTGCGGACGGAGCGAGTCGCGCACCGCGGCGCGCGCGAAGTCGTACGCCTCTCCGCCCTTGCGGAGGATGTGCATCTTCTCGATTTTCTTCTGGAGCTCCATCAGTCCCCAGATCAGCGCTTCAGGACGCGGGGGACATCCGGGGATGTAGACATCGACGGGAATCAGCCGGTCGACGCCCTGGGTGACGGCGTAGGTATCGTACGGACCGCCGCACGTCGCGCACGAGCCCATGGCGATGACCCACTTCGGATCGGGCATCTGGTCCCACAGGCGACGGACGATCGGCGCCATTTTCTCGGTGACGGTGCCGGAGACGATCATGAGATCGGCCTGGCGCGGCGTGGCGCGGAAGACTTCGGCGCCGAAGCGCGCCATGTCGTGACGCGGGTCGAGCACGGCCATCATCTCGATGGCGCAGCACGCGAGGCCGAACTGCATCGGCCAGAGGGAGGACTTCCGCGCCCAATTGAAGAACTTATCGACACTCGTTGTGAGAACGTTCTCGTCGAATCGGCTCTCGATCAGACCCATGAAAGGACCTTCCTCTTCCACGCGTAGAAGTACCCGATCAGGAGAATCGCAAGGAAGATTGCCATCTCGACAGCCCCGAACCAGCCGAGCTGTTTGAACCGGATCGCCCACGGGAAGAGGAACACCGTCTCCACGTCGAACACGATGAAGAGGACCGCGATGAGGAAGTAGCGGACCGAGAAGCGGTGATCGAAGGCGGTCGAGGTCGGAGCGATGCCGCATTCGTACGGCTCCAGCTTGACCTTGCCGGGCTTCGAGGCCCGGATGAGCGGGGTGATGATGAACAACGTCAATACCGGCACGGAGATCACGACCAGAACGGCGACCAGCAGTACCGAATAGTTAGCCATGTTTTCTCTCGCAGAACCGCGACCGCGGTCATTCTAAACGGCGCCACCCGTTAGTCAACTAAAAGCCGGCACGGCCGGCCGCGTCTCAGAAAAGTTTCTTCTGGAAAGACCAGCCGTCGAGCGAAAGGCCCTTCGCCTGGACGAGGACGCGCAGGTCGTGGCCGATTCCGTCCGGCAGGATGAGTCTTCGCGCGCTGTCGCGCGCTTCGAAGTCGTCGAGTGATCGAGTCGTCGAGTCGTCGAGGGGTTTGAGGAGCTCGTGCTCGGTAATGCCGAGCGACAGCAGGAACTTCGCGAGGCTGTCGAAGAAGAGCGTGCTTGCGCCGTTGCGCTCGCCGGCGCGCTCGAGGTCGGTGAAATTGATGTGCGCGGTCAGGTCCTGTTCGCCGGGGTTCGCGAGGAGATCGCGAGTCACGCGCTGACTCGCGTACGCGGCCGCGGTTCCGAAGCGGCGGATGCGCGGGTCGAAGAGCTTCGCCTGCGGGAAGCCGTAGTCGATCGTGACGATCAACGACCTCTCGGCGAACCGCGCGACGTCGTCGTAAAACGCCTCCCACTCGAGCGAGACATCCGCAAACTGCCCGTTCGCGAGCGCGATCCCGCGCGCCGCGAAGTAGTCCTCGTACGCCGCCGGCGCCTCGCGCTCCACCCAGTCGAGCACCCCGTCGCGCTCCGTGACCCAGAGTTCGTTGAGTTGGTCCTCGCGCTGGACCAAACGCGCGAAGGGGAAGGCGTCGTAGAGCTCGTTGGAGAAGAAGAGGAAGGAGCCGTCGCGAGGAAGTTGGTCGATGGATGTGAGAATGGGGAATGGGGACTGGGGACTGGGGGTCAGACCCCTTAACTCCAACCCCTTTCCCCTCCCAACCTCGCGATCCACACCAAAAAATCGCGCTCCCTCCCCTGCCACGGCGTTGATGAGACTGCCATCCCCACAGCCGATGTCCACAATCGTGGACTGCTCGCCCTCGGTGCGCCTCATGAATTCGCGGCAGAGGTTGCCGAAAGCGTAGGAAAACGCCGGGCTCAGCGTGGGGGCGGTGACGTAATCGCCCCCCTTTCCGACCGGGTTTTCAGCCCGCGCGTAGTAGCCGGATTCGGGGTGATAGAGCGCGATCTCGACAAAGTCGCGGAACGACAAGTCTCCATATTGCAGCAGGTTACGGAGCACTTCGCGGATGGGACGCTCGCCGGGCATCGCGGCTCATCCTATCACCCGCCCGTGCCTTTTCTGCCTTAGTTATTTGGGCTGTGGCACCCCGGTTGCGATAGGAGAGGCCAGACCAAGGGGAAGGAAACCAGGAGGCAATATGAAAAAGATCATCGCAATCATGCTCGTGACGCTCATGTCGACGGCGGCCTTCGCGGACGTCGCCACCGAGCGCGACAAGACGAAGAAGGGCGCGGCCATCGGTGCCGTGGCGGGAGCGATCGCAGGCGCGGTCATCCACAACAACCGCGGCAGCGGCAACGCGAAGCGCGGTGCCGTCATCGGCGGTGTGGTCGGCGGTGCGGCCGGCGCGATCGTCGGCGCGATGATGGACAAGCAGGAGCGCGAGCTCCGTCAGATCGAAGGCATCGACGTCAAGCGAACGGATGACGACGAGCTTCGCGTGACGGTCCGCAACGAGATCCTGTTCGACTTCGACTCCGCTTCGCTGCGCTCCAGCTCGCGCGACGAGCTCCGCGAAATGGCCGAGGTGTTCAACAAGTATCGCGACACGACCATCGCCGTGAACGGTCACACCGACTCGAAGGGCACGGCCGCGTACAACCAGCGTCTCTCGCAGCGCCGCGCCAACGCGGTCTCGAACTACCTCGATGACCTCGGCGTCAGCGGCTCCCGTATCGACGCGTCCGGCTATGGCGAGTCGCAGCCGAAAGCCACGAACGCCAGCGCCAGCGGACGCCAGCAGAACCGCCGCGTCGAGATCTACGTGCGCGCCAACAACGCGTAATGGACGAGATGCGGTACAGGATGTGAATCGAAAGACGCTCGGAGACGGGCGTCTTTTTCTTTTTTGAACAACAGGAGGCAGTACAGAATGTTACGCAAGGGTTTGATCCTCATCCTCATCGCCGTGTTCGCCGCCGCATGCGCGACGACGAATGACGGCAGCAGCACGGCACCGAACGACAACAAGAAAACGAAGCGCGGCGCCGTGATCGGCGCGGTCGCGGGCGCCATCGCCGGCGCCGTCATCGGCAATCAGTCGGGCAACAACCGCACTGGTGCGGTCATCGGCGCGGCAGCGGGTGCCGCCGTCGGCGGAGCCGTCGGACGCCGCATGGACAAACAGGCCGAGGAACTGAAGCAGATCGAAGGAATCGAAGTCGAGCACGCGCCGGAATCGGGCGAGATCAACGTTCGACTCACCAGCGACATCCTCTTCGACCTCAACTCGGCCGCGCTGCGGTCGTCCTCGCGCGCCACGCTCGACGAGCTCGGCTCGAACTTCCGGCAGTACCCGGACAACAAGATCATCGTCGAAGGCCACACCGACTCGACCGGCACCGACGCCTACAACCAGCAGTTGTCGGAACGGCGCGCGTCGACGGTGGCCGACTACCTGATCGACCGCGGCGTACCGGCGTCGAACGTGATCGTCTACGGCTACGGCGAGATGCGTCCGAAGTCGACGAACGACACGGCCGAGGGACGTCAGCTCAACCGGCGCGTCGAGATCCGCATTCAGGCGCCGCAGCAGGCCAGCCTGCAGTAAACGCACAACGATCGCGTGACGCGTGCGTCGACGACGCACGCGTCACTTCGATCGCTTCGTCGTCTCTCGCTCGTCGTCGAGACCGAACGGCGCGATCTCCGGCGAAGCGAACGGCCCGCGGAAAGGCTCCGACGACGCGAAGTCGGGCGGGAGCCGATCGGCACGCACCTGCACCGCGTAGAGATTCCGTCGCGGATCGATGGGAACCACACCGAACTCGCCATCGAGATCTGCGGGCTCGACGCCCAGCTGTTCCGCAGCGCCTTCGAGCGACAACGACGCATCCTCACCGGTCACGGTGACCAGCGCCATCTCGTCGTCCGGCGGCTCCTTCGTCATAACAACCCCAGGCTCTGTGCGGCCGCAACTGCATCGAGGATGCCGTGTCCGTAGTCGGCGTTCCATCCCGCCGCGGGGCTGACGACGCGCGCCGTCGCGCGAAGCTGCGCGAAGAGATTGACCGGCGGCGTATTCAACGCCGGCTCTTTGGTTCGGATCGCCGCGATGCATCCCGCGGCGACGGGACAGGCCGTCGACGTTCCGGTATCCGGCTGGCCGGCACCGGAGGCTTCCGATCCGAGGAAGTGCGTGTAGGCGGTGAGGTCCGGCTTCTGCTGGTACATGCCCGCGATCGACGGCCCCTGCGACGAGTATCCGACGCGCGCGTCATTCGTATCGCAGCCGGCGAGTGTGAGCACCTCGGGATGCGCGTTCGCGCCCATGATCGTTTCGGTCACGCGACTCTTGCACTTCGACGACGCGCAGTCGGCGCCGCAGTTTCCGGCGGCGAACACGATGTCCGCCGATGCCGCCAGCGCGGCGACGACGACGTTGAACGGATGCCGCGGATTGTCGCAGTACCGCCCGCGATGACCCGCCGGAAAATCCGACGACGGGTGGTAGATCCCCCAGCTGTTGTTGACCACCAGCGCCGAATACTTCGGACCGCCCCCCGGCGCAAACGCCACCGCCCAGAACGCGAGCAGCTGTGCATAGCCGAGCAGCGCGAGACTGAGCGTGCGGCCGACCATCGCGCCGCCGGGCACCGTGCCCGCGAGAATCGGGAAGTCGAGCAGCGTCGCGTTCGGCGCGGCGAGGAGCACGTCGTACGCGCACATCGTTCCGTGGCCGACCGGATGCTTGAACGGCGAGACCGCCGATCCCGGCGGCGTCCACGAATTGGCGACGTCGTGCCGCGGCAGCGCGCCGAGCTTCGTCTGGAGATGCGCGACGTTGATGCCGGTGTCGAGAATCGCCACCGCCACCTTCGTCCCGTCGAGCCCTTTCGCATGCAGCTGCGCGATCTGCAGCTTCGTCTTCACATCCGCGTCGGATCCCACGGGCGGCGTCGTCGCGCAGGTGATGAACGGCTCGATGAGCGGGTCCGCGAAGATCGGCCGGCCGTTCGCTTCTTCCGGAATGTCGTCCGGCGAGTCGACGTCCATGAACCCGCGCACGGCGAAGTCCTGCGACGTGTCGGGACCGAGCGACTCGAGTCCGGAGGACTGTTCCGACACTCCGATCGGGACAGCGGAGAACGTGGGATCGATCTCGATGCGCTGCGGGATGTTCGCGGCCTCGATCGGAATGTCCGGCTCGCGCCGCTCCATCGCCGCGGCGGCGGATTCGCGAAGCGGTTCCTGGGAGGGAAGGGAGACGAGGACGGAAATACGCATGACTCATTGTAGAGAGCTTCGCTTTCGCCCTTTCCCCCTTTCCGCTACAATCCGCCCGCCCAAACGACCCGCAGCCACGGGAGACCCCTCTCCCGATCGGGTCCACGTTTCAACCCAACACACGGAGGAATCATGAAGTCTCGGCAACTGCGCGTCCTGCTCGTCGCGCTGATCTGTACCCTCGCCTTCGGCGCGACCACCACGGCGCAGGAAACGCAACCCGTGGCCGCCGAACATCGTTCGGAAGCGAACCTCGTGCTGCCCGATCTCGGCAGCGTGCAGTTCCTCGGCATGAGCGGCGACCGCCTGCTCATGGGCGGTCTCGTCGTCTGCGTCTTCGGCCTGCTGTTCGGTCTCGTGATGTACATGCAGCTCAAGAAGCTGCCCGTCCATCGCGCGATGCTCGAGATCTCGGAGCTGATCTACGAAACCTGCAAGACCTATCTCGTCACGCAGGGCAAGTTCATCCTGCTCCTCGAGCTCTTCATCGGCATCATCATGGTCATCTACTTCGGCTTCCTGCGGCACTTCGACGCGCTGCGCGTGGCCATCATCCTCGGCGCGAGTCTCGTCGGCATCGGCGGCAGCTACTTCGTGGCGTGGTTCGGCATCCGCATCAACACCTTCGCCAACTCCCGCACCGCCTTCGCGTCGCTGAAGGGCAAGCCCTTCCCGACGTACTCGATTCCGCTGCGCGCCGGCATGTCCATCGGCATGCTGCTGATCTCCACCGAGCTGCTGATCATGCTCGCCATCCTGCTGTTCGTGCCGGGCGACTACGCCGGCCCGGTGTTCATCGGCTTCGCGATCGGTGAGTCGCTCGGCGCCGCGGCGCTGCGCATCGCGGGCGGCATCTTCACCAAGATCGCCGACATCGGCTCCGACCTCATGAAGATCGTCTTCAACATCAAGGAAGACGATGCACGCAACCCCGGCGTCATCGCGGACTGCGTCGGCGACAACGCCGGCGACTCGGTCGGCCCCACCGCCGATGGATTCGAGACCTACGGCGTCACCGGCGTCGCGCTGATCACGTTCATCCTCCTCGCCGTCACCAGCCCGACCGTGCAGGTCCAGCTGCTCGTCTGGATCTTCGTGATGCGCGTGCTGATGATCGTCACCTCGGCGGTCTCGTACTTCATCAACGAAGCCGTCGCGAAGGCGCGCTTCGGCAACGCCGACAAGATGAACTTCGAAGCGCCGCTGACGTCGCTCGTGTGGCTCACCTCGATCCTCTCCGTCGGCGTGACCTACGCCGTTTCATACCTCCTGATCCCGACCCTCGGCGGTGATACGTCGATGTGGTGGAAGCTCTCGACGATCATCACCTGCGGCACGCTCGCCGGCGCGATCATCCCCGAGCTCGTGAAAGTCTTCACCTCCACCGAGTCGCGCCACGTGCGCGAGGTCGTCACCGCGTCCGACGCCGGCGGCGCGTCGCTCAACATCCTCTCCGGCTTCGTGGCAGGAAACTTCTCCGCCTACTGGATGGGACTCGCCATCGCGGGCCTCATGGGCATCGCGGCCTGGATCAGCGGCATGTTCCCGATCGACGCCGGCGCGCTGATGATCGCACCGGCGATCTTCGCGTTCGGCCTCGTCGCCTTCGGCTTCCTCGGCATGGGTCCGGTGACGATCGCCGTCGACTCGTACGGCCCCGTCACCGACAACGCGCAGTCGGTCTATGAGCTCTCGACGATCGAGACGCTGCCCGGCATCGACGCGGAAGTCGAGCGCGACTTCGGCTTCAAGCCGGCGTGGGAGAAGGGGAAGGACTTCCTCGAGGAGAACGATGGCGCGGGCAACACGTTCAAGGCGACGGCGAAGCCGGTGCTCATCGGCACCGCGGTCGTCGGCGCGACGACGATGATCTTCGCGATCATCGTGATGCTCACCAACGGCCTCACCACCGACATCAACAAGCTGTCGATCCTCCACCCGCAGTTCCTCCTCGGCCTCGTGGTCGGCGGCGCGGTGATCTACTGGTTCACCGGCGCGGCGACGCAGGCCGTGTCGACGGGCGCCTATCGCGCGGTGGAGTTCATCAAGGCCAACATCCGGCTCGACGCCGGCGCGACGAAAGCGTCGGTCGAGGACTCGAAGAAAGTCGTCGCCATCTGCACGCAGTACGCGCAGAAAGGCATGCTCAACATCTTCCTGACGGTCTTCTTCTCGACCCTCGCCTTCGCCTGCTTCGAGCCGTTCTTCTTCATCGGCTACCTGATCTCGATCGCGCTCTTCGGCCTCTACCAGGCGATCTTCATGGCCAACGCCGGCGGCGCGTGGGACAACGCGAAGAAGATCGTCGAAGTCGAGATGAAGATGAAAGGCACGCCGCTGCACGCAGCCGTCGTCGTCGGCGACACCGTCGGCGATCCGTTCAAGGACACGTCTTCGGTCGCGATGAACCCCGTCATCAAGTTCACCACCCTCTTCGGCCTCCTCGCCGTCGAGCTCGCGGTCGAAATGACGCGCGCCGGACAGGGCGGCCTCACGCGGATCCTCTCCGCCGTGTTCCTCGCCATCGCGATGTTCTTCGTGTACCGCTCGTTCTACGGCATGCGCATCGGCAGCGTCGACGCACACTAAACAGCACCAACAACGAAAAGGGCCGCGCAAGCGGCCCTTTTCTATTGCAGAAAATCCACGAGGCCGAAGGCCATGTACAGCCGGGCCGCGAACTCCTGATAGAACTGGTTCGCGATCGCGGCGTCGTGGATCACCAGCGTGTTCTCGTCATTCGTATCGTCGCCGTTCGCGCTCCAGTTCATCGAGCCTGTCACGACCAGCGGATCGCTCTCGCTGTTCACGTCCACGATCATGTACTTGTGATGCAGCAGGTTGTCCTCGCCGTCGAAATACGCCGGTGCGAGGTTGTTCCACTTCACGCTCTGGTCCGGTGAGCCGTCGCGCGCCGTCATGTCCATCGACGCCGACCAGTACTGATTCCAGTACCCGCTCTCGAACACCCCCTGCACCTTGAACCCGGTCAGCGTGCCGGTCAGTTCCGTCGCCGAGCCTTCCCACTTCGTCTTCAGCGCATCCGTCAGCCCCTGATCGGAGAACGCGTAGATGCAGAAATGCGCGGAGAGATCGGCGTCCGTGTCCACCGCGTCGGTGACGCGACCCATCGCCCCTTCCGACGGCGAGAAATAGACCTCGACGGTCTTGCCGCCCACCGTCACCGTGTGCGTGGTGTTGTCGGACTTGCGGCTGTGGAAGTTTGAGACCGAATGGTTCGGAGTCGCCGTCGAGCTCCCCCACATCTCGTCGAACTCCTGCGTGTACTCGTCCGCGAGATCTTCCGAGCGGATCTCGACGGCGTGATTCGTATGTCCCGACAGCACGCCCGCCGTCCGATTGGCCTCGGAGCCATAGGTGTCGTTGATGGTGAAGTTCCAGCTGCCCGTCCACACCCACGTGCCGTCGACGATGGCGAACTTGTTGTGCATCTGATCGCCCCAGGAGTAGTAGTTGTTCATCCCGCCCGAGGTGTCTTTCAGTTCCGCCGCGCCGAGGAGATAGCCCGTCTTCGTCGCGGTCCCGACCTTCACCGTCACCGACGAGATCCCGGTTGGCGTCGAAGGCAGGCCGTAGCTGGTGCGGAACGTCGAGTCCTCGACCGCGAAGATCGCCGAGTCGGCCATGAGGTGGCCGTCATCGGACGTGCCGATGGTGTTGTCGGCGCCGCGCAGGATCATCTCGTAATAGACGCGCGCCCGCTTGTAGCTCGTATCCTCGGACAAATCCTCGTGCAGCGGATCCTTCGCGTCGGCGATGATGCGCACCTGCACGCCGTTCGCGGCGCGGTCGATCAGCTCATCGACGACGTCGCGCAGATCGAGCTCGTACGTCGCCAGATCGATCGTCGACGTCGCGCCGGCGAGCCGCGCCGTCAGCTTGTCCTCGAGGTTCACGTTGTAGTTCGCCTCGTTCCCGGTCGTCGCGCCCGACTCGATCGCCTGGCGGAGGAAGTAGACGTTGATCGCGCCGTCGGACGTGCTGACGTTGTTGATCTGCTCCGGCGCCAGCTCGTCGGTCAGGTCGTCGTGATCGTTGTCGGTGAGATCCGTCAGCGAGCCTGGCGAATCCGTCGACTCCGGATCGGGATCGGCCGTCAGCCACGTGCCGGGGATCGAGCTCCACGCTGTCTCGAACGCCGCGTCGAACGCCGTCGCCATCGGGCGGTTCTCGATGTAGAGCGTGTTCTCGTCGCTCGACGTGTTGCCGGAGTACGTGAAGTTCTGCGAGCCGAGGACGACGATGTAGCCGTCGACGGAAAGCGCCTTCGTGTGCTCCGTCCCGCCCCAGTTCTCGACCTTCACGGAAACGCCATACGTCCGCAGATCGCCGTGCAGGCTGTACTCGTTCTGCGCGGAGGCCGCGTCGAGAATGACCCGCACCGTCACGCCGCGGTCCTTCGCGTCCTTCAGCGCGTCGACGATCGTGGTGCTGGTGAGGAAGAACGTGCGCATGTTGATCTTCGTGTGCGCGAGATCGATCGCCGCCACGATCGCATTCGTCTCCGCGTCATCGGTCGGCGCGAAGTAGCTCTTGATCTTCGTACCGTCGCTCAGCGTCGCCAGGACGTGCGTCGTGTTGTCGGCCTTGTCGGTGTGGAAGTCGCCGTTGTACATCTCCTCGAACTCGTCGGTGTAGATGCCGGCCAGCTCGGTCGAGTCGATGAGCACCGAGACGTCGCCGTAGTACTCCGCGTCGATCTCCGGCCGCGAGATGTTCGTCGAGCCGGTCCACACATACCGGCCGTCGATGACGAAGAACTTGTTGTGCATGATCCGGTCGTCCATGTCGGCGACGACCGTCCCGATCGCGCTCACCACCTGCGCGGTGGAGCGGTACGGATACGACCCGCTGTCATACGAGTCGACGACGCCCCGTACGTTGACGCTGCGTCCCTTCGCGGCGATGAGCGCGGCGATGATCCCCTCGGAGCCGTTGAAGCCGTAGACCGCGAAGTCGATCGACGTCGTGGCCGCGTCGATCGCATCGATCAGCGCACTCGCCATCGCCTTCGGACCGTACTCCGGCATCACCGTGTTCAGATGATCGGTGAAGTAGATGTCGAACCAGTCGTCCGACGTCCCGCCCTGAACGTTCGCGGCTTTCGGCGTCCCGTTCCCGATCCCGCCGCCATAGCTCGTCGAAGCCGTGTACCAGTTCGACGACGACGTGCCCGACCCGTTCACATCGATGCGGCTCATCGTCGAGCGCCCCGTCGTCGAGCCCGCGAACCACGCCCCCGCCTGATTCGCGCTGTCGATCAGCGTACTCCCGCCGTCCTTCAGCTCCATCAGCTCCCCGCCATCCCCCATCGCGCCGGTGTACGTCTTGTCGGCCGTGATCCCCGGCACCGAGTTGTCGTCCGTGCGCTCGAGCAGGTAGTAGCTGTACGCCCCGATCGACCCCGTCAGCGAGATGTTCGGCGTCCCGTCGGTCGAGCGCAACGTCCACCCCGAGAGGCTGATCGAGCTGCCGGTTGTGTTGTACAACTCGATCCATTCATTGGCGGTATTGCTGGTCGTGCCCATCCACGCCAGCTCGTTGATCACCACATCGCCTGCACTCGCGGCAAACGCCGCCGGGGCTGCGAGAGAGAGAAACGCGAAAAGGACACACGCATAGCGACGGATACGCACGGCAGGGAACCTCCTTCGAAGCCCCCAGTTTCGGTCCACCCCCGCTGAATGACCAGGGTCATTTTGTGATTACGTGTGTACTTCCCTCGGAACGGCTTTAGGCAGTGCGGTGAGGCTCACGCCGCGCGTGGCGACGTGAGCGACGCATCATCCGATCTGACCGGTATCCAGGGTACTGCCGCCGAGGAACCCGTTGGCAACGCTGGAGATCGCGCGGCCCGCCACGAACGCCCCTGCCATACCCGCGAGGAAGGTGAGCGGTTCGGTGATGGCGCCACCGAGGGCGTTCGCCACGACGATCCCGCCGCCTACCCCGGCGATGCCGGCGAGGACGTCGATCGACAACGTCTGCCACCAGGGCGGATCCGGCGGGTCCGGCAGCGGCGGCTTCTTGAAACGGATGCGGATCCGGCGTGGCTCGTTTCCACACCATCCCGCCAGGAACGCAATGAAGATGAACGTAGGCATGAGCTTTCTCCTTAATCGGAATAGTGACGTCCGCGGAGAAAGCGTTTCATAGCACGCGCAGCCGGCTCACTGGCAACCTTCTTCGATCCATGCTTCGAGCTCCGCTCTCGAGCTCGTGCCGGAAGGCGTCGAAGTGAGAACGACCGCGCCCGGTGCCACGGCTTCGTACAGGAAACGGTCGAAGGCGGCGCGGCCAAAGATCTCGCGCGACGCGGAAAGAGCCCTTGCCCGAGACCGGCAGGCCCGGGCGGAGGATTCTCTCGGCACGAGACGGACGAATCCGACTTGGACTCGGCACCCGACGTGGAGAGCGAGCATCACACATGCTGAGCGACCACCCGCTCGAAACCATCTGCTTGTTGGCTGCACGCATCCAGCAGTCGATCGATTTCGACTATCGCCGCCTTCTTTGCTTTGTTTAGTCGTGTCGTAAAGCGTCCGATACTTGCGAGCCGCTCGCGGAACGACAGTAGTTCCTCGCGATCCGATTGTATCGTTTGTGCAGACTGAGCAAGTGCCGCACGCCAGGTTTCCGACGTCATGGAATTATCGAGACCCACGTCAGCCGCTACATCCATAGTGGTGTTCAAACTCTTCATGGCCGCTTTGAACGCGGCATTCATGACAGGTATGTCAGCGCGCAACTGAGAAACAAACTTCTCCAAAAGCTGAGCGCGCCGATTCATCTCGTCGCGAACCCCGGTCATACCCTCGCCGCGAGATCCTCGCTCCATTTCCAAGAGTGCGGTGGTAAAAAATTCAACCACCGCGTTGATAATTCGTGAACGAGCGTCACCGAATACTGCCATTCGCTCGAGAAAGTCATCGCCGGCGTCGAGCAACCCGGCTTCTTCGTCGTCATCGCCGGCAACATACGGGGCATCCTGTCGCTGCTCGACGACTGCGATATCGTTCGGGGGGCCGGCGAGCGTGACAGCTCGCGTGATCAGGTCAACACCGCGATTCCAGTCGGCCGTAAGGTCCACCCAATGCAGGTCGTGCAGCGTTTCGCCAGCTCCGATGTTGCGCTGCGGGATCACACAGCCGTCCAGTGAAATCGGTATGAACCAGGAGCGGCTCGTCGCTCGCTGTCGAAGTTCTTCGATCGCAACCGTCAACTCTTCGTTCATGTACGACCGGTCACGAGCGAGATAATCTCTTGAGAAACAGGCGATGAACAGGTCGCCACCGCGAATAGCCGCCTGGATCGCATCACGCCATCGCTGCCCAGGGAGAAGCGATCACGATCGAGCCATACGGAGACACCGCGCACCTGAAGGTCCTTAACCAATCTGTCCACCACCGCCGCGTTCTCGCGCACGTATGAAAGAAAGACATGGCGTCGCATTGCCCAGATGTTATCGCCCCTCGCTCGCGTCGCCAATGTCCCGCTGATGGTCACGTTCGTCCGTAGCGCATGCGCTGAAGTCGACGCGGCGCGACGGCAGCAAGCAAATTGCTGCTTGCAGCGAGCTTCCGAATCAATGCGAGGCGGAGCGGCGGCGCGAGGGGCCGTCGTCATCGACGATGGTCACCGTGAACCATCGTTTCGTGAATTGCGGAAAGTCGGTGAAGTTACCTCCATAAGCGGAGATACTGACCACGAGCTCTTTCCTCGGCTCGGGAGCTCCGTCATCGATGATTGGAATCTCGAGGAACCCGTGCGCCTGCCCTTCAGGCAGCGTCAGGCGGCGCGATGCGATGTAGTCCTTGCCCTCTTTCGCACTCCCGTACATGACAACATCGAACATCGAAGCCTCGGCGAGGGGAACATTGAGCGCAAAAGGAACCCGCGCCACGCCGGCGCTCTCGACCACCTCGACGTCCTGGAAACTCGCGATTGGATATGGCTCGTCGTCGAGCACTTCCACCGCGATGTAGTTCGAGCCCATGCCATCGAACCGCGTGAAGTAACCGTCCGGAAGCAGGAGACCTCCCGCGGGATTGCTGAAAACGACGCTCACGAACTGCCGCCGTGCTCTCGACGAGTACGGATCATCCTTCACGACCACCGGGATCCATGCGTCGATGACGCCGGGCGGAAACTCCACCGCGCCCTGCGTCCGTTCCCAGACGGACGACACGGTGTACACGGCAGAAACCCAGGTCGTCGTGTCGCCGATGCGCCGCACCGGAATGTTGACGACTCGATTCGACTCGTTGACGACGTAATACTCGCGGCCCCACGTCTGCAGCGATGCCGGCCCCGCACTCGATCCGGCGATGATGACCCGCTTTTTGATCTCGGCGCGGCCGAGGGCATTTTCGATCGTCAATGAGACGGTGACGTTCGCCGGATCCTGGAACGTATGCTCCACGACATTGCCCGTCGTCTCGACGACCGTGCCGTCGCCGAATCGCCACGTGACTTTGTCGCACGGCTGGATCGCGTAAGGCCACGGCCCCTGGAAACACTGAATGCATGGCAGCGTCCAGATGGCGCGCAGGCTCATGATCTCGCCCGCCACCGCAAAGGACGAGGGACGCCAGGCCGAAGACCACGGAAGATAAGGCCGCGTCAACAACTCCACGGCCATGCCTTCCGTCGGCGCGCTCTCGGGACAGGAAGCGGCCGCGCCTCGCGCCGCGAGCGCGAGCAACACGATCAGCAGGGAGCGCCGTACCATCGCGCTCATCCTATCTTATTTTGACTATCGCTTCTTCCAGCCGCCGATCAGCGCGAGTGCGAGGAGCAGGGGCATCGACTAGCAAGACCGCGGCCCGTCGATCAATCAGCGCTGTCGGTGAAGGCGGAAGAACACGTCGTAGTACGGTTTCCGGCCGCGCGTCGTTTCGAGCATCGCCATGTATCGCAGCGCGTTTCCGCTGGAATCGTGCTTACCGGTCCAACGATACGAAAGCTGCAGCAGCGTAATGCCGCTCGTCGTGATCGAAGAGAGCTCGGCGCGCTCCGACTCACCATTGTGATTGGCGTCCTGCCAAAGCAGCAGCTCACTCCAGATGGGATCGGACCCGTCGATCGCACCATCCCCATTGCCGTCGTACCGGCGCAGGGCTTCGAATCCATTCGCCGCCGTTGTTCCAACCAGCGCGGTTGCATCTCCGAAGAGCTCGGAACCATCGTCGATCCGGAAATTATGATTCCGGTCCAGCGCCAGGAATGCGAGCTGACCGTCCGGCTCCGTCCAGCCGGTCATGTCCGCGGTGCCGTCGGCGTCGAGATCGAACAGGACCGGATTGGTTTCAACGCCCGACAGCTTGTAAGTACCCTTGCCGAGGTTGAGGACGATCGGCGAAACATTACAGAATTCATCCGTTTCCTGGCAGAAGTTGCCTGTCGGAGGACAGGTGTTGTCTGCACTCGGGTTCGGGCAGTCTGTGCGTGGTCTGGTGGGACCCGGCGTTCGTATGGAATCCGCCATCGTGAAATGCTCGATCTCGGTCAGATGCTCGTACGCCTTGAAATCCGCGATCGAGACGAACGTGGTGCTGGCAGGATACGGAGACACCACGATCGACGTGCCGCAATAGCCGTCGCCCTGACAATAGACGTGGAGATTGTTCCCGGGCGTCACCTCGTGGTCTCCCTTGACGAGGATGGCCGGATTCTGCACGCCGAACGTCTTGAACGTGCACCGCGAGATCACCGTGATCCTCGAGAACTCCGGTTGAATCGTGAACGTGTTGTCGCACGGCGTGGTGAAGCCCGCGTAGACACCGAGGGCGTGACTCATCATCACCAGGAAAACGAAGAAGCTGCGCCGGATCACCGGCAGCCTCCTTCGATCCACGCCTCGAGCTCCGCTCTCGAGCTCGTGCCGGAGGGCGTCGAAGTGAGAACGACCGCGCCCGGGGCCACGGCTTCGTACAGGAAACGGTCGAAGGCGGCGCGGCCAAAGATCTCGCGCGCGGCGGAGAGCGCCTTTGCGCGAGATGGGCAGATGGCGTGATTCGCCTCTTGCCACTGTTTCCGGCTTCCTGCGTCAGACTCTCCTGCGGCACCGTTCATGCCGGCCTGAAGCCGCTCTGCCTCGGAAGTCGCGTCGAGGAACGGCAGCAGGACCTCCTGAAGCCGGGAGTAAAAGTCCTCGCCGAACTGGCGAGCGGCCTCGCTCGCAAACCACTGGCGCCGATAGCGCTCTTTCACTTTGTCATCCCGCCAGGTGTAGGCGGTCACCAGCCGATCCATCAGCTCCCACGGCATGAGCAGCTCAGGATCGCGGTCGCCGAGGACGACGTTGAAGTCCGAATCGCGCGCCACATGCCCCTGAGCAACGGCGTCTTCCTTTCGGGCTCTGGCCTCCGACGGATCGAAGCGGCGCGCAATCCGTTCTTCGCGGGTCCACTCCCAGGCACGCTTGTTCCCCTGGTGTTTCTCCGGCTGTGCAAACGCGCAGCTGCAGAGCGCGGTGGCGATCAGAAAGCCAAAACTGATTCCGAGAGATCGGCCCATGCCATGGCCTCCGATTCACAATCTGCGGCGTCCTGGACTCTACGCGCGATCCACCCTGACGTCAATGCGGCCAGACGTCCGTTTTCGTTCTTCAGATCTTTATCTCGTTGGAATGCGACGCAACTTAGGAGTGCGGTGGCAAAGCCACCGCTCTCGGGCCCACGCTGCGACTAACCGACCCGGTAAAACGTAAAGCCCGCTCCGGGTACAGTAAAGAACCCGAATGTTCGGATGCGGAACCACGATTCCTCTTGCAGCCGGGTGAGATGAGAGACCAATCGCTCGTAGCAGTCGCCAAATTGCGCTGCAGATCAAATGCACTCGAGGGAAGCACTCGCTCAGGGCTTCGGAGCCGGTACCGGCCCAATCAGTCCGTCGCCGTTCGTCACCGTCTTCAGATGCAGGACGCGTACGACGAATCGGGCGAACTTGTCGAGAAAGCTTTCGCCGTCGCGCGGACCGGCGGAGGCGGGAATGGTCAGGACAATGAAGAGCAGAGCTGTCGCAACGCGGTTTCGCAGGCGCATGGATCGTTCTCCTGCGGAGTAGTGGTTGGCAGGGGCGAAGTACTACCCTGGCGTGCAGAAGAAATAAGCCGACAGCAATCAGGGCTCGATGAAAAGCAGCCCCGGCTCTTCCTTCAGGCGTCGGAGATAGGCGCCGACATGGTGAGCCGTCTTCGGAGTTGCAACATCAGCCGTCTCGCGGAGGTAGGACAGCGCATGCAGCGCGCGTTCGTTGAGCGCGGCACGGCGAAATTCTTCGACGATCTCACCCGCGAGCTGGCGCGCGGCGGCCCGCGCATTCGTCGCGATAAGCGCCTCGATCAGATCGACGCCTACGAGACCCGCCTCCTCCGGCATCCCGAGGTGCAGGAAGTCGCGGCGTACGTCCCGGAGAAGCTGGATCGCTGCATCGAAACGCCCGGCGGCAAGCTGCGTGGCAGCGATGCTCCACGCGACGCGCGTACTCTCCGTGGCCATCTCGAGCGCGCGGAAAATCGCCCTCGCCTGCTGCAGCGCGTCGACGGCTGCGTTCATGTCGCCGGCATCCGCAGCCGCCCGCCCGAGGTTGTTGTACGCCGCGGCAACCGAATGCAGATCGCCCGCGGCACGGGCAGGGCCGATCACGCGCATGTAAGCGTGTCTCGCTGACGCGAGATCAGCGAGACCGTGATGAATCATCCCCGCCACAAGCTCGCACTGCGCGAGCTGCTTCCGATCGCGGTGATGGCGAAAAACCTCGCGTACCTCATCGACCAGCAGCAACGCTTCAGCCAGACGGTTCATCTCACGGAGGGTCGTCGCCCGTGCGAGACCGAGAGTCGCCCGGTCGATCCCGAGCGCCGGCTCGTTCGCAATCCGCCGGTCCGCAACGTCGAGAGCACGAAGCGCTGACTCATGCCGGCTCCGGAACCGATGCGCGGTCGCCACCGCCTTCCATGCATGCGCCTGGGCCTGCGCGCGAAGCAGGCGCGGATACGATTCCGGGAGTGCCTCGGCGATCGCCGCCGCGAGTTGCGCGACGTAGAGACTTCGCTCGGGAGACTGGAAGAGCTGTTCGCGCGCGGCGTCGCAAAGCGCGTTCGCCATCCCGAGCGTTCGCCATGCCGGCGGCATCGGCGCGTCCAGATGGCGTTCAGGCTCCGAGACGATCTTCGCGATCATCGGTGCAGCGGCGGCGCGCTCCGCTTCGAGTTGCGCGGCGAGACGTGCGAAGGCTTTGGGATCGCCGATCACTTCACGCCTCCGCCGACGTAGCGGCGTTGTGCCTGGTCGAGACAGCGTCCGATCAGCTTCGTGGCATATCGCTTCGTCGTCCCCAGAATGTCCGCGATCTCCGGAACGGTGTGGCCGTCGAGATATCGCAGCCGAAGCGCGAGCTGGCATCGCGGCGTCAGCCGCTCGAACGCTTCGCGCGCGGCCAGTTCGTCCGGCCACGTATCGACGGCACGCGCGGACCGTGGATCCGCGGGATCAGGACCGGTTTCGGGCAGCGGCTCCATCCGCTGAGCGGTGCGAAGGTAATGCTTGCTCGCGTTGCAGATGCAGGCGACCAGCCACGCGCGCTGATCATGGACGCCCGGCGCCCTGAGCAGGAAGTCGAGAAACACTTCATGAGCGAGCGTCTCCGCGTCCGCCTGCGGGATGCGAAAGCGTGACACGGCGATGCCGACGAGAAGATCGTAGTGCTCCTCGTAGATTGCACCGACATCGTGGCCGGTGCCGACATCCGCTGACGCGTGGAGAACCATGTGCTGGACCGCTACGGGAGAGTGTAGCAAGCGCGATCACAGGGCGATTGCGCGTCCTGAACTTCGGGCCACGCCAGCGCCGCACTGAATCGGATCGTCGAAGTGAGGAGGCGGAGCGGGTGCTTTCGCGGACGGTACGTATGGCTCGCAGTGCTTCGCTCGGTTCGGCTGTATCAGGTGGCGATGCTGGAGTATTTCGCTGAGCGCGCGGTCGAACGACCGTCAGCGCCGCCTTCATTCCCAGTCGGGCGGACCCAGCCTTATCGATTCCGCAGTCGCGAACAGGATATGGCCAATATCAAAGAGATGGTCGGCAGCCCGCGCTAGAGCGGGACTGAGTCCGCTCTCGAGCGCCCAGAGAACGATTCGTCGGCCTTCGGCAGCCACAGCCTGGAGAAGCGGCAAGTAATCTTCATCGCCGCCGACCAAAATTGCGAGATCGTAATTCTTCCGATGGGCATGAGACAACATGTCAGTGGCGAGAGAGATGTCGACGCGTTTCGCCCTTCGGCCACGTGTCTTCTTGAATACACGCGGTGCTTCTATGCCAAGATTCTTCAACTGCTCCTCTATATCCTCAACCTTATGTTCGTCGCCCTGTACAGCGGTGTAGTAATACCGACGCACGATCTCACAAGCAGTATGATCGGCAGCGTTCGCGAAGGTGCTCCACACGAACACGTTCGGTACGAAACTCACATGGAATGGTGGCTTGCTCGCGCCGAGCATCTCTCCATACCTGATTGCCAAGTTTTCGCCGTCGACGAACATCATGGCTTTGGAGCCACCATGAATGTTCGGTGGCAAGTAGTAGTAAGTGTGCGGCTTGGGCATCCCGGACGTAATGTATCACTATCTGGTAGCGCCGCAAGAAGTAACTCCCATGACATCAAAAGCGATAACTCGCGCTCTTGAGGGCGAATACGGCGTGCTCAGTGGTGGCATATTTAAGCTACGCCTTCACGGGCGATTCGTTCCGCGAGAGCCAGGGCGCTAAGCCATGAGTCATGAAGGCACCGAAGGGCAGACCTTGAAGCGAGGCTTCAGCCCAGACGAACGTACCGGGCCCGCCGGTTGCTACGGTTAGTTCATTGCCTTCTCCGTCGGCTCGTTACTTCAAATTTAGGAATTTGCATGAATCTACCGTTTGTAGAATCTGCGCGGGCCGAGCTAACGTTGTCGTCGCCTCACCTTCGAGTCGCATTAGCGCGTAAGGTTTGTGAACCGCGCCGCCTCCTGCGGCTGACGTGACGCAGCGACACCGGGAAATTAGCGATGCGCTTCGGCGTCCGTCGTCCGGTTTCTGGCGGCAAGTGGCGATCGCTTCGGTTACACTAATGCTCGGTCACGCGGAGTTCGCTATGCCATTGCCGGAAGTGTTCAGAGCCGCACTTTTCACGTTGACGACGACAGCCGAGGTCCGTGGGTTCAGAACGACAGCGGCCGCGGACACGCGGGAAATAACTCGTTACACACGTCAAGAGCAGTTGAAGACGCAATGGTGTTGGGCAGCCGTGGCGTGCAGTGTCGCTTTATTCTACGATCAGCGCACGCGATGGCAAACGCAGTGCGATCTGGTCAACGAAGCCCTCACGCGCACAGACTGCTGCCACGCAACTGCATCTTCCGAATGTAACCGACCGTTGCGTCTCGATCAAGCTCTGATGCTCACTGGTAACTTAGAATCCTCGATGGGCGGACCGAAAACCTTCGAAGGTATCTGCGCTGCAATCGACGCCGACAGGGTCGTAGCGTGTCGAGTCCGGTGGAGCGGCGGCGGCGGTCACTTCCTGGTTATCAACGGATATGACGCTGGCAAACGTCTGCTGATTGTGAAGGACCCCTTCTTCGATATCTCGGAAGTCCCATTCGAAGTGCTTCAAAACGCGTACAACGGCGACGGCTGGTGGTCGCATACCTATGAAACCCGAGCACCAGCACACCCGACTAAAGGGCGTGCTGCGCGATCCGGTTGAAGGAGCAACCATGCCACTCAAGCTTCCTAAACCTCCAGGCGGTGCGGACAATGTTCTTCGAGAATATGGTTTCGCGGCACGCGGCCGATCAAGAACCCTGCACGCCGATTCCGTGGCAACAGGCGAACTCGCCATTACGCAGCCTCACAGAGTGTACGTGATCGGCCGGGATGCAATTCTAAGAGACGAGTTCCTGAATGCAGTACGGCCCGTCGCCTGGCGTTATTTGCTCGTCAATTCCGACGCTGCGCTGGCTGCAGCAGAGATCGGGGAAGATGAGAACGGTTCTCTGCGGTTCCTCGGACGGAATGATGGGACGTTCGTGCAAGGAACAATTGACGCGGTCAACAATGTGCAGGAGATCGACGAAGTCAAGCAGCACGATTTTGAGCTTCGTCTCCTGCGGATTCCGTTCGCGTACCTCGTTGCATTATGGCTGCATAACAGCGAATTGGATTTACTTGTCCCGCTGCCACCTACGGTGGCGGAGTTGGAACCTGGAAAGATCTACGGGCCGGAGGAGGTTCTAACCGTCGTGAAGCCGTATGCCATCGCCAGCGCGCGATTTGACGCCGATGAATCAGCATAGTCGATTAGTAGCCGAGGTCTTCGCACTCCTTAGCACCGACGGTGTCGGAAAGTTTGCGGGGCACCGAGGCGGCGGTTCGGCTCTCGATGCCGGCCATCAGTTCGTGGCTCCCGATCTTCTGTTCGCTTTCAGTGCCGCGACCTCGCGACCGATGCGCACGCTCTCGCGTTGATCACATCTCGATCCGTCTACGACTCGATGTATGTAGCGTTGGCGATTCGGCTCGAGACGCGCCTGATCACCGCGGACGAACGACTCGTAAACGCGCTCGCTGCATTTCCGAAGGTCGCCGGCTACGTCGAGCTGCCTGGCAATTCCTGACTCGAGTGCAACCACGCGCAGAGCGCTGGTTCTCCGTACGGTGGAGCGTTGCGCGGACACTGTTGGCGCAGGCGCCGCGGCGGGTCTCCGTCAGGTAGAAGGCCCTTCACCCGACGGCGCGCCTTCGGCCGGCGGCTGCGGGCGGACCGGCGGCATCGGGAACGCGAGGACGCTGCCGCGGACGGGAGCCGGGGCGGGCTTCCGGATCCGGGGCCATAGATCATTGAGCCAGATCACCTCGTCCGCATACGACTGCAGATCGGCCGATACCCTCCCCTCGAACCCCGCCAGCCAGAATTCCTTGTGAAGCTCCTCCTTCACGTAGCGAACCGCATCCTCGAAATCACCGTCGCCTGCCGCGAGAAGAAGCGTGTCGTACTGTGCGGACAGCTTGACGATCAATGTCGCGATCGCGACGTCCACACCCTGCTGTACCGCCCTCTCGAACCGGACGTGGCAACCGGGACATTCGACTTCGAGACCCTTGATCCGGTGCAACCGCACGCGCATCTTCGGGCCTCGGGGCGGCGCGCTTTTGAGCCACGTGTAAAAGGAATCCTGCCCCTCCGTCGGCGGGTTCGACGTCGAATCGACGTAATACGCCTCCGCGAATTTCCGCTTCAGACGCTCCTCGAGCGCATTGCGAAGCTGCAGGTAGTCGATTCGGCCGGGAGCGGCTTTCATCAGGTACGCCCCGTCCACGATCCAGACCGTGCGGTCGCTCATTCGCCATCCCCTTTGGTGGCCGGGCGCGGAGGGATCGGACGGCCATAGTCGCGCTCGTACGCGCGGCGCATCGTTTCCAGCTGCGGGATCAGGTCGGCGTTCGCCGGGTCGCGCGCGAGCTCTTCCAGCGTGTAATAGATGTTCAGCGCGGTCTCGAGCGCCTTCTCCCGCTTCCGGCCGGCGTACGCGGAGACGTCCTCGGCGAAGGTCTCGAGGGCTTCGATGAGTGTGAACGTATCGAAATCCTCCACGTTGTCGGCGAACGACGCGCGGCCGTCGCCCCTGCCTCTCTTCGCGGCTACTTCGTCGATTCCGGGAATCGCATTGCGCATCGCGGCGAGGCGGCGGAGCATGGCCTCGACATCCGGTGGCTTCCCGCCGGAGCGCTCCACTTCGCTGCGCATCGCCGCGAGCTCGCGGCGGATCACCCTGGGGTCTCCCGGTTTCTCCCCGGACGTAGACATGGTTATGACTCCTTTCCTGATAACTCGCCGAACGCCGACAGATGGATCGGCCGCACGTTCGGCGGCTGGGCGATCCGCCATCGGCAGCGGCGCGTCGCGAGCAGCCGCCCGCGAGCGACGCGCGTGATGCAGACCCGATCGTTCTGGTTCCCGCCATAGACGTGGAACGCGTGATGGTCTTCGCCGACATAGAGACCGGTGTGGCCATGGAGCCGGCCGCCGACCTTGCGCTCGAAGACGAGGATATCCGCGAGCATGGGCGTCTTCGCCGGTTTTCCCCATGTGGACCACGAGAGTGCCCAGAGCGGCGTGCGCGGCGGAGCGTAGCCGGCGCGTTGGGCGCAGATGGCGAGGAAAAGGCCGCACCACGGCGTTTCGTCGTGGTGGTAGTTGCGAATGCCGAGCTCTTTGGCCCACGACAGGATCGCTGCACTGTCGGCGTCGCCGGAGACTTCGACGACGCCGAACAGTGCGAGCGCTTCTCGAAGGATGCGCGGGCCGTTTTCGTGTTCGAGCCAGGCGTAGTTGCTGAGGTTGGACATGGGTTCATACCTCCAGGCGGATGCGCGTCATCGTCATCACCTCCTCACCAGGTTGCAGCCGAAGAGCGTGTTCGGCGGGACGTTCTCCCCTTTCCAGCCGAGCGTGAAAAAGTTCGCGGGCGCGGCGTACGACATCAGCTCCCCTGTCGACATGCGCGTGCCATCGGAGCCAGGCGCCGGAACCATCGTCGTGTCGGACAGCTCCTCCGGCAGGTGCACCACGATCTCGACGCGCGCGATCGGGCGGTCGGCGCGCGAGGCGCGCGTGAGCAGCTCGTCGCGGCCGTCCGAGACGAGACATAAGACGCCGGCCACCGCGTCGCGGACTCGCAGAGTGACGGGTGAGCGCGGATCCCCGGCAACGATCGGAGCGCGGAAGAACAGAAGATATTCGCGCGCGTCGTCGAGGCCGTCGGGGATCGGGACGAGGTCGAAGGAGACCGCCATGCCCAAACGGTCGAACACCTCGCACTGGCTCTTCTGCAGGTCCGGCGCGGCGGCCGGCGTCAACTGAATGCGATAGCAATGAATCGGGTGCTCGCTGGCGCGGAAGACGACTTCGTGCCGGATGTCATCCGGGCCGCGCCGTTCCGATCGCGCCTGCGAGGCGCCGGTGACGATCATGCGCACGGACAGCACTTCGAAGCGGTTCGGCTCGTGCTGGCGCTCGTACATCGTCCGCAGCGCGCCGGTAACGTCGCCGAGGCGGCGCTGCGGGAAGCTCGAGCTGGTCTGCGGCTCCGCGCTCCGCGTCGCGTAGCTGCGGAAGAACTTCTCGGCGAGGAGACGCGTCTCGCGATACTCCGCGCCGAGGCTGGCGGCGAAGGCGCGGTGGAAATCGAACGAGCCGGCTTCGGTGCGGATGACGAAGTTGTTGCTGCCGAGGGCCAGCTGCGAGCGGAGCACCGAAGCGTTCATCGCCGTCTCCAGCAGCGCGGCGGTGAAGTCGGCGAAGCCGGTCAGCGGCGCGCGCGAGCGCGACACGTTGAAGGTGATGCCGACGATCTCGCCGAATTCGGGAGCATCGGTCAGCTCCTCCGCGGGGAGGTTCTCACAGATGCCGCCGTCGACCAGGACGCGGTAGTTCGCCTGCGCCGGCGCGGGCGCGGTGCGGAAGAAGAACGGGATCCCGGCGGAGTCCATGACGCTGCTGACGAGCGGCTCGTCGGGAGCGTCGTAGACGCAGGGCTGCATGTTCGTCAGATCGGAGGCGACGACGATCAGCGGCAGCTCGAGATCGCCGAGCGTCTCGCGGCCGTCGAGGAGCTTCGTGAGCCAGCACCGCAGTGGTGCCGCGTTCCAGAAGGGGCGGCGCGTCAGCAGGCGCCACGCGCAGCGTACGACCCCGGCGGGCGGGAACGCGTCGAGCCAGAGATCGCGCTCGGCTTCGAACAAATCGCGCGCGCGGCGCATGTCGATGCCGGCGGCGTAGAGCGCTCCGGCGATCGCGCCCGCCGAGGTGCCGGCGATGCGCGTCACGCGCAACAGACCTTCGCGCTCGAGATCCTGCACGGCTTCGAGAGCGGCGAAGAGGTACGTGACCTTCGCGCCGCCGCCCTGGATTGCGAGTTGGATGGGGATGGTCATGGTTGACTCCCTCGGGGAGGGCCGGCGCGCCGGCCCTCCCTTCGGAAACTCACAGGTCCTTGCCTGCCTTGAAATTCGCCCTCACCGGGCGCGGCGCCGGTTTCGCCGGCGAGACGGAGCGCACGGGCTTCTCTTTGGTGCGCGCGGTGGGCGGGTTCTTCGCAGGCGGCTGCGAGATTTGTTTTTTCGTGGACATCTCTTTCTCTTCTCCTTTCGCTGGTCAGATGACCTTGAATCCGAGGAGCCGGTTGACGACTTCGGCGGCGGCGCGTCCCGCGGCGTCGACAGCGCCGCGAGCCGTGAGGATCCCGATGCCTTTCACGCCGCGGAGCACGGTGAGCAGGGTGTTGCGCTGGATCTCGACGATGTCCCAGGCGCGGCCCTCGTCGATCGTGCCGCGGGCGTGGAGGTCCCGCACGTCCTCGAGCGTCTGAGCGAGCTTGCCCAGCTCCTTCTCCGCGAGCTCGCGAACCGTGGACCAGCGGTCGCCGATGGCGCCGCGGACGGCCTCGGTCATGGTGGTGGTGAGAGCGCTGACGTCGAAGTTCATGTCAGCTCTCCTTCCGCTTCTTCGCGTTCTCGAACCGCACGAGCATCCGGAACTGCGTGTCGAACAGCGTCCGCACGATCCGGATCTCCTCGGCCGAGATGCCCGCGGCATGCAGTTTCTCGAGCTTCGCGATGTTGGCCTCGATGAGGTCGAGCGACTGCAGCGTGATGTCGTTGCCTTTGTGCGCGGAGGCAACGTTGCGCAGCACGCTGATGTCGGTGCGGACCTCGTCGTAGAAGCCGGTATGGCGCTGGTACTCGCCCACGGGCGTGCCGGCCGTCTGCTCCAGATCGGTCAGGAACGTCTCGACCTTCTGTTGCAGCTCCGTCGCGCCGCTGTCGATCCGCGGGTCGTAGCCCGCGATGAAGGCGCAGCTGAGCGCGAACGTGGCGACCGACAGGAGGATGGCTTTGGTGCGCTTGCGCATCACATCCTCCTCACGCGGCCTTCGGCGCCGGAGCCGCGGGCGGTTTCGCCGCGTCGGGCGGTTTCGCGGCCGTGGCTTTCGACCGGGTTTTGCCGAGCGCCAGCTTCATGCTCTCGACGTGCGGGATGAGCACCGGCCGAATGGTCCGACGGACCAGAGCCTTGCCCACCTGATACACCTGCAGCGCGAGCGTCGCGACGGTGGACCGTTTGACGGCGACCGTGTAACTGACCGCCTGGCTCATCATGGTGAGCTCCTTCGCGACCGGGGTGAACGCCATCGAGAAGCCGGCCGCGTCGCGCAATTCGGCGGGCGTGACACGACTCGACTGCGCGAGCTCTTCGGAAGCCTCGATCGCAACCGCGGTCATCTCGAGAAACGCGTCGGAAACCGATTTGGCGGCATTCAGCGCGCGCGGATCGGGGTCCGCGACAAACGTGAACCCGCGAATCAGCTCCTTGATGCCGCGAATGTGCTCGAGCGCCAGACGGGCCCTCTCGGTGTGGGTCATGGGTGTTTCGGGGACGACAGTCATGAATCTCTCTCTCCTTTCTCTCTTCAGTTCCTGCAGGTGGGAGCAATCTAGGCCGGGTACTTAAACGTGTCAATAGAGAATTTAACATCTCAAATCAAAATTCTGATTCGCCTGGCAGATTTCTGACTTGCCGAGCAATCATCAGCCTCGCGCGGCGGCAAGGGAGAATGACGGTCGCGGGGAAGTCGACGTGAAGGGAGGCGGACAGCGCGGGAGCATGAGGCGGTGTGGCTCGCGCGCGGCAAACTCTTACCGCGCGAGCCGGGACGTTTACCTCACGAGCCCAACGTTTCACCTCGCGAGCTAAAAGGTCAGGCTCGCGTACCAGGCTGGGTCACCTCGCAAACCAATACCTTTTACCTCTCGAAATAAAAGATTTACCGGGCGTGGTAACAATTTGACCGAGCGAGCAAACACCAGGCACCGCACGAACCAGTGCCGCTGGTTCGCGCAGCAGGACCGTGGGCTCGCGAGCTAAAAGTCCGGGTTCGCGAGGTAAAACTTTGGGCTCGCATGGTAAGCACCGTTAGTTCGCGAGCCAACCGGCCTGGTTCGCGAGGTAAGACTTTCAGCTCGCAAGGTAACCCGTCTGGTTCGCGCACCAACCGGTTTGGCTCGCGTGGTAAAACTTCACGAGCGCGCACAAAACTTGTGTTAAGTTTGAGTGTCCGTGGTGATATCATCGTTCCATGATTCATGACGAAGTCAAACAGGCACGAATCGAAGCAGGCTTGAGCCAGATGGAACTGGCGCGGCGCGCGGGCGTGCAGCGCAAGCAGGTGCAGCAGCTCGAGAGCGGTGCGAACGTGACGCTCGAGACGATCCGTCAGATCGTCCCCTCGCTCCCCAACCTCAAGCGCGTCACGCTCGGAGGTCTCGAGATCGAAGTCGCGAATGCCGATCTCGAAGAAGCACGCCGCGCCGCCTGGGCCATGTACGACGAGATGAAGCGACTGCTCGCCGCCCTCGGCGCCGCGCCTCCCCCGCCGGCCGAACGGAAGGCCACGTCCCGCAGCGTGCGCGAGACCGCCGAGGACCTGGAACGACGCATCCCGGAGTTGAAACGCCCGAAGCGCAAGGGGCACGCGTAATCCCGCCGCGGTACATTTCCAGTCGCCCGTTCGTCTGAAAAGACTGACAGCACAACATCGTGGTCTGGCAGGTCATCTTCACCGATGATTACGAGGAGGCTCTGGACCGGCTGGAGCCTTCCGAGGAGACCGCTCGCCTCGCGCAGGCCGTGATCCAGAGAGCGACGACATTTCCCGAGAACGAGCCGCGGCTCGAGGGCCTGCGGATCCGCGTGACCGAGGAGCACAGCGAGGACGGCTTCTCCGCCGTGCGGCTGTTCTACTTCATCGAGGACGATCGCGTCTACCTCGCCCACATCGAACAATACGACGACTACGAGGATGTGGATGCGGATTAGCGGCTCACGCCGGCCCGGGTGGGCAGCGCGGGCGTCGCGCGCTCGAATCGCGATGTGGGATGCGCCGCTGTGGCGGAAGTTGAAGCAGTAGGCCTTCTTCCTGCGAAGCGAAAGCCGATCAGACGAGTGGCAATCTCGATGAGGTGATCCCACTACTTGCGGAGGTTCACGATGCTGTAGCTGTGATACCGAATGGGGGCCAGTCCGTCAGCGGCGTCGAAAGTCTGCCCTGCTGGATGGGCCACAGCAGACGTGGAGCGAGCATAAAGACAATCGAGCGGAACCGCGCTCGCCGGCCGGTTGGAGAGCAGGTAATCGACGAGCTCCTCGGCGAAGAGCGCCCATGCGCGACGCGAGCTCGCGACCCGTCGTCTTGCCGGCGACATGAAGCCCACCAGGTTGATTTTCATGAGGCTGTGCGCCGATGGTTCCACAGAATCGGACGCGTATTCCCGAATTGGCGGTAGGTCTTTCCGGATCTCCTGCACTCCTTATGTAGCCGGAGGTCGTTATGCGCCGATTCCTCATCGTTTTCGCCTGCATGCTGCTCGCTCTTTCCGTTCAGGCTAAGCAACGACGCCGAACCTGCCTGTTTCACATCGCGCTCACCTACGCATTGCCGCCGGGAACGATCAGCGATGTCCGCGTGGTCGCCGTCGGCTCCACCAAGATCGTCAAAGTCATCGGCTACAGCTGGAACGTGCAGCCAAACTATCCGAATGCGGTTGTTCTCGTCCCACCTTCTACCGGGCCTCAGCATCTTTCCATGATCACAGTGGAAGTCGACGCGTCGTCGGCAACCGGCGCGCAAAAGATCGACATCGCGTGGCGGGGCGGAAAACCGCGCAAGATCATGTGCCATCAAGTACTCGACGTGTCCTGCGGCCGCAGCGGCGGTGTCCCAGTCGACAAGGAAATCGACCACATCACCGTCGCGAAGACGGCTGTGGCTGCACCGGCCGGGACTCCGGTCGACTGTCGGCTAGCCTCGGCCGCGGTCGTGGAAGAGGGCCCCGTGGAAGACGCCGAACGAGACGGCGACTGCGATCCGTCGTTTGAGATCAAGGATCTCGGTTGCAACACGTATCAATTCCAGAACACGACCGAGTACGACGTCATCGGTGTGCCGCCGCAGTACCAGTGGACGGTGGCGCGGGAGGATGACGCCGGCGGCGACGACGTTCTCATCCCACTCCCGAATGCAACCGCCGAGCATCAAACGCTCACCTTCCCCGGCCCTGGGACATACATCGTGTCTTTGGAGGCATCCGGTCTGGCGTGCGGCAATGACAGCGAAGAAGTCGCGGAGGAGATCCTCATTCCCGATCTCGCTGCGAACTTCGCTTTCACGCACCTTCCCACCCAGGCCTTCGCCATCCAGTTGCAGAACCAGTCGTCGAGTGAGGCCCAATCCTACTCGTGGGATTTCAACGACAACACCGCGCCGTCAACTGCTCCGAATCCCAGCCACGCCTTTCCGGCTCCCGGCCCGTACGACGTATGCCTCACGGCGACCTCGGCAAGCGGATGCCAGTCGCAGAGCTGCAAGCAGGTCCACATTTCCGCGGATTGCGAAGCCGACTTCACGTCGTCGTACAGGGCATGTTTGACGCCGTCGGGAGTGAACGGCTACGACGTCGACTTCACAAACACATCCGCGGCCACCGGAAGCGGCGCCGACTACGAGTGGGACTTTGGCGACGGCTCGCAAACCACCTGGACCGGCACCACGATCACACATCACTATTTCACTGAAGGAACTTACACCGTCAAGCTGAAGATGATTGGCTCAACTTGCTCGACCCAGAAGACGGTGACTCTTCACATGTGTACCGCCGACTTTCGCTGGCAGGTGTGCAAGGACGGTGAGGTCTTCGTCTCGACCAGCGACCCGGGGCCTGTCTGGGATTTCGTCGGCGGCAAACCGCCGGACGGCACCGGGGCGGAATCGAAGACGAAATACAAACAGCCGGGAGTCCACCCGATCACCCTCACCACGGAGGACGCGGCACACTGCAAGTGCGAAAAGATCCACGAGGTAACCACGGAGAACCTTTGCTGCCGTAAGAATCAGCATTCGGGAGGCACGGAGACGTTCAGTTATGACGGACGAACCTACCGCGTACGGCTACGCTTCGCCATCCACAACATTCTTGGCATTCATTGGGTGCGGGTGAAGATGGTCGTGAAGCGGAAGCAAGGCAACGCCTGGAAGAAGTACAAAGCCGACTCGCTCTCCATCCAATGGGGCGGCGACGTCTATTTGCAAGACGGGAAATGCAAGTGCGGCATTCAAGCCTCCGCGAGCGATAGCGTCGGGCCGGTCAGCGCCAAGAAGGTAAAGAAAAGGACGCCGATCAGCAATCGCTTTTGGGCGCGGAAGCAATCGCTCACTGCGACCTTCAAAGTGAAGATCGACGCCAACCATACTGAAGAGAGTTGGACTCGCGAGCTTTCGAAACCGTGTCCGTAGCGGCGTTCATACCTCTGAAGAGCCAAAGGAGGCGCTGCGATCGTGTCGGGACGCGTTCAAAAGATGCTTGGTGGAGGCGGCTGGAAGGTCACTCGCAAAGTCGCCAATTTTTCGCGAGCAGAATTTGCGCAGGCCCGCAACCAAAACGCTGTAATGTTTCTGGCTGGGTGCGAATGTTTCACGGAAAACCGCGGGACAAGTGCAGTTGTTAGCGAGCACAAGAGGCGACGCGAGCCGAGCAATTTCAGCTCCGTAGAAGCTACGTCGTCGCCAGCAGGGTCTCGATAGGGTTTCTAAACGGTAAGCGCGCTCGGCGACCACGGCTGCGGCCGCGAAGAGCACAGCGGCGAAAACAGCCCGTGCGAGTGAGACGATCCGGTCGAGGAGCTGGCGGATAACTGACGCGCGGAACGGTAGTGAATCTGCCGTTTCGGACACTCCTCAGGCAGGAGGTAGCCATGCGCGATGCAGGCGAAATTCATGTCGAGCGGGCGATCGTCCATATTGTCGATCACCGCAAGCCACTGCCCGTCCTGTCGGAGGCCGATCTCGATCTCCAGGAGAATGACGCTCTCCGCGATTACTTCGGCGGACAGGTCGCCAACGCACTCCGTGACGGAGGAACCCATCCGGCGCGGTTCAATCCGGAGGGCAGCCAGGCCGCGAAGGACGAGTGCCTTCGCATTCTGAAGCGGCCTTCGAGTCTCGTCGCGTCGTCGCAAAAGCTCGCCCAATTGCTCTTCGACGCCATGGGCAAAGATCAGCGGATCAAGCCCGGCAGTCTCGCGGTCTGCATCTATCGCGCGAAGAACTACCACAACGCGCGATTCCTAGCGCTGATCAAGCTCGACCCGGGCGAGGCCTTGCGGCAAAGGATCACCCACGTCGACGGCAAGCAGGTCGTCACGTTCGAGGTCGAGGCGAATGTAATGCCGCGCGCGCGCGAGAAGCTGCAGAAGGCGGCCCTGATCGCTCCGGATGGACTGAACGAATCGTTCGACCTGCTGCTGTTGGACGTGCAGACGGCGGGAACCGCGGCGTTTTTCACGGTGGCGTTCCTCAACACGACGAAGGCATTCGACGCCGAGACAGCGACCGAGGGCTTGTTCGTCGGCGTGCAGAACGCGCGGAACATCCTCGCGAACGACCCGCCCGAAGGAGTAGATCCGATCGATGCCGAGGAGTCGTTCGCCATCGAGCACATGCTGGAGGCGGAGCTCGTGCAGCCCGAGAGCGTGATCTCGGAGTTCATCGCCCGCCTGCCCGTCAGGTCCGAAGCGCAGCGGAACGTCATCCGCGACGAAGTCGAGAAACAACTGCCGGGCGAGACTCAGGTGGCGATCGCGCCCGCCTTCGCACAGGAAAAGCTCCTGACGAAAAAGAAACTGCGCGGAGATTTCGGCGTGCGCTTCGAGGTGCTGGCCCAGCACTACGATCAGGTCGTAATGAACGTGGACGAGCACTCGCGCGACGACGGAACGCTCGTCTGGCGAATGACGATCGATGTGCCGCGGCCGAAGTGGGTGAAGTGACATGGCAGGCGAGCCGTGGCGCGATCCGGCGAGGGCGCTGCGCACATTCGCCGCGGCGGTAGGCATTGAGACCGAGCTGCACAAGTTCGAGTCGCGCGACGACTGGACGTACTCGGATCCGAAGTTCGCGACCGCGAAGCTCGGATCGCAGAAGGCGTTTGACGATCGGATCGCCGAGCTACGCGAGCAATATGGCTCGTGCATCACGTTGCAACTGCGTCTCGGCGGTTTGGTCCTCTTCTCGCTCGACGGCGCGCACGACTGGGCGAAGATCGTCCAGGTTCGAATCGTGGAGCTCTACCTGAGGATCGACAAAGCGTGCCTGCTGGCGCTGTGGGGTTTGACTGATCCGAGCCTCGCGGTTCGTCTCTTCTTCTTTCCGGAGGCGCTCGAGCGCGTCGTCAACGTTCCGCTTCCTGATCTCGAAGGCGTCGTCGACACGACACGCAGCAACGTGATCCTCGTCCCCGACCACGACATCGCCCTGAGTGGCCCACACCTCGCCGTCCTGGGCGGCGACGCCGTCGCGCGGTGGAACACGTCCACCGTCCCGATCGATGATGCGAAGGTCGCGACTCTGTACGAACACGCACGCAAACTCCTCAAGTGGGTTCACTACGAGCTCCGTTCGCTGACACCGCTCCATCTCGCGTTCGACACAATCACCGCGCCGAAGCGCGACGACGCCGTGGCTGGCGTGTTCGAGGCGCAATGGACGATCTGCAGCCTTCTCTACATCGCGGAGCAATCGCGATGGGACTTGAGCACCTCCACGTGGCTGGCGACGTTCGCGGCCGACAAGTACGTCGCGCAGCTTTCGCTCGGTAGCGCGGCGGCCACGCGGGCGGCGTTGAAGGCGACGGGGGGCGTTCCGTGGGAGACGGCGAAGATCATCGGAACATTGGCGCGGTGGGTCTATGGAGAGGATCGCGTCGCGGATCGTCTGACGGTGCTTCAAGTTGTGGTGGCGAACGCACTCGAGGAGAAAGACGCCGCGGTGAAGGGGACGGAGCTCCTGCGACAGGCGGACGACATCGCGAAACGTGTCGAAGCGGCGTGGAAGGCCTTCATCGAGCAGAAGCTCGACAAGTTCTTCGGTCAGCTCAAGCAGCTCGAGGAGACGATCGAGGCCACGAGCCGCGCGTACCACGAGCAGGTCCAGGCCCTGACGAAGACGCTCATCGACAGCATGCTCGCCGCAGTCGCGGTCGTCGTTGGCTCATTCATCGCGGCTATGTTCAAGACGCCGTTCCAGCCATACGTGTTCTGGTTCGGCGCCGGCGTCTATCTTGCGTACCTGCTCGTCTTTCCGATCCTCGTCGGCCTCTCTGCCTCCTGGCAGCGCTTCAGTGATTCGGCGCGTATGTTCGGCCGCCGGAAGGAGGAGTACGGCACGCGCCTGACACCCAAGCAGGTCGATGAGATCGTCGGCACGACGGTCAGCGACCGCGAGCGATGGTTCAAGCGATGGTTCGGTTTCACCGTGTTCCTCTACGTCGTGGTCGTGATCGTCGTGCTCGTCGCGACGGTCTACCTGCCCGATTCGATTCGCACGTGGAATGATCGTTTCTCCGTGACCGAGATTGCCTACGGGAAGGAGTCGAACGGAATCGTCCCGGTCATGATCCGCGGCGAAAACTTCGACAAGGACAAGGAGATCGTCATCATCCTCGGCGGCGCTGCCTACGCGAACACGGACGGCCAGGCGCTGAAGGTCCACGGCTCGACCCTGCTCTCGCTGGCGGTGCCGAAACGAAGCCTGCGCGGCGTGGTCACTGTGCGGCAGGGAAGGAGTTCGCTTCGGAGGGAGTTGCCTCTTCCTCGATGACATCACTTGCGTACGAAGTCTTCATGGGTCCGGTCAGAGTGATAACTTATTAAAATGTTCCGGAGTCCGTAAATCAAGACGGCTCCGTAATTACGTGAAACGGTTTGCCTCGATCCCGCACTACTCAACGGACCCAGGAGGGTACGCTCATGGCAAATCGTGTACGCAGCATCGTGTTGTCTGTCGGAGCTCTTTTCATCATGGCCGGCGCTGCGGACGCGAGATCCATCTTCGTCAACAAGGCTTCGCTCGCGGAGCCGCACGCGCGAGATTCGATCAGTTGATTTTTTTCATTTTTTTTGGAAGGCGATCGAACGAAACAATCAACGTGCACGTAGCACGCCCAGAACTTCCAGCGCGTTCCTCTGCCGGATTTCTACGATCGCCTCCTTGAGCCCGAACTGGTGCCGGACAAACTCGACGTCTCCGTAAAGGGAAACGAAGTGACTGGCAATGGCGGCAACAGCGGATTCGGTATCCACGTAAACGGATACGTCAGGGACTACTACACGCTCGGTCCGGCCGACCCCGGCGATCTGACTGCCAACGTGCGAGCGCGCCTCGTTGGAAACGTCTTCAGGTCGAACGTCAATTACGGCATCGTCGTGACCGCGGGCCAGATCGACGTGACCAACAAGCGAAAACACACCATCAACCTCGATGTCTCATTCGAATCACGACTCTCGAGGCGAACGGCACGGGCCCCGCGTACTTCGGATTCTGGCGCTTTGCCACATCCGTCGACGCCGCGCAGGAGAGCCTTCCGGATTTCAAGCTCGCGCACGATTCGACGATCAGGATTTGCGGCGACGTCAGCCAATTCAGCTTCGATAATCGCGCAGTGGACCCGATCGACAATACGGCGACGAACAATACGTTGACCGTGAACACGATGCCCTTGACCGGATTCGCGTTCCCGCCCACGAAAAATGCGTCTTCAAGTGCCGCCAATTCCCTGTCATTGAGCGCGCGGATAGTAGCGCCGTTACGCAGGCACTTTGAACTCGGCGTCGGGCCTGCGCCGCAGCGAGTGGATAAACTCGCGCACGTTCTCGACCGTGGCGGCGGACGCGTTGCGTGCGGCGACGGCTTCGCTCAGGTACTGAAGCGCGGTGATGGCGCGCGCGTTCAGATGGGCGGCCGTGAATTCGCGCACGATCTGTCGGGCGAACGCCTCGGCCTCGATTGCCGCGCCGCGCGAGAGGTGCGCTTCGACGATGTCCAGGCCGCACAATCCCGCTTCCTCGACGAGGTTCCGGCTGAGGAACTGGTCGCGGGCGGTGTGGAGCTGCGCGAGTCCTTCTTCGATGTTTCCCCGGCGTACGAGCATCCGACCCCGGGCGAGCTGCGTGCCGGCGATTTTCAGCGGGCGTCCCAGCCGGTCGAAGAGGGCGGCGGCCTGTCCGAGGTGCTCGCCGGCTGCCGCGAACTCCCCCAGCTCGACGAGCGCATGGCCGGCGTTGTTGTGCAGGGTGGCGTCGAGATCGGGATCGTTCCGTTCGCGGGCGTTCTCGAGCAGCGATTCATAGAGCACGACGGCGTCGCGATGCCGGCCGCTGTGCTGGAGAATCGCGCCCTCCAGGATGCCGCAGAGCAACAGCCGGCGCGTGTCGCCGAGTTGCCGGAACGCCGTTCTCGCGGCGTGCACGAGAGGCATCGCGGCATCGTGGCGGCCGGCTTCGTCGAGCGTGCCGGCTCGCGCCAGCTGCAGGATCGCGGACTGATGCTTCAGGCGGCCGAACGGCTGGACGATCGCGTCGGCCCTGTCGATCGCAGCGAGCGAGTCGCTGAATCGCGCGAGACAGCGATAGACGACGCCGAGGTCTTTCCAGGCGCGGGCGCGCAACTCGGCGATGGCTTCTGCTGGGGCCTGCTCCCGTCCCTCTCCTGCGAGTGAGTCGGCAATGGCGACCGCGCGGCCGGCGATCGCCAGGGACTCCAGAGGCACGCTGTCGATCCGCGCCACGACCTGCCGGCTCAGCTCCTGGAGGACCCGTTTGAGCTCGGCGTGTGCAACCGGCTCGGTGCGAAAGATGGCGGCGGCTTCGTCGTACGCCTGCAGCGCGGCATGCGGATCGTTCGCTTTGAGGAGCGCAAGGCCGCGCACGCGGCGGGCATGGCCGCGCACGAACAACAACGCCAGATCCGCTTCGGACGGCACGGTGACGGAGTCGACGTGGCGGAGGACGAATTCGGTCAGGGGCAGCGAGCGGGGGTCATCGCCTTCGGCGACCTGGAGCAGTCCTTCGAACAGCTGCACGCTGCGCGCTTCGGGACGGCCGGTCAGCCACGAATCCCATTCCGTGGGGTCGTGTTCCAGCAGTTCGCGGACGAGCGGCGCGGCCTGCTCGCGCCCTGCCGAAATCCAGTTGCCGAACCGCCGAAGCCCGGCAACGCGGTCCTCGCGCATGGCTCTACGATACCACCGCCGGTTTCAGGGTTTCTCGCGCCAGTGTTCCCAGCCGTGCTCCCGAATCAGCTCCTCGGCACGACGCCGGTGGTCCTTCGTGACCTTCACACCGGTGGGAGGCTTTTTGCCCTTGCGCGGCTTCGGGGGCGGTTTCTGTTTCCGGCCGGCTGCCATCACTCACGGAGTGTCGGAAACCGCGTTTTTACCTACCCCGGCTCGATCAATGCGAGGCGGAGCGGCGGTTGGATCAACGCTTCTTCCAGCGCCCGATGTCGCCCCACGTCGGCGCGCGCTTGGCGGTCGTCCGCAGATCCGGCGACGCGGGGGGGTCGAAGAGGTGGCAGGGCGGCAGCTTGCTGATATCGAGGTCGCTGACCTCTTTCCACACCTTCGCCGGCGGTTTCGTGATCGAGAAGTTCACGTAGTTCTGGCTCACGATCGGCGCGTTGGCCGGCTCCAGCGGATATCCGGAAAAATAGAAGGATTGCGGCTGGATCATGCCGTACACGGGGGCGAACGCGTAGCCGAACAGAATCCCGCCGTTCGCGGTCTGATCGGGGCTCGCGCCGGTCTGCAGCGGCTTGCCGTCGCTTGCGGAGATCCAGAACGAATACGCCTGCGCGCCGGCGACGCGTTTGCTGTCGCCGCTGCTGTACGGCAGATGGCTGATGAAGTCGCGGCGCGGCGCGTGGTTCACGGGCGAGAAGAGACAGACCGGCGGCATGCCGGCGGGCCGATCCTCGGGATACGTCACGAAGAAGGCCACGTCGCCGAGGGAGATGAAGGAGCAGGTGTACTTGTTCGAGATCGGGAAGATCGGCAGGCAGCGCTTCTCGTAATGCTCCATCATCGCGCCCTCGCCCGTCGCGCCGCGCCACGTCGAGTCGTAATACGACGAGCCGAACGAGACCTCGTAGTCGAGCCCCTCGCGCAGCGGAAGCGGCGGCTTGCCGTCATAGGGCGGCGGGTAGTCCGCGTACTGGCCATACACGCGGTACATGGTCCACGGCGAGATCCAGTATTCGGGATAGATCGGATCGGCCGGCTCGCCCGGGCCGCGCACGTAGCGGCAGTCGGGACTCGCGCACGGGCTCACGCCCGGCGGGTTATGCACGCCGTACGTTTGATAGACGGGCTGCGGCGGAGTGACGTGACACGCCGCGAGACTCAGGGCGAACAGCACGATCAGAATCGGCGCGGTTCTCATCCATCCATACTAGCGTACGATATTCGCGGGTCGCGGGAGGCACGATGATTCGTCTGCAATACAAGCCGATCACCTCCGTCGAGGATGCGCGGGCGATGCTGCAGATCGCCATCGGCGTGGAGTTTGGAACGCTTCCGCCGTACCTCTACGCGATGTTCTCCATCCCGCCGGAGAAGAACGCCGGGGCGGCGTCGCGCATCCGATCCGTGGCGATGCAGGAAATGATTCACATGTGCCTCGCCTGCAACATCCTCAATGCGCTCGGCGGCGATCCCGTGCTCACGCCGCCCGCATATCCCGGCCCATTGCCCGGCGACATCGGACCGCCGGGCGGGGAGCCGCTGATCATCCATCTGCTGCCGTTCTCCGTCGACGCGATGGCGCAGGGGATGAAGATCGAGCAGCCGGAAAAGCCGATCGAGTTCCCGGTCGAGACTCTGGCCGCCGCGGCGCCGCCGGCCGCGGTCACGATCGGGCAGTTCTATCAGGCGCTCGATCAATACCTCTCGACGCTGCCGTCGAGCGCGTGGACGCCGGGCCGCAATCAGATCGACGACTCGCAGTTTTTCGCGGGCCAGCTGTTCCCGATCAACTCCTACGCAGACGCGCATCAGGCGATCGACGACATCGTCTCCGAGGGGGAGGGCGCGCCCGACAGCCCCCTCGACTTTCAGAAAGAGATCGCGCACTACTACCGCTTCGGCGAGTGCTTCTACGACAAAGTCCTCACCAAAGCCAACAACCCGAAGGGCTACGCGTGGGGACCGGAGTCCCTCGGCATCGACTGGACGGCCGTCTATCCGGCGATCCCCGATCCGTGCACGCACGACTTCTCCAAAGAGCCGCCGGCCGCGCAGGCGGCGCAGGCCGCGTGCAATCAGGCGTACTCGCGGATGGTGGACGAGCTCCGCCTCGCCGTCACCGGCAACAGCGGGCGGCTCGGCAACGCCGTGCGGGCGATGTTCGACCTGCGGGTCAGCGCGCAGGTCGCGCTCACGACGCCGCTCGCCGACGCTTCGCTCGTCGCCGGCCCCGCCTTCCTCTACACGCCTTCCGGCACCGGAGCCTCCGCATGAGCGTCCTCGAAACTCCGCGCATCCTCTTCCGCGGCCAGATCGTCTGGGATCCGATCGTCACCAACAACACCGCGCGGTTCTACAACGAGAACACCAGCGAGCCCGTCTATCCCTCGCCCACCGACAAGGTGTCGGCGTTCCGCACGGCCGCGATCGCGTCCGTCGATCCGAAGAAGGGCGGGCTCTGGAACCCGCAGGGCACGCATCGCTCGTCGTTTTTCGAGACCGCGATCAGCTACGCCGATCTCGGCAAGGGTCCGGTGCAGGACGACAAGTTCGTCGGCTCTCCGGTCAGCTTCCTCGGCATGCTCGTCGATCTCGAGCCGTACGGCACGAACAGCTCGCAGCTCTTCTTCGATGCCATGACCTTCGGCATCGACGGCGGCTATCGCATCGCCGCGAAACGCAGCACGCGGATGATCGCGCGCTACGTCAACTTCGGGCGCAACCCGGTCGGCTACCGCGCCGGCATCGCGTCGGTGGTGTGGCAGACCTGCTTTGCAAAAGGCGATCTCCGCGTCGACGCGTTCGACTCGAAGGCGCTCCAGGCGCTGAAGAAGAAGCTCGACGACGACGACGTGCTCGGCCTCACCGTGCAGTTGAACGCCTATCGCACGATCTACTACAACTCCCTGGAGGTCCCGGCGAAACTGCCCGAGCTCAGCGCGGCGCTGATCGCGAAGCTCAATGCCGGCGGCTTCCAGCCCAACCCCGCGCGCAGCATGATGGTCGGCGTGGTGGGGTTGTGGCGGAAGGGCGAGCCGGTGCACGAGCCGTGCGGCCGCGCGATGATCGGCGCGACCGGCAACCCCGTCGCCACCGCGCACGCGCGCCTCACCGGCGACTCGGTCACGCTCGATCTGTCGAACAGCATCAGCGAGACGGGGCTCGATCTCGTCAAACAGAACCTCGGGGATCTCACGGTCGTCGCCATCGATCCGAAGTCGGGCGATCCGATCACGCTCGGCACCTTCGGCTACTCGCAGTACGACACGGACGCATATCTCCGCACGTCCGGCATCGTCACGGTCCCGCTCAAAGCGAAGGCTCCCGACTCCGCGAACCTCCAGCTGCGCGACGCGAAGAACAACATCCTCCTCGCCGAATCCCCGCTGCGCGCGATCCCGCTCACGCCGAACCTCTACGTGAACCAGGGCGACACGCGGACGGTCGAGTTCCAGGTCTACGATCGCGGCGTGCCCGCCGGCGCCGGAGTCGAGGTCACGGTGTGCGTGATGTCGGGCGACGGCAACACCATCGAAAGCAGCTCCAGGCTCGTCACCGGCGCGGACGGCGTGGTGCGCTTTCCGCTGACGGGCGTGCAGGGCGGCATCGCGCTGTATGTCCCGCTGCCGGGCGCCGATCCGGTGCGGCCCGTGCAGGGCATCGATCCGCAGGTCAACACGTTCATGTACGTGCGCACGCTCCCCGCCGATGAGGACACCGCGATCCTTCCCGCGACCTGGGACAACGTCTACGCGCGCGTCCTCGCCAACTGGCACGCCATGGCGCCATGCATGGACAACTGGCTGGACCTCGGCAACGCGGCGCAGGTGTATTCGTTCGGGCCGCTGATCCAGAAGCTCACCGACGAGGCCGCGTTCGAGCAGTATCGCTTCATGCCGGTGACGCGCGACATGACCGCGGGCGAGCGCGCGCTGCTCTACAACTTCCTGAACGGTCCGCCGCCGCAGCCCGCCGCCGCGGAGGCGAACCTCGCCGCCGCCGCTCCGGACACAGCCGCAGCACCGGCGAGCTTCGCGGAGCGAAACCGCGCGATGCGCAGCGGCTGACGCGAGCGACGGCACGGGAACTGCTCTTAGAGAGATAAATCGCAAAAGAGCTCCGTCCTTCACGGGCCGACTGCTCGTGAAGGGACGAATCCATGAAAAGTGACGGGACCCTGCTTCCGGAGATCCTCCGCGGAGACAAAACCAAATTACTCGCGGAGTGGGTGAAGCAGCAGATGAGCGAGGCCGGAGCAACCGGCCGCATCTCCGACGAGGAGCTGCAGGACAAATCGCGCGAGTTCCTCGACGGGTTCGCGGAGGCGGCGCAGCACGGCAACCTCACCGACATCGACGCCCCGGAATGGTCGCGCGTGCGCGAGGTGCTGGCCGACGTCAGCAAGAGCGGGGCGCGGCAGGGATTGTCGCCGGCGCAGACCGCGACGTTCGTGTTCTCGCTGAAACAGCCGCTGTTCTCGCGCATCGCGGACAAGGCTACCGACCCCGCCGCGCTCGCGGCCCAGCTCTGGTCGGTGACGACGCTCATCGATCAGCTCGGCCTGCGGACGACGGAGCTGCATCAGAAGGGGCGCGAAGACGTCATCGCCCGCCAGCAGCGCGACATCCTCGAGCTGTCGACGCCGGTGGTGAAGCTGTGGGACGGCATCGTCGCGCTGCCGCTCATCGGCGCGCTGGACAGCGAGCGCACGCAGGTGGTCATGGAGACGCTGCTCGAACAGATCGTCGCCAACTCGGCGTCGATCGCCATCATCGACATCACCGGCGTTCCGACCGTCGATACCCTCGTCGCGCAGCATCTGCTGAAGGCGGTCGCCGCGGCGCGCCTCATGGGCGCGGAGTGCATCATCAGCGGGATCCGTCCGCAGATCGCGCAAACGATGGTGCACCTCGGCGTGGACATGCACGAGGTGGTGACGAAGGCCAGTCTCGCGGACGCCTTCACCGTCGCGCTGAAACGCACCAATCGCAAAGTGGTCAGCGATCGCGCGCCGGAGGCGCCGCGCGCGTGATTGCGCAACGCATCCCCATCCTCCGGATCGGCACGCTGCTGCTCGTCTCGATTCAGGTCGACATGGACGATCAGACGGCCGTGCTGCTGCAGGACGACCTCTCGGCCGCGATCGTCAAGGCCGGGGCGCGCGGCGTGATGATCGACATCTCCGCGCTCGACGTCGTCGACTCCTTCATCGGCCGCATCCTGGGCATGATCGCGGCCATGTCGCGGATCCTCGATGCCCAGACCGTCGTCGTGGGAATGCAGCCGTCCGTCGCCATCACGCTGGTGGAGCTCGGCCTGTCGTTGAATGGTGTACGCACTGCGCTCAACATCGAGCGCGGGATGGAGATCCTCCGTGCCGTTGGGGACGAGGGCACGGATGTCGCCGACTCCTCCTGATCGTCTCGCCATCGCCGCATCGCAGGATGTCGTGCTGGTGCGGAACGCGGTGCGGATGGCCGCGGAGCGCATGGGCTTTCGCCACCTCGACGTCACCAAGCTGGTGACGGCCGCCAGCGAGATCGCGCGCAACACGCTCGTTTACGGCGGCGGCGGCACGGCCGCCATCGAATGCCTGCAGACGTTCGCCCGCAACGGCGTGCGCGTCCTCTTCGAGGACCACGGCCCGGGCATCGCCGATCTGTCGCTGGCGATGCGCGAGGGATACACGACCGGCAGCGGCATGGGGCTGGGGCTGAGCGGTTCCAAAAAACTCGTCGATGAATTCGAGATCGATTCCGAACCGGGGCGCGGGACGCGCGTGACGATGACCAAATGGCGGTAGCGCTCTACAGCAGCACGCCGCTCATCCCCGGCATCCCGGCGCGCCACCTCCAGCACGTTTCGCTGCCGGTCGCCGACTCGACGCAGGTCGCCGAGGCGCGGCGCAGCGTGGCGCAGCGCACCGCCGCGCTGCGGTTCTCGACGCGCAGCGGAGGTGAAGCCGCGATCGTCGCCACGGAGCTGGCCGGCAACCTGGTGAAGCACGGCGGCGGCGGCGAGTTGCTGCTCCGCACCATCGGCGACGCTCAGAACCCGGGGATCGAGATGCTCGCTCTCGATCGCGGGCGCGGCATGGACGTCGCGCGATGTCTCGTCGACGGCTACTCGACCGCGGGGAGTCCCGGCACCGGCCTCGGCGCGATCCAGCGTCTCTCCTCCTCCTCCGATTTCTACTCCGTGCCCGACGGCGGGTCCGCGGTCCTTTCCAAGATCTGGAGCGGCGCGCCGCCGTCGAACGGAACGCGCTGGCAGGTGGGCGGGATCAACGTCCCGCTGCCGGGAGAAGAGCTGTCCGGCGATGCGTGGGTGATTCGCTGCCACGATCGCGGAATGGACGCGATGGTCGTCGACGGACTCGGCCACGGCCCCGAGGCCGCCAAAGCCGCCGCCGCAGCGGCGGCGGCGTTCCTCGCGAGCGCCGGCCATTCTCCTTCCCAGCATTTGCGCGCGGCTCACGACGCGCTGCAGTCGACGCGCGGCGCGGCGATGGGAGTCGCGGTCGTCAATCTGCAAAAGAGCGAGATCGCGTTCGCGGGCGTGGGGAACACCGTCGCCATCGTCCTGACCAACGACGTCCCGCAGCATCTCGTTTCCTTCGGCGGCATCGTCGGCCAGCGCACCATTCACGTCCGCGAGTTCGTCTCGCCCTGGTCGCAGGACTCGACGTTCATCGCGCACTCCGACGGCATCGCCACGCGCTGGAACCTCGCCGCGTATCCCGGCCTCGCGGGCCGGCATCCGTCGATCATCGCCGGCATTCTCTATCGCGATTTCGCGCGCGGACGCGATGACGCGTCGATCCTGGTGGTCAAGCCATGGCAGTAGCTCAGGCGCGCCACCGGACGCTGCCGATCGTGACGGCGATGGTGAAACAGTCGAGAGACTGGCTCGGGGCGCGGCAGCGCGCGCAGATCATCGCGGCGTCGCTCGGCTTCAGCGCGCAGGATCAGACGAGGATCGCGACCGCCGTTTCGGAGATCGCCCGCAACGCCTTCGAATACGCCAGCGGCGGCAAAGTCGAGTTCCTCGCCGATCCTTCCGGACCGCAGTCTCTCCTCGTGCGAGTGTCCGATCAGGGACCGGGAATCGCCGACCTCGATCTCATTCTCTCCGGCCATTACCGTTCGCAGCACGGCCTGGGAATCGGGATCACCGGCTCGCGCAGGCTGATGGACGAGTTCACCGTCGACACGCGGCTCGGCGAAGGCACGACCGTGGAACTGCGGAAGTTTCTTCCGCAGAACGCGCCGCGCATCACGCCCGACGTCGTGGCACGGACGACCGAGGCGCTGAGCCGCCGGCCGGCCGACCCGCTCGAAGAAGCGCAGCACTACAACCAGGACCTGCTGGTCACGCTCGATGAGCTGAGCCGCGTGAATCGCGAACTGCAGGCCGCCAGCGAGGCGAAGGACTTCTTTCTCGCCACCGTGTCGCACGAGCTGCGCACGCCGATGACGTCCATCCTCGGCTGGCTGCAGATGCTCGACGTTCCCGGCCTCGATCCGGCCACCCAGGCGGAAGGGATGAAGGCCATCCGGAACGCCGCGCGGCTGCAGGCGCGCCTCATCGAAGATGTGCTGGACGCCGCGCGCATCCATACCGGCAAGCTCGAGATCGAGCTCGCGGAGCTCGATCTCCGCGAGGTCGTCGAAGCCGTGCGCGGCTCGGTGCAACCGTCCGTCGTCGCGAAGTCGCTCGTTCTCGAAAGCACGAACGGCGGCGGCCCCATCCCCATCCTCGGCGATTCGACCCGCCTGCAGCAGATCGCCTGGAACCTCATCTCCAACGCCGTCAAATTCACGCCGAAGAACGGCACGATCACCGTCTGCCTGTCCGCCGACGCCGAAACCGCGACCCTCTCCGTTTCCGACACCGGCGAGGGAATCACCGCGGAGCTGCTCCCGCACGTGTTCGAGCGGTTCCGGCAGGGCCAGCACTCGCGCCGTCACGGCGGACTCGGGCTCGGACTCGCCATCGTGCGCCACCTCGTCGAGCTCCACGGCGGCATGATCTCCGCCGCGAGCGACGGCGCCGGCAAAGGCGCCTGTTTCACCGTTCGCCTGCCGCTCCACCGCTGACCTCTCCCGCGAGTGAAGGGTATGCTTTCCTCACTTGCACCTCGCGGTCGGAACCCGTCTCGGAGCGTACGAGATCCTCGCCCTCATCGGTTCCGGTGGGATGGGCGAGGTGTACCGCGCGCACGACGTGCGCGTCGATCGCGACGTCGCGATCAAGGTGCTGCCGCCGCGGCTCGCGCGCGATGAGGAAGCGCGGGCGCGGCTGGCGCGCGAGGCGAAGGCGGTCGCGGCGATCTCGCATCCCAACGTGCTGCACCTCTACGAGTTCGAGCAGGAGGGCGAGCTCGCGTACGTCGTCACGGAGCTGCTCGAGGGCGAGACGTTGCGCGAGCAGATGACGCGCGGGCCGATGTCGGCGCGGCGCGCAGCGGAGATCGGCGCATCGATCGCGGACGGGCTCGCGGCCGCGCATGCGAAGGGGATCATCCATCGCGACCTGAAGCCGGAGAACATCTTCATCACCAGCGCCGGCCGCGTGACCATCCTCGACTTCGGGCTCGCGCGCAGCCATCCGAAGCCGGCGCCGGCCGACGACAGCCAGCCGACCGAGGAGCTGCACAGCGACGACATCCAGAGCGACACGCACGTCATCGGCACCGTCGGCTACATGGCTCCCGAGCAGCTTCGCTCCGAGCCCGCGACGCCCGCGACCGACATCTTCGCCCTCGGCTGCATCCTCTACGAAGCCGTGAGCGGGCGCGGGGCGTTCCGCGCCGTCACCGCGATCGACACCATGACCGCGGTGCTGCGCGACGAGCTCCCCTCGCTCACCGACTCCGGGCAGCGCGTTCCGTACGACTTCGACCGCATCGTCCATCGCTGCGTCGAGAAGAACCCCGCCGCGCGCTTTCAGTCGGCGGGCGATCTCGCGTTCGCGCTGCGCTCGATCGGACCTGGCGACGCCGTCGTCCCGCCGCCGCACGCGCGCAAACAGAGCTGGATCGTCGCGGCGATTTTCCTGCTCGCGCTCGCGGCGGTGGTGATCATGCTCGTCACGCGGACGCCGAGTCCCGCGAACGCGCCGATCCGCTCGCTCGCCGTGCTGCCGTTCGCGAACGACACGCGCGAGCCGGCGAACGAATATCTCAGCGACGGCATCACCGAGACGCTGATCGACAACCTCGCGCGCGTACCCGGCCTCGCCGTCGTGTCGCGCGCGTCGGTGTTCCGCTACAAGGGACAGGAGTCGTCGCCGCAGCGCGCCGCGCGCGAGCTGAGCGTGCAGGCCGTGCTGACGGGCCGCATCGTGCGGCTGAAGGAAGACCTGGTCATCAGTACGGAGCTGATCGACGGCCGCACGAATCGCCATTTGTGGGGACAGCAGTTCCGCACGCGCCTCGACGACCTCTCGACCGCGCAGGCGGCGATCTCGCGCGAGATCGCGGAGCAGCTGCAACTCGAGCTGAGCCGCGCGACGCGCGCGAGCGTCGGGAAGCGGCATACCGAAAGCGGCGACGCGTATCGCGCGTATCTGCACGGACGGTATGAGCTGAATAAGCGCACCGGTCCCGCGTTCGAGCGCGCGATCGGCTACTTCCGCGAGGCGATCGCGCGCGATTCCGGCTACGCGCTGGCGTGGGCGGGACTCGCCGACTGCTACATCCTGCAGTCGATCTACAACGAGGCGCCGCCGGCGACCGCGCTGCCGCAGGCGCGCGACGCCGCGCAGCGCGCGATCGCGATCGACGACTCGCTCGCCGAGGCGCATACGTCGCTGGCGTACTTCGAGATGAACTTCGGCAGCGACCTCAACGCCGCCGCGCGCGAGTTCGAGCGCGCGATCGAGCTGAATCCGAGCTACGCCACCGCGCACCAGTGGTACAGCCGCTGCCTCGTGGAGATGCAGCGCTACGACGACGCGGTCCGCGAGATCCGCCGCGCCGAGTCGCTCGATCCGCTCAGCCTCGTCATCATCGCCGAGCTCGGGGGCGTGTACGCCGACGCGGGACGCATCGAGGAGGCGATCAACGAGTGCCGCCGCGCGCTCGCGCTGGAGCCGAACTTCGCGTTCGGCCACTACGTCCTTGCCGGCGCGTTGATGAAGCAGCGACGCTTCGACGACGCGATCGCGGAGTCGATGCTGGCGTGGAACCTCGGCGGCGATCCGCGCAGTTTGGTGCGCGTCGGCCTGAGTCAGGCCGCGGCCGGACGCCGCGAGGATGCGCAGCGCACGCTCGCGTCGCTCGAGGAGCTTTCGAAGAAGCGTTTCGTCTCCTCCTACGGCATGGCCACGCTCATGCGCGCCCTCGGCCGCAACGACGAAGCGGCCGCGCGCCTCGAGCAGGCGTCACGCGAGGTGCCGCCCGGGCAATATCAGCGGCTGGTCCGCGCGTTAGAATCGCCGCCATGAAGAAGCTCGCCCTCACTCTCTCTCTGTTCATTGCTGCCGCCGCGTTCGCCGGCGACGACGTCGTGAAGCGCGGCGCCGCCATCTCGCCCGACGCCACGGTCGTTCCGCTCGCGCAGGTGCTCGAGAAGCCCGACGCGCATACGAAGGATCCGGTCGTGACCGAAGGCGAGATCAAAGCCGCCTGCACGAAGATGGGTTGCTGGATGCAGCTCGACGGCGTCCGCGTGACCTTCAAGGACTACGGCTTCTTCGTGCCGAAGGACAGCAAGGGCATGAAGGCGCGCGTCGAAGGCGTCGTCGCCATCAAGACGCTGTCGAAGGAAGAAGCCGATCACCTCGAGGGCGAAGGCGCGAAGCTCTCGCGCAACGAGGACGGCACCGCCCGCGAGATCTCATTCATCGCGAACGGCGTGGAACTGCGGAAGTAACCTGCGACGTCACTGGAAATATCCAGTGACGTCGATGAGGAAGTGCAGCAGGCCGCTACCGCCGTTATACACGGCGATCGAACCATTGCCGGAAAGCATGACGATGGCGTTGTTCGCTCTCGTCCTGTCCGGCCGGTAGTTGATCGTGCTATTTCCCGGCAACACGATGCCGGCTGGATAAATCGTCAGCCAGCCGGTTGAACTGGGAGAGATAGCGACCACATTGATCACGGCCGCTTTCGCTCCAGCAGGAATTCCGCACGACCCGGCGGCGATGATGGTGCGAGTCTCGCCGGAAGAGATCGCCGGCCCGCCATACGGCCCCGCCGCGTTTCGCGAGTCGAACAGCCGGCACGCGGATACGATGTACAGCCGCGTCGCACAGGGCAACGTCGTGAACGTCATGTCGGCACCGACATTCGAGCCATTGCCGTTGACACCTTTTGCGCGAAAATGCCAGGTCGTCCCGCACCCCAGTCCGCCGATGGATGCCGAGATCGATTGCGCCGTCGAGCCGCTGCGTGTCTGACCGGCGACAGTACTTCCATAGGAAATTGTCAGTCCGTATTCGAAAGTCGTCGTCGTTGTTGAACCATTGGGGTTGACGATGCCATTCAGCGTCGCACCGGTCGCTGTCACCGCCGTCGCGGCATCCGTCGTTACGGTTGGCAGGCCGACGTTGCCCACCGTGAATGTCGACGAAGCAATGTTGTTGTTCTCGTTTGTCTCCGGGACGCCGTTCGTGTAGTCGAGTTCCCATTGCAGTGTGTGGGTTCCCGCCGTCGCAGTCCATCCCTGACCGCACGAAGAGACGTAGGACGACGCGGGCGTGGCCGCCGTCTGGCACGAGCAGTAGGTCGTGCCGTCCAGGACCGCGCGTTGTGCGACGGTGATCGGATTTCCCGAGCCGGTGACCTGATAGCTGCCGTGGAAGAACACGGTCTGTCCGACAGCAGGCTGAGATACTTCCGTTCCTCCGTTCGACGATGCCGTCTTCAGGAAGGCGCGCTGAGCAGCGACGTCGAGACCTCCCGACGGCGTGAACGTCATGGAAGCGGCGTTGTTTGCTTCATTGGATTCGGCTATGTTGCCGTTGTAGTCCAGATCCCACCGGAGCGTATGCGATCCCGCGGTTGCCGTCCAGGCACCGCCGCACCAGCCAATATAGGAGTTACCGGCCGTCGCCGCCGCATCGAACGCGCAGACTATTGCGCCATCGAGCAACGCGCGATGCCCGAGCGAATACGTCCCGGAGCCAGTCAACTGATAGTCAACGTGAAAATAGATGTTCTGTCCAATTGCGGGAACCGAAACTTCGCTTCCGCCGTTGGCAGCCGTCCTCATATAGGCTCGTTGAGCCGCCACATCAACCGTAGCCGATGTCGTGAATGTCTTCGTCGCGGAGTTATTGTTTTCGTTCGTCTCTGCAATGGCGTTCGCATAGTCGAGATCCCACCGAACGATATGGCTGCCAGCCGTCGCCGTCCATGCACTGCCGCACCATGCGTAATACGCATTCCCGGGTGCCCCGAGTGCGTTGAAACTGCAGAACAAATTGCCGTCCAGCGTCGCACGATGGTTGAAGTCGATCGTACTGCCGCTGCCGCTCACCTGATAATCGACGTGAAAATAGATCGCCTGCCCGACCGACGGCGTGGCAATTTCCGAACCGCCACCCCCTGACGCGTTCCTCAGAAACGATCGTTGCGTCACGATGTCAACACCGCCACTCGATGTAAACGACTTGCTGACGGCGTTATTGAGCTCGTTCGTCTCCGCGACGGTGTTGTAATAATCGAGGTCCCAGCGCAGCGTGTGGCTTCCAGAGGTCGCGGCCCATCCCGAGCCGCACCACGCGTAATACCAGTAACCGGGCGACGTCAGCACGTCGTAACTGCAGAACAGACTGCCGTCCAGCGTCGCTCGATGATTTAGGTAAAACGAGTTGCCGCTGCCAGGTACCTGATAGTCGACGTGCAAATATACCGTTTGACCGACGGTCGGCGTCGACACTTCGACGCCACCACCCGACGACGCTGTCCGCAGATAGGCCCACATTGCCTCGACGTCGAACGTCGCCTGCGGCGCACTCGCCGGAGTCGCACTCGCAGGTGAACTGCCGGCCGTCACCAGCAACCAGGCTTGTTCCAGCTGGGGCGACCCATCCTCTGCCGCGTTCGACACGAAAATGGTCAACGGTTCCGAGAGCGGTAATCCGCGAAGCTCCTCGGAAAGGAACCGATCGACGACGATCGCGCCATCCATCGAATGCGAAGAGCTCCAGAGCAACAACGCGCGATCAGAAGTTGCCAGCCAGACGTGGACCTGATCGCCCCGGGGGTGCAGGAGCTTCAGAAAAAGCCTCGCCGAGTAAATGCGCTGATCAGAGGTGCCATTCTCGAAGCCCACGTCGAACGCGGAGAGGCCCGGCACGCCGCGAATACCTGCCGTCAGTGCAGCCGGCGCATCGAGGCGGGAAACACGGGCACTCGAGCCGAGAGCGGAAGACGCGCCGCTTTGCGCCGCCGACACTCCTGCGATCGCACCCGCCGCGGCGTCGCCACTGAAACGGCTCTTTTCTGCCTCAGTCACGAATCGCGATTGAATCGCGCCGAAATCCGGAATCGCCATCGTCGGATCGGAGATTCGTGCTGTCGCGCCATTGGCGGCGGTTTCCGCAAAAGCGGGCTTCGACACTGCGCTGGCGGCTTCGCGCACAGTAAACGTATAGGTCCACGTTTCGCCGCTTTTTCTCGGTTCTCGCCGCCAAACGCCATCTTCAGGCAGTCCAGTGATGCCCGGCGGACGGATCGCGATCCCGCCCGCTTCCCACGACCGTGAGGCCGAGGCTTCAAGCGTAGAACTGAGACCAGTCGTACCGCAATTCGTCCCCTGACTGCAGAGCGCCGCCAGCGCGGCCTCGACATTGATCCTCGGCTTGCTGATGCCATTGCTGTCAGTTATGCCGAGGCCGGTACTCGTGAGCGCACTGATCATCTCATCGATCGTAGCCGCCGGACACTTCTGCCGAAGCACTGCAAACGCGCCGGTGACGTGTGGAGCAGCCATTGAAGTTCCCGACAAATTGGAGAACGTTCCGCCGGGAACGGACGAGTTGATGACTTGTCCCGGCGCGAGCAGGCGAAGGAACGAAGCGCTGTTAGAGAATGTTGAGACCGTTTCAGCGGTATCGAGTGTCGAGCCGACACTGACGGCCGTGGAGATACAGGCCGGCGAGGAGATGGCATCCTTATAGCTGTCGTTTCCCGACGAAATGACCGTCGCAATGCCGGCGGCACGGAGACTGTCAATCGCGGCTTTTTGCCCTGCGGAGCTGTCGCAATTGGAGGTGAATCGACCACCGCCGAGGCTCATGTTGACGGAGGAGATCGTGAAGGAGGTTCTCAGTGCGTAGACGCGTTCCAGCCCGAGGATCTGATCGGATACATACGACTTGACGCATGGCGCCGAATTGGGACTGCAATCCGCCGAGGCCGCGAAACGCGAAAAGACCTGAACGGCGATTACGTTGGCGTCACGCGCTACTCCTGAAAACGACGTTCCCTTTCCTGCCGTGATTCCCGCGACATGAGTGCCGTGATTACAGCCATTCGTACTGCTGCTACACGGCACACCCGAGCCGCTCGCCGTCGAAGAAGCCACGCCGCCAGGACAGACGGAAGTGCTCGGGCCACTCGTTGTCGAATAACACGCTTCCGAAACAACCTTGCCTGAAAGAAACGAGTGTGCCTTGTCGACGCCGGTATCGAGAATCGCCACTGTCTGCCCCGATCCCGAATACCCGGCGGCCCAGGCATTCGTGGCGCGAACTCGGGGCGTACTCTCGGCCAGATGGGGAGGCAGAGCGACATCCTCTTCGATACTGATGACCGCCGGTGTGCGCAGCAGGTACTCCAGGCCCGCCGGGTCGACATCGAGTGCCATGAACGGGATGAACATGAAACGTTTGACGGAATCGCCATTGAGGCCCGTAACCACGGGCAGAGCGTTCAGCACCATTTGCTGCGCTGAGGCAACTCGTCCGCGGTAGGCCGCGTCAGCCGCCGATCCGGCAGGATCGCGGCCAGGCTCGGGAGCGACGTCGAGCCCCACGATCACCCGAAGATGACCGTCGTCGCGCACGCGAGCGCGCAAGTCGTCGGGACTGCGGTTCTGACCATGACTGTCAGTCACGATCGCAAACGACAAGACCACTGACACGGCCAGCAATGCCAGACAGATCGGCGACGGTTTTCTCATATGCTCCCTCGGTGCTGAAGTAACAGACACCGAACCAATCGATTTGTGGGACCTCGATCTCATTCATCGCGAACGGCGTGGAACTGCGGAAGTAACTCATATCATCCCGAGCGTGAGCGAGGGACCCGGGTGGGTGGCGCGCGCATCATGAGCCTCGAGCCCCGCCCGCGCAGGTCCCTCGCTACGCTCGGGATGACAGGCTCGCAAATAGCTCGGGCGTGACGTTCGCGCCGGTCGCGATCAGCACGATCGTCCTGCCGCGGATCTCGTCGCAGTGATGCCACGCCGCAGCGAGCGGCGCGGCGCCGCTCGGCTCCACCAGCAGGTGCGCGCCGAGGATCATCGCGCGCGCGGCGGCGAGGATCTCGGCGTCGGGGACGGTGAGCGCGTCGTCGACGTGCGCGAGCAGCGCGTCGAGCGCGAGGCGCGCGGGGACGCGGCAGACGAGGCCGTCGGCGATGTTCGTTTCGATCGGACGCTCGATCGGCGCGCGCGCGTGAAAGCTCTCCACCATCGCCGGCGAGCCGGCGGATTGCACGGCGATGACACGCGCGTGCGGATGCAGCGCCTTCACGCCGATCGCGACGCCGCTGGCGAGTGAGCCGCTGCCCATCGGGACGAACACGACGTCGACGCGCTCGATCTCACGCGCGATCTCGAGACCGATGGTTCCCGCGCCTTCGATCACGCCCTCGCTGTCGCCGTCGTCGATCACGCGCAGTCCCCCGCGACGCGCGAACGCGATCGCCTCTTCCTTCGCGGCGTCGAGGTCGTGGCCGATGTCGTGAATCGTCGCGCCGAGGAGGGCGATCTTCGCGCGCTTCGTCGGATTCGCGCCGAGCGGGAGAAAGATGTGCGCGGGCACGCCGGTCGTGCGCGCGGCCCACGCGACGCCCTGACCGTGATTGCCGGTCGATGACGTGACGACGCCGCGCGCGCCCGGGTCGCGGAGGATGTCGTTGAGCGCGCCGCGCCACTTGAACGACGCCACCGGCGACACGGTCTCGTTCTTCACCCACACGTCGCATTCGAGGTCGCGCGAGAGCAGCAGCGCGCGCACGAGCGGCGTGGGACGCGCGTAAGGAGCGAGGCGTTCCGCGGCCGCGGCGATGTCCATCAAAGGCCGCGCCGCACGTCTTCGAAGAACGCGATCAGCTTCGGCGAGAACGCGCGGCTGTCGAGGCGCAGCGCGCGGTTCTGCTGCAGCGCGGCCTTGAAGTCGTCGACCGCGCCGCTGCGCTGCGCGTCGGGGGTGCGTGAGAGCATCGCCCGCGTGTAGCGCGCGCAGCCGCGCAGCAGGTACGCCTCCGCGGTCGCGCGCTCGCCGAGCATCTTCGTCAGCAGCGCCTCGGATGCGGCGACGTCGCCCGACGCGAATGCGCGCCACGCGTCGCCGAGGACGTTCGGCGCTTTCGCCGGCGGCGGAACGGTCACGATCTCGACGACGGGCGTTTTCTTCTCCGCGGGCGGCGGAGTCGGGACGACGCGCTTCTTCTCCTGCACCGCGACGATCGTGTCCTGCTCCGCCTTCGTGATCACCTCGGGGGGCGGCGCCTCGGTGGGGGACAGGCGATCGTGCCTGTCCGGGACAGGCACGATTGCCTGTCCTCCACTTGTCGTCTCCGTGCCCTGATCGAACGGAATCACGACTTCCGTCGGCCGCTCGTCCCTCTTCTTCGGCACGACCGGCGGACGCGCGGCGCGCAGTTTCCGCGCCTCGTCCGCCGCGGCGGTGAAGAGCGATGACGCGCGCGCCGCGATCTGCGCGGCCTCGCTGTACGCCGCGATGTCGGTTCCGCCCTGGCGGAACTTCGCATTCGCGTCCTGCAGCATGCGCGTCGCCGCGCGATAGCTGTCGGTGCGATCGGCGTTCGCCGACAGCGCGTCCGACTGCGCGAGCGCGGCCGCGTTGATCGCGTCGGCCGCGGCCTTCCGCCCGCCCGACGCCGCGCTCTGCGCGAGCCGCTTCTTCTCCGTCTGCGCGCGCGCGACCCAGGTCTTCATCGTCGCGTAGTACTCGGTCCTGGCGATCGCGCCCTGCTTCTCCGAGGTGTCGAACTCGCGCAATGCGCCATCGATGTCGCCGAGGTTGTACTTTGCGATGCCGAGCCAGAAATGCGGGACGTAGGTGATGATCGCGCTCCGCGTGCGCAGGCCGACGGCCTCGGACGGCGTCGCCGCGATCGCCTTCTGCAGCTCGCTCGCCGCGAGCTTGTAGTTGCTCGAATTCACCGCGGCGACGCCTTTGTTGTACGCGTCGACCCACGGCTCCGCCGCCGCGACCGGCAGCGCGAGTGCAATCAACAACGCGAGACGCCTCACTTCGCGACTCCGAAGTCCGGCAACGCGGCCTTCGCGGGATCGCTGAACTGCACGTTCAGCGTCTGCTCGGCGCCCGAGGCGACGGAGACCGTGCGCGTGATCGGCGCCGAGAAGTTCGGATTCGAGAGCGTCACCTCGTAGCGACCAGGCGCGAGATCGATCGGCGCGGGCGTGACGAGCGGCGACGGCATGTCGATGTTCTGACCGTTGTCGAGATTGCGGATGCTGGTGATGTTCGCCCACGGAAAGGCGTTGATGCCGAGGTGCGCGGCCGCCACGGGGACCGCAACCTCGGTCTTCTTCGTTTCCTCGTTCCCCGTCTTCGGCCGCGTCAGCATCCACGCGCCGGCCGCGAGCAACGCCACGACGATCGCGGCGATGGCGATGAACGGCATCCGCGACTTCGACCTCGGTTTCGCGACGGTGGGCCGCGGACTGGAGCCGATGGTCACGCGATCGAGCGGTTGTTGTCCGAATGGACCCGCGGCCGGCATTCCGCGCTGCGGCGTCGGCGTCACCATCGTCGGCGCGTCGGCGGCGATCGAGACTACGGTCAGCGCGTCGGGCGCCTCGGGACGCACCGCTTCGCGCGTCGCCTCGTTCGTCACCTCCGCGACCGCGGCGGGAGGAGGCGGCGCGCCCGGTCCCTCGCCGAGCTGCGGCGCGACGCGATCGATCGCCTGCGCGAACTCGCGCGCCGACTGGAAGCGTTTCGTGCGGTCCTTTTCCAGCGCGCGCAAGATCAGCGCCTCGAGCTCCGGAGGCGCGGTGACGCTTGGGTTCACGTCGCGCATCGCCCGCGGCGGCTGCGACGCGTGCATCATCAGATACGCGTGCGGCGTGTCGGCCTGGAACGGCGGCACGCCGGTGAGCATCTCGTACAGCACGATGCCGAAGGAGTAGATGTCGGCGCGTCCGTCGATGCGCTCGCCCGGCGGCAGCATGCCGAGGTGCTCGGGCGAGCAGTACTTCCACTTGCCGACGAACATACCGGTCTTGGTCTTGTTGTCGTCTCCGCCGCCGAGGCCTTTCGCGATGCCGAGGTCGATGATCTTCACGCGCTCGGCTCCCTCGTCGTCGCGCGTGATCATCAGGTTCTCGGGACTGACGTCGCGATGCACGATGCCGGCGCGATGAATCGCATCGAGCCCGTGCAGCGCCTGCGACGCCAGCTGCGCCGCGTACCGCGCGGAAAGCGGCCCGCGCTCGTTGATCAGCTCATGAAGATTGATCCCCTCGATGTACTCCCAAACCATGTACATCGAGCCGTCCTCGAGCGTGGAGAAATCGAAGAGCGTGGCGACGTTCGGATGCTGGATCTTCGTCGCCAGCCGCGCCTCTCTTTGAAAGCGATCGTGCGCGCCCGGATCGGCGGCGATGTTCGCGCGCATCAGCTTGATGACGCGGATCGCGTTCAGGTGGATGTGAAGGACCTTGTAGACCTCACCCATCCCGCCGATGCCGAGGCGCGCGAGGATCTTGTACTTCCCGTCGACCGGATGCTCGAGGTGGCGGCGGAGGAAGTCGGTGATCGGCTCGCCGCAGAAAGGACAGGCCTTGAACTTCGCGTCGACGTCCGACTTGCAGTGGATGCAGAAGAATGGCATTCCGATTTGAGAGCGTTGTGTGACCGTAATTATATGACGCGGAGCCCGCCCCGACCGTGCCGTGCTCCTGTGAGACTATGAGACTCTGAGACCATGAGACTCGATTTCGACGTCATCGTGATCGGCGGCGGCACCGCGGGCCTGGTCACCGCGTCGGGTTGCGCGCGGCTGGGGCGGAAGGTCGCGCTGATCGAGCGCGAGAAGCTCGGCGGCGACTGTCTCTGGACGGGGTGCGTGCCGACGAAGGCGCTGGTGGCGACGGCGAAGCTCGCGCATCAGATGCGGCATGCGGAGGCGTGGGGGCTGGAGCGGGTGGAGCCGCGGATCTCGCCGCGGTCGGTGATGGATGCGATGCGCGACGCGCGGCGCGACATCAGCCGCCATGACGATCCGCAGAAGTTCCGCGACCTCGGCATCGACGTCATCGAAGGCAACGCGAGGCTCGTCTCGCGCGGCGAAGTCGACGTCGATGGACGCCGCCTCGCCGCGCGCGACATCGTCATCGCCACCGGCTCGCGCACGTCCGTCCCGCCGATCGAGGGACTCGCCGAGCACGGCTACCTCGATCACGCCACGTTCCTCGAACAGAACGACTTCCCTCCCTCGATCCTCATTCTCGGCGGCGGCTACATCGGCGTCGAGTTCGCGCAGATGTTCGCGCGGTTCGGCGTGAAGGTGACGATCGTCGAGATGGCCGACGACATCGTCAACAAGGAAGACGCCGATATCATCGTGCGCCTGCGCGAGCTGCTCCTCGCCGAGGGCATCGAGTGCCTGACGGGATGGGCAGTGACGTCGGTCGGCACGAACACGGTGCGCATCGAACGCAAGAGCGGCGAGTCGCGCGAGCTGCCGGCCGGGACGATCTTCGTCGCGTCGGGACGCCGCGGCAACACGGAGAACCTCGGGCTCGAAGAGGCGGGCGTGAAGCTCGACCGCTCGTACGTCGTCGTCGACAAGTTCCTGCAGACCTCCGTCCCGCGCATCTGGGCCTGCGGCGACGTACACGGCGGCATGCAGTTCACACACGTCGCGGCGTACGAGGCGGTGAAGCTCGTGCGCAACCTGCTCTTCCCCGGCAAGTCGGCGGTCGACTACAGCGATGTGCCGTGGGCGCTCTATACCGACCCCGAGGTCGCGCACCTCGGGATGACCGAAGCGGAAGCGCGCGCGGAGCATGGCGATGACGTGCGCGTCTACAGCATCGACCTGCACGACGTCGATCGCGCGGTCGTCGACCGCACGCCGGCGGGCCTGATCAAGCTCGTCTGCGACGCGAAGGGAAAGATCCTCGGCGCGCACGTGCTCGCGGCAAACGCATCGACGCTGATCGAGGAAGTCGTGCTGGCGCGGCGGAAGGGGATGAAGATCGGCGACCTCGCGCAGCGGATCTCGCCCTATCCGTCGCTGGCGGATGGCATTCAGAAGGCCGCGTCGCTGTATTACCAGGACGTGGCGAAGGGCTGGCTCGGCGCGCTCGGAAAGAGAATCGCGGCATGGTCGCAATGATTCTGCTCGCCGTGCTGGCCGCGATGCCGGCGATTGATCGGGCGCATCGCGAGGTGCGCATCAGCGCAACGGTCCAGCCGACGGCGATGGCGCGCCCGTTCGGCGTGCAGGGACATCACGCGATCGTCTGGAAGGAAGGCGGCGCGAAGCGGTGGGCGCTTTTCGTCAGCGAGACGAGCGATCACGACGTGCGCGTCGCGCTCGACGCCCTCGGCGCGCACGCCGGCGAGAACCTCACGCCCGACTCCTGGAACGCGCGCAGGGATCCGAAGAATCGCGAGCCCGACAAACGCGTCGAGGGAACGCCGGTCTCGGTGTTCGTCGAATGGCGCGGCTCGAAGGGACGCGTGCCGCTCGCGCAACTCATCCGCGAAGAGAATCGCGGCGCGCCGCTGCTGGACTTTCGCTACGGCGGCAACGAGAAATACCAGAAAGAGTTCCGCTCCGGCTGTATCGTCTGCCTCTATTCATGTCCCGGCGGCGCGATCGGCAATCACGCGCATCCGATCCGCGACTCCGTCCGCGACGGCGTCGTCTATGCATCCGTCCCCTCCCGGCTCCCGCCCGCGGGAACCAGGGTAACGATCATTTTGAAGGTGGAGGCTCCATGAAGAAGCTGGTTCCGTTTTCTCTCGCGATCCTGATCCTCGCCGCCGCGTGCGCGACGACGCCGCGCCCGTCCGCGACCGCCACGCTCGCGCCGTCCAGCGGGCAGACCGCGAGCGGCAGCGTCACGTTCGCCGAGCAGAAGGATGGTTCCGTACGGGTCACCCTCCGGCTCACCGGCGTGCCGCCCGGCATTCACGGATTTCACGTTCATGAAAAGGGAGACTGCGCCAACGACGGCGGCGCCGCCGGCATGCACTTCAACCCCGCATCCTCGCCTCACGGCGCGCCGAGCGACGCGTCGCATCACGCCGGCGACTTCGGCAACGTGGAAGCCGATGCGAGCGGCAACGTGACCGAGACGCGCACGCTGTGGGGCATCACCGTCGCTCCGGGAACGACGTCCATCGCCGGGCGTGCGGTGATCCTTCACGCCAATCCCGACGACATGAAAACGCAGCCGACCGGCAACGCGGGAGGACGCATCGCATGCGGCGTCATCCAGACGCGGTAACGCTGGTCTTCGCAATCGCGCTCGCCACCCTCGCCGCCTGCAGCACCGGCCCGCGCACCGGAACGACCTCGGTCCCCGGCCGCGGCGCGATCGCGGTGGAGGTCGCGCCGAACCCGATCGTGGCCACGCGCACGAGCGGGACGATGTTCGAGTTCCCGTTCGATGTGATCGTGCGCGAGACCGGCGGACGCCCCGTGACCGTGACGCAGGTGACCGCGACCGTCTTCGGCCCCGCCGGCCTCAACCTCGGCCGCGAGAACTGGGACGCCGCCAAAATCCGCGCACTCGGCTTCAACACCGACATCCCCGCCAGCGGCGAGCTGCGCTACCGCTTCGCCCCCCGCCGCGAAGTCCCCGACGAGCGTTTCATCGAGAGCTTGTCGGCGGAGCTGCGCGTGGATGCCGTGGACGATTCGGGCGCCGCGACGAGTGCGTCGACGAAGGTGACTGTGAGACGCTAGCGTTTGGTGCGCGCCTTCGGCGCTCTTCGTGTTTCGTTCGCGGCTTCGCCGCTTTTTGTGACTGGGTCACCAAACACCAAAAGCGGCGCCAGCCGCGCACTAGCTACTGCGCCGGCGGCAACGGCGCGGCGACAGGCTCCGGCACATCGGGCGCCACAAACGCCTTGTAATGCTCGAAGCGGTCGAGGATGCGCTCGACGTAGTCGACGGGCTCGGTGCCGCGGGCGAAGCCGTATTTGACCACGGGGTCGTTATAGACGCTGCGTTTGGACTTGCGGATGAGCCAGTACGCGACGTCGTCCCATTCGGCGGGGTCGTCGCCGAATTTCTCGGCGAGGCGGCGGGCGTCTTCGACGTGGCCGAGGCCGACGTTGTAGGCGGCGAGGATGAAGCGGATGCGCTCCTCCTCGCCGGGGATGACCTTGCGCCAGCGGTCGTCGAGCTTCCAGAGATAGCGGCACGCGCCTTCGATGCTCTGCCGCGGGTCGCGCGGGTTGACGCGCAGCTCGCGCGCGGTGCGCGGCATGATCTGCATCACGCCGGCCGCGCCGGCCCACGAGCGCGCGTTCGGATTGAAGCGCGATTCCTGATACGCCTGCGACGCGAGGAGGCGCCAGTCCCAGCCGGGGATGCGCGCGTACTCGCGAAACAAATCGTCGTACGGCGAGAGCTGTCCGGTTTCCGCGGTGAGGTAGCGGCTCGCGGCGCGCTGTGCGAAGCCGCGGCGATCGAGGAAGTATTTGCGATAGAGAACATTGAGCAGTCCCTTCCTGCGCTGCTCGCGGATCCACGCGTTCAACGCGTCGTGCAGTTGCGGCGAGGTGCGGCGCATCGCCCACACGACCTGCTGCGGCGGCCCGAGCGTCGGGTGGACGATGAGGTTCGCGTACTCGGTCGCCTTCAGCTTCGCCAGGTTCTCCGCGGCGACGGTGAAGCCGATCTCCCCTTCCGCGAGCCGCTGGATGAGGCGGTCGACCGACTCGTCGACTTCGACGACGTGCACGTCCTGGGTCAGCTCGTCGTTGAGCTCGAGCAGCGTCCGGCGGTACGGCGAGCGGCGCGAGATGTCGACGCGCTGCCCCGCCAGCTCGGCGGGACGGTCGACGAGCCGCGCGCGCACGGTGATCGGCGCGGTGGTCTCGCGCTCCTCGCGCTCGAGCGCGGTCGCCGTCGCGGGCATGTGTCCCGCCACGGGCGACGGACCGCCGCGCTGCACGACGACGGGCGCGGTGGCGTAGAGGCCGTCGCTGGCGAGGACCTGCGTTTCATTCGACGGCGCGACGAGTCCCGCGGCGATGATGTCGCCATCGCCGCGATTGAGCCGGTCGAAGAGCGCGCCGCTGTCGCGCACTTCCACCGGCACGAGGTGCAGCCCCGCCGATTTCGCGAAGCGGCTGAGCAGCTCGTACTCGTAGCCCATCGTCTCGCCGCGATAGACGAAGTAGCCGGTGGAGTTGAAGGTGAAGAGCACGCGCAGCGTCTTGTCCGCGCGCATGGCGTCGAGATCGCGCGCCACCGGCGGCGCTTTCGCGGGCGGCGGGCCGGGGGATTCGAGGGGCCTGGGGGTGGCGTCGGCGCGGGACGGGGATTGGGGTTTGGGGGATGGGGAATGGGGCTCGGTGCGATTGCAGGCGATCAGGGCGAGCAGCAGTGTCATCCCGAGCGTAGCGAGGGACCTGTGCGGGCCGGGGCGCGAGGCACGTGCATGTCGCGCCGCCCGCACAGGTCCCTCGCTACGCTCGGGATGACAGCTCGCTACTCCCAGCGCGCGATGAACAGGTTCGTTTCCCGCCCCTCGGGGTTCGATCGATTCGACGCCCATACAAGCCATTTGCCATCGGGGCTGAACATCGGGAAGCCGTCGAAGGCGGGGGCGGTGGTGATGCGCTCGGGCTCGCCGCTTCCGTCCTTGTTGAGGATGAAGAGGTCGAACTCGCGGCCGCGCGGGTCGAGCACGTTGGATGAATAGATGATGCGCTTCCCGTCGGGCGTGAAGTACGGGCCGAAGTTCGCGGCGCCGTTCTTCGTGATCTGTTTCGCGTTCGAGCCGTCGGCGCTCGCGACCCACAGCTCCATCTTCGAGGGCCGTACGAATCCTTCGGCGAGCAGCTTGCGATACTCCGCCAGCGCCTCCCCTTCGAAGCGGCTCGCGCGCCAGACGATCTCCGTGCAGTCGGCGTTGAAGAAGCCGCCGCCGTCGTAGCCCGGCGTGCTCGTGATGCGCTGCACGTTGCCGCCGTTCTCGTCCATCGTGTAGAGATCGAGATCGCCGTCGCGCACCGACGTGAAGAGGATCTTCCCGCCCTTGTGGCACCACACTCCTTCGGCGTCGTAGCCGGGCGTCGTGGTGATGCGCTTCTTCTCCGAGCCGTCCGCCTTCGCCGTGTAGATGTCGAACGACGAATAGACGCCCCAGATGTAGCCGCGGCTGCGGTCGGGCGGCGGCGGACAGCTCTCGTCCGCGGCCTCGGTCGACGCGTAGAGGATGCGATCGCCGGCGGGGTACGAGAAGTAGCCGCAGGTCGTGCGTCCCTTCCCGCTCGAGACCATCTTCGACTCGCCCGTTCCGAGGTCGAGGATGAACTGCTGATCGCACCCGCCGCGCTCGGGAGTTGATTGATAGATCAGCTTCTTCCCATCGGGACTGAAGTACGCCTCGGCGTTTTCGCCGCCGAACGTGAGCTGGCGGATGTCTTTCAGGTGCGTCTCGCCGTCGAATGTTTTCTCGAAGGGCTTGCCGGCGTTGATCTGCGGCGCGGGGGTTCCGTGACCGGTCGGAGCGGAAACGGCGGCGCGCGAGCCGAGCGTGGCGCGGAGCGTCACGCGTTTGCCGCCGCGGAGCACGACGACGTCGACGGTCTCGCCGGGCTTATGGTCCTGCAGCGCGAAGGTCATGTCGTAGAGGTTGTCGATGCGCGTGCCGGCCATTTCGACGAGGACATCGCCGCCCTTGATGCCGGCCTTGTCGGCGGGGCCGCCGCTGCGGACGTCGGCGAGCTTCACGCCGCCGCTCGACGACTCCATCGCCGTGAAGTCGGGGATCGTGCCGAGGTACGCGCCGTAGCCGCGGCTGTCGCCTTCCATCGCCGGCGCCGCGGCGACGCGCGCGTACGACGGCGTCACATCGCCGCGCGCGAGCACGCCCGCGACGCGCGCGGTCATCTCCGCGGCGCGCTCGGCGCCGGCGAAGTTGATCGCATCGGCGTCGTCCTCGGGCGTGTGATAGCGCTCGTGCGTGCCGGTGAAGAAGTGGATGACCGGAATCTGCCGCGCGTAAAAGCTCGTCTGATCGGACGGACCGTAGCCGTCGCCGCTCGCCGAAACGTTCAGCTTCACCTCGCGCGCGATGCGGTCGAGCAGCGGCTTCCACTCCGGCGCCGACTCGCTGCCGAGCGCGATCAGCTTGTCGTCCTGCATCGCGCCCACCATGTCGAGATTGATCATCGCCTTCACGTTCGCGAGCGGCACGGGCATGTGCTCGACGAGATACGACGAGCCGCCGAGCCCCACCTCTTCGGCGGAGAAAAGCGCGATGAGGATCGTGCGGCGTTCGCGCGCGAGCTCGAGCCGTTCCTGCAGCCGCTTCGCCGCGACGAGCACCGCCGCGGTGCCGGAGGCGTTGTCGTCGGCGCCGTTATGGATCGAATGCTCGTTCGGCTTCATCGAGCCCTTGCCGCCGTAGCCGAGGTGATCGTAGTGCGCGCCGATGACGATCACTTCCTTCGCCAGCGCGCCGCGGCCCGACAGAATGCCGGCGACGTTCTCCGCGTCGGCATACGTCGCCTTCACGTTCACGTTGCCGGACAGCGTCGCGTCGAGCACGCGCGAGCGCGGCTTCAGATCGGCGTCGACGTCCTTCTGAAACTGCGCAAGATCGAGCCACTTCTGCGCGACCGAGGTCTTCACCTGAATCACCGGCAGACCGGCCGGACTCTCGGGACCATCGTTCGCGAGCGCCGGGACCTTGTCCTTCGCCTCATCCTGCTGGGGCCCGGTCACGAACACCACCGCCACCGCGCCGCGCTCGCGCGCCTGCATCGCCTTGTAGCGCAGCGACGACCAGCGGCTCGGCTTGCGCCCGTCGAACGGCGACTTGTCGTCGCGCTCCTGCGGCTCGTAGCGCAGCATCAGCGCGACCTTGCCCTTGAGATCGATCCCCTCGTACTCGCGATAGTTCAGCGGCGGCGCGTCGATGCCGTAGCCGACGAACGCGATCGGACCGGAGAACGCGCCCGACGACGAGAACCCGAGCGGGGTCCAGTCATCATTCGCGAGACCCGCGATCGCGTTCTTCTCCCCGAGCTCCACGCCCATCTTCACCGGGAACTTCTGGCGGTACGACTTCCCGAACGCGGGCTTGAGGTTCGCGGCCCTGAGCTGCGCTTCGATGTAACTCGCGGCGCTCGCGAGCCCCTTCGTGCCGAGCCCGCGACCTTCCATCGTGTCCGCGGAGAGCGCGCGGATGTGGCGTTCGATAGGCGGTTGCGCGGTTACGCGGTCACGCGGTTGCGCGGCAAGAGACACGGCAACCCAGCAACCCAGGAACCCAGCAACCAGCGTCCGCATCTCACCATCCTAAGACATAAGCGAATACGAGCGGGGCCACGATCGATGCATCGCTCTCGATCACGTGCGACGGCGTATCCACACCGAGCTTGCCCCACGTGATCTTCTCGTTCGGGACGGCGCCGGAGTAGGAGCCGAAGCTGGTGGTGGAGTCGCTGATCTGGCAGAAGTAGCCCCACAGCGGGACGTTCGTGCGCTGCAGGTCCTGATGCAGCATCGGCACGACGCAGATCGGGAAGTCGCCGGCGATGCCGCCGCCGATCTGGAAGAA